>OGNQ01000303.1_pt1 | contig 50111 bp, 49 predicted proteins | sample 1573481 | NCBI WGS metagenome assembly OGNQ01 (sample SAMEA2581920, study PRJEB24529) | metagenome | biome: Human gut stool | place: China | collected 2011 | reverse complement strand
AACGGCAAACGGCAAACGGCAAACGGCAAACGGCAAACGGCAAACGGCAAACGGCAAACGGCAAACGGCAAACGGCTGGTGGTAAGTGGCAGTTTAATAACGCAAACCATTTTCCAAATTTAGCGGGGCAACATTTTTTCACTTGTTTTTTGCTTTTTTTTTCGTATAATATTTAGCAAGGGGAAGTATGCCTGTTTAATGGCCCCCTTTTGGAGAGGATTTATTATGAAAAAAATAATCTTACTTGCCGCGTGTTTGGCTGTGGTTCCCGCCGGCGCGGAAGAATTAAAATTTGTGACGGCCCTTTCCCAGCCGGTGGCATCTTTTGCACACTTGGAATCGGTCAATAATAAGCGCCCGGCGGAAGCTCTGTTTGTTAATTTCTGCAACACGGGGGTTTCGGCGGGTAGCATTTCTGCCAAGGGTTTGGTAAGAATGAACGAATTACGCCTGACGGGGGACAGCCAGGTGGGTAGTTCCTCGGTGATGAACTATCAAATTATGGAGCCTACGGGTTTTGCCATAAGAGAGGGCGGCAGTGTGCTTGGTGCCAAGCTATTGGCCGAAAAAGCCGACCCGCGGGATGTTGTGGTGGAAGCCGGAGTGGATTTGAATGATAATGCCAGTTTTATGGCGGCGGATTTGGCCAGTTTGCAAATCGGTTCCGGTGCGAATACAACGAAGGTTGTTCCCAGTGACCAGTCCAACGATTATGTAATGGAGTGGAAGGACGATTACGACCACGATTATAAGGTTTTGTCCAGCGGTGTAATAGAAACGGGCAGTACCTATGATACTTATTTGTTGCGCTACCGCCTGGAAGAAGAAGGCGTTTGCGGCGCCGGCACTCCGGCCGCGTCCGAATCCACCCGCACGCGCAACTGCGCGGACGACCCCAACTACGGGGCCGGTTATGAAGGGGTAATTAATGAAAAATACTCCTACTTGCCGGATTGCGAATGGAAAGAGGTTTCCAATACTTGTAAATCTTGTGCGGATTCCTCTTATAGGGCCGCTCACAAGAGCGAGTGCTGCCCTTCCGCCGCTCAAACGGATACGGTGTGCTGGACGTGTAAACAGGAGTATGTCCTTGACAAAATTAACCAATGCTCGTGTACTCCTTGCGCTAGGGCGGCTTTTCCATCGGATCCGGCTATTGAGGAGAAAATGTGTTATCACTTCGGAGCAGATCCTTGCCATTGTATTAAGAATTGGTATACCTCGGGCGGATTTAATAACGATATAGGAATGGGTGGTATCAACAAAAAATCGTGTTCGATCTCCCAATGGCAGAGTTGCAAAACGACTTGTACTAAAAACGGTTGGTAAGCAGTAATGCAATAATTTTTATCCCTCCACATGATTGTGGGGGGATTTTTTATATATACGGGCCGTTTGGGAATAGGCTTATAAAAGAGGAGTTTTTTCTGTCTGTTGCTTGTATTTATGGAAAACATCTGGTTTGATGGCCTTGCTTTTGCTTTTTAGGCGGGGGAGTGTCTTTTTAGCTGGCAGTATGGTGCGGCGGCGCAAGTACTAACGGCCTAAAAGCGCACCGCGTGGGCGGGCGTCTTATATGATAATACAAAAAACTCCCCGAGTGGATGCTCGGGGAGTTTTTTACTATTTAATCACTTCTTTAATAATTTTGTACGCTTTGGGTTTGGTTTTAGTGAATTTTACGGCCTTGGCAAACAGGGCTAAACCGTCTTCCAAGCGTTTTTTATCGGATGCGTATAGGGTGGCTACCACATCACCTTTTTTAACGGCGTCACCGCATTTTTTGTGCAACCACAGCCCGGCGCCGTAATCAATGGCATCTTCCATGCGGTTACGGCCCGCGCCCAAAAGCACGCTGGCTTGCCCGGTAAGCAGGGCGTCTATATGCGCCACATAACCCGCCTGCGGGGCTTTGAAGTCCACCGTCAGTTTGGCCGGTTTGAAGTATTTTTCCGGGTTGTCCACGGCTTGCGTGTCGCCCCCTTGCCATTTAACCAGTTCGCGCAGTTTGGCTAACGCCTCTCCGTTGGCAATTTTTTCTTCCAAAATTTTGCGGGCTTTTTTAATGTCTTTTTGTTTACCGCTGATAACCAGCATATTGGCGGCTTGTTCCAAAAGCAGTTCGTAAAAATCGGGCGCTAAATCTTTTTCGCCTTTCAAAATACGCACGGTTTGCAACATTTCGTTGCCGTTGCCAATGGCGCGGCCGAGCGGCTGGTCCATATAAGTAATCAGCGCGCGGCATTTAAGCCCCAGCAGTTTGGCGGTAGCCACCAAAGCGCGGGCCAGTTTGCGGCTGTCTTCCAGCTTTTTCATAAACGCGCCGGAGCCGTATTTAACGTCCATAAGCAGGCTGTCCACGCCCTCGGCATATTTTTTAGAAAGAATACTGGCCACAATTAAAGGGCGGCTTTCTACGGTAGAGGACGCATCACGCAAAGAGTAGAGTTTTTTATCGGCGGGGGCCAAGTCCTGCGTTTGGCCGAACATACACACGCCTAATTTTTGCATTTGGCGGTGGATGGATTTAACCGGCACGCGCACTTCAAAATTTTTCATAGATTCCAGTTTATCCAACGTGCCGCCGGTGTGGCCCAAACCACGGCCGGACATCATAGGCACTGCTACACCCGCGCACGCCACCAGCGGGGCCAACGCCAGGGAAATCCCGTCGCCCACGCCACCCGTGGAGTGTTTATCCGTCTTGGGGAGTTTTACATCAGAAAAATCCAACCGGCCGCCGGAGTGCGCCATAGCTTTAGTAAAAAGGGCGGTTTCTTTATCACTTAACGGGCGCAAAAAGCACGCCATTAAGAAAGCGGACAGTTGGTAGTCCGGCACGGTTCCTTTGGCTGCGCCTTGGGCGATAAAATCAAATTCTTCAGCCGTTAGGGTTTTTCCGTCACGTTTTTTTGCAATCAGGTCAATCATTCTCATATCAGTACTCCCTCCATGTTATATACCTGCTTGAACTTTCAGCATAGCATTTTCAGGCGGAAAAGAGAAGAGTTTTCCGTAAAATTTAATAAAGAATTGTTTTTTTGGGAATGATTTTTTGCGGTGCCGGGCGTTAAAAAATAATTTTTCAAACGCGGCTTTTGCCCGGCGGTCCTCGTCGTAAAAACGCTTATACGCTGCGTTTAATGATACTGCGCACAATGCCTTCTACATGAAAGGTGGCCGGGTCCGCCACGATGGGCGCATAGGCGGGGTTTTCGGATTGCAAAATAACATTTTTGCCGTCGTTATTAAAGCGTTTTACAAGCACTTCGCCATTGTTTACGCAAACCACCACATCTTTATTTTTGGGCAGGTGGTTGGTTTCCACAATCAGCCAATCCTTGGGGGAAATTAAATGCTCCATGGAATCGCCCTTGGCCTCCACCATAAACCCTTTCCCTACCGGGAAGTACACCATGTTGGGGTCCACCGGCACCACGCGGGTGGGGGTTCCGTCCAAAATCGTTCCGGCGGGGCCGCATTTGGCCATGCCGTACATTTTTAAGTACACCACGTTGCGTTCGGGGTCTTTTAGAATCATATAATCCCGCGGGTTGGCCGGGTTGCGCTTGAGAAAGCCCTTTTTTTCCAACTGTTTAATGTGGTGGAAAATTACGCTTTTGCTGCCCACGTTCAGGCGGTCGGCCAGTTCTTCCATAGTTAAAGGGTCTGTAATGTTGTTTTTTAGGATTTCCAACAATTTGGCTTGGGTGGGGTGCAGGGCTTTCATAAAAACTCCTATTACTTTTTTATTGTTCTATATTTTATTCTATAAAATAGTGGGGCAAAAAGTCAAGCCTTTGGGAATTTTTTAGAGGTAAAAACCCCGGGCGTTTTATTTGCCCGGGGTGGTTTTTATCATATAAGGGCCGCGCGCCGGTAAAGGGCGGCTTTTGCGCTTTACAGTTTTTTGATGAACCTGTTTAGCGCGGCTTGGCCGTCCGGCGTGCGCTTAAATACGCCCGCGTACTCCAGCACGCGCGCAAAAATTTTGCCCACCTCTTTTTGCAAAATTTCCGCCGTATTTTGGGGGGTAAACGTGTATTTGTTTAACATTTCCCGCGCCCACGCGGCGTGCTTTTTAAGGGAGTCGCTTTTTTCTATGGCGGGTAAATCTTGCCGGAGGAGGCACTCGCCCAGGTCGGCTAACTCTTTATTTAACCGCGCGGGCAGTACGGCCAGGCCCATTACTTCAATTAGTCCGATATTTTCCTTTTTAATGTGGTGGACGTCCTCGTGCGGGTGGAAAATGCCCAACGGAAATTCGTCCGTCGTGCGGTTGTTGCGCAGGACAAGGTCTAACTCAAACGCTTTGCCGCGGCGGCGGGCGATAGGCGTAATGGTGTTGTGGGGCGTGCCCTGCGTGTTCGCCAAAATTTGGGCGGTTTCATCACTGTAAGCGCGCCATTTTTTTAAGAGGTAGTCCGCGGCTTCGGCCAAATCTTTTTTAGGGCCGCTCAGGCGCAGTACGCTCATGGGCCATTTGACAACGCCGGCTTTAATGCGCGGAAATTTGGCTATTTTGAACGTGCGTTCCACCGGGGCTTTTTCCATAGCAAACGTGTAGCGCCCGCCCTGGAAGTGGTCGTGCGTTAAAATGGAGCCGCCCACAATGGGCAAATCCGCATTGGAGCCGATAAAATAATGGGGGAAAACGTCCACAAACGCCAACAAACGCCGGAAGCTGTTTAGCGTTAGTTTCATAGGCTCGTGCTTGCCGGAAAGGAAAATACAATGTTCGTTGTAGTATTCATAGGGGGAATACTGCAAAAACCACGGGTTGTTGTCTTTTAGTAAATCCAACCCAATCAGGCGCAGAGTTTGGCGGGCCGGGTGATTAATGCGCCCGGCGTAGCCTTCGTTTTCTTTACACAGCAGGCACTTGGGGTAGCCGGACGGCGCGGCTTTTAAGGCGGCGGCAATATCCTTGGGGTCTTTTTCCGGCTTGGACATATTGATAGTAATATCCAATGTGCCGTACGGCGTGCGGGCCTTCCAGCGTTTGTTTTTGGCTACGCGCGCGGTGCGGATGTAATCCAACGCGCGGGCATCATGGTAAAATTTGTCCGTGGCTTTTTTGGGGTTTTGGCTCCACAGGGCAAAAAATTCGTTTTCCACTTCGCTGGGTTTGCGGGCAAAAACACCCATTAATTTAGTGTCCAATAAATCCCGTTGGGTGACGGTATCTTGCGGGATTACTTTTTGTTGGGCGGCCCAATCACAAATGTTTTTTAGAATTTCGCACGGATATTCGGGCGTGGCGCCGTTAAAGCCCGACGGCGTATATTCCGTCAGGTGCAAAATATCCAACAGTTGGTTGACGGCCCACACTTCATCCGCCGGGGCCAACAGTTTTTGGTCCAGTGCGTATGCAATTAATTGGTCAATAAGCAGGTTGATATTCATAAGGCCCCCTAGTATTTGCGGTGCTGTTCCCAGTTCCACGCGGTTTGGATGATTTGCGTTAAGTTGTATTTGGGTTTCCACCCCAATACGCGTTGGGCTTTGGTGCTGTCCGCTACCAAAATGGCCGGGTCACCCGCGCGGCGGGGGGCGGTTTCTACCGTAAAATCCACCCCGGTAATTTGCTTGGCCTCTTTAACCAGTTCCGCCACGCTAAAGCCGCTGCCGCTGCCCAGGTTGAAGCGTTCGCTGGTGTTATCCTTAAACATTTTTTGCAAGGCTAAAATGTGGGCGTCTGCCAGGTCGTTCACATGCACATAATCGCGTACGCAGGTGCCGTCCGGCGTGGGGTAGTCTGTACCGAAAATTTTGATAGACGGCCGTTTGCCCGCCGCCGCTTGCAACACAATGGGGATTAAATGCGTTTCCGGCGTGTGGGATTCGCCAATTTCGCCGCTGTCGTCGGCCCCGCTGGCGTTAAAGTAGCGCAGAGCCGTGGCTTTTAGGCCGTAGGCGGTGTCAAAATCCGCCAGCATTTTTTCCACCATTAGCTTGGTGTTGCCGTACGGGTTAATGGGGTTTTGCGGGTGCGTTTCGTCTATTTTGGGTTTGATAGGCTCCCCAAACGTGGCGGCGGTGGAAGAAAACACAAAATAGCGGATGTGGTTTTCCACCATGGCATCTAACAAATTTAATACTTTAGCCACATTGTTGTGGTAGTATTTGGACGGCTCTTTTACGCTTTCGCCCACTTCTATAAACGCGGCAAAGTGCATAACGGCATCTATGTGGTGTTTTTGGAATACCTCGTGCAAGCGGGCTTTGTCGCCCAAATCCCCCAGTTCAAAGGGGTAATTTTGCACGGCCTCGCGGTGGCCTTTGGAAAGGTTATCAAACACCACCGGGTTATAGCCTTGTGCGGCCAGTCTTTTTACGGTGTGGGAGCCGATATAGCCCGCTCCGCCGATTACTAAAATGTTTTTCATGGGAAGTTTCCTCTTAATAAATTTTTTCAATTTGCCGCGCCGGCCCGCCGATATTGGCAATATAAAAATCCGCCTTGAGGCCGGTTTTGGGCGTGTAAACGGCGCTGACGGTGTCTATCAGGTTTTTGATATTTTCATCTTTTACCAAGGCTACCGCACTGCCGCCAAATCCGCCGCCGGTAATGCGCGCCCCCAATACGCCGGGTTGCTCCCACGCGGTTTGGGCAATCAAGTCCAGTTCCGGGCAGCTTACTTCGTAATCGTCCCGCAGGGAAATGTGGGACTCGTTCATTAAATGGCCGAATTTTTCCAATTCTCCCGCGCGCAAGCATTGGGCCGCCTGCAACGTGCGTTGGTTTTCGTACACGGCGTGTTTGGCGCGTTTTTGTTCCACCGGGTCTTGGATTAAATGTTTGTGGGCTTCAAATTGGGGAATGGTCAGCTCTCCCAGGGCCTTGACGGGTAGTTCTTGTTGCAGGGCTTTGAGGGCGCGCTCGCACTGTTGGCGGCGTTCGTTATAGGCGGAGTTGACCAGGGAGTGCTTTTTATTGCTGTTGATAATGACAATGGAAATCCCGCGCAAATTGAGCGGCACATATTCATATTTCAGCGTGTTGCAATCCAGTAAAATGGCGTTGTCCTCTTTGCCCATACCGCTGGCAAATTGGTCCATAATGCCGCAGTTCATGCCCACAAATTTATTTTCGGCCTCTTGCGCCATTTTAACCAGTTCAATTTGCGGAATGTTTAAGCCGTAGGCCGTATTTAAGGCTACGGCGGTGGCAAGCTCTATGGAAGCAGACGACGACAGCCCCGCCCCCGCCGGAATGTTGCCCCAAAACAGCATTTCAAACCCTTGGGGAATATTATATCCGCGGCGTTGGAAAGCGTCCAACACTCCCAGCGGATAGTTGGCCCAATCGTTTTGCGGCAGGTTTTTGATGTCCGCTAGTTCCGCGGTGATAATGCCTTTTTCGGGCAAGTTTAAGGAGTGCAAACGCACGGTGTTATCGTCCCGCTTGCACAGTACGGCGTGCGTGCCGAACGACAGCGCACACGGGAAAACGTGTCCGCCGTTGTAGTCGGTATGTTCGCCGATTAAGTTTACCCGCCCGGGGGCAAAGAAATACATTTTTGTCTTTTTGAAAACTTCGTTAAATTTATTGCGCAGTGCAATTTGGTTCATTTGTTCCATAAGAATACCCCTATTTTACGGTCATTTTGAATTGCCAGTTATACTGCCCGAGCGGGGGAATTACCGCCGCTTTTTTAATTTTATTTGCTACATATAAATCGTCATACGCGCCGGTGCAGGGCTCCAGTGCCAGGTTGTAATCCCCGCGGTAGCCGCCTTGTGTTTTCCATACGCCAAGATACGGCACTAAATCCGCATTGTAGGAATAGAGCAGGGTGTCGCCGTTATCGGTATGTTCTATGCCGCACCACCCGGCGGTGTTTTTTTGCGTAAAGTAAAATTTTTCGCAATTTTTGGCGCTGGCGGGCTCGGTGGCGGAAAGGTCTAACTTTTGGCCGTGTACGTCCGTCGTCAGCGGATAAGTGTGCAGGGTGCCCCACGGACCTAAATGTTGGGTGGAGTGTTCCACCGTCATTACCTGGGTTAAATTGGGGGGGATTAACAGCCGCGTTGCCGGGGAACAGTTGAGCAGGCAGTGCGGCGTCCAAATAAACTTAAAACCGCCTTCTTCCAAATTGGTGACGGAATAATCAAAAGAAATTTCGTTGTGGCTAAGCGTAATGCGCCGGGTAAAGGTGTAGGGGAAGTTTTCGCTCCGTACGGAAGCCATCAGCTCCCGCCCGGTGGGGGAAACTTCCCATTTCCACTTCATGGCCCACACTTCGCCATGGTCCGGCACCGGCACATTTTGGTATTGGCCGTCCGGGTACGGGCAGGCATCTATGGAGGGGAGTACCTCGTCAAAGCCGCTGGAATCATACGCGCTGAATGCGGCCCCGTAGTGGGGCAAAGTAAGGGTGGCTTTAGGGCTTTGAAATAAAAATTCCCGCCCGGTTTGTTTTTTTACCAGACTAGCCAATTTGCAGGCGTAATCCGGCAAGAAAGTAAGGCGCAGAGCGTCGGTTTCCAAATAAAAAGCGTTTAAGCCTTTGTATGTGGTGTGTTGCATAGTTCCCCCAGTGTTTCCCAAACAGACAAAAAAAAGGCGCCGCCGTAAAGCCGCGCCTTTACGGTTAAGATAAATTAAAAGCTAATGGGATTAAATCCTTTAGTTTTTTAGTGACAACCGTGCGTTTTTTACCCTCCAATACGGCCATATAAATCGGCGCGTTGGGCGGCATAAATTCCGCTAGCACCTGGCGGCAAGCCCCACAGGGGGAGTTTACCTTTGCCCCCGGCAGTTTTTGGGTGACCAGGGCCAGTGCCACTATGTCTTTTTCTCCTGCCCCTACGGCGGCAAACGTGGCGTTGCGTTCCGCGCACACGGTTAAGCCATAGGAAGCGTTTTCAATGTTCGTGCCGGTAAAGATATGTCCTTGGCGCGTGAACACGGCCGCCCCCACCTTAAAATGGGAATACGGCGAGTAAGAATTCTCCCGCGCTTGTTGCGCGGCGTCCAATAATGCGGCTTGGATTTCTTTTGTCGTCGGTTTGCTCATACTTTTATTTTATAATAAAGGCGCAAAAAGTCAAGCGGTTCTATAACGGTAAAAATTTTTTATAATAATTTTATGAGAAAAATTATCATTATTTTACTGGTTTTGGGTGTGCTTGTTTGGTGGCTCCGCCCGTCCGCGCCGGAAATAAAAAACGTGCATAATGCGTTTGGCCCGGTGGTGGTGTTTGGGGATAGTTTAACGGCGGGCACCGGGGCCGGGAGGGAAAAATCTTACCCGGCGCTTTTGGGGCGCAAAATCAGCCGCCCGGTAATTAATATGGGTTTGCCCGGGGATACCGCCGCGGCGGCTCCGGCGCGCCTGGCCCAGGTGCTAGAACAGCGCCCGTATATGGTGCTAATAGAATTTGGCGGAAATGATTTTATGCGCGGCGTGCCTATCACACAGACCGAAGCGGCCGTGCGCCAAATGGTGGACGACGTGCAGGCGGCGGGCGCGGTGGCCGTGGTGGTGGATACCGGCGGATACGCGGGTATGCGGCCCTATACCAAAATTTACAAACAAATCGCGGCGGAAAAAGGTGCGGTGTTTGTGCCCGGTATTTTAGACGGCATTTTTACAAAAAATAAGTTCAAGGCGGACCCTATCCACCCCAACGCCGCCGGGTATGAGGTGGTGGCCGAGCGCGTGCATAAAGCCATTCAACCGTACTTGTAGCGCAAAAAATATATAGGCGTTTGAACGGATTTAGGGCGGGCCTTTGGGGGCCCGCCTACTGCTTTTATCCGGCGTTTAATAAAGGGGGCATGCTTGCTGAAAACGGCAGGTAGGCACGCGGAGAAAAGTGCCGGGGCGCGGCAAAAAAGGTTTGTTCCCAGGGCTGAAAAAAGTTTATTCCCGGGGCTGAAAAAGTTTGCGCCCGGGCACTGCAAAAAAATAAAAAATACCCCGGTTCGGGCCGGGGCGTTTTTATTTAGTAAACCTTGAGCAACGGTTATTTTTTAATAATTTTAAGCGGCTCTATTTCCCGCTCGTAGCCTTGGGCGGCCACCACGCGGCCGTAAAAAATGCAACCGGGGGGAACAGGTTTTGTAAACGTCACTTTGCCGTCAATATCCGGCGCATCTTTGTAGGTGCGGCCGAAGTCCGCTCCGTCGGCAATTACTTCCATTTCCGCACCCACCAGGCGCTTGTTGATTTTATCAATCACGCGGCTTTGGGTTTCTTCCAATTCCCGGGCGCGCTGGTGTTTTACCGCCGCCGGAATTTGCTTCATTTCGTAGGCCGGGGTGCCCTTTTCGCGGAAGTATTCAAACACGCCCATATTGTCAAATTCATACTCGCGCACGAATTTTTTAAGCTCGTTAAAATCTTTTTGCGTTTCTTGCGGAAATCCCACAATAAAGTTGGTCCGTAGCGAAATATCCGGCACCGTTTTTTTGAGCATATCCAGCGTGTCTTTAATTTTTTTGCCGTCGCATTGGCGGTTCATATTTTTGAGTACCGGGTCGGCAATATGTTGGAGCGGAATATCCAAATAATGGAAAATCTGTTCTTCGCCCGCCATTAAATCCGCCAGTTCCTGCGTGACTAAATTGGGGTAAGCGTACATAATGCGAAGCCGCCCCAAACCGCGTATTTTAAGCAGTTTTTTAAGCAGTGCCACCAAAGACGGCTTTTTATATAAATCTATCCCGTAAGAAGTGGTATCCTGCGCAATTAAAGAAATTTCTTTTACCCCGTTTTGCGTAAGCAGGCGCGCTTCCTGCACGATTTGCTCCATGGGTTTGGAGCGGTACGCCCCGCGGATAAACGGAATGGTGCAATATGCACAGCGGTAGTTGCAACCGTCGGCAATTTTTAAGTAGGCGGTGTGGGTGGCGGTGAGCGTCATTTTATATTCGGGAATATACAACGCATTGGCCAGGGATTCCAAAAATAAGCCGTCTTGCCCGATTAAATCTTCCACATGGTCTTGCGCGGCAATAGAAAAAACGGTATCGGCTTCCGGAAAGTCCTTTGCCATTTGCTCGCGGTAGCGGTCCACCATACAGCCCGTCACGGCAACGCGCTTGATAACGCCTTGGCGTTTGAGTTCCAGCGCGTGGCGGATTTCCTCCGTGCCTTCTTTTACGGCGGAAGATATAAACCCGCAGGTGTTAATGATGACGGTGTCCGCCTCTTGCGGGGTGAACACTAATTGGTGGCCGTGGGCCAACAAGCGGGCGGAAAATTCCTCGCTATTGGTTAAATTTTTGGGGCAACCCAAGCTGATTAAAAAGAATTTCATAGTTATATTTTACAAAATATCCGTTTTTGGCCTAAATGGCAAGGTCTGCCTTGCGGGTGGGCTCGGGCGCGTCGTCGTCATCATCCCCAATGTCCAGTAATGCCAGCCCGAAGGTAATTACCCCTACGCGGCCGATAATCATGGCGATAATGATAATCCCTTTGCCCCACGCGCTTAACTGGGGGGTAAAGTCCATCGTCATACCGGCGGTGCCCAGGGCGGCGGCGGCTTCAAAAACCAGGTTTAGGAACGGCTTGCCTTCCTCGGTAAAAGAAAGCCAGAACAGGCAGATAAACAGCAAAATGGCGTAAAAAATAAAGGTAGACGTTGCCAAATAAATGCGCCGCAGGGGGATTCTGCGCCCCAAAAAAGAAATGTGTTTATATCCCATTAACTGGCTGTATAAAATGGCAAATACACTGGTGACGGCCGTACACTTAATACCGCCCCCGGTGCCGGACGGCGCACCGCCGATACTCATAAGCATAGCTAAAATAAGCAGGGAACACGACGACATGGAACTAATACTGACGGTATTAAACCCGGAGGTCGTCATAGCCGCCGTACATTGAAAGACTGATTCCCACAGGTTCATTTCCGGGTTGGTGATGAACACAATTAAGGAGCCGAACGCCAACAGCACCGTGGTAGCCAGAACGATAATTTTGGTGGTGTAGGAAATTTCTTTGGCGCGGCGCGTCACCCAATTAAAAATATCCGTCACCACAATAAACCCCATGGAGCCCGCTAAAGATAGCCCCATAATAATAATGTTTACGGTTTTGCTGTCATAAAAGCCGGTTAAACTATCGCTCCACAGGCTGAACCCAGCGGTACAAAAGGCCGATACGCTATGAAAAATACTGTACCAAGCCGCTTGAAAAATGCCAAAATCGTGGTGCATAAAATAGTTGAATAACAGCACCGCGCCCACGCTTTCCACCACGGCGGTAAAAATCATAGCGGCGCGTAAAAAATCGTGCAAATCCAGCGTTTGCGGCAAGGAAAATTCCGCCGTCAGCACCTCTTTTTGGTGGGGGCGCAAGCGGCGCGACGTGGATAAATACAAGAAGGAGGACATCGTCATATAGCCAAGCCCGCCCGCCTGAATCATAAACAAAACCACCAGTTTACCCAAAAAGGAGTAAGAATCGGCAAAGTTTACGCTGGTAAGCCCGGTGGTAGACGCGGCGGAAGCGGCGGTAAAAAGGTTATCCAGCCACCCCACGCTTTGGGTTTTCATAAACGGGAGTGATAGCGCAATCCACCCCAAAAAAGTATACATCACAATCCCCTGCAGTAAGTTTTGGTGGGGGGATAAACGCAAAACAAACAGCGTGTACTTTTTGACAGACATTTTAATAAAGTCTTTCAGTTGGCAGAAAATTTCTTTCCAGTTAATGCTAGACATACTTTTATTATAATAAATCCTGCGCGCGGGTGGGGAGTGCTAAACAGGGCAAAAAAACTCCGCGCCCGGTAAAATGCGGCGCGGAGCGGTTCGTTTATTTTACTTCTATCGTATATTGGATGTCTTCCCGCAGGGAGTTATGCACCGGGCAGGTTTGCGCCGTTTTGGTGTATAAATCCTTTTGGGCTTGCGTGAAGTTTGCCGGATAAGCAAACGTCAGTTTCATTTCCGTCACGCGGCGCGGAGTACCCCCGAACACAGGTTCTACCGTCAGTTGCGTGCCGGAAACATCATCCCCGCGTTTTTGGGCGGCGTAGCCTACCATGGTAAGCATACAGGCCCCCAACGCGCTGGCGAGCAGTTCCCCCGGTTGCATATCTTCGCGCGGGTCAAAATACGCCGTTTTTACGGCGGCGGTGTGCCCTTCCAAGCGGGCGGTGGTTTGTAAGTTGTTTCCCAATGTTATTTGTATAGCCATAATTTTACCCTCCATGTATATATTAACAGTTTATGCCCGGTTTGTGCCGGTGGTTTTTGCACTATAAAACGCGAACCGTTAATTTAACGTCTTTACTTAACGTCTGGTGTACCGGGCAGGCGTTTACGGCGGACAGATAAAACTTTTTCTGTTCTTGCGTAAAGTGCGCGGGGAAAGTAATTTCCAGCACAAATTCGCCCACGCGGCGCGGGTTGGCGGCCATAATTTTTTGTATGGATAAATGCGCGCCTGTAAAATCATCCCCGCGGGCGGCGGCCATTTTGCCCATAATGGTTAAAGTGCAAGAGGCAAAGGCGGCGGCCAGTAAATCGGTGGGGGAAAAACAGCGCCCCTTGCCGCCGTTATCGGGCGGTAAATCGGTTTTTAAGGTGGTGCCGGTCGGGCCGTGAACGAGCGCGGTTTCGCCGTCGCCGGTGTAAGTGCAGGTAATTTCTGTCATAATGTAAAGCTCCTATTTAGATTTTGTTAATTGTTGGTAAAGTTCCATTAAATGCGCCACACAGGTGGATTCTGTGGTGTTTTTAACGGACAAGCCATAGGCTTCCATTACCGCCCGGTCATTTTGTTGGTGGGCGGTACGCAGTTCGGGAGGCATGGTTAAGTCGTCATACAAATCGGCTAAACTTGCGGACGGATACAAGGCGCGTGCATCCAAAATGCCTTGAGCGGTTTGCATGATTTTACGCTCTTGTTCTGGAGTGGGGGCAGGCCACGGAAAATTGTTATATACAATATCCTTGGAATAGCGGTAATCACTTTTTAATCGCCCGGCCACGGCACGCATCCATGCCATGTGCACATTGGAGGTTAACACCCCAAAATGGTACAACGTGGCGTTGGGAATAATGTGAACAGCGTCACTAGTTAAGCATATTGGTGGTAAAAAACCTAGGGGGATATATTTTCGTTTTTCAGAAGAAACACGAGGCACAATAATATAATTGTGCGTAGGCATATTTTCAACTTGAAAATGGGTTGGTTTTTCTGCTAATTTTAGGGTACTACTTCTTTTACTTGCCAACCTTAGTTTCCGTACATTTTCCACCCGTTCCAAACATAAAGGCATTTGGCGTAATTGGTCTGGGGGGCAATCCCCTAGCCATAAGCAATAGCGTGGTTTTTGTTGTATAAATTCTTCGGCCCCATACCACGGACGGAAATAGCCCGCCGCGGCCGGTTCTTTTTTAATAAATTCTTCTTTTTCTTGAGCGGTAAATAAATAATTTCCGCCGTCAATGGGTTGATTACCAATGCTAATAGTAGAAACCGGGCACAAAGGCAAGGTTCTGCTTTCAATAAAAATAGGCGCGGCTTCCAATAAATAGCCATTTATTTCTTTTACTTTGAGGGGTTTGTCTAAGGTAAAAATTAATTTTTCTTTATCGTTTTTTGTAAAACTAAACCCAATAATTACACAATGCACGTGAGCTTTTTGGGTGGCTTCGCTATCCCAACGGAAAGTACGGTAGGCAAAATCAAAGTGTAAACCTTGTTCAAATAGCGGTTTCCATAAAATGGCAACCTGTTCCCCTTGGGATACGCTATTGGTGGAAACCAATGCAGCGCGGATAGTGGTGCCTTGCATTAAATCGGCCGCTTTTTTATACCAGCAACACACGTAATCCAAATTGCCCACATTTTTCCATTTGGGGCCAAACACATCCAACACGTCTGCTTTTTGGGCTTCGTTCATCAACCGGGCCCCGATAAAGGGCGGGTTGCCCATAATGTAGGAAAGTTTTTCTTTGGGAACCAACGAGCCCCAATCCATACGCAGTGCATTTCCTTCTGCAATATTGGCATAGGTTTTAAGAGGTAAAAAATCTAAATTTGTGTGTACAAGGTCTTGTGTGGCTTTGAACATTTGGGATTCTGCAATCCATAGAGCTGTTTTGGCTACCGTCACAGCAAAATCATTAATTTCTATGCCATAAAATTGACCGATAGAAACCTTAATCGGGTTAAATATGGCGCTCATATCGTGATAGATTTTCCCAGCGCCCATTTTTTCAAGCAGTTTATTTTCCAAGCGGCGCAAAGAAAGGTAGGTTTCCGTTAAAAAATTGCCACTGCCGCAAGCAGGGTCCAAAAATAGTAATGAGGCTAATTTTTCTTGAAATGCCAATAACTTTTTATTGCGTTGGGTTAGTATTTTTCCAGCGCAAATTTCTTCAAATTCTTGGTGCAAGTCGTTCAGAAATAAAGGGTCTATTACTTTGTGGATATTTTCAATAGAGGTATAGTGCATTCCCCCTTTGCGGCGAGTTTGCGGGTTTAACGTGCTTTCAAACACGGCACCAAAAATGGTGGGGCTTATTTCTGCTCAATCAAAATTGTGGCTGGCTTTGTTTACTAATAAGTCATAAATTTTATCTGTAAATTGTGGAATTTCTATGTTTTCATCTGCAAACAACCCCCCGTTTACATACGGGAATGCGGCAAGGTCATCTTCTAAATACGCATCACGTTTATTGGCGGGGGTGTCTAGCACGCGGAATAGTTCTATTAAAGCAGAGCGCATGTGACGCGTACCCGCTTGTTGTAAATAATCGTGGAACATTCCTTTGCGACCGAAAAGGCCCGCATCTTCCGCATATAGACAAAACACTAGCCGAACGCATAGTACATTTAGGCTTTTATGTGTTTGCGGGCTATTTTTATCAATATATTGTGCTAAAAGAGAATCATAGAGTTGGCCCACCAAATCACCCGCTTTAATAGATACGGCAAGTTCTTTTTCTAAATGAGTGTTTTTGTTGTCTACCAAAAAAGAAAGGCGGTAAAATTCTTTAGGTAAATCTTTTAATTTTATTTGTTCGGGTTCCCCAGTGGGGCGTTCCATGTCATAAACATAAAAAGTATTAAAATTACAGGTAATTACCCACCGAGGGTGTTTAGAAACGGGCAATTCCGTAATATAGCGTTTGGCTTGTTGAAATGGTGTCAACAAACTGCCGTCCGATTGTTTGATAGGAGCGTTTAGTTTTTTGTCTGCACTTTTTTGTTCAATTAAAACTCGGGTGGACGGAATATAGCCGTCTATAAAACTAGTGTGGTCTAGATGGACTTTGGTTTCAAAGTGAATAAATTGTTCTGGGTGTTCTACCCCATATACATCACGCAATAATGAAAGCCAAAACGGTTGGCTTTCTCCTTTTTCAAAGCCATTGTTTTCCCATTGTTTTACAAATGCCTTTGCGGCGGCACGTTGTTGTGCGTCATTCATATTTAACCCCTAAAAATTGATGTTTATATTCATTGTACAGAAAAAATCTCCGGTTGTGCCGGAGATTTTTTCTGCGGTTAAATATTTTACCCGAGAGCCGCCAACTTGCTAAACAAGTCTTTTTGCTCTTTGGTCAGGGTGCGGGGTACGTCTATGGTCAGCGTGACGTATAAGTTGCCTTTGGCGCTCAACCCCTTGCCGCTTAATTTTAATTTCTTGCCGCTGTGCGTGCCGGCGGGTACTTTTACTTTCACGGGGCCGTCCAACGTGGGTACATAAATGGTCCCGCCCAAAGCCGCCGTCCACGGCATAATAATTACGGGCACCTGTAAATCTTCGCCCTCCAGCCTAAACTGCGCGTGCGGGCGGATTTTGATAATCAGGTACAAATCCCCATTCCCGTTGGCGGTGGGGTTGCCCATGCCTTTTAGTTTGATTTTTTTGCCTTCGCTTATTCCGGCGGGAAATTTGACCGTCACATTCCGGCCGCTGGGCAGTGTAAGCTGCATATTTCCGCCGCGGTGGGCTTCTTCCAAATTCAGGGCCAGTTCGGCTTCCACATCACCCGATTGCACCCCGGCGGCCGCACTGCGCCCGAAGTTCTGGCCGAAACCGCCAAAGCCGCGTCCGCTCATACCGCCCATGCCGCCCATACCGCCTAGGTTGCCGAAAATGCTTTGGAAGAAGTCACTAAAACCGCCTCCGTCAAATCCGGCCCCGTTAGAGCTAAAGTTATAGCTGGTTTGTCCGCCGCCGAAATTGCCGTATTGTTGGTACTGCTGATACGGATTCGCACCGGCGCTACTGCGGGAAGCCCCGCCGCCGCGCGCATAATTTTGGTAGCCTTCTTGGCCCACTTGGTCATAAATGGTGCGTTTTTGTTTGTCCGAAAGCACGGTGTAGGCTTCGTTCAAATCCTTAAACTTTTCCGTCCATTTTGCTTTTTCCGCTTCCGGGTGTAAATCCGGGTGGCATTTGCGGGCCTGTTGCTTGAATGCCTTTTTAATTTCGGCGTCTGTGGCTGTTTTGCCCACGCCTAAAATTTTATAGTAATCTTTGTATTCTGCCATAACTTATCACTTCCTTACCATCATTTTATATAATTTTTAAGAGAGATTCACTATGTTATTATTAACTAAAAAAGCCAACAAGACCCCTTGGAAACTGATTTTAACGACGGAGGCGTTTTCCTCGCTGACTAACCAGTTTATGCAAATTTTACTGCCTTGGTATGTGTTAAGCACCACCGGAAGCGTGTGGTGGACCGGGGTGGTGGGCTTTTGCGCTTTACTGCCTAATATATTTTCTTCCGTTTTCGGTGGGCAGGTAATAGACAAGTTCGGCCGCTCCAAAACCATGTTTGTGTGCGAAGTTTCCCAACTGGTGCTGATTGGGTTTATTGCCGTATTGGTGGGGGTGGACCGGGCGGAAACGTGGCTTATCGGGCTATTGGTTTTTGCCAGTTCCGTATTTGATGCGCCGGGGGAAATGGCGCGCACGGCTCTGTCTCCCACGTTTTCGCGCTATGCGGGGGAGCCGCTATCCAAAACTTCCGGCCTGATTGAAGCCATGGACGGCATTATGTCCGTAGCCGGGCCGCTTTTGTGCGGTGCGGTAATTGCCTGGGCGGGGTTGTTTAGCGCGTGGGTGATGTGCGCGGCCTTTTGCACGGTGATTGTGCTTTTGTGCCTGCTGGTTTTTACCAACCGCAAGCCGCGCGTGCTAAAGCCGGCGGTTTCTTACCGGGAAACCTTGGCGTATGTGCGTAAGGACAAAATTATTTTGGAAAGTATCTTGTTTACGCTTCCGACTTTTTTGTTGGGGCAGTCGTGGGAGTTGATTATCCTGCCTACTTATATTTACGAGCATGGTTTTAGTTCCCTGTATTTGGGGCTGTTGGGCGGGGCGTTTGGCTTGGGGGCGTTTATCGGCGCGTTGGCGTTTGCGTCGGCCGCGCGGCGGTTTAAGTTTTTCGCCCTGCTTACGTTTAATTATGTGGGGTATTTGTTGTCCGTTTTGGTGTTGTTGTTTCCCTTGCCGAAAGCGGCAGTATTGGCGGCCACCGTGTTGTGCGGCGTGCCGTTTGGGGCGTTTGGCGCCATGATGATTAGCATTATTTTACTGCGCACCCCGGTAGAATTACGCGGCAAAATGCTGGGCGTATTTGCCACCGCTACTTATACGGTGGAAAGTTTATGCGTGCTGGGCGTGTCCGCCTGTATAGACAAATGGGGCTTAAATTTTACCCTCTGTACAGTAGCCGCAATATTTGCTATACTAATACTTGTCAGCTTGTTCGGCCGTGAAAAGCGGGATTTTTGGACGGCCACCGCTACCCAATAAAAAAGATTTACAGTATTAAAAAAATTTGTTATACTATTTAGGTAGTCAAGGACAGGCAGTATTAAAAAGATTTATTCGCCCTTAGCTCAATGGTGGAGCGACCGGCTGTTAACCGGTAGGTTGAAGGTTCGAGTCCTTCAGGGCGAGCCATTTGAAAACCACGCGTAAGCGTGGTTTTTTTATGAGTAAAAGGGAATTTTTATTATTGCGCGCCCTGAGCAAGCAACCTGACCCTGCGGGCCGCCATGCTTGCGTAAGGACGGTTAGTGCGGAGCGATGTTTTTGTTTACGCACTATAAAAAGGGAAAGACAATCTGCCCGGCCCGGCTTTTTTGTTTTTACAAACCCATTTCCGCCCATAAAAAACGCCCCTTTGCGGGGCGTTGGTAAAAATCAAACAGCAACTTTAGTTAATTACATATTGGCCGTTTTTCATTACACAACCGTCGGCGCCTTCCCGGCAGAGCCCTTCGCAAAGCCAAACAAGGTCTTCCGGGGCGGAGCAGGTAATTTCGCCGCCCAGGCCGCTTAAATTCGGATAATAGGCATAAAAGCTGTACGCATCTCTGCCGATTTTAGTGGCGGAAATAGAATCAGCCCCCAGGGTGTAGGTGTAGCGCCCAAAGGTAAAGGTGTCACTTTCCGCATCCGTCGCATCAAATAAATCCACATCCAAATCGTTCAGTTTTCTGGGGGTGGAACGGTCGGGCCGGGCGGCCTTGGCGCGCAAGGCGGAATCCTGCAGCGTTCTTAAATTGGTTAAAGCCTCCATGGCTTCCGCGCGCACTACCGAGCGTTTGTATTTAGGCAACGCTACGGAAACCAACATGGCAATAATCAGCACGACGGCTAACATTTCAATAAGGGTAAAACCGTTGTTTTTCATACATTCTCCTTTTACTATGGTTATAGTATATCGGTTTTTTTACAAATATTCAATAGAAACCGCCCCGCACCGGCGCTTGAAAGCGCGTTAAAAAAGAGTATAATAGTTTATATATTCCAATTTAAGGGGATTTTATGAAAAAAGGCTTTACGTTGGCCGAGTTAATGGCCGTTGTAGTGATTATTGCAATTATTGCCGCCATTGGGTTGGGCGGGTATAGGCGCACGGTGGAACGTGCTAAACTGACGGAAGGGCTCAATATGGCGCACCAAATCGGGCAGGCATTGGCCCGTGCCGATTGGGAACGCGAAAACAGTTGCGGCACGTTTGAGACCCCGTGGACCATGTTAGATATTGATGCAACCGGTTATACAATAGGGGATGCCAAATTGGAGATAACCGGGCGGTTCAAATTAACCCGGGACGGCTCCAATATAAAAGTGGAGCGTTTGGGCGGGGAAGCCTATACGCTGGTGGTGCCGATTGATTGCGGCACGAGCCCTGTGAAACTAAAAGACCAATGCAACGGAAATACGGATTTTTGTATCAGCGCCGGTTTTACCGACTGTACCGGAACCAGCTGCAAAAAGCCGTAAACGGACGTGGATTTTGATAAACCGCTTGGGTGTTTGCCCGGGCGGTTTTTTTATGGCTAAATGCGGGCAAGGCGGCGCGGATAAAAGCTGTGGCGCGGATAAGGTGGCGGGTAAAAAGCGGCGCGGATAAGGCGGCGTGGGTAAATACGGCGTGAGTAAAGGGGGCGTTGGCGCGGATAAAAAGCGGGCGCAAAAAAACCGCACCCGGTAGGGTAGCGGCGTAATCATTTTGAAAGTGTGGGGCTTTTTAGGGCCCGGTTCGGCTGTTTTAGACAGGGGGAAGAAAATTCTTCTCACCTGTCCGCCGGCGTATGTCTAAACCGGCTTCAAACTGCTTACTTTTGGGTTAGCGGCCAACTATATAGTTCGCACCGCTTACGTTTTCGCCCACTTTTACCAAGGCTCTGGCCAAGGTTTCCAGCAGGCTGTGCATCTTTTTCATTGTTTTTCCTTCTCCTTTATTAAAAATCTGTCTGCGTCTGTAATTGCACAGGAGAAATTCCTTACATAAAAATTATACAAAATTTATGTATGCTTGTAAAACAACGGTATATATGATAGTAAACTTAAACTAAAAAAGCAAGTATTTTATAAAAATTATTTGTTGGGGGGAGTGCCGGGCCGGGCCCGCCGGATAAAGCGGCCCCGGCGGGAGCGTAAAATAAAGCGGCGTGTAAAATTCCCCGGCGGGAGCGTAAAATCAAGCGCTCTCACGCGGTGCCGCCAAATAAAACGGCCCTCACGCAGGCGCGTAAAATACCCCGGCGGGCCTGTAAAAAAGTTTTTAATTGCGTACCAAAATAAAAGGGCGGGGCCGGTTCCCCAGCTCCGCCCTATCGTAAAAAATACGCCGGCTTATTTATTTTCTTTTCTTTTTAAGCCCGCTTTTACCAGGCCGTCAAATAACGGGTGCGGGCGGAGCGGGCGGGAGCCAAATTCCGGGTGGAATTGTACGGCAATAAAGTAGGGGTGGTCGGTGCGTTCCACAATTTCCGGCAAAACGCCCTCGTGCCAGCCGGATACTTTCAGCCCCGCGTCGCGCAGTTGCTTTACATAGGCGGGGTTGAACTCGTAGCGGTGGCGGTGGCGTTCCACAATTTGGTCTTTGCCGTACAGCTTGCGCGCCAGGGAGCCTTCTTCCAAATCGGCCGTGTAGTTGCCCAGGCGCATGGTGCCGCCCTTATAAACCACGTTTTTTTGTTGGGGGGTTAAGTCTACCACCGGGTCTTTGGTGGTGGGGTCAAACTCGGTGGAGTTGGCGTCGTGCAGGCCGCACAGGTTGCGGGCCGCTTCTATAACGGTGCATTGCATCCCCAGGCAGATACCCAAAAAAGGAATTTTGTGTTCGCGCGCGTATTTAATGGTGGCAATTTTGCCGTCCACGCCGCGCCCGCCAAATCCGCCCGGGATTAAAATGCCGTCGGCGGTTTTTAATTTTTCTTCCACGTTGTCTTTTTCCGTATTTACAAAAACAATTTCCACTTTGGCATCATTATTCATACCGGCGTGGCGCAGGGCCTCGCTAATGGATTTATAGGCATCTTGCAATTCGGAATATTTCCCGGCCACGGCAATTTTAACGCTTTTGGAGGGGGTCATGGCTTTATCAAAAAATTCAAACCATTTGGGGTCCACTTTTTGTTTGGGGGTCAGGCCCAACAGGTCAATAATTTGTTCGTCCACTTTTTGCTTGTAAAAATTTTCCGGCACATGGTAGATGGATTTGGCGTCCGCACATTCAATAACCGCCTGCGTGGGCACACTGCAAAAGAGGGAAATTTTCTCCCGCAAATGCAGGGAGAGGGGTTTTTCGGTGCGGCAAATAAGCATACTGGGCTCAATACCCACTTCCCGCAGTTTGTTGACGGAGTGTTGCGTGGGTTTGGTTTTAAGCTCTTGCGCCACGGCAATATAGGGGACTAACGTGACGTGTACGCAAATGACGTTTTTGGGGCCTTTTTCCAAACGCAGTTGGCGGGCCGCTTCCAAGAACGGCAGAGATTCAATATCGCCCACCGTACCGCCTATTTCTATAATGGAAACGTCTACTTCGTTTTCAAACGCGGTAAAGCGGCGCTTGATTTCGTTGGTAATATGCGGGATGACCTGCACCGTGGCGCCCAAGTATTCGCCGCGGCGTTCTTTATCAATCACCGTTTGATAAATGCTCCCGGCGGTGTTGGTGTTGGCGCGGGTCATATTTACATCTAAAAAGCGTTCGTAATGGCCCAAGTCCAAATCGGCTTCTGCGCCGTCGGTAGTGACAAACACTTCCCCATGTTGGTAAGGGCTCATGGTGCCGGGGTCCACGTTAATATACGGGTCACACTTAATCATATTTACTTTTAAGCCGTTTAGCTGTAAAAGTTTGCCGATACTGGCCCCGGAAATCCCTTTACCCAGTGAGCTGACTACCCCGCCGGTAATAATAATAAATTTACTCATGTTCATCTCCTTGCTGAAATAAAAAAATCGGTTTCGGCACCGGGTGCCGGGCACTTAAAAGAGGGAAGCCCCCGCCAGGCGGGAGCCCCTGTTATTCGTGCTGTTTCAAATAGTCTTCGGCCGCTTTTAAGTCCGCCTCCGTATCAATGGCCGGGCCGGAGGGTTGGATTTCCACGCATTTAATGCTCATCCCTGCCTCCAGCGCGCGCAACTGTTCCAGTTTTTCCAGTTTTTCCAGCGGACTTACCGGCAGGTGGACAAATTTTTCCAACGCCGCGCGGCGGTAGCCATAAATGCCGCAATGCTTCCAATACGGGGCTTTTAAGGCCGCCTCGTCCGGCTGGCGTTTGTACGGCACGCGGGAGCGGGAAAAATACAGCGCCCGCTTGTCCGCCGTCAACACGGCTTTTACGCAGTTGGGGTTATCAATTATTTTATCGTCCGTCGTGGCAATAACCGCCGTGGCAATATCGCAGGCGGGGTCACTCTTTAATAAGTGGACGATTTTTACAATGGTGGCGGGGTCTATAAACGGCTCGTCCCCTTGCACATTGATAATAAATTGTTCCGTACGGCCTTGGGCGGCCTCGTAAATGCGGTCCGTACCGCTTTGGCAGGCGGCGCTGGTCAAAATGGCTTTGGCCCCAAACCGGGCGCAGGTGTCCGCCACAATTTGGGCTTCCGTGGCAATAATCACGTCCCCCACGGCGGCCTGTAAGCATTTTTCATAAGTGCGTTGGATAACCGGCTTGCCCGCCAGTATTTTTACAATTTTGCCGGGCAGGCGGGAGGAGCCGTAGCGCGCCGGAACGGCTATTAAAACGTCGCTCATGCCAGCACCCCTTCAATTTCTTCTACGGTGGTGGTAGCGGTGCCGGATTTGCCAACCACAATGCCCGCCGCAAAGTTGGAAAGCACCGCCGCTTCCTCAAGTGTAGCGCCCGACGCCAAGGCCAAGGTTAATACGGATATAACCGTATCCCCGGCGCCCGTCACGTCAAACACTTCGCGCGCGGTGGCTTTAACGGTGGAGGGGAATTTTTTGCCTTTTTCAAACAGACTCATACCGTCGGCACTGCGGGTAATTAAAATGGAATCCGCATCCAGCATTTTTAAGATTTTTTGGCCCAACTCCGTAATGGCTTCTTCGCCGGAGCGGGGGGATTCGCCCACGCCTTCCCAGGCTTCTTTGGTGTTGGGGGTCATACAAGTAATGTGTTTGTATTTTTTGAAATTGTCAATTTTGGGGTCCACGCACACCGGAATATTTTTTTTGCGGCAAAGGGAAATAATATCCTGGATGTTATGGTCGCTGAGCATGCCTTTACCGTAGTCGGAAAGGACAACGCCTTTGGCGGTTTTTAAGGCGGCCTTGAAACTTTCCATACATTGGGCGCCTACGCCGGAATCCACCGTTTTTTTGCTTTCGCGGTCAAAGCGCACGATTTGTTGTTGTTCCGCCATCACGCGCACTTTTTGGGTGGTGGGGCGGTTGGGGTCTTCGGCCACGCCGCGCAGGTCTACATTTTTATCCCGCAAGAAACCTTTTAGCATTTCGCCGCCCAAATCGTCGCCTACTACGGAAACCAACACCGGCTTGGCCCCCAAGGCGGACAGGTTTACCGCCACGTTGCCCGCGCCGCCGGCCACAAAAAATTCCTTTTTTACGGCCACTACCGGCACCGGGGCTTCCGGCGAAATGCGCGTCACGTCGCCTTTAATAAAATGGTCCAACATAATATCGCCTACTACAACAATTTGCTTGCCGTTAAAGGCGTGCAAAATTTCTTTTAATCTTTTGACGGGTACATTAGTCATAATAAAACATCTCCTGTGTATATCCCATTATAAAATATTTAAGGGGTGGTTTACATTCTTTTGTATTCTAACAAGGTGGCCGATACACTGCCTATAAATACTTCCGTTTTCATTTTTACGGGCATACGGTACGCATCATCCGTCAGCCAGACGGTTAAGCTCTTGCCTTTGGCTACAAAAATGCCTTCCCCGCGCAACTGCGGCTCCACCTTAATACAATCAAAATGGCCTGCCGGGGTTTTTACGCGCTCCCGCCCGTGTACTTTTACAATAAGCGGGTATTGTTTTTCCCGGTTGATAATATCAAACACAATATCTTTGCCCGGCTCTAATTTTTGGGCGCGCACATAATAAAGCGCAGTTAAAAAATCGGTCACATCCGTTTCCAAGGGGCCGGAAATTTCCCGCGGGGCTTCTTTCTTTTGGATTTGCCCGTAATAGCGGCGGTTAGCGGGGTCAAAAATAACCCATTCGTCGCGCTTGTAATTGCCTTCGCGCACGCTTTGCCCATAGCCGCGGGAGTAAAAAGTTTGCGCATCCAACCAGGATTGGTTGAGGTCACGCACTTTGAAAAAGGCGTCAATCACACTGGCGGAAAAAGCGGTGGTTTGTATTAAATACGCCGGGCGGCCGCCAATATCCACCAATCCCCGGTTGCGTATATAGGCCGTGCCTGCTTTTACAAAGGAGTAATACAGGCCGTATTTTAATTGTTCGCCGTCCCACGGGGCCCCGGTTTTGGCGGAAATATCCGGCTGTTGGTACGCATAAGGGTTTAACATCCGGCCGGACGTGGAAATTAAATCTTCTTCTTCAAAAACGGGGGAATCGCCCGGCAACTGCGCACCGGCGGGCACCGTATATTTGGCGGGCTCGGCGGGCGCGGGCGTTTCTCGCGGCTGTGCGGCATTTTGCGGCAGAGGCGCGGGCGTGGCTTGCGCCTGCGTGTTTTGTGCGGCCCCGGTATGGGGGGAGCCCTTTTCCGCCTTTTTAAGTGTGGCGGAGGTTTGCGCCTGGGTGGCGGGCGGCTCTACCGCTTTGGCCGCGTGGGAAACCGCTTGCGTTTGGGTGACTTGCGCGGCTTGCCCGGCAGGCGTTGGGGATGGTGTTTTATTTGTGGGAGCGGTTTTGCACCCGGCTACCAGTAAAAGCACCAAAAACGCCAACCCGGGTTTATTCATGGAGGGAGTCCTTTTCTATAAATTTAGCGGCATTTAGTAAGTTATTGGCCACTTTATCGGGGTGTAAATCCGGGTATTTTTGCAAATGGTGTTTGCCGTTGGCGGTGGTCATTAAAATAGTTTTGAGTCCCAACGCCTGCCCGAAAAGTACATCTGCTTTTTTATCGCCCACCATATAGGAGCGCGCCACATCTACCTGATACTTTTGAATGAGCTTTTCGCCCAGTAAAGTACCCGGTTTGCGGCAAGCACAATGGTCGTCCGGCCCGTGCGGGCAGTAGACGATTTCCCGGATGACGGCCGGTTTTAATAAGGTTTTTAAGCGGGCATGGCAAGCGTCCACCTCTTTGGCGGTAAAATAACCGCGCCCAATGCCGGATTGGTTGGAAACTATAAAAAAAGTGTAGCCCAGTTTAGCCAGTTTGGCTAGCGCGGGCGCGGCGGTTTTATAAGGGCGCACTTTGGCGGGGTCACTTAAATAAGTGCCGGGCTTTTCGTGGATTAAAGTGCCGTCTCTGTCAAAAAAAACAGCTTTTATTTTATCTTTCATCGGGGTGTTCCTGTAAGTATTTTTCGCCCTCGGCCTCGCGTTTCCAACGGTTGTGCGCCCACAGCCAGGAGCCGGGGTCTTCTTTCAGCCAGTCCTCGTAGCATTTAACCAAAGTTTTGGTAAACGCGCGGATATTTTGCTGGGAGTATTCTTTAGGTGGGGTGAGCGGGTCATGCACGATGCACACAATTTTGCCCTGTTTGCGCACTACCTGCACCGGGAAAACCGGCACTTGCATTTTGATAGACAGTAGCGCCGTAATGGGGGAAAACGCCGCTATACGGCCCATAAAAGGAATCCACAGTTCGCTGGAAGAAGCGTTTTGGTCAATTAAAATCCCCAATAATTTGCCTTTTTTAAGCCAGCGCATACAGGCAAAAAAGGGGTTGTCTTCGTGATTGCTGTAAAAGGTGCGCCCGGTAAAAATGTTGCGCAGGCGGTTGGTTTCTTCGTCCACATAAGGGTTATCTACCCGCTGGGCCAGCACGGCTTTATCTATGCCCCATACGGCGCCGGCCAGGCCAAAGGCTTCCCAGTTGGTAAAGTGGCCGATGTGTATAATGCCGCCTTGTTTGTTGCGTTGGGCTTCCAGCATTTTTTCTATGCCGGTCACGGCTACATATTTTTTGAATTTTTCCGGCGTCATGGCGGTTAATTGCACAAACTCCGCCAAAATGCCGCCCATATTGCGCCAGGATTCTAACGCAATGGCAAAAACTTCCTGCGGGGTTTTTTGGGGGAAAGCGCGCTGAATATCATACATAGAACGCTTAAAGCGTTTGGGCATTATAAAGCGCACGGAGCCGGTAGCAAACCGCCCCGCCGCCACGGCCCAAGTATAAGGGAGCAAGCGCAACATGGCGCAAGCGGTTTTCAAACCCAGGTATTGGATGTAGTGTAAAGGTGTCTTTTGGAAACGCATATCCCATTATAGCAATTTTGCCGTGGGGGAATAAACTTGCCGCAGGAACAACTGCCCCAGAAATGGTAAAATATACTTATTCACTATCAAACGAGGTTTTAATAAATATGGATTTATTAGCATTAAAAGAAAAATTAATGGCTTGTGCGCCGGGGCGTTGGGTGCTGTTGGCGGCCAGTAAACTGTATGGGTGGGCCGGTTGGTTGGACCGTTTGGCCTATCAAAACGGTTGGAAAACCGTAAAGAGCGTAAACGGCCGCGTGGTGTGCATTGGCAACATTACGGCGGGCGGAACCGGCAAAACCACGGCGGTTTTATTGGCGGCTACCTTACTGGCTAAAAAAGGGATGCGCGTGGCGATTGTTTCCCGCGGGTATAAACGCCAGCAAAAAAGCAAAGAGGCGGTAGTCCTTTTTGATAACCCGGATGCCGATTGGCGCATGGCGGGGGATGAGCCTTTTATGATGAGCCGCGTTTTGAGCCAGTACAAAGTGCCGGTGGTGATAGCGGCGGACCGCGCGCTGGCGGCAACGGAAGCGTTGCGGCGGTTCAAAAGCCAGATTGTATTGTTAGACGACGGCCTGCAACACCACCGCTTAAAACGCGATGCCAACATTATTTTGGTAGATGCCAAAAATCCGTTCGGCAACGGCTATTTACTGCCGTACGGCAACTTGCGCGAGCCGTTGGAGGGGTTAAAACGGGCCGCGTTAATTATTTTAACCCATTGTGACCAAGCCACCCCGCGCGAGCTGGAAGATATTAAAGATAAAATCCGCGAGTATAACGACACCGTGGAAATTTTGGAAAGCGAACACAAGCCGGAGTATTATTTTGATATTTGCCAAAGCCGCAAAGTGGGTTTGGATGAGGTAAAAGGGAAAGCGGCCTGTTTTTGCGCGCTCGGACACCCGGAAACCTTTGAAAAGACGTTGGAAAATTTGGGCTTAACTTTGGCGCAAAAGTGGCGCTTCCCGGACCACCAGTTTTATACCGAAGACCACCTGCGCACCTTTGAAGAAACGCGCAACGGCCTGCCGCTGGTGACCACGTTTAAGGATTTTGTAAAATTCCCGGATAATTGGCGGGAAATTTTAACCAAAGAGGTGTATGTGCTGTCGGTAAATTTGAAGATTAGAGGGGGGGAAAAGGAGGAAGATAAATTAGAGCAAGTCCTCTACCCCAAAAGATAACGGCATTTGGTAGGATTTAGATATTAACGCACAAGGGGAAAAATAACATTTTTCCCCTTGTTTGCGTTTGAGGGCAAACCATTTTCCAAATTTAAGCCCTTTTGCCCCGCCTTTAGGCTTGGAGCCCTTGCAGGCTACCGCGCCCAAACTAGCGGCGCAAAATCATCTTAAATTTGAAAAATCATGCTACAAACAATTATTCTTGTACTAGCACGAACGGCATAAAACAAAGCGCTGTTTTCCGCCTAGCTTTTGCCGTTGTTGTTCGCTTTTGTTTTTTCCGTTGCCGTTAAATGCCCCCTTTTGAACCTGCTTATAAAACCTATTTTGAACGGAATTATAAAGGCGTTTTATTTGTTTGACCGTAGGGAGTTGTAAAACGCCCGGCTCAAAATAGGTTTTATAGGTTCCCAGGGGGCTAGCTTTTTTGCTTACTTTTTTTGTAATGAAAAAAAGTAAGGCAGGTTTGGGGTGCCACCCCAAGAGTAAAAGCTCGGGGCTAGCTTTTTGCAAAAGCGGCTCGCAAAGTGCGGCCCGCAGGGTGCCGCCTGCAATGTAAGTCCCGCGCCTAAACTAGCGCGCACTGTTGATGAGGCGCGCTTTTTTGTTCAGCGGTTTTACCGTGTCGGTTGCCGTATTGACGGCCCAAGTGCCGCAAGTAAAGGTGGCTTTGGTTAGTTGGGCCGCGGTTTTCCCTTTTTGAACCCGCGTATGGCAAGTGATTTTCCATTGGTCAGCCCCGGTTTGAACTGGGGTAAAAAGGCGGTCACTGATTAAAAAAATCCACCCTTTTTGTTTGTAGGTCTTGTTGACCCGATACAAATAGCCGTCAATCGCCGCGCCCGCTTGTTGGATAAGCAATTTTTGGGCCCGGCGCGCTTGTGCCGCTTGGCGGGCATTTTGGGCCGCTTGCTCGGCTTTTAAGCGGGCCCGGGCCGCGCGTTCGGCCGCGGCTTGTTCTTCCTGCTCTTTTAATTGGGCTTGGCGGGCGGGGTCTTCCACCAATTTATATTTTAATTTTACGAGCCCGTTATGGGAAATACTCCCCCGGGGGGCTATCGCCACGCGCGTGGTGTTTACCAAACGGCTATGCGTGACGGACAATGTAATTTGCCCCGGCTCGTAATAATAGGCTTTGCCGTAGCGGGCCAAATTCTGTTTGAAGTTTTTATTAAAATCCAGCGTGACGGACGGCTTTTCGGTGCGCCAACAGCAGGCGGAAATACAGCTTTCCTGCAAATCCAGCGCTTGGGCGGCTTCCTGCGGCCAAAAGCGCAGGTCAAAGCGGTAGCAGGAGTCATACTGTTTGCCGTCAAAATCGGTGCGGATGGCGGCAATTTCCAACCATTTTTGGGTGGTGGCCACGCCGGAGTTGTTCAGCGGCGTATAACACGCGCTTAAAAATAACAGGCAAGTTGCGCAGGCGTAAAGTTTTTTCATACACTTAATTATAATAACTTTTTAAGGAGATGTATTTTTTATGGATGTTATTTTTGCTTATATAGAAAAACTGCCCATTATCCCCGATAATTGGAATTTAACCATAGCGCAGGTGCTTTCTGCCCTGTTGTTTTTGGGTATTTTGTATGCGGTGGCGCGGGTGGCCAGTTGGTTTTTTAATAAATACCCGCAGCGGCTTTTGAGCAAGGTGGTTTCCCAAAAATGGGCCAATGCGCTATCCGAACATAAATTTTTTACGGCCGTCGGCGTGGTGTTGGCGGCCATGGTGGCTATCAACCTGCACCCGGTGTTTATTACGGATAAACTGCCTTGGTTGGGAACGGCAATGACAAAGCTGACCGGCGTGTTTGTGGTGTGTGCGTTTGCGTGGTGTATTAATACTGCGTTGGATTGCGTAAACCATTTGTACGGCCGCAACCCCAATATCCCGTTAAAAGGGCTAATCCAGGCCATTAAAATAGTCTTGTTTTTGTTGGCGGGGCTGTTTGTGCTTTCGTTGGTGTTGGGGCGAAAACCCATGTATATTATTACCGGGTTATCGGCCTTGGCGGCGGTGTTTTCGTTAATTTTCAAAGACCCGATTTTAGGTTTTGCCGCCAGTATCCAATTAACTACCAATAAGCTGATTAAAATTGGGGATTGGATTACCGTGGATTCGGCCGGCGCCGACGGAAACATTATAGATATTTCCTTAACCAGTGTGCGCGTGCAAAATTTTGATATGACCATTGTAAGCGTGCCGACTTACGATTTGATTTCCAAGCCGTTCAAAAACTGGAACGGGATGTATGCGGCCAAAGCGCGGCGGATTCAGCGCAGTATTTTGTTGGACGTGGACACCGTTAAATTTTTAGATGCGCCCACGTTGGAGCGCCTGAAAAAAATCAGCCTTTTGAAAGATTATTTAAGCGAAAAAGAAGAAGAAATTAAAGCGTTTAATGCGGCCCACAACGTAAAGGAAAACATCTTAAACGGGCGGCATTTAACCAATTTGGGCACGTTCCGCCACTATGCGGAGCTGTATTTGGCCTCCCGCCCGTATGTGATGAGCGGCAACCCGGATTTTACCCTCATGGTGCGCCAACTCAAGCAAGAGGTGCAGGGCTTGCCGCTGGAGGTGTATTGCTTTTTGAATACCACCGTATGGACGGATTACGAAGCGTTGCAAAGTGATATTTTTGACCATTTGTTTTCCGTATTGCCGGAATTTGGTTTGAGCGCGTACCAGGCCCCCAGCGGGCGCAGTATCGTGCAAGGTGTGCGGCAAATAGCCAAATAAATCAACATAAAAAACAGACCCCGCCCTTCCCGGCGGTGCTTTTTATTCATCTTTGGAAGAAAATAAAAAGGAGCCCCTTTAGGGGCCCCTTATTTAACGGGGGTTATAATCGTCGGGCGGGGGAACTTTGCCCACGATAATTTTAATGTGTTTGGTGGTATTTTTGATAATGACTTTACGCAAACACCACAGCGCCCAAATGTTGGGTACGGTCATCATGGTCATAGTAAAAATAACCAAAGACCACATAAAGCGCGTGGAATTGTTGGCCTCCGCCGTGCGCATTAAGGAATCGGCAATCGTAAAATCCCAAGTGAACGAGGTGCCAATCCCGCCGCCCACGGCTACCAAAATAATAAATAAAATGCGGCAGTATTTAATTAATTTTTCGCCTTTTAAGAATTGGAGCGCCTTTTCCGTATAATAGCCCCAGCCGATAATGGTGGTGAACGAAAAAATCACCAAGGAAAAAATCAAAATCGGCGTGCCGATATACGGAACCGTCTTAAACGCGCTGTTGCACAAGTTGGCGGCGTAAACATTGGGGTTGGCCCAATCCCCGGCCAGCACAATAACGGTGCCTGTCATCATACAAATAAAAATGGCCCAAAATACGGACGTGGCCGACACAATAGCCATTTGGGTAGCACTGCGCGTTTTAGCGGCGGCCGCCGCCATGGAGGCAGAGCCCAGGCCGGCCTCGGTGGCCAGTACCGCGCGGGTGACCCCGGCACTGAGGGCGGGAATCATGGCCTTAAAAAGGGCTAAAATGCCCACGCCCACCGCGCCGCCTGCCACGGCCTTGCCGGTAAAGGCACTTTTTAATACCAGGATAATAGCATCCGGAATTTTGGCAAAATTCATACAAATAACCACAATGGCCAGCAGTAAGTACATCCCGCCCATAATGGGCACCAGCCATTCGGAATATGCCGCAATACGTCTAACCCCGCCGATAATTACAACCGCGGTGGCTAGGGCTACCAAAATGCCCATATACCAGGGGTTTAGGTTGTAGCCCTCGCGCAACGCATCCGCAATAGAGTTAGATTGCAACGCACTGCCGGCCGTCAGCCCCATGAGCAGGGTTCCCACGGCAAAAATAACGGCTAACCACTTTAATTTAAGCACGCGGGACAAATAGTACATCGGGCCGCCGACGTATTCCCCATGCGGCAGTTTTACGCGGTATTTGAAAGATACCAAACATTCGCAATATTTAATGGCAAAATTAAAAAATCCGGCCACTACCATCCAAAATAATGCCCCGGGGCCGCCCTCGGAAATGGCGGTCGTCACGCCGATAATACTGCCTGTGCCCACGGTGGCGCCAATCATTACGGCCAGGGAGCCGAAACTGCTTACCATGCCTTCCGAATCTACCTTTTTGACGGATAGTTTCATGGCTCTCCAGGTGTATTTTTGCAAAAAGTTCAGGCGGAACGTAAAATAAATACCCAAGCCCAGCAAAATAATTACCATCGGCGGGCCCCAAACCAGCGTATTAAACGCGTTCATAATATCATACGCGCTATGCACGGAGGGGGCCGTAAAAAATGCTGTAATACTGTTTAACAGCCCTGTAATGCTTTCCATTTTCTCTCCTATATAAATAAACAATAACTTAATTATTTTATCAAAAAAATGTTTATTTGGTTTTAATTTTCCGGTTTTATGTTAAAATATAAATTTGCCGATAAAAAGCTGTTCAAATTTGCCACAATATGATATATAATTTAGAAAGACGGATTTTTATAAAGCAGGTTCTAAAGGAGATTGGGTTATGAAAAAACTTTTGTTGTTTGTCGCCGCAGTATTGGTCGTGGCGGGGTGTTCTTCTGCCAATAGAAAGGATGACGGGTCTGATGTGTCTTTACGCAAGGATGCCGCCAAATATCAAATTATTGACCAAGAGTTTGATAATGTTTTAGCGCCGGACGGCGATTATGACGTGGTGCCCCCGTATGAAGAACAAATTTCGTCTTCTTCTTACCTGCAAAGTGTAAAAGGCTCCAAAAAGCCCGCCAAAAAGACGGTCACCAAAACCAGCCGCACCGTAGTAAGCCAAGACGGCAAAACCATTACTACCGTCAACAAGACGGAAGTGCAAGCGGGCGATTCCGAGCCGGTGCCGCCGTCCCCGGTGGGCGAACAGGCCAACTAATCATGCCAAACGCTTTTACGCAAGAACAAATTACACAAGAAGCCCATAGATTATATGGGCTTCTTGGTTCTGTATCCAAAACCAAAGCCGCCCGCTGGACGCTGGACGATTGCCGGGCGGCCGCCCCGCTTACGCTGGAAATCAACCGTTTGAAAAAGGAAAAAAATGCCGTTATTTTGGCCCATTCTTATACCGGGCCGGATTTGGTGTACGGCGTGGCGGATTTCCGCGGGGATTCTTACGAATTAAGCCTTAAAGCGCGCGAAGTTTCCGCCGACGTAATTATTTTTGCCGGGGTGTGGTTTATGGCGGAAACAGCCAAAATTATCAACCCGCAAAAACAGGTTTTTATCCCTGCCGGGCGGGCCGGTTGCACGCTGGCGGACTCCATGACCGGGGCGGATTTAATGCGCCTGAAAGCCAAACATCCCGGGGTGCCGGTGCTTTGCTATATTAACAGCTCGGCCGACGTAAAAGCCCAGTGTGATGCGTGTGTCACGTCCGGCAACGTGTTTGATATTGCCCAAAAACTGCCGGGAAAAGAATTAATTTTTGTGCCGGATATGCTGATGGCCCAAAATTTGGAGGCCGAGTTAAAACGCCGCAGCACACCCAAAAAAATTATTTCCTCGGGCGGCTCTTGCTGTGTGCATGACAAATACCGCCCGGAACATGTTAAAAAATTGCGGGCGGATTACCCCGGTATTAGCGTGGTGGCCCACCCAGAATGCCCCATAGAAGTTTGTGAATTGTGCGATTATGTAGGCAGTACCAAAGGTATGGCCGCCTATGTGGCGCGTACGCAAGCGCCTGTTTACGGTATGCTTACGGAGTTCGGCCTGGTAAACCGTATGGAAGCCGAACACCCGGACAAAAAATTTATTTGGCCCTTTGGCGTTTGCTCGTATATGAAGCGCAACACGTTGGCCAACACCTTGCAGGCCCTGGCGGACCCGCTCCCCGCGCAAACGGTAAGCGTGGACGAACAAACCGCCGCCGCGGCCCGCAAAGCCATAGAAAAAATGTTTGAATTAGCCCAATGATTAGCGATAAAATTATTTTACTGGCCCTGGAAGAAGACCTGGGGCTCGGGGATATTACCTCCGATACGATTTTCCCGCCTGCCTCGCAGGCCAAGGCCGTCATCCGCGCCAAAGAAGATTTAGTGCTTTGCGGCTTGCCGGTGGCCCGCCAAGTGTTTGAACTGGTGGACCCGTCCGTCACGTTTACCCCGCTTAAACAAGAGGGGGATAACGTGCAAAAAGGCGAAGAAGTATTAGCCCTTAGCGGACCGGTGCTTTCCATATTAAAAGCGGAGCGCACGGCGCTTAACTTTATGCAACGTATGTCCGGCATTGCTTCGGCCAGCCGCGCGTATGCGCAAGTGGGCGCCAAATACGGTGTAATGATTGTGGATACCCGCAAAACACAGCCCGGTATGCGCCGGTTGGATAAATACGCCGTGCGTATCGGCGGGGCGCGCAACCACCGTATGACGCTGGCGGACAGCGTGATGATTAAAGACAACCATATTGCGGCGGCGGGCTCCATTACCAAAGCGGTAGCCAAAATTAAAGCGGCTATCGGCCACACGCCTAAAGTAGAGGTAGAGGCGGAAACGCCCGAACAGGTGCAGGAAGCCGTAAATGCGGGGGCGGATATTATTATGTTTGATAATATGACCCCGGCCCAGGTGGCCCAGTGTAAAAAACTGGTCAACGGCCGCGCCATTATAGAGGTTTCGGGCGGCATTACGCTGGAAAATTTGGAAGCCTACTGCCAAGCCGGGCCTGATGTTATTTCTTCCGGCGCGCTGACGCACTCCGTCCCGGCGAAAGATTTAAGCCTAAAAATTGTACAATATATATGTTAAGCGATTTATAATTATGGGGGTTTTTGCATGAATTACAACGAGTTGTTTTCCCAAGTGGTGTATCGCTCCAAAGCATCCGCCATTAGAGAACTTTTGAAAGTGATAGCCCGCCCGGATATTATTTCCTTTGCCGGGGGATTGCCGGACCCGGAATTATTCCCTACCAAGGATGTTTCTGCCATTATGCAGGATGTGTTAGAAAAATCCCCCAAGGCGGCCTTGCAATATGGCACCACGGAGGGCTTTTTAGCTTTGCGCCAGGAATTGGTAAAACTGCTTAAAGAAACCGAGGGTATTACCGCCACTCCGGACCAATTAGTGATGGTGTCGGCCTCCCAGCAGGCGCTGGATATGACGGCCCGCCTGTTTGTAAACCCGGGGGACCCCATTATTACCGCGTGCCCCACTTATTTGGGCGCGTTGCAGGCGTTCCATGTGGCGGGGGCGCATATTATCGGCGCCGCCAGTGATGATTACGGCATTTTGGCCGAAGATTTGGAAGCCAAGCTGGCCCGGTTGAAAGCGGCGGGCAAAACGTGCAAATTTATCTATTTAGTGCCGGATTTCCAAAACCCGACGGGCACGACTATCCCGGAAGAACGCCGCGTAAAAATTTTGGAAATTGCCAAAAAATACCATACGTTTATTTTGGAAGACTCCCCATACCGCCAGGTGCGTTTTGAGGGGGAATCCCCGCGTACTTTTTACGCGTTGGATAACGGCCAAGGCAACGTAATTACCATGTTTACGTTTTCCAAAGTGTTTGTGCCGGGGTTCCGCCTGGGCTTTATCGTCGGGCCGGAAGATGTTATCCGCAAATATGTTATTTTGAAACAAGCCATGGATTTGTGTACCTCGCCCATTTTGCAGTTGGCCACTTACGAGTATTTGCGCAGAGGGCTGCTCATGGAACACATCAAAAAAATTATTGCCTCTTACCGGGAAAAACGCGATTTAATGCTTAAAACTTTGGCGGAATATATGCCCAAAGAGGTAAGCTGGACCCGCCCGGAGGGGGGGCTTTTCCTGTGGCTTACACTGCCTAAACACGTCAACGCGACGGAGCTTTTGCCTAAAGCGATTGAAAACAAAGTGGCGTATGTGGCGGGGGTGGATTTTTACCCGGACGCCAACGTGTTTAACGATATGCGCTTAAACTTTTCTTATCCGACAAAAGAACAAATGGTAGAAGGGTTGAAACGCTTGGCCCAAACGATTAAAGAATGTTTATAGAACAGTGCCCCGGTGACGGGGCACTCTCTTTTTCTGGGTCTATCGGGTACAGGCGGCATAGGCCCAAAGGCCCTTTTTTTTAGGCAGCTTTTTTGCCAAAATAAAATAGGAGTGTGTACGAGGTAAATAATGAAAAAACTATTTGTTGTGGGTTTAATACTGGCCATTTCATCTTCGGCTGTGTGGGCGCAAGGCCGCGTGGCCCCGGCGCTTAAACAGTTAGCTAAATCTTCCGTACAAAAAAACGGGCGCAGGGCCGCCCGCTTGGAGCCGCTTTCCAATGCCCGTATAGAGGCACTGGCCCGGCGCGGTAAAGAAAAAATGATTATCAAACGCGCACTGGCGGTAGCGGCGGAGCGGAATTATCCTATTTCTTACATTTTGCGTGACGGGGAAGTAAACGACGCTCTATTGGCCAAAGCGTGGACTAGTTCCAGCCGGATTATGGCCCGCTGGGAAACCCAAAACACGCTGGGGCTTAATGCGTGGTTAATGGTGTTTGTGAGCAAGGTGCAAAAAGCCTTGTGCAAAACGGACCCCAAAATCTTAAAACTAATGCGTACGGAGCTTAAAACGGCGCAGGCGCAGGCGGAAGAAATGTTCCGCTCTAAACACGTTTATTTAATGACCACTCCGCTTACGGTGCGGCAAATGGAAGAAATGCCGGAATACCGCGCTTTACTGGCGGAAGCGGTGGCCCAGCGCTTAACGGATAAAGTGTTGCCTAAATTTAATTCCATGGCGCGGGTGACTATTCTTAAAATTTTAATGCAGGGCGTGTTTGACGGCTCCATAAAGCCGGTGGAACTGAATATGGCTATTTTGGAAAAAGACGTTCACGCCGGGTTGCGCTTTATCGGCCCGCGTATGAAAAAGGTGGAGGGCTACGGCGTGATAAAAGAGCGCCTGAATATGTGCGCCCAACGCGCGGCGGAAATTGCCGCCAATAACAACATCCGCACCCTGGCAGAAATCCGCAGTTTAATGCTAAAAGAAATGGAATATTTTGACAAGCATTGGGCCCCGGGTTTGGCGGTACAGGAAGATTGGCAAAAATTAATCCACTTTTACCGGGATAATAAAACTGCCTTGAAAATATATCCGCAAGATATTTTTTTGAAATAATAAAAAAGTAAAAATACTTAAAAAATAAACAAAACAGCCTGCCGTTTTTAGAAGGGGGTTGTTTTGTTTTTTTTTTTTGATAAATTTTGTTTATAAACAAAATTTATCAAAAAGAGAGTATTTCATGAAAAATAGAAATTTGCAGTATTTTTGGCGCAATAAACAGGGGTTTACTTTAATTGAGTTATTGGTAGTTGTGCTAATTATTGGGGTATTGGCGGCGATGGCGTTGCCGCAGTACCGCGTGGCGGTGGGCATGAGCCGCGCTTCCACCATGTACGCCTTTATGCGCGGGGTGGACCAAGCCCAACAGGCTTTTTATATGGCAAACAACCGCTATGCCACTACCTTTGATTCGTTAAGTGTGGGAATCCCTCCCGGGTTTACCAAAACCGACGAAAAGACTATCACAAATGGACAGACTCGTTGTTATATTATGACATCACAGGGAAACCGAAACATTTCAATTAAATGTTATATTAACCCTTCAATCAACTTGGAAAAATACCACAAAGACAATTTTTATATGTGTTCGGCGGATAAAACTAAGGAAATTGAAAATCAAATTTGCCGCAGTTTATCCGGGAAAGACGAGCAGGATACAGTTACTGAAAATATATCATTTGTGTATTTTATAAACCAATAACCTTTTATAAAGTGGCGTTCGCACGCATAAAAATACCCCATGGCGCGTTTTTTGCGTGATGGGGTATTCTTTATGGGGCAGGTTGTTGGTTAATCAAATAAAAACACTTTTAGAATATAACCCGCGGCCGAAATCAGCCCCGCCGCCGGAATGGTAATAAACCAGGCCCACACAATGCGGTTGGCCACGCTCCAACGCACGCAAGAAAGGCGGCGCAGGGAGCCAATGCCCACAATCGCCCCGGTAATGGTGTGCGTGGTGCTAACCGGCACCCCTAACACAGAGGCAATAAACAGGGAGATAGAGGAGGCCGATTCCGCACAGAACCCGTCCACCGGGCGCAGGCGCGTGATTTTTTGGCCCATGGTTTTAACAATTTTCCACCCGCCGGAAAGCGTGCCCATCGCAATAGCCCCTTGGCAGAGCAATACAACGGAAAGCGGCACAATAAACTGGCCTTGCGCGGCAAGTTCCATTTCGTGGTGGGTAAGCAGAAAATCACGGATGGGGCCTACTTCACTGCCGGTTAAACCGCCCAGCAAAAGCATGCTGATAATACCCATGGTTTTTTGGGCGTCGTTGCCGCCGTGTCCCAGAGAATAGGCCGCGGCAGACACTAACTGCCCTTTGCGGAAGAAATGGTCCACCTTGTACGGGTTGAAAGAGCGGCACAAGTTAAATACCAGTATGCCAATCAGCATACTTAACAAGAGCCCGAGCAGGGGGGATAAAAAGATAAACAGTACGGTTTTTAATATCCCGCCCATCACCAGCGCACTAAAGCCGCCTTTTACCAACCCGGCCCCGATTAAGCCGCCAATCAGCGCGTGGGAGGAGCTGGACGGCAACCCCCACCACCAAGTAATTAAGTTCCACCCGCAGGCCCCTACCAATGCGGCAAAAACCAAGTTGGCGTCCACCAAGTGGATGTCCACAATGCCGCTGCCAATGGTTTTGGCAACCCCGGTGTGAAAGATTAAAAACGCCACAAAGTTGAAAAACGCCGCCCAAGCCACCGCCACTTTGGGGGATAATACCCGCGTGGAAACAACGGTAGCAACGGAGTTTGCCGCATCGTGGAAGCCGTTTAGATAGTCAAAAAATAACGCCAGAATAATTAAAAATAATATCCAAGCCATAACGGGCCTCTAGTTATTTTTTACCAAAATGGATTCCACCAAGTTTGCCACATATTCGCAAAAATCGGTGACGGTTTCGGCTTCTTCAAACAACTCTTTTTGTTTGATGACCATAATGGGGTCTTTTTCGTTTTCAAATAACCAGGAAATCGCCTCGTCGCGCAATACGTCGCCCTCGTTTTCCAGGCGGTTAATTTCCACGCATTGGAACAGGGTTTCTTTCATATTTTTATTACTGCGCAAGCTGGCCAGTGCCTTTTGCATGGCTTTGGTGCTTTGGGCAATAGTGTTGGCCAGTTTTTGGCTGTATTCGGAGGGTTTTTCAATTTTATACAGTTGAAAGCGGTTTGTAATTAAATAAATGCCGTCTATAATATCGTCTAAACGGTTTGCCAGGGCCAAAATGTCTTCCCTATCAAACGGGGTGATGAAAGTTTCGTTTAGGGTATTAATAATGTTGTGGGTCAGTTCGTCGCCGTAGTGTTCCAGCTCGTGCATGGCGCGCACGTTTTCGGGCGTAAAGGCGGCTTCGTCCGTCAGTTTTTTATAAAATTCAGCCGCTTTTACAAGGTTTTCGGCCTGTTTGTCAAACAAATCAAAGAACTTTACTTCTTTGGGCATGAACATATTTTTATTACTCCGTTGGGTACTCTTATTACTTGCGCCCACACCAAAAACGCTTGCGGGCGGAATTACAACTTTATAAAAAAGCTCCCGTTGCCACAGGCAAGCGGGAGCTGGTAAATTAACGCGCGGCGGTGTTTTTTAACTCTTCCGGCAAGTTTACGGCGGCTTTTAACAGGAAAGGTCTTTTCTTTACTTCCTCAATAAAAGCGGCGTCACGCAGTTTGTTGCGGTAGTCTTTCTCTTGAAAGATATAACGGAACTTGGTGTAATCTTCGTAAGTGCCGGCTTTTAAGGCTACAATATCCTGCACGCCTACAATTTCCTCGTCCGTGGGGATTACAAAAATCTTTACCTTGGAATTGTCCGCCGAAATGCGGCATTCGGCCTTGTTGGTGTCGGCGCAGTTGTTGCGTTCTTCGTCCAATACAATGCCAAAGTTTTCAAGGCCCTGCAAAATCATTTCGCGTATGTTGGTGGCGCGTTCACCCACGCCCGCCGTAAATACAATGGCGTCCAAACGGCCCAACGCCGCCATGTACGCCCCAATGTATTTTTTAACGCGGTAGGTTTCCACCTCTAACGCCAGTTTGCAAAGCTCGTCGCCTTCCGCGGCGCCTTTGCGCACGTCACGTTGGTCGGCAAAGCGGTCCCCGGTCAGGGCATACATACCGCTTTTTTTGTTCAAAATGGTATACATTTCTTCCGGCGCCATATTCAGCTTTTTCATCATGTGGAAGCAAATAGACGGGTCCATATCGCCGGAGCGGGTGCCCATTACTAAACCCTCTAACGGGGTGAGCCCCATGCTGGTGTCCAGGCATTTGCCGTTTTTAACGGCGGTCACGCTGGCACCCGCGCCAATGTGGCAAACAATGGTATTTACTTCGTCTACATTTTTGCCCAAAAGCACGGCGGCCCGGCGGGACGTGTATAAAACGGAAGACCCGTGAAACCCATAGCGGCGGATTTGGTAATCCGTATACCATTTGCGCGGCAAGGCATACATATAAGAAGATGCCGGCATGGTTTGGTGGAAAGCGGTATCCATTACGCAAACGTGGGTCACGTTGGGCATTAATGCGCGGGCGGCTTCAATACCCATAATGTGGGCCGGGTTGTGCAAGGGGGCCAAATCGGCAATGTTTTTTAATTCGGCCACTACGCTGTCGTCCACAATTACGGATTTGGAAAACTTACCGCCATGTACAATGCGGTGCCCCACGGCGGAAATAACGCTTACGTTTTCAATAACGCCGTGTTCTTTATCGGTTAAGGTTTCAATAACCAGGTTGATAGCGTCTTTATGGTCTTTGCAATTTCTTTGGAGTTCAAATTTAGGAAATCCGGTACGGTCCTGGGAGATAAAGGAACCTTCAATGCCAATGCGTTCTACCGCGCCGGCGCAGAGGCTTACTTTTTTGTCCCAATCGTACACGCTGTACTTAACGGAGGAACTGCCGCAGTTTAAGAAAAGAATAATCATTTTTTGTATGTCCTTGAATTTTGTTGCGCCATAAAAGCGCGTGAGTATTGATTTTACTTCTTCTATATTCTAGCAAAAAAAGGGGGAATGTGTTGTCATTTCCGTATGGTTATGATAGTATTGTATTAAGAAAGTTTATTACTAGGTAAATTTGCAAGTAAAAAGTGTATAAAAGAGAGGTCTTTTTATGTATAAATTTTTAATGCTTGCGGCGGGGCTTTTGTTGCCTGCTTTGCAAGCGGCGGGCGCCCCCCAACCGGGCGTGTGCGAAGGCGGGGCGATTGCCCGGTGTTCCATAGAATATTATAACGACGGCAGCCGCGCGGAATTTTACCAAAATGCGGAGGGGGCCGGCCGGGTGGAATGGCGTTTTACCGGGCAGGACCAAAAATTAACCAATATCTTTTTTTATCCGGGTAAAGGCGTGACGACGGAGCTGGAATTGGACCCGGTTTCGTCCGTTCCGCAAGCCTCTTTAACGTATACAACCGGGGGAAAATTGCTTTCGTGGCGTAAATTAAACGGTGCCACCAATACTTGGGAAGACGTCCCCCTGGCTAATTCCACCCACACGTTAGAGCGTTTTGTGGACCCGGGCCGCCGTTTACTGCGCCGGGAAGATTGCTCCCGCCGGGATATTGCGCGCTGTACGCTTACGCGCAATGCGGACGGTTCGTCTACGGAGCGGCTGTTCTTCCCCAACGGCAAATTATGGGAAGAAAACACCTATAAAACATCTAACCGCCTGGATTTTGAGTTTGCTTCTTTTGACTTTTGGGGCCGCGAAACTATGCGCAAAATATACGACCGCGCCAGCGGCAACTTGCAAACGGCCTTTTGGTTTAACGAAGACACTAACCAAACCACCCGCTATATTTATGACTTAAAAACAGGTAAGGAAACTTCCACCGTGATTTATGATGCTTCGCGCCGCGTGCGCCGTTGGGAAGAAAACGGCCCCGACGGCCTGGTTAGTAAATCCGTCGTGTTTGCAGAAAACGGCTTTCCGGTTTCCCGGCAACATTTTGAATTTTCCCGGCTTACGCAAGCCATTACTTTTTACCCCAATGCCCAGCCGAAAGAACGCCTGACATACAGCCCCGCGCGCGAAATCCAAACCCGCGAAACGTATGACGAGCAAGGGCACTTGGTGCGGGTGGAGTGCCTTGCCGGCCCGTGCAAAAACCCGGGGTATACCGTGTACCCGGTGGAAAAATCCCGCACGGTGTGCGAGGCCCAGCCGACCGAGCCGCAGTGCCGGCCTAAACCTTAACGGGCCGGATTTTACCGCCTGATTTGACCCGGCTTTATGCCGGGTTTTTGGTGTGTTTGAGCGGTTTTTCCCATAAAAAAGGCGGCCCTTTTTACGGGGCCGCCTTTGTGCCGACAAAGGCTTAATATACTTTTTTAAGAGTTAGTACGCCGTCTTCAAAGAACCATTCTTCAATCAGGTCGCCGGTTTCGCTGAATTTTTTGGTCACGCCGTGCGGTTTTCCGTCTTTGTGGGGGGAAATCAGCGCAATCGTTCCGTTGGGGTGATACACAATTTTATCGCCGATAATCTTGTCGTTTTTATAGGAACATTCGGAACGCAAATCTCCGTCTTGCGTGTAAATTTTGCTCACGCCGTTTAAGTAGCCTTTTTGGTATTCGGCCACTTCCAAAATTTTACCGGTGGGATAGTATTTAATTTGTTTTCCGTCTTGCACGTCATTAACGTAGGAAAATTCTTTATACAACTTGCCCGTCGGGTTGAAAACGCGCGCTTTGCCTTGCAACATACCTTTTTCGTAAAATTTTTCAATATTTACTTTGCCGTTTTCATAATAAATTTTGCATTTGCCGTCGCGTTCCCCATTTTTGAAACCACATTCAAAATAGAGTTTGCCGTTTTCAAAAAATTCTTTTACGGTGCCGTCGGGCATAGTGCCTTCGTGCTTTTGAATATCCAAGTTTTTATCCAAGGTTTCACGGTATACTTCTTTACCGTCAATGGAATAAGTGCGGATAAACCCAACGTGCAACGGGTCATTAATGCTGCTTGTTTTTCTTACAATATCAACCATATTAAGCCTCCACCAGTTTTTGAGCCGCCGCAAAGCCGCTGCTCCACGCAAAATGTAAATTAAATCCTCCGCTTCTGCCGTCAACGTCCAGCAGTTCGCCGGTAATAAATAAGCCCGCGCATTTAAGGGACTCAAAAGTATTATAGTTTATTTCGCGGCAGTTTACACCCCCGGTTGCGGCCATGGCTTCCGTCCACGGGCGCGCCGCGCATACGGTAAAAGCCCACCCCGTCAGCGTTTTCAGCACATTGTTCCAGGTGTTCGGGGTCCATTCTTTTACGGGAATGTTCTTTTTAATGCCGGCAAAATCTATCAGTAAATTGGCGATATTTTCGTGCAGGAGCCCCGCAAAAAAATCTTTGGCTTTGCGGTGGCCGAATTTTTCCCGGCGGGCCTGCATAAATGCCGCAAAATCCGTTCGCCCGGGGAAAAAGTTTAACTCCACACTTACATTACCCTGGGGCAAACGGCGGGTAATGGCGGCGCTGATGTTAATGGCGGCCGGGCCGCTGAGGCCGTAATTGGTAAACAGCACTTCCCCTTGGCTTTGGGCCAGTATTTCCTGCCCGGCGCGGGCAGTTAGCGCCACTTGCGCACGCAAGCCTTGCAAGCGGGATATGGCTTTTTCTTTCACCGTCAGCGCGCATAAGGCGGGCGCGGGGGAAATAATGCTGTGCCCCAAACTTTTTGCCAACGCATAGCCGCTCTGCGTGCCGGTAAGCTGCGGGAACGCGCACGAGCCGCACGCCAGCACCAAGTTCCGGGCCTGAAAATGGGCCCCCTGTTGGGTTTGTACGGTAAAAGTTTTGCCGCGTTTGATTTTAACCACTTCTTGCCCGGTTTTCAGTTCGGCGCCGTTTTCCAACGCGGCCAATTTTAAGGGCTCCAAAACAGCGGTAGCTTTGCCGGTAGCCGGGAAAAACCGCCCGTTATCTTCCTCCACCAATAAAACGCCTAAATCTTCAAAATATTTTTTGCAGGCGGCAAACGGAAATTGTTTTAAGGCGCTTTCTATCAGTTCCCGCGGGGCGTGGTAAAAATCGGGCGATACGCGGGCATTGGTTAAGTTGCAACGCCCGTTTCCGCTGGCTAAAATTTTGCGGCCGGGCAAAGGGTCTTTTTCCAAAATGAGAACCCTTTTGCGGGCGCGCGCACATTCCAGCGCACACAACAGGCCGCTGGCTCCGGCGCCGATAATCAGCACGTCATAAATAGGCAAATCGTTCATATTAAATACAGTGTAGCAAAAATGCGCGCTCTTGACACTCCCGCCCATAAGTATATACTATAAAAGAGTATATTTTTAGGAGATTTTATGCGTTTAACCACTTATTTTTTTACTTTTTTAACGGGTTGCCTGCTCCCGGTTTCTGCCGCGGCATTTACCGTGGGGGAGATGGCCCGCCCTACCTTTAGCACGGCCCCGGCGGGGAATGTCCGCCCGACCACCGCGGCTACGGGCGCAAGCCGCCCGACTACCGCCGCAACCGGCAACACCCGCCCCACCACCCAGCCGGGCAACAGCGGCAACCGTTTTACTCCGGAAACGGGAGAAACCCACCCCACCACTCCGGCCGGATTAAGCGCCCAGCGTTTTACGCCGTCTACCGGCCCGGTTCGCCCGGGGTTAGATGCGGCCGGCGGGCGCGCGGAAGCGTTCAGTTTGGCTCCGCGCCCGACTAAGGGGGCCTCTAAACAGGAAGTGACGGTCAAGCAATCCGCCCGGGCGGCCAACCCCGGCTTGAAAGCCGCCAAATTGGGCGGCGGTGCCGGCGGTATGGGGGGAATGACGGCCCAACAGCAAAAAGAGCGCGACAGAGCGGCGGCCAATTCGGATGCGGCCGAAAAACTGGCCGGAGCCAAAGACTATAAGGCTACGGAAGAAAAAGCTATGTCTAATATCAAAGGTATTTTGGACGCGGTAAACGGCAAGAACAGCAAAATTAACGAAAAAGCCTCCTCGGCGCGCAAACACCGTTAGGAAAACCGCTCCGGCATTTTGAACAAAAGCCTGCTTAAAAAGCAGGCTTTTTTATGGGGAAAATGTGTGTTTGGCCGCCCGTTTTCCGGGCCGTGTTTTCAGGCGGTGCGTGCGGGGTTATTGAGTTGCGGGGCTTAATCCAGCAACGCTTTCAGCAAGGCTACAATATGCGGGGAAATCAGGGCGGTCAGCAGGGCCATAATAATTAGGGCCAGGGTGCTTAAAACCGTTTGTTTGTCACGGTGTTTTTCCGCGCATTTGCTGGTGCCTAATACATGGCTGGTGGCCCCAATGGAAATGCCGATAGCCGCGTGGCTGTGAATGTGCAAAAACTTAAAAATGCTGTGCGCCGTTAGCCCGCCCAACAGCCCGGTTAAGCACACCAAACAGGCGGTCAGTTCCGGTATGCCGCCCAACTCTTTGGAAATTTCCACCGCGGCGGGAGTCGTCACGGATTTGGGCAACATGGAAAATATAACCGGCTCTTGGGCGTGAAAGCATCTGCCCAATACATAAGTAAGCGCAACGGTACACACGCACGAAAATAATAACCCGCCGAATACCGCGCGTTTATTGCGTTTCAATACGCCCAAATTTTGGCTCAGCGGCCACGCAAAAGCCAGCGTAGCCGGGCCTAATGCCCAGGTAATCCCGTGGGCGGAAGCGTTGTAATCTTCGTAAGAAACGCGCAAGAGTAGCAACCCGCCAATCAGTAATGCGGAGGCGGAAAGCAAAACCGGCAACTTGCCCCACACCGGCACGCGGGCCGTTTTGCGGCAGAAAATATAAATCAGTAGTGTAGCCACTAAACCCCACATATCAGTTGCGCCGCCCCTTTTTAAGGTTCCGCCACTTAATCAGTTTAATCGTGTTTTCAATCAGCAGGGCGGTTAAAATCATACTTACAAAAGTCCCCACGAATATAGCCGCTAAAATAGGGGTTAAATTGTGGTAAATGGTGCCCGCATACGCCATAATGCCCACCGTCAGCGGGATAAATAAAAGGGTCATGTGCTTGAGGAGCAACTCGCAAATATCTTGCACTAAAACCTGGGGGAAAAACGGCAATTTAAGTAGCAGGCAAAGCAAAATAACGCCTAACAGCGGGGCGGGGAAGTGAATACCGCTCACGCGGACTATCCACACGGATAAAGCAAAGATAAGCACTAAGAATACGCCGCCTAAAAGCAAGCGCAAAAAATAGGTAATTTTGGGTTTCATGGTGTTTTTTCCAACAAAAAACCCCGGTAAACGGGGTTCTGTGCGGTTCAAACTGTTTACTTTACTTATATTTTACAAAATATAAGCGGGGTCCGGCAAAACAAAAATAGCTTTTTAAGCGTGCAGAGGGGGGTAAATTTTATACAATAACAATATGGCAAACATGCACGAAGAAAGCGCGGTTTCTTTCCTGCCTTGCCGTACCTGGGTTATTACGGGCGGGGCGGGGTTTATCGGGTCCCACTTGGCAAAAGCATTAGTGGCCCGGGGCAAAGCGCCAAATCCCCTTATGCGGCGGATATTTCCAAAATCCGGGCATTGGGGTTTGAGCCGAAAGTATCTTTACAGGACGCGCTGGCGGAAATGTGGGCACAGCTTAAAAATCAGGCGGAGTGAAAAACTAAATTTTCCCTTCTTTGGTTTGCGCGCTTACCTTGCCGTTTTCTTACTTATCGGCCATTTTCTTATTCCTCATCAGGCTAAAATAAAAAGCCCCGGGTCTTATAAAACCCGGGGCTTTTTATGGTTGTTATTGCCAAATTTATTTTACAGGGCTCCCACAAAGTCCGCCAGCTTTTTGCCGTCGGTCGTGCCGTCGTTGTTAACGTTCGTGCGCGGGCTGGTGCCGTCACTGGCCGGGATTACCTGGGTCCAGCTGACAATACAGGTGGTGGCCGCGCCGTCGCGGCGGCAGACGTTTACCTGGCAGCCGGTGGCTATGGTAAACGTAAAGTTTTTGGTGGAAAAAACGGTTCCGTCAGCGTTCCAAGTTCCGCCTTGCAAATCGGCATCAATACCGGTTTTTTCTGTGGGGCAACTGTCCGTGTGCATTTGTTTGTAGCGTTGCATAGAGTCCGTAATGGCTTTGGCCGTAATAAAACCTTCCGTCAGGCGGGCCTTTTCAACTGAAATGGTATACTGCGGCAAGGCCACGGCAGACAAAATGCCGATAATTAATACAACTACTAATAATTCTATAAGGGTAAAACCCCGGTTATTGGTCATGGTAAATCTCCTTAATAAAAATCCTTACACTGTATAGTATAATAAAAACCGCACGCAAGGCAAGCAAAAACTTGACAATCATAAAAAAATATATAATAATATATGAACAAATGTTCATATATTGGATATTAAAATGAAAAAAGAACTTTCAACCACATCCCGGGAGGGGAGCGTACAGGCCGCCCGCCACTTGCAAGCGGCCGAGGACTTAAAAAAACACGCCCCGGACGAAGAAGAACTCTACGAACTGGCCGATTTATTTAAGGCATTTTCGGATTCGTCCCGCATTAAAATTTTATGGGCGTTAAGCACGGCCGATTTTTGCGTTTGCCACTTGGCCGCCGCTTTGGGCATGACGCAGTCTGCCGTATCGCACCAGTTGCGGTTATTAAAGCAGGGGCGGCTGGTAAAAAGCCGCCGGGAAGGCCAAAGCATTGTGTATTCTTTGGCGGATGAGCATGTAAAAAAGGTATTCGGCCTGGGGCTGGAACATGTGAGGGAAAAATGACACATACTTGCTGTGCTTGTACCGGGTGCGCCTGCCACGCACACCATGGGGAAGAAAAAACTTTTTGGGCCGCTTATCGCTGGCTTGCGGCCGCGGCCGCCCTTTTTATAGCGGCGCTTTTTATGGGGAAGTGGCCGTGGGTGCAGTTGGCGTTTTGTGTGGTTTCGTGGGGAATCGCCGGGTGGGAAGTGGTTTTTCATGCCTTGCGCGGCCTTATTAAAGGGGATTTTTTAGACGAAAACTTTTTAATGACGTTAGCCACCGTGGGGGCGTTTTGTTTGGGGGAATACCCGGAGGCCGCCGCCGTCATGCTTTTTTATCAAATCGGCGAGGCGTTCCAAGAGCGCGCCGCCGGCAATTCCCGCCGCTCTATCCGGGCTTTGTTGGCGTTGCGCCCGGCCTTTGCGCGGGTGTGGCGCGGGGAAACTTGGCAAAAAGTGGCGCCGGAAGATGTAAAAGTGGGGGAAGTAATTGCGGTTTATCCGGGGGAGCGCGTGCCGTTGGACGGCACCGTCACGGACGGCGCGGCCTTTGCCGATACGTCTGCCCTTACCGGGGAGTCCGTCCCCAAGCGCTTGGAGCCGGGCGATACGGCTTTGGGCGGGTTTGTGTGTAAAGACGGTAAACTAACCCTGCAAGTGGCGCGGGTGTATGGGCAAAGTGCCACCGCTAAAGTGTTAGAACTGGTGGAACACGCGGCGGGGAAAAAGGCCCGGGCGGAAAAATTTATTTCCCGCTTTGCGCGTTGGTATACGCCGCTTGTGGTGGCGGGGGCGGTGTTGGTGGCTGTCGTGCCGCCGCTTTTGGTGCCGGATGCCACTTTTAAGACGTGGGTTTCCCGCGCGTTGGTGTTTTTGGTGGTGTCTTGCCCATGCGCGTTGGTGCTGTCTGTTCCGCTGGGGTTTTTCGGCGGGATTGGCGGCGCGGCTAAAAACGGCATACTAATTAAAGGGGGGAATTTTGTAGAGGCCCTCGCGCGCTTAAAAATTTTAGCGGCAGACAAAACCGGCACGCTGACTAAAGGCGTGTTTAAGGTGACGGCGGTGGCCCCGCTATCCTGCACGGCGCCCGAGCTGTTGGAACTTTGCGCGTTGGCCGAGGCGGCCTCTAACCACCCGGTAGCGGCGGCGTTGCGCGTGGCGTACGGCAAGCCGGTTGAGCCGGCGCGCGTGAAAGACGTGCGCGAAATTGCCGGCAAGGGGGTAAGCGCGCAGGTGGACGGCCAAACGGTGCTGGTAGGAAAGGCGGCCTTTTTATTGGAAAGCGGCATTTCTATCCCGCCGCAATCCGCCGGGAGCGTGTTTTGCGCGCAAGACGGCAAATATATAGGGAGCGTGACGGTTTCGGACGAAATAAAGGCGGATGCCGCCCAGGCCGTTCAAGCTCTTAAAAAAGAGGGCATTGAAAAGGTGGTTATGCTCACCGGGGATAACGCCGCCGCGGCGGAGCCGGTGGCAAAGGCGTTGCAGTTGGACGGGTTCCGGGCGGATTTATTGCCTGCCCAAAAAGTGGCGGAAGTGGAGCGGCTCCAACAGCAAACGGCGGGTACAGTGGCCTTTGTGGGGGACGGTATTAATGATGCCCCTGTTTTAGCGCGGGCAGACGTGGGGATTGCCATGGGCGCGCTGGGCTCGGACGCGGCCGTAGAGGCGGCAGACGTGGTTTTAATGACCGACGAACCCTTAAAAATAGCGCAGGCGGTGGCTTTGGCCCGCTTTACGCTAAAAGTAGTGCGGCAGAATATTGTGTTTGCTTTGGCGGTAAAAGCGGCTATTTTGGCTTTGGGGGCCGGTGGTGCGGCTACTTTGTGGGAAGCCGTATTTGCGGATGTGGGGGTGTCCGTCGTGGCGGTGCTTAATGCCATTCGTCCGCTTAAATATCAGCCTAAAGAGAAGTAATTTACTAAATAGAAAAGTTGTTTTCCGCTTTCAAGGCGGGTTTAGCGTTCACGCTAAACCC
>OGNQ01000298.1_pt1 | contig 50258 bp, 66 predicted proteins | sample 1573481 | NCBI WGS metagenome assembly OGNQ01 (sample SAMEA2581920, study PRJEB24529) | metagenome | biome: Human gut stool | place: China | collected 2011 | reverse complement strand
TTGTCGCTTTGCAAGCAAAATCCCACTAAACCCTATAGGTTGCGGATTTGAGGTATAAGATATTGCGCAAAATGAATAAAAATGCGCAGAAAGTTGTAATTTTGCACCAAATTCTTACTTTAAGAACTATAATTGTAATCAACAACTAAGAAAAGGAGGTTTTTTATGACACAAGAACAAGAAGCCGAAGTCCAACGGTTGATAAAGGACATTGATGTAGCAGAACTGATGAATATGCTTAAGAAGCATGGTAATCGGTATAGCAGAAGAATATTGAAGTTTTTCAGATGGTTTTGTAAGTATGTGCCTATCATTATTATGTGCTTTCACGCTTATGGAATATGGGAGTTCTCTCAGCATCCCCGTGAGATGTTTATCCCCTATAATGAAAATATGCCTTGCTATATCTTTATTTATTTCATGGTTTACGTCCTGCCGATGGTGACGATACTGGCAAGTAGATTTTTCTTCTTGTGCCAGCGGTATCGCATTCCATTTATATACTTCTTAGGTATCAATGCGGCTCATATTGTAGAGTGGAATTGGTACACAACTAAAGATATGGTGGATTCCTGCTTTACGGTCATGGCCGTGACAGCTATATTCTATTTGTATAGCTTTGCTAAAATGTTTGTTAATGAAACGAAGATGGGCAGAAAGATTTGCTCCTGATAGAGAATGCTGGAGATAATCGGAGAATAACAGAGATTTTTAGGAATAATATTGAAAAAAGAAGATTTATGAAGAAGGTACTGAATTATGATACCCTGGGATGGGCATTGAAATCATTGAGCGATGCTTGCTTTAAGGCAGCAGAACAGCAAAAGAATGGGGAGAAGGTTACGGCTTGCGGTATGAGCGATGACGATCTGGACAATCTTTGTGAACAGATTCCGTTCATGCTGAATCCGTATATGACTGCCGGACAGGTAAAGAAAGAGGCGCATATCAGCGAATCTACCCTAAGAAGGGCTATCGCTGATGGGGAGCTGGAAAGTGTGGGGAATGCTGGCGATCATTCTCATTTCTTCAAGAAATGGGATGTTAGAGAGTTTATCAAGAAAAGACTGAAAAGAAACAAGAACTAAGCCCTATCGCAACACGGATAAGCGATATGAATATGGTAACATTTTTATTTGTAGAGTGTGCTATCATTATAATGTTGAGCGTTTCGTTTAATATCTTTGTTTGGTGGACAGGAGATTATAAACGCAAGAAGTGGTTGTTTGCGTGGCTAACATTTATCAATATGATAGCGATTGCTGGAACCATCATCACTTATTTTATGGGTAAATAACAGAATAATGAAGAGAAGCTGATGAGGCTTCTCTTTTTTGACATGAGTCTATGTCAACTTAAATCATTGGAAATCAGCCACTAAAAGAATGTTTGACAGAGTTATGAAACATGTAGATATTTTGGGATAACTTTGCTGCCGTAATCGATTACATGTGTGAATAAACAAAATGTACAACTTTTATTTCTTTAGGAATTATGGCAGAAGAAGTAATTAAGACTACCTCTTGTTGCAACGATGCAATGATGGGTGGTTTGCTTGGAGCGATGGCAAATCGTGACAGCAATCCTTTGGCAATGGCGGCTATGATGCGCAACCGTGACGATGATGATATGTGGAACAATCCGTTTGCCTACATGATGATGATGGGCATGATGCGCTATATGTATGGTGCAGACTGGAACAATCGTGACAATGGCGCAGACGTGCAGCGTGCGGAGATTCAGGGTCAAATCGAGAGTTTGCGCAACCAGATGGCAGACAACCAGAACAGCAACTTGCTGATGGGTGCCATCCAGGGTAACGGCAACGACCTTAAGATGTTGGCAAGCAATCTGAACTGTGACTTCAACGCCTTGCAGAACTCTATCTGTGGCATCCAGGCAGGCATCCAGCAGCTTGGTGGTCAGGTAGGATACTCGGCAGAGCGAGTAATCAACGCTATCTCGCAGGGTAACTTGCAGATGACAATTGCGCTTAAGGATTGCTGCTGCCAGACGCAGCAGAACATTATCCGTATGGGTTATGAGAACCAGATGGGCCAGAAGGACATCGTTAACCAGATGCAGCAGGGCTTTAGCTATACCAACACTGGTATAGAAAGAGCAGCTTCGAACCTCGGTTTCCAGATGCAGCAAGACAAGTGTGACATCATCCGTGCAGGTGAGAACAACACTCAGCGTATTATTGACACCTTGACAGGCCATTGGAGCCAGGAGCAAGCAAACGAGATTCAGGACTTGAAGTTCAAGAACTCACAGCTGCAGCAGAACATCTACCTTGCCAATCTGATGAATGGCGGTTGCGGATGTGGCGCAGGTGTATCAGGTGGCTATCAGTAAAAAAGTAAAGAATGAAACAGAAGCGTAGTGGTATGAACAAGATTTCTCCAGTGGGTTTGGCTACTACAGCATTGGTAGCCAACCAAGTTTCAGTCTTAGCTACTTACAATGAGAAGCTTTGCAGACCTTATTGCGTGAACGGCAACGTCCAGCCACAGGCAAGTATAACTTACAGTTATGATCAGCCTATCCTGAACGGTACAACGGTGTTTGTGCCTATCGTGGCAACTATCTCCATCATTACGCCTGTAACAGGCAACAAAAGCATGATGAGAGCACAGCCGTTGATTTACACGGAAAGATGGGTAGCAGCCTTCCAAGGGCAGACAGCTCTGCCAACGGCTGTGACCATCACCAGTGTAGGCAGAACGCAAAAGGCTAACGATGTGGTATGCGGAAAGGCTAGAGGCCTGAGCATATTTGACAGTCTAACCGTAGCATTGACTACTGCTTAGTATTATAGGGGGAAATGGTGGATGGTTTGTTAGCCATCGTTTCCCTCGCATTATCCATTTAAAAAGATACGATTATGATATTTAAAGATTTAAAGGCAGGTTTCCCGGTCTTTTTGTTTGACCGGGCGACTAGAAAATTCAAGCAGGGTAAAGTGATGAATACTCCAAGCCCTGATATTAGTGGTAGCAAACCCAACATGATGCCACAGATGCCTGGCATGCCAAATTTTGGCACCATGAACGTGAAGGTGAATGTTCAGACGGAAGACGGAAAGCAGTCAACCTATTCGGTAGTTGATACTGAGCAAACAGCATACAGTGACACCCTTGTAATCTCTTGTAGTAAGGAGAGTATCATCAACGAGGTAAACGCATTGAAGAACCAAGCCAATGACATCATCAATAAGATGCCGGACTTCGAGCAGACCGTAAAGGACTGTGATCAACTTCTCTCAGAACTGGACACTTCGTTTCGTGACCAGCAGAGAACTAACCAGCGACTCGATAAGATGGAAAACAAGCTGGATGAGATTTTCAAATTTGTTAAATCACAAAAACAAGAATGATATGAATCTAGTAGAACTTATCACAAAATATCAGAGTGATGCCACACCGGAGCAGATGGTGAAGGTAACCAAGATCATCGGCAAGTTTGTGGCTATGCACGCTACGGAAGATGACCTTCTTAAACTCTATAAGGAGATTTATGGGGTTGTGGGTAACGGCCACTTCAACGACTTCTTTGCTGAGGCTCAGATCAAGAAGATGGTGTTTGAGGATGACAAGGAGGTAGAGCATCGTGCTCCTTACTATACCGCAGCTAAGACTCAGGAGATCTATGAGACGGTGAAGGACGAGATCAGACCTTACAACCAATGGGATTTTGCCGTGGTTCTGAACATGATTTACTCGGACAACTATAATCTGATGAAGAAATGGTTCCCGGAGGACAGCGAGGAGCAGATGATGGACCGGATGGTGGATCTAGCCGTGAACTGGCTGAGGGATGATGATAACCCTTATGGCCATTGTAAGGCTTGGGGGTACTTCAACCATTAATGTTAAATGTTAAGTGTTAAATGTTAACTTGTTGGGTAAATCCATAATGACTAGAGATATATAAAAGAAAACTATCAGAAGAAGAGAATGCAGGCAGAAAATGGGCTTGTGTTCTCTTTTTTCGTATGAAGTTGCGCAACTTATCACAGATAACTGGGAATGATGGCTTAAATTTGCATCGTTTCCATAACGGAGTGGGGACGGATAAATGAAAAAGAAAATGAATGATATTCGAGGTTACTTAATTGGGACGATATGGACCTTTCTGAGTCTGCTGGTTCCCATCAGGGATTTTATGATTGCCATGATGGTATTATTTGGGCTGAACCTGGTGTTCGGCATCGTGGCTGCAGTGTTTAACGGTGAAGAATGGAGCTGGAAGAAATTCGGAATGTTCTTTGTCTGTTGTGCGGTGTTCTTTGTGACGGTGGCAGCTCTGTTCATTATCGGTCACTTCCTGCATTCGGATACTGAGGCCTTGTTTTGCGTGAAGTGGGTGTGTATAGCTGCAACCTATCTGTTCACGACCAACATATTGAAGAACCTGAGGCGGATGCTAGTGCCTGATACGCCATTTTATAAACTTGTGGAATATGCTTATTATGCGCTTACTCTAGGATTCGTAGAGAAATTCCCGATGTTTAAGAAGTATCAAGAATATAAAAACAATAAAGAAAATGGAAATGAAGGAAATAACTAAGGAGCAGATATTGAAGATTATGCCGAATGCGAAAAATAGGGTAGATAAATATTTGCCTTATTTCAACGAATTGGCAGAGAAATATCACATCAATACAAAATTACGATGGGCGCATTTCCTTGCCCAAATAGCGCATGAAAGCGGTGAACTTCTTTATACCCATGAACTAGGAAAGAACTCTTATTTCACGAAGTATGAGAAGGGATCACTTGGAAAGATGCTTGGCAACACGCATGAGGGCGATGGTGCCAAGTATAAGGGCAGAGGCTTCATCCAGTTGACCGGCCGAAGTAACTACTCAATATTCCAAGTCTACAGTATGCAGCCTGTGTTGGAGCATCCGGAGTTGCTGGAGCATCCGGAACTTTGCGTTGATGTTTCGATGTGGTTCTGGGAGACGCATGGGTTGAACGAACTGGCTGATGCGGATAATGTGTTGAGAATTACGAAAAAGATAAATGGAGGCACAAATGGACTGGCGAGTAGAAAGAAGTATCTTGCCAGGGCTATGGTTGCCTTATAAACAGGATAGCTTATGAAATCGAAACATTTAATTATCTACCTGTTCGTTTGGATAGCGTATTTCTCAATGTTGTTTCTGGCGAGTTGTAAGACGAAGACAGTGACGCAGGAACATTATATTACGGATCAAACAAAGAACAAAAGTTTGGATGCCTTCTGGCAGGAGCGATTTATCTCTGCTTTTGAGCAGATGGCAAATAGCAGGATCCAGGAGCACGAAACATCTGTCAAGGAAACTACCCATACAAAGGATAGTACTTCAACCACTGTAGACCAGAATGGAAAGCCTATCAAGACTGAATCATGGCATTTTTTTGTGACCAACAGGAACACAAAAGAGGTGCTGAGGCTAAAGGATTCCATTAACATTATATCTAGGAAGGTAGATAAATATCAACTTCTTATGGTTCAAAAAGATTCGTTGATTCGGTTAAAGCAAGACTCTATTAACATTATGAGGCGAGAATTAACCAAGAATGAGCAGCGACTTGTGACTATAGGGAAGGTAAGTCTTGGTGCGTTAGTAGGTATCATCATAGCCATCACAACAGGTATTCTTGTTTGGTTATGGCATCGAAGAAAAAATGTTAAGTATGAAGACAATAACAATTAAAATCATCAAGAAGAGCGTAATGGGCGTGGTAGAAGGGCTTACTGCCACCATTGCGCAGCATAACCCAGATGTGGACTTTCAAAGCGTATGGGCTAGTGATGCTGAAGAGGCTAGGCTGGATATATACTACAGGGAGGCGATAACCGACCTAGAGAATTTTCTTGCGAGGTTTTCTTCATCGACCACACAGAAGTTTGATTTGCAGGCTCTGGCGGATGATTTCTCTATCACTATAGTGACACTTGCAGCTTGGCCACCAAGGTTAAGTGGTGTGCTGAGCAATCAGATTCAGAACTACCTGGTGCATGCCATTATTGCCGGATGGCTGAGTGATTTTCCGGATATGGCTCATACAGACTATGCTAGTATGGGAGCGAGTGACCTTGACGCAATTAAAGAGATTTTGTTAAAGAAAGACTTTAACTTTGCTGAGGCTGAAAGAAAAGCCGATGATACAACGAAAGAAGGTTCTTCTGCCAGTGATACTTCATCTAGAGCAGTAGACGGTGACGAGAAGGCTAATTCTTCTCCTATGGCTTCGGCAAGAAGTGGGGATGGGATAGATAAGCAGAAGAATGCGCAGGCTCCATCCGGCAGATCAGTAGATACCGATGAAAAAGAGAATGGCGAACTAGCTGTTCAAAATCGCAGTATAGATGCTGAGGCTAAAAGTCAGAATGAACTGGATGCTGAGGCTCGAAATGTGGACGAAGTAGACAAAGATGCCCAGAGTGGGCCGAAAGGGTCTGAGCGTAATCAGGACTTCGTTTCGCAGCATTTTCATCAGGATCGTGTAGACTGGAGCGGAGGTAGGCCACCTTATGAACTGAGGTAGATTTATTAATCATCTAAATATTTCGAAATATGGATAGTAAATTAGTTACACTGAACTTTAGCATGGAGCAGCTATGCAATGACATATTGGCCCGATGCTATGTGTTGAGCCAGGGACTGGTGGATGATGCGCAGAAGGACATCAGAGCCACTATCGAAAGCCCTGACAGTAAAGAGACTCGCAGTATTATTAATCGTGCAGTAACGGAAGCCATCGGTAATATCAAGGTTGCAGCTCAGCGTTATCTGACCTCAGGTAGAGTGGAGGATAACAACAATCTGGAGCGACTGGTGAAGGGTACAAGAAAGTATGTATACACCGATAACAACAACGGAACTTGGACGGAGGTTGTGACCACAAGCATCATCGGCCAGGAAGATGAGGAAGTGACTTCTACCGTAACTAAGGCTGGCGTAGATCGGGAGGAAAGTATCTATGAGACTGTTACCCTGAAACTGGAGATTCCGAACTGGAATGTGGCTGTGACGGATGCGCTTAAGAGCAATATGCACCGGTATATGGTTGACTATACGATGAGCCAATTTTTGCAGGATCAGTATGCAGACAAGGCTGGACAGTATGGGAATAGTGCTACAGCAGACTTCAATAATATTAAGAGCAACCTGTTAAGCCGGGATAACTATACTTTGAGACGGCCGAGCTTTACGTAAGAAGCTATTGGGGACAGGCGATAGAATCGCCTGGAACGGTGGCTTTACTTAATGAAACTTTTTTTCTTCTTTCGTTTTAGGTGTGTTTATGGAAAGAGCCTTCGCTTCGGGATTACTCCTGATTTGCGAAGGCTCTTGTTTTGGGGGGACATGGCTTAAAAAGCCATGGAACGGTGGTTTTCTTTTTAGAACTTACTGAAACGCCTGATGATTTCGAGGCGCGTAGCAAAGTATTGATTCATGGATTTCATCTTCAGGTATAGGGCGATGCGGAAGAAACGATAGCTGTGAGTAGCCATGTAGCTGGACTTCATGCCGCCCAAGCGACCGATGTAATGCCAATTCTGATTATCATTGCTACCATATAACCACATGATTGGTATGCTGCCAGACGTGAGGGAATGGATATAGCCTGTAATGGAATCAGGTACGTTATCTTCATCGAACTTCAAGGTACGAGTAACTATGATACCATGATACTCTGTTGTATCTTCGTAATCGTAACCCTTATCAAGCACCATCACGCTGCCATCCCTATATTGTATGTAGGGGTGTGGGTATGAATTGATTGCCGTGAGCACGTTCTGTATAAGGAAAGTGCTCCAAGCATTATCCTTGATAGAATAGCAGAGTGCCACCGTATCAGCCGTAGAGGTCTTACTCGTCTGTGTAACATCCAGGCAGAAGATGCGAGAGTTTTTGTAGTCGTAGATGACCTGACAACGCTGGAAGAACTCTATTGGCGATGAAGTAAAATCTATGAGTTGACGCATCTGAGCCTTGATAGTCTTGACAGATTCGCTATCCCCTTCTGCATCAACGAAGAAGTTGAGGAACTTACCTAGGCTACCGGAAATGTTGAAGCCGGGACCATCTAAGACATCGGACATGGAAACCACCTGAGATTCTGCTATGCGACTGATTGAGCGGTTTGTGGCGAAAAGCACGGACTGGTCAAGCTGAGTGATAGACTTCGGATTGCTGCAAACCTCACGACTAATCGGGTGGATGCTGCTATAGGTGCCTTTGGAAGAGACTTCCATCGCCCAGATACCATCGGTAGAGAATGCCATTAATGGGTACTGACCAAACTGACCCTGAGAGAGCGCACGCGTGGTAGAGGCTATTCCCTGTATGGTTCCGATACCTACGGTATTGATTCCGTTTAATGGGAAATAGAAGGCATTGTCAGACTCTGATGTGTAGATCTTATTGGACAGTTCCACTACATCATCAACCGTATAATCAAACGAATCAACCCTATATTGCTCGAAATTGTCGGTTAAAAAAATGTCGGTGAAATCTCCCATGTGCATTGCTCCATTCAGTTCTTCGCATTGTTCCAGAGGGAAGACGAAGATGGCATCATTATCAGAATAATCCTTACAGAAGATAGCCATTTTATCAGCTCTGGAATCCGGGTAGAACTTGACAAGGTTGCCGATCATGAAGCCATCAATATCCTGACGAGAGAAGAATTTGTCGCTACTTTCAACATATTTCGTTCCGGAAGTGGTGTTGAGGCTAACTACAATTTTCTGAATTTTGTACCTTAATCCCTGGTAATTCGTACTATCATTGTATTTAAGGTTGTACTGACCTGGTAGCATAACATAACCGCTGAATCCTTGAAACAGTTTCTCTTTCAAGCCGTACAGATTGAGGCGGTGGTTATAGACATAGCCACCTTGTGCGAAGAGCGAGTTATGAGTTTTGTAGTCATCCTTCATCTGTTCCTGTAATGATACCTGATAGACTGCATTCTTGTCAACAGGTAATTTCTTCGCTGAGCAAATTGCTAAATCTGATAGTTTCAACGAACAGACCTTGTAGAAAGCAGAGGTGTTCTTTAATTTGTTACGATAGGCATCTGGACTAAGTGAAGGGAAATCTACAGAAGCGCCTCCAATATATTGTTTACCTTCATCAGAAGTGAGAGATGTTTCAAAAGTGAGTGATAGTAAACCTTTTCCTAGCATGAAATTTCTTCTATTATACCTGATACTTGAAATTTGCTTAGATGTGTCAACGTTAGAAATAGGAGGCGTAATGAATATATCTACCGATTTGATGACATCCTTCCATTCTTCAAGTTCTTCACGTTTTGCGTCCAGTATAGTATAGTTTAAATCTACATTTCGTGGATAATAAATAAATGCTGCCTTTGTGATATGTACACTGAATTTGTTATTATTTCCATCTATGCGCTGAAGGGTAAAGTCATCATTGGTATCGACGACATAATTAGTAAAACTTGATAAAGCGTTAGCCGACAGCACCATATAGCTATCAGGAATTTGCACTGGTATAAATACAGGTGAAGAGTGCATAATCATGGAACCATCAAACATTCTATAGCAATATCTAACAAAGAAATTTGCATAGAAACGTCCATTACGAGCAATAAGATTGTTTGTTCGATTGACAAGTGCATAGATGCTCTGTGTAAGATCGGACTGCTTGTCTTCTTTAATTGTAAGACATTCAAATTCTCTGATAAAAAGATCTGTTATGCTCGTGGAAATTTTTACCTTATCAAAAACGTCATTGCAGGAGTATGTGGTTTGCTGGAAGACTTCCCGGAAACCTTTAACACTACCTTCTGTTACTATTCCACCATTACTGTAGTTCTCTGGGTAATCATCGGAAATAGAAAAGGCGATTTCTACGAATGGAGGCTTCTGTGACAGATATTTATAGCCACCATCCACCCATAAAGCATAGTGAATACCATCTGTAGCTACAATGATAAGCGTATTACCGATGGAATTAACGGAAAGAACCGATGCTTCGTAGTCGAAGGACTTGATAGGGGTGGTTGAGCCAAGAGATCCATCCTGAAGAAACCAGTAGATGGCTGATGAGGCTATGGCTATGAGATGGCGGTAATTGCCAGTTTCGTGTACATAAAGAATCTTAGCCACTACACCATTAATGGTGAGTGGCTGAGAGAGGGGTGTTCCTGTGACAATAGAAGGGCGCAATGCGCCATCATGCAGCTCTAGATTGCCGCAGAGGGATAGCGCACCGTTTTCTACTGCCATTTCATCAGGAGTGAGGCTGAGGCCTTTGTATCTAATTGATTGTTGCATATTTCTTAATGTTTAATATTTTACTATCGGCAATGCTCGCTGTCGGCCCTGTTGACGATAGCCAAAGCTGGACAACTGACGCCATCTACATCGAGATTTATAGTTTCATTTGCCGTAACCAGTTCTATCTGCTTAGTACCAGTCGGGATATTCGGTACATAGCTAAGCAAGAAACTGACGGTAGAAACATTACTGGCATGGAGCTGTCCCTTACGGCCAGACAGTTTGATGCATACATCTTTAGCTTCTAACTCCGGTGTGGACTTGATTACATACATCTGCTTACTTGGCGTATAGAAACAGAAACAAATCTTATCACCCGGATGGAGATCCAGCAGTTTGCAAGGACTAGACCTCAGAGTGATACGCCCAGAGATATTAAGGGCAAGTCCTCGCTTCTGAACGCGAGGACGATTGAGAATAATGACATCATTTGTTAGCTTCATGATCTGTAGGTTTATGGAGCCAGAAACGGAAATAGTCGTTTTCAGCATCCTGGTTTCGTACTTTGACGTATTCTCTGGTAACATAGAAATGCTTCTTGCTGAGAGTAGGGTTGAGGCCGTAATCGTTCAGCATCATAGCTGGCTCTACTCTGCCATCGAAGGAAATCTCATACCAGTAGCGGTGGAGAAAGAACCATGGACGAAGACGAACCTCCTGTATGGTGGTGTAATTACTCTTGTCTGCTCTGCATGGAACGATACTCCAGCTACCATCCTGCCAATGCTCTGTGGTCACTTCTCCACCTGGTGCCATTTCATGTTTCTTGATGATGGACTTCTGAATCTTAACGAGTAGGCAAACATCAGCCGTGAAAACTTTAGCCATCTTGCCATGGCAGAGCATGACGAAGCGGCCTTTCTTATCGGGAAGGAGACTACGCTGTTTGCCCGGCTTATTGATGACACAGACGGTGGAGAGGAACTTATGGCGAGCCATGGAGAGGAAATCAGGCAGTTTCGCCTTGGCGTGCATGCGGTCGATGACCTTCTGAACCTTTTTGAAGTTTTTCTCTGCCTGAGTCTCATGTATCGTGACTGGAGATTGAGGCAACTGATCATTTCCCTTTTGCTCACGAATCTTCTTAACGTTTTCACGAACCTGCTTCTTAGTAGGGACTTCTAGAAGATGACCGGTTTTCTTATCGAGTTTGTATCTTGTTTTTTGCATTTCCATAATGAGTAGTCTTTAAATGTTGCCAGAGTTGAGGCAGATGATTTCGAAATGATGATTCTCGCAGATGTCGTTGCCGTTGGCCATGCGATGATTGAAGGAGCAAGGAATGTGCTTGTTGTACAGATCGCACTGAAGACAATGATCAGGAACATCTTTCTGTTCTTTGCTGTCTCCATTATCAGTTGCAGGCATCTTACTTGGTACTGCCCTGACAACACGGCCAAAGTGGTCATAAAGTTGACCGGGAACGATACAGGTTGCCTCACGGAGGGATGGGAGATTGTAACCCATCTGGCGGATAAACCAGAGGCGTAGGTAAATGATTAAACGTTTCAACTTTTTCATATATGATTGATGTTATATATTAATAATGTGGGTAAAGGTACGAGAAAAATGAGGATAAAAAGTGATAACTTGCGCAACTTCGGCCATAGTAGACCGAAATGCGCAAGATTACTACTTATTTTTCGGACTTCTCATCCTTTTCCTCGCTAGAAGTGGATTGATGCTCGAAAACATCCATGATCTTAGTCTCGGACAGACTCTTGACCTCGTAATCTATCATGGTTTTACCCATCACCTCGTCAATATAGCGGCGAGCACGTTCAAGACTCTTTGCCTGTACGAGATAGGTAACGTAGGAACGTTTCTCCTTTTCACTCTTCTCATCAATGGTGATGAAGGCAAGACGAGCCTTGAACCAGAGATCATCATCGCAGATGTCAGAGAAGAAGATTTCTCCATAGGCAGCTCTATTGATATTAGCCACCTTCAGTTCGCCAGATACATAGACACTCATTTCGTCAATGATTTTGGCTTCTGCTTCGGTGAAAGAAAGAGCATCTACTGTGTAGAGTTCCGTAACTATTTTTTCGGATCCGTCTTCATGCGTCTTATTGTATCTTACTTTGCACTCAAACCAGGTTGAGGAGCGAGAGCGGAGAGATTGGTAATTACCTGTGCCGATGATTTTTTCTGTTGCTTTGTTTACTTTGACTGCAACATTTTGTGCAGTCTCTTCTTTCTTTTCTGATTTTTTCATAATTCTTTGTTTTTTATTTGTTATACAATATTTTATTGATTTCTTCGTCTGAGAGAGGTTTCCCATCCTTGCCGATATACTTTTTCATCCTGAAGATCATTGTACCGGGTGTGGGATGGCGTAAGTAATCATTAAACATCACATTCGCCAGTTCTTCATCAGTGGACTGGAAGAGGCTATGAGGAGGGCATTTGTATGGCCGTTCCATGACGTGGTACTGAATGGTGTAGCCTTGTTTGCGAAAGTCTTCTTCCTGAAAATGGATGAGTTGCTTATCAATCTTTGCTTCCTTCTCCTTGATGGTGTTAAAGAGAGTCTTCACCAGTTCTTTGTCAGGCTCAGGCTTCTTCTTCTCAGAGAAATACTGCTTAGTTGCCACCCGAAGTTCAGCTACCAGGATAAAGAAGTTCCCATTGTCAGTTTGCGGTACGTTTTTTGGTTCAACCTTCATGATGGTTTCGTCAACTCGCTTTTCCAGTTCAATGGATTGGCGTAGGACGCCTTTATCTCTGCGTGCCCAATACTGCTTTTCTAATGTTCGCATAGAAGCTACTAGCTTACGAAATGCGAGGGCTGCCTGTTCACTCATATTACTTGATGCCTAATGTTTTCTTTATCTTATTGATGCGCTCCTGTTCTTTAGGGAGGAGTTTGCCATGTTCGTCTATCCGGCAGAGGAGCCTGAGATTTGGCTTAATGGTAATCCACTTGTGAAGGCCATCGTGCTCACGCTTTATCTGTCGAAGTTGGGCTTCTTGCAGTCTTTCATGCAAATGCTGCTCATGACGAAGTTTACTGATTTCGTTCTGTATTCTGTCCATTGGCATATTCTTCTTCTGATGGGCATTTAATGTATAATAAATCCCATTGGTCTCTACCTACAAATTCAAGTGCTTTATCTACATCTTCAACACGAACAAAATCTAAGTCCATTTTGTTTGGCATATTGCTAATAAATGTATAGCCTCTAGCACATGATTGCATGTATTCCTTAAAATGCTTCTTCTCTTCCTTAGAGAGGTATGAAGGACGATTGACAAGATATTGTTCAAAGTGTTTGAATGATACCTCATTATTATTCTCAATTTTCTTTACGCATGAAGAGAATGACCGAATAGCTTCATCCATTTTCTTAGAAATCTTATCTGTTCCCAAATTCAAATCTCCAAGTTCGACCTTGACCATTGCTAAAAGTTCTTCCGTATCTTTCAACCGAGATATTTTTTTGTTGACAGTATCGGAAGCAGAAGCTAACACCTCTAGAGATCTTTCTAGATTGGTATCATTTTTCTTGATAGCCTCTCTGTATTTGATAAGTTCATCACGCTGCTCTTGAATAATTCGACTTAAACGCTTGTTTCTGTCATCGAAGCGAACTTTGAAGTTCTTGTCTCTTAACGTGCAAGAGACGATGCCTAGCGTGATAATGAAGACCACGCTGAGGCAGATAATTAATGTTATTGTTACTTCCATAATTGTATTTTTTATTGTTCACACTTTTGAATTATCTTTGCTAAAATGCTTTCAACACCCTTTGGTTTGAAGAAGCGATTGGCATTGAGGAGAGACAGGGCTTCTTTTGCATTCTTGTTGATCAATGGCAAACGACCTGCTTGATTCTTATAACTTTTATAATCCGCTTCTAATTGTCGCTTATACGCCTTGCCTTTCTCTAGATAGTCTGCTTCAAGTGCTTTTTCCTTCTCCTTATATTCAGAAATGAGTGCTTCTTCCTTTTTGGCGTATTCATCATCGAGAGACTTTTCCTTGTAAGCCAACTTTTTTTCTTTCTCCTTGTATTTCTGAACAGAGGATTCGTAACTTTCGCGTGAATCGTCTCGCTGCTTGATGCTACGGTTTATCTCGTCCTTCATTTTATCTTCAACCTTCAAGCGCACATCTTCAAAGCCAAGGTAAGACTCAGAGGTCTCAATTGTGCGTCTTGGCTTATCATCTTGTGAATACAAAGGGTCTTTGTCAATGCCACACATTCTACGATATGGTTCACTGAATGTCTCGTACTCTATTTGCACTTCCTTGCGGATGATAACTCTGGAACCGTCTTTGAGGGAAGTAATGGTTTTATCCTTCTCTTTTACGGTCTCTTCTAATTCCTTTACTCGATTCTTCAAGGTTTCGAACTCTGAATAATCTACATTTACTACAGCCATAATTGTTATGATTTAAATTTAATTGTTTAATAATTCTGCATTATCTATTGGGATGTCGTACCATGGAAGAGAATAACCTTTATCTTTCATTTCTTCTGGCAATATACAGCGATAATATTGACCATGGAAATTCAACCATACATCACTCACCTCCAAAATCGTACCTGCTGGAAGCTCTGGTTTCGGCTTAAACCATGGGCGTGGATATTTGGTCGTTTCGTGAACATCCTGAGCGCACTTCGTTGGTTTGATTATTTTTATCTTCATTGTTCTAATTCTTGTTTAATAGTTCTCAACTCTTGTAAGACATGCGATGCACGGAGAAGCTTGAAACCAGAATTTAACATAATCTCAGCCTCTGCGATGAGCATGCTTAGTCTCAATTTTGCAGTAAAGAGGCGGTCTTTGAAGTTTTCCACTATCTGATAAGACTGCTCAAACACGTCCTTTGGCGACCATGAATCGTAGGTGCTGCCATCAGGGTTTGTGTACTGGACGTGATAGCCAGGAACGTCTTCGTTTCCTTCTGATGATGGTCTTGCCCAACCTTTAGCTACTGCAGCAGATTTTGCCATTTGTTCTGCCATCACCATTTTTGTACCGATGTACGGCTTTAATGTTGTAGTTTCCATAATTGTTCATATTTAAAATAATTATAGTTCTATTACTTTTGCTTTGTCGGCAGGAATGTCGTAGTAAGGGATGGAATATCCTTTGTCCTTCATTTCGTCTGGGAGATAGCAGCGGTAGTATACTCCATGGAAGTTTTGCCATTTCTCCTTGACAGTGAGTATTGTTCCAGCAGGAAGCACAGGCTTCAGCTTGAATGAAGAACCAGGATAACATCCTATCTTATGCTCATCTGCTGCGCAAGATGAGGCTTGCCATAAATGAATCTTCATTACTTTTTCTTTGTTTTACGTTTGGTGTAATTAATGTTTTCTATCTGATTTTCGAAGAATGCGATACGTCTATTTAATCTTCGGAGGATGGCACTTCTGATGTAGAGGATTGTTTCTGCATCGAGATACTTGGTAATATTTTCGTTTGCAACACGGCATATTCCCTGGATGGTTATATCCAGCTTTACAGGGCTTTCTTGTATAGTCATGTTGTTTGATGCATCTACTTCTTCTACAAGATCTCTGACCTTGGTTAGCTCTTCGATGGAGTTGAAGTATTCGCCTACGGAGTCGATAGTGTTACGCATTTCTTCATATTCTTCCTTTGTCATACGCTTTAATCGTCTTCAAATTCGTTTGATTTCTTAAAGATGTAATTGCTATCAATTCGTATGTGAGCATCGAACATAATGCATCTGGCTAAAACAAGCAGGATGTGGTCGTTACTGACACCGGAGAACATCGGGAATGAAATGGTACATTTTCTGTTCTGTACATTTATTGTATCAAAATGGTATTCTTCATCTGAATCCTTTATTGGCAAACCTAAGATGCTGTATGTATCATCACTACCAATCTTCGCGAGAGTGAAATTATATTCCGTCTCTTCGCCTTCTTCACAGATACTGATATGTACTTTCTTCCAACCATAGAAATCTTTGTCTGATACTTCAAGTTCAAAGCTGTTGTTGCAATCAACATCTTCCAGATCTACTTTTTTCATCATGTCTTCTGCCAAATTGGTGAGCAAAATGGTTCCATCACCTTCTTCTTTAAGATGAGTGAATCCTTTTCGAAGTTCTTGCGCAAAGCTTTCGACACATTTCTTGTTGACGAAATTCTCTATCTCGGCAGTCAAGGATTTGCTCAACAACTCTGAGAACTCAGGCAATTCGAGACGAGTAGAAGGCGCATTCTTCGCCATGTATTCCTTCAACTGCTTTCTGTAAGGTGAATTGTAACCGAGATAGTAGTCTTTTACTTCTTCGAGTGCTGCCTTCATAGCAGCATCTTGTGCAGCCTTCTGGATAACATTCATATCCAAGACTGGGGCGGTGATTTTAAAATCTGTTGGCATAATAATTATTTTTCTTTGTTTATATTCTTTTGAGGGACCAGCGATAGAATCGCTGGGAACGTGGGCTTTTATTCCCTTAATTGTTTGTCTATTGCTTCCTGAGCAAGGATTTGCTGCCAGTTGGCTTCTTTATGGTTTCTTGCCTCCTGTTTTTCAGAAAGCAGTGGATCGAAGCCACCGAAACAATAGGTGTCCCATTTCTCATACTCCTTCATCGTATGTGGAGGCTTGGAGCCAGGAGAGGCTGGAATGTAATCCCTAGCGAACTCCTTGGGGGAAACTTTATCTATTGTTGAGGCTACTGGGTCGATGATTTCGTATTGAATAATACGGTTCTTTCTCTTTGTAGAAGAACAGTAAATCGGTTTAACCCAACAGATATTCCCTCTATAGCTAGACATGAGTCTAGAGAAATAATAGGGTTTCCATATCCGATTGTCTCTGAAAGCCCAGCAGACACCTGTAGGGGAATCTACGTTATAATTAGCACTATCTGACTTCCAGCAATGGTTGTAGCCGAGGTCGCTGATGTGGCTATGTACACAGAACTTGCACATTCTCATTTTCTCCTGATCAGCAACCGATGGTGTTGGCTGCATCAGGTTTTGTTTGATGTAATTGCCCATAGATGTATGATTTTAAAGTTCATCCTGTTTGGTAGTTTTACGTTTCCATTCCCCACAACATTCCCAGTGGAAGCGATGATGGCCGAAGCCGTTGCATGTTCCGCTGTACTTACTGTTTGCTGTAGGCCGGAAAAACTTGCAGCTTTTGCAAGAGCGATTGCGGTGAGTGTAAACTAGATAGATGAATGTGCTGGCCATCATTACAAAGCACAGCATGATGATGAATCCGATTTCCATATTACTTCTTGTTTTTAATGATTTTGTTTAATACTTGCTTGTTGTGCTCTGTATCATCGATGCTCTGATGATAAGAACTTATTTCCTTAAGGATGCCTAAATCAACTGACAGCATGTAATCATTGACTACTTTGATAAAGTCTTCCAGGGAGCGACAGAGGGCGTATTTATAGCCAGCACACTGCCAGTAGTCCTGGAAACGTTTCTGATGAGCTGTCTGATTGTTTGTCTTGCCATACTTCAGTTCGATGCCCAAGCCATGGAATACTTCTGTACCCCTGTTTAAATATCCATTTTTGCCATTCTTGTATGATGGGAGAGCCAGGATGAGATCTGGAACGCCCGGCACAACTCCTGATGCAGCGTTGATGGCTATCTTCTTGCCACTGGTAGCACCATCAGCCTCATTCTTGGGATGGAAGAGGAGAGAGGCATAAGCCGGGTACTGGAGACGGAACCAGCGTACACAAGCTATCTGTAGCTGCCCTTCATGTTGCACCTTCTTCTGTTTGGTAGCAGATTTCTTGGTGTATTCAGGATAATTGCCGTTGAGGCGGTCGATTAATTCTTGTCTGTCCATAATCGTATGAATTAAATTGTTTGTTACTTGTATCTTAGTCGCGGAGGATAGACTGGACATAATTCTGAGTCTGATCATCCAAGTCGGCCAGTGACTGCTCTTCTTCTGCCACCGAAGGATTCCAGACGATGCCCAGTTTGGCTAGAGTGCCATTCTTGTAGGCATCTTTTACCATCTTTGCCATGGAACCATTCGGGTTCTTCTTGGCGGCTTCTATCCAGCCTAGATACTTCTGCCGTAGGGCTTCGGTCTGTTCTTTCTCCAATTCCTTCTTGCGCTCTTCTTTCAATCGGAGACGAGCTTCTATTTCCTCGTTGGTCTCCTCGTGTTGAGGCTGTGTAGGAGAAGGTGGTGGAGAACTTGAATGCTGAGGCTTCTTCCCGGCTGAGGCTACAACTGTAGGATTGTCGAAGGTTCCTTCCATCAGAGCCTCGTAGTTCTTCGGATTGAAGAGCCAGTTGAAGGAGATATAGCATCCACCATCCTTGCGCCCTGAGAGAAGATCCGAGTTGAGAGCCTTGCGAAGCATCGGTTCTATATCCTCGAAGGAATAGTCTGAGATAAACTTGGCTACCATCTTCTTGCGGTCGGGAGTCATCTTTGAGATAGGCTTGACCTGCGTGCCCAGAAAGAGGCGATTGAAGAGTCTTAGCACTTCCGAGAACTGAACTTCCGGATCCAGCGACTTTTTTTCTTTTTCTTTTTTTTGTGTGTGGGTGTGGGCTTTCTCCTTTCTTTGTTTGTTTTCTTTTATAGGGGGTTCGGGGGAAATGTTTTCTTTTATTTGTTTCTTTCCTCTTATTTCTGTGCCCCTGATTGTGCCTCTATCTGTGCCCTCAACTTCGGCTGAATCTTCGGAATCACCTTTATTTAAAGGGGTTTCGGGATTGTTAATCTGTGCCCTAGACTGTGCCTTTTGGTGTGCCCCTTGTTTAGGGTGTGCCCTAGAGCGTGCCCCATCTTTGCCCTTAATCGTGCCCCTATCTGTGCCCTTGTTATCTTGAAGATACGCTGCACAATCTTGTGTATCAGTAACTTGCGAAGTTAAAATCTGTGCCCCTATCTGTGCCCCTAGTGGTTTTTGATAAGGTAGTATGCAGTGGGAGAGGGGATGCGAACTGTTAACATACACTATTGTTGAGGCTTTTGGGGAGCTGCATTTTGTGATGATTCGCTCCTGTATGAGAACATCGATGGCACAGCGGATAGACTTGACCGAGGTGTGGAGCCGATCAGCCAACAGACGTAAGGAGAGCGTAGCAGCGGAAGCCTCATTGTGGGTGGCAGACAGGAGCACGTAGATAAGCACCTGTACCACCACCGGACGATGAAAGTAACGCCACTGCAGCAGCTCTGGAGTAAGAATGTAGCCATCTGTTTTCATTTGCTGTTTCTTTTATTTGGAATATAGAATTTACTATCTTATTTCTTTTCTTCTGCCTCAATAGCCCGGAATATCTTGTAGGCCACCTGAGGGACCCATGCATTGCCGTAGGCCTTTATTGATTCTGCTCGCCATTTAGGGAAAGAAATGGTAAGGCGGTCCACATCAAAGGGAATCCCATCATTTCTTCTACATACAGGGGATTGAGTTGGAAAGTCTTTCCAGAAGTCTTCTTTTTGGAAGATGGAGAAGGTATCATTCCACTGATTGCCAATGCCGTAAGACTTTTTCCCATCTGAGAATTTGGGTTGAAGGTCTTTGTGAACTTTGTTGCTTCTGTGGCGCAAGGAGTCGGCAAGAGTCCTTGTATTGCGGCAAGAGCCAAGGTTGGACGTTCTGCAGCACCTGGAGAAGGACTTTTGTTTATTCTTCCACTTCCTCTGTCGATTGCTGTTGGCGTAGGAAGGAGATCTAGAGGCATGAACTCTGTTTTTCCTTTCATATTGCAGCGTTTCAGCCCCTGTGTCTGCACGGTGGGCAACAATCCAGATGCGTTCTCTTTTGTGTGGCGCTCCGACACTGCAAGCTGGAATATTAAGCGGTTGGACGGAATATCCTGCTGCTTCAAGTTCTTGGCAGATTTTTTCGAGTGTGAACCTGCTTTCCTCTCTGTATATGTAATTCTCTTCGAAGAGATCGCCTGTGCGTCCCACTTTAGTCTCTTGGCCGGGCTCCACCATGGTTCGGATTCCAGCAACGTTTTCACCAACGATCCAAGTGGGCTTAATCTCCCGAATCGCTCGTAGCATCTGTGGCCAGAGATAGCGGTTATCGTCTTCTCCCTTTCTTCTGCCGGCAACGCTAAAAGGCTGGCATGGGAATCCTCCGGTGAGAACATCGACTTTTCCCTGCCACTGATGGAAGTCTGTTTTGGTAATGTCTTCATAACTTTCTGAATTTGGGAACCAGTATTGGAGCACCTTGCGAGGGAACTCTTGTATCTCGCAATGGAAGAGGTTCTGCCATCCCATCATGGATGCCGCTACCTCAGCACCACCGATTCCGCTGAATAAACTAGCGTGATTCATATTGCTTACTTTTGTTTCTGTTGTGTTCCAGGAGCCACTGTAGGTGAACAGTCTTAGAAGGATCACGGAAGAGGGATTTTGCCTTATCTATATCTGGATTCAGCATTATCTTCTTTTCTTTCTTTGCTGCTGCTCTTTTCTTCTGATAGTATCTGCGCTGGTACTCCTTCACCTTTTCGGGGTGATTCTGTCTCCAGCTCTTAGATTTTTCCAGCAATTTTTCTTTGTTGCGCTGATAGTATCTCTGATAATATCCAATGCCGTTGGCTCGTTTCTTGGCTGCATTTTCCCGATATAGCTTTTTCTTTTCGGGATGATCCTTGATGTATTTGCGAGAATAGGCGAGCATTTTATCACGATGCTTAAGATAGTATTCGTGCTGCCTGGCTATGCGGTCTGACTTTGCTTTTTCTGATTCCATAATGATTGAAATTATATAAAATCACATTTCTGTTTACCTAGAATGGGATAGCTGTGAATGCCAGTTTCTCATTTCCTTCGTATGGAATGCATTGGGTAAAGTCACCTACGTGCCCAGTAGATAATAGCAAAGCGTTGTACTTGTATGGGGATTCACCTATACGTGTTTGTACGAAGATAGCTGGTCTCCATTTGTGTACACCTTGGTTACGCACAAGAACCTTATCGAAGGTTTTGAATGATAGCCGTTCGGTCTCAATCTCATACTGATTTCCAAATGTCAATGTGTCTTGACTATCTTTAATTTTATCTGGTAATTCAAATTGAATTTGAAATGTTCTACGTATAGGATAGCCTTGATTTAAATACGTCTTCCCAAGATAAGCAGTAGTTGCAATACTTGCATATCCTAAATTACCATTGCTCTCATAACAAGTTACATCACAATTATCATATACTGTGTCTATATCTGCTATGATTTTTCTGAGTTCTCCTAATTTCATATCTCTATACTTTTAAGTTAACAACTTCTTCTTATAATTATTATATATATCACATGGAAGAGTACAATAACAATATCTCGAATCTGATTCTTGACACTCTTTATATTTATCAAAAGGACACTTAGCCATATCTACTTCCCTCCTTTGCCTTTAAGTATCTTCGCTTGAAATTTTTGAACTGTCTGTTTATTGCATAGGCCTCTTCGTTGAAGTCATCATCCAAAGTACCAGATATAGCCATAAGAGATTCTGTAGCTTGTAAGAAAGCTTCAAAGTCCTTTTCTGTTACATTCATTTTTGCCATATTATCTTCTTTTATATCCTTTACAGGATGGTTAGTTAATCTATTTTTCATTCACATGGCAGTTTCTCCTGATGCTCCACGTATCTTTTGTGCTTAAGGCAAAACTTGCCATTGATGCAGTTACGCCCATCATGGCAGAGGAGGCACTTGCGAGCTGCGGTGCTCTTACTTCTGGAATCGCTCATAATAGTAAGTTACTATCTGATGCTCGGTAGGCTGGAAGCCATTACGAGTTGTAAGAGTATCTACTATCTCATCATAGGTGCTCTGAGGCATCTGTGAAATGAGGTTCTCATCATGAATTCCCTGTGAGAGTTTACTGAGGCTGAGCCATCCAAGAACGAGCCAGATGGCAATGCAGAAGAAGATCTTAATTGTTTTCATAACTTTATCTTTTTATATTGTTTATATTAGCGGTAGGTAAAGGGAATCGAACCCCGTGCCCGGCTGCTTAGTCCTTCTTCGCAGTCTTTTTTGATTAACACCCAGAACTAAGTAATTTAAACGTTATAACTTGAACATCGCCCCCCACCATGGGCAAAGCAACTGTTACCTACCATAGTTTCGCATAATTTGTACTAATCAATATCAGCCTTATATCTATCCTAAAAGTAAAATCTTATTTGGGACACAAATAGTCTTGAACTTTGGAGGCACAGGCTTCCAGCTCTGATACTCTGTATTCATGGCGAGTAATCTTGCCATTACTGCCTCTTGCGAAATCCTTCACCTTTCCTTCACGTTTCCATCGCTCTACGTTTTTTCTTCCGTAGATGTCGTATGCCTTGGCTTGTGTGAGGAATGGACGTTTACCCACAGCCTTGCAGACTTCTTCTTTCACAACGTTACGTATGGCTGACAGGAATGTATCAAAGGATAGCATCTTATCTGCGAACTGGATTTGTACTACTTCGTTCATGACTATTGTTTTTATTTGGTTCTTGTAACTGTGATGATCTCTTTCTCCCGGTTGATTTTGGTTCTGAACTTACGACAGTAAATTACACCTAATTCCGAGCAGGTTGTCTTTATCGTTCTCATTCTCCTGATAGGGAAACTGATTGATTTACCCAACTTCAGTTCTCTGATCTGAGGTCTGAGTGGTACTTTTTCTTCTGACATATTGCTTGATTTTAATTATTATTTAACTAGTTTGAAATCGTAAACGAAAACGAGATGATTTCTGTCCCATGTTCCTTTCCCCGATATTTTGTCGATGAGCTTGGAGTATGCCTTTTTGGCTGTACCGTAGGTGGCAGATTTGTCTGTGATGCTGTAAAAATGCGCCTTGTTTATTTTACTCTCAAAATCTACGATACCTTCTGCCAGGCTGTCTTCTTCGCTGATGTCACGCAAACGTTCTATTCGAATGTTCGTGATGCGGATGCGGTGCGGCATGAGGTCTGCCTTGACAAACATCTTGTTGTCGCAGCCTTTCTCGCCTCCGATGTACTCCAGCGGCATTCCGTGAATTCCGCAAAGGCGGTAGAACTCATCGTTCTGTACCAGGTCTATGTATCTCTGTGCTATCGCCACCTCTTCACCTAGCTTGTACTTGGACTTTGCTACAATCTCATTTCCATCATTGATGGCGAGTTTGCCTTTGTCTTTTCCTTCCGTATAGAAACCGCAATTGCAGTAATACTTGAAAGGCTTTTCGTAAGCGATTCTTCTGGTTTGAGTCTTGCGACCATCTAGAACAGCTTCGGTGAGACCGTATCGGTCATTGAACATTATCTTTTTCATACGCTTTGTTTCGTTTGTTGTTTCAAAACATTATTCTGAATGGTTTGCCTTTCAAAGACGGTCTCTTATCGAGAACAAACTTTAATAACTCCTCGTATTCTATCGCGAACAATGGACAATACATGTATTTCAGTGTGCATACAAATCTATTATTGAGCATAATATCGAGGAATAGAGCTTTATTCTTTTTCATTTTTGCCTCCTTCCTATATGCTAGGAACTAAGTCCTTGATGTAAGCCCAGTAAGCAAAGCGGAAATCTTTGCGGATGATTCCGTTCCACTTCATCTTATCGCTTATGTTGACAGCATTATAAAACTTATGCAGGCATTTCTTTTCTAAGTCAATAAGAACCGGATGACTGAAGTCTTTGGAAACACCAATGATAAAGGTGTGCAAATTTTCCGGAACTTCCTTTGCCTTATGCCAAGATTGGCTGAGGCTGACGTATTCCACATCTTTATCCAAATTCTTTGGATATTCATGCCCTTCCCAATATTCTTCATAGGAATGCCCATTTGCATATACTAGGCCTCCTAACCGATCTAAATGATATGGAAAAACCCATAACCTTTTAGGCGCATCTGGAACTTTTTTATCTTCATTCTTCATTTTTCTTCAAATTTATTTGGTACTTATGTATTTATTTACTAACTTTGCAGCGCAAATTATTCATGGAGGTCTCCTCCTTCTCGGCAGACAAGTCTGTTATGGAATGCTCTGCGAAGAGAAAAGAAACTAGCCCTTGGTTCTGTGCCGAGGGCTTTTTCGTTGCAAGTCCGACTTCTTGCAGCGACCTCCACACCATGTTGATGTGGTCGTAAAGGTCGAGAAAGGAGGAGACTCCATAATGAATAATTTGCAAACAGAAAATGGCAAGAAAGAAGTTTTTTGCCGATACATTCGTAAGGGTGGTAAGATTATCTATCCTAAGAAAGGTAACTTTTTCCATTTCTTTATCTAAGCATTAAACTTAGCTTGCCTATTTCAAGGGAGAAGGGTCACAGGCTTCTCCCTTTTTATCTTCTTATCCTTCCTCTGCTTTTGCCGATTCCGGAAATATTTTATCTTCATTCTTCATTTTTCTTCAAATTTATTTGGTACTTATTTATTTATTTACTAACTTTACGGTGCAAAAGTAATAAAAAAGAATGTAACTACATACAAAAGTATTTAATTATTAAGTTAGTTAAATACTATTTTATGTTTATTAATATAATATGTAAATAAAATAGGATTTATGAGCGAACTTAATGTAAATATCGGCCTAGCTATTGAACAAAGAGTAAATGAGCTTGGTATTTCAAAGTCTGAGTTAGCCAGAAGACTGGGGATTGCTCAGCAGAACGTGAATAAGGTAGTATTTAGCAAGGAATCGCTAGATACGGCTAAGTTGATGGAGATTAGCAAGGCTCTTGATTACAATTTCTTTGAGCTTTATGCCAATCTCTCACCAAAGAAGACTTCTTTGTTTAATTCTACCAAGTTGCAATCTTTGATAAATGATAAGGGACTTGGCAATATTGAATTTGCTTCAAAGGTAGGATTGACACGTAATGAACTTGCTAATATCCTGGAAGGTGGTGATGTGTCCCTGAGTATGGTGGAGAAGATTGCTGAGGCTCTAGATGTGAAACCAACAGAGTTAATAAATGGTGCAATCTCTACAGCTGAGGCTCATAGTGATTCTGATAGTTCTTTGTTAGAGTTAGAAAAACAGATTATAGAACTTAAGGCAGAGAACAAGGTACTTAGAGAACTTCAAGGTCTTCCTGCAAGAAGAATGGTAAATGTTGGATAATTAAAATGTAATGAGTATGAAATACTTTCTCGTTTTTTGGAATATTATGTTTCTTCTCCTTTTAGCTTCTTGTGATGGCTATCCATCCAAAGAAGACTTAGAGGTGCGTAATTATCTCTATTTAGATCGTTCTTCTGTACTGCATATTGACATGAATTGCCCAAATGTATCAAAAAAATATGGAGCAACTAAGATTGAGCCTATAAATGTGAATGAGATTTCAACAGGAAAATTGGATAATATATGTAACAAATGTTTTAATGAAACTTTATATATAGGCTTAAAGGAATTTTCAAGGGCAAAAAGCCTAAATAGCGATAGAAAGGTTAAAACTTTATTGTATTTAGAACCTGGCTATACATGCTATTTTGACTTAGATTTGCTTAATAAAGTTTCTTCTTATAAAGTTTTGAAAGTACTAATGGTCAACGAAGATAAAAAAATTTACGTTCCATTAAACGAATCATTTCATCTTTGTGATAAGGGCTATAAAATTGCAAAATTTATGCCATTCAGAATGGGTGATATAAAATTGGAGATTTATGAAGGAAAGGACGTGTACAATATCCCATTTTCTGTAATTCATGAACAATGGGATGATTTTTACGCTGATTTTTATAACTGTTATGTGACTATGTTTAATAGAGAGGGAAAAATGGTTGGCATTGATGTTGACCAGATGAACTCTTATCGGAAAGATGGATATAAATGGTATATTTCAGGATATGAGAAACATCCTCATTTAATATATAATATTATGTGTCTTTCTTCGAAAACTGTGAGAGAGCATAGCTTGGAATCTTTTATCACTAATATAAAAAATAACGAAGAATATAGGAAAGTTGTATATAATGATTTAATTAAAGACGGATTTGTTGATTTTTCTAACTTTTCCACATTTAAGATTTTCATAAACAAGATTATTTAGAAATAATAATGTGATATGGGGTTTTCTAGAGAAGATTTTGAAAAGTATGCCTATAATGGTCCTGTGTATAATACAATAGATGAAAGTGCCACAAAGGGCAAAGGTTCACAAAAGGACTTAGACAGAAAGCTGAGGCTTTCAAAGAAGTTCTTTTGCTTTGGTCTAGTGACCTTCTGCATAGGTTTCTTGATGCTTGGCTTTTCAATAGGTAGGTTGTCTTCCTCTTCTAATAATGCTGAGGCTGATGCCTTCCAAACTGCGGAAACAGCAGGAGGCAACGTATATGTATCGGACAGCCCTGGTTCTAAGCGATACCACAAGGACAGAAATTGCCCAGCTCTTAAGAGAACTACAGGCAAGATAACTGCTACAGATGAGGCTAATGCCATTGATCAAGGAAAAACTTTATGTGGCTGGTGCGGTAAATGATATAGTTAAATTTCAAATGGATTAAGATATGAAGAAGATTTTATTTGCTCTTTCAATGTTTCTTTTGAGTGTTCCGGCAATGGCACAGAAAACATTTGAGAAGTATACTGTTGGTTATGAATCAGGAAATAAAGGTATACAGGTTGATGGTGATGATGGTGTAATAGTTGTTGTCTCTAAAAAAGATGATCGGAAGATAACCAAACATCAGGATTTTTATGTTTCGATTATTAACCAAAGTCAGAATAGATTTAACTTTGATCCTTCAAAAATACAAGTTGAGGCTATTAACAAGAATAAGACTGAGTCTTGCGAAGTGTACACTTGTGATGAATGGGTGAAGAAAGAAAAGACAAGGATTCTTTTATGGGGTCCAAATAATGTGGAGGAGCAGTCAGTAAGCACTAATGTCAAAGGAGCTGATGGTAAGACTACGACCATCGAAACTAAAGCTCAGATTGTAACTAACGCTAATGATGAGGCTAGGGCACAAGCAGAGGCAAGTATCAATAGCAGATACTTCAAGCGTGTAACTATCAATGCCGGTCAAATGCGTTATGGTATGGTTGTAGCTAAGAATCCAAAGGCTCAGAACTTGATACTGAAGGTTCCTGTAAATGGGAACATTTATATCTTTGATTTATCAAAAGAATAGAGATAGTTTAGAGAAATGCTTCAAAACTATAGTGGTTATAGGGTATTACTATGAGTGAACCGTTAGCTGAAAGAATGAGACCTCACACGCTTGCTGACTATGTAGGACAGCAGCATTTGGTAGGTGAGGGGGCCGTGCTGCGCAAGATGATTGATGCAGGGCGCATATCCTCTTTTATCCTCTGGGGACCCCCTGGAGTGGGCAAGACTACCCTTGCTCAAATCGTGGCACAAACCATTAAGGTGCCGTTCTTCACCCTCTCAGCGGTGACCAGTGGCGTAAAGGATGTCCGCGAGGTGATAGAAAGAGCAAAAAGTGGTAGATTCTTTAATTCGGCTTCTCCTATATTGTTTATTGATGAGATTCACCGTTTCTCCAAGAGTCAGCAGGATTCGCTTTTGGGTGCGGTAGAGAAGGGTATTGTTACGCTGATAGGTGCTACCACCGAGAATCCTTCATTCGAGGTGATTCGTCCGCTGTTGTCCAGATGTCAGCTCTATGTGCTCAAACCGCTCGAAAAGGCTGATCTTGAAGGACTCCTGCATCGTGCCATTACGCAGGATGTAGAACTCAGAGAAAAGAATATTAAGCTGGAAGAGACGGGCGCGCTGCTGCGATATAGTGGTGGAGATGCCCGAAAACTGCTTAATATCCTGGAACTGGTGGTGGAATCAGCCGGATCTTCAGAGATTGTGATTACCGACAAGATGGTAGAAGAGCAGTTGCAGCAGAATCCGCTGGCTTACGATAAACAGGGTGAGATGCATTATGATATTATCTCAGCCTTTATCAAGAGTATCCGTGGAAGCGATCCCGATGCTGCGCTTTATTGGATGGCGAGGATGATAGAAGGAGGAGAAGACCCGCAGTTTATAGCCCGTAGGGTTGTAATCAGTGCCTCTGAGGATGTGGGACTTGCTAATCCGAATGCACTCCTGCTTGCCAATGCTGCCTTCGATACGGTGATGAAGATAGGGTGGCCCGAAGCGCGTATCGCCCTTGCTGAGGCTGTGGTGTATCTTGCCACGAGTCCGAAGAGCAACAGTGCTTATCTGGGCATTAATGATGCGCTGGCTACTGTACGGCAAACGGGTAATCTGTCTGTTCCGCTGCACATCCGCAATGCTCCTACCAAAATGATGAAAGATTTGGGCTATCATGACGGATATAAGTATCCTCACGATTATCCTGGACATTTCACTGAGCAGCAGTATCTGCCAGACGAACTGAAGGATGCCCGCTTCTGGCATGCGCAGCATTCGCCTTCCGAGGAGCGTCTCTACAACTGGATGGTTACCTGCTGGGGAGAAAGATTCAAGAATTAGTGATTTAGAATAGATATATAGATAATTAGAAATTGATATTTAGAGCAACTAACTGATACGAGAAAATGATGATACATGGCGATCCTGAATTCGTGCTCACGCTTCATAGCGTGATAGAATTCATCGGTACATTTGCTTTTGCCCTTTCGGGCATTCGCCTGGCAGCAAGTAAGCATTATGATTGGCTGGGTGGTTTTGTTTGTGGTGTGGCTGTAGCCATAGGTGGTGGAACCATACGAGATGTGATGCTTGGTGTGCGTCCGTTTTGGATGTTGAGCCCTATCTACCTGATTTGTACGCTGTTTGCTCAGTTGGTAGTGATTGCTTGCCACCGCTATCTTAAGCGTCTTGACAATACCTGGTTTCTGTTTGATACCTTGGGCTTGGCGCTTTTCAATATTGCGGGCATCCAGAAGTCGCTCGAATGTGGTTTCTCTTTTTGGGTAGCCATCATCATGGGCTGTATTACGGGTGCTGCAGGCGGTGTTATCCGCGATGTGCTTCTTAATGAAGAGCCGGTTATCTTCAGAAAGGAGATTTATGCGATGGCTTGTGTCGCCGGTGGTTTGGCTTATTGGGGATTGAGCTATCTGGGTGTGAGCCTCTATATTACGGTAATTGTAGCTTTCTGTGTGGTTTGCGCCATCCGATTGCTGGCTGTAAGATACCATATTTCACTCCCGAAGCTGAGGGATGAAGAACAAACTGTAGAATGAAAAGGAAAAAATGAAATTGATAAATAACAGATAACAGATGAAAAGACTGAAAGCGATTTTGATGCTCGTTGTTGCAATGATGCTGATGTCGTCGGCAACAATGAAGGCTCAGAACAAACGAGAGTTTCGTGGAGCCTGGATACAGTGCGTTAACGGACAGTATCTGGGCAAGAGTACGCAGCAGATCCAGGCGATGCTTACCAGACAGCTTGATGAACTGCAGAAGGATGGCGTGAATGCGATTATCTTTCAGGTTCGAGCCGAGTGTGATGCTCTGTATAAGAGTGATTTAGAGCCTTGGAGCAAGTTTCTTACGGGGGTGCAGGGAAAGGCTCCTTCTCCTTATTGGGATCCGTTGCAGTGGATGATAGAGCAGTGTCATAATCGTGGCATGGAGCTTCATGCCTGGATTAATCCTTATCGTGCCAAGCATAGCGTAACTTCCTATGAGCAGGTTTCGCCGAAGAATATCGTGAAGAGGCGTCCTGATCTCTGTTTTCAGTATGGCAAGCTGACGCTGTTGAACCCTGGGTTGCAGGCTGCAGCCGACTATATTTGCAAGGTGGCTGTGGACATTGTAAGCCGATATGATGTTGATGGATTCCATATTGATGATTATTTCTATCCATATCCAGAGGCCGGACGTCAGATTCCTGATCAGCAGCTCTTCCGCCAGCAGTCGCGCGGCATGCGAAACATAGGTGATTGGCGCCGTGATAACGTGAGCCGGTTTGTAAAGCAGCTCAGCGAATCCATTCATGCCGTTAAGCCTTGGGTCAAGTTTGGTGTTTCTCCATTCGGCATCTACCGCAACAAGCGTACCGATCCTAATGGTTCAGAAACTTTCGGCCTCCAGAATTATGATGATCTTTATGCAGATGTATTGCTTTGGGTGAATAATGGTTGGATAGACTATTGTGTGCCTCAGATTTATTGGGAGATAGGCAATCGTGCTGCCGATTACAAGACGCTCATAACCTGGTGGAATAAGCATGCTGGCAACCGCCCATTATATATAGGTGAAGATATAGAGCGTACAGCCAAGTTTGCTGACCCAGTCAATCCGCGCAGTCATCAGTTGCCTGCCAAGCACCGTTTGCATCAGCAGATGAATAATGTGAAGGGCACTGTGCTCTGGTATGCGCAGACTGCTGCCGATAATGTAGGTAATATCGGACATACACTCCGCAACAATTATTGGAAGTATCCAGCATTGCCACCCTCTATGCCTTTCCTTGATAATAAGGCGCCAAAGGGGGTAAAGGGTCTCAAGCTGATGTGGACCGAGAAAGGTCCGCTGCTGGTATGGAAGGCTCCTAAGGCTAGCAAGAAAAAGTGGGGCGATCAGGTGAACCGTTTTGCTATCTACCGTTTTGAGAAAGGAGCTAAGGTAAATCTCAATGATGTTTCTGCACTCCAGGCAGTAACTTATGATAATTTCTATCGCATCCCTTATGTGAGTGGCAAGAAATATGTGTATGTAGTAACTGCTCTCGACCGGGTAGGAAACGAAAGTAAAGGTAAGAAAAAGAAAATTTCTTTTTAGATTGGTTAGATGATATAAACGGAAAGACCGTTAAAAACAGAAAAACCGTTGTACTCGATAGGAGAGAGTGCAACGGTTTTTTATTTTGTTGGGATGGGGGAGCGGGTAGTCCTTACATCCTGTATTTTTTTTATTCTTTCAGCAGGTCGTTCAGGAAGTTATCCAGATCGTTGTCCAGATTCTCCATCAAGTCACCACCTACGATGATTGTATCATCGTCAGCAAGATAGAGCTCGCCAATATGCTCTTTATCGTCATCTTCGAGCACAAAGCTGTATGGCTTGAGAATGCCGAGATGATCTATGATATCAGCTTGTTTGCGCAATACATCGCGAAGCAGCTTTGCTACCTCGTCGTAGAAGTCTTCATCCTTGTTTTCTATCCATTGTTCAACAACGCAGCGGGTAATCTCGTTGTCATCGTCGTCAAAGGCCAGGAGTTCGCCACTGTCTTGCGAAACCCTTACGTGGATGTCGGTCATTTGAGAAGTCTCGTCGTCAGATTCTGGCGCTGGGAACTTTTGAGCTACTTTTCTGATAAAGCGCTCTACTTGCATGATTGTTTGCTCTAATGTTTCCATATCAATTCTTTAATAATCAATGCAAAGATACATAAAAAATTGATATCACCAAAAGAAGTTGCTAAAAAAAAGCATTTTTGCTTTTAATTTGTTCTCAAACTGCCTGATTCCAGGGTATAGATAACGTTTACGCTTCTTTTTTTATATTTTCTTTTCGATTTTGTTTGCCATTTCTAAATAATGTAGTATCTTTGCACTTGAATTGCAAAAATGCAATCTCAACATTACAAATGAATAACAAGATAAAACATTCTGGCATCGTAGAAAGCGTAGAAGAAGGTTGTGTGTGCATTCGCATTGTACAGTCGTCAGCCTGCAGCGCTTGCAAGGTGGCTGCTCATTGTACTGCATCTGAATCGAAAGAGAAGATGATTGAGGTTTCTACCTCTGAGGCGTCTCTCTACCACAAAGGCGATAGCGTGGTGGTGACTGCTGATTCGGCTGTAGGCTTCAGAGCCAGTTTCTATGGCTATCTCTTGCCGCTGATGCTGATGGTGATCGCTTTGGTGGGTGTACTGAAAGCTACTCACTCAGAGGGAGCCGCAGCGCTCTCGGCATTGGGCATTCTCATTCCATACTACGTGGTGCTCTACTTATTCAGAAACAAACTTAAAAACAAACTGAGCTTCTCTATAGAATCATAGGGTGCGTGATGTGCTTCTGTGGCTTCAGCGATGAGCTTTTATTTTAAAACAAAGAAAATAACAAAACAAAACACAAAAAATTATGAATTTTATTTTGATTGCTGTCTTGGTTCTCGGAGCAATCGCGCTGATTGCAGCGCTGGTTCTCTTCGGAGTATCTAAGAAGTTTGCCGTCGTAGAAGACCCTCGCTTGGGCCAGGTAGGAGAGATTCTGCCAGGTGCCAACTGTGGTGGTTGCGGTTTTGCCGGATGTTCCGGTATGGCTGCAGCTCTGGTGAAGGGTGCTGATGCCGGTTCTATCGATGGACTGATGTGTCCGGTAGGTGGTGCCGACGTGATGGGCAAGGTAGCCGACCTTTTAGGTATGGCAGTAGCCAATACCGAGCCAAAGGTGGCTGTGGTTCGTTGTAATGGTACTTGCGAGAATCGTCCTCGCATTGCCGAGTATGATGGTTTGCACACTTGTGCAGCTATGAATTCATGTGGCGCTGGCGAAACAGGCTGCGGGTTCGGCTGTCTGGGTTGTGGCGATTGCGTGGCTGCCTGCCAGTTTGGTGCAATCTCTATCAATCCTGAAACTGGCATTCCTGAAGTTGATGAAGAGAAGTGTACGGGTTGTGGTGCTTGCGCCAACGCTTGTCCACGTCACATCATCGAGCTCCGTAAGAAGGGTCCTAAGGGCCGTAGAGTTTACGTTCAGTGCGTAAACCACGACAAGGGTGCTGTTGCCAAGAAGGCTTGTAGCGTTGCTTGCATCGGATGCGGTAAGTGTCAGAAGGTCTGCAAGTTTGAGGCTATTACCATTGAGAACAATGTGGCTTATGTTGACTTCAATAAGTGCCGCATGTGTACCAAGTGTGTTGACGAATGCCCAACAGGTGCTCTCGTAAAAGTTAATTTCTCAGTTAAGAAGGCAAAGCCAGCTGCTGAGGCTGCTCCTGTAGCAGAAACTCCGGTTGCTGCACCAAAGGCAGAGGCTCCTGTAGCCGCTCCAAAGGTAGAAACTTCAGAAGAAAAGAAGGAGGATTAAATCATGAATTTGAGAACTTTTAGAATTGGTGGAGTTCACCCAGAAGAGAATAAGATTACTGCCGAGATGGCTACTCAGGTAGCTCCTCTCCCTAAGCAGGCTATTTTCCCACTTGGTCAGCACATCGGTGCTCCTGCCAAGCCTGTAGTTGCCAAGGGCGACAAGGTGAAGGTGGGTACACTCATTGCTGAGGCTGGTGGCTTTGTGAGTGCTCCTATTTACAGTTCCGTATCAGGAACTGTGTTCAAGGTAGATACATCTATTGATGCTACCGGTTATCGCAAGCCTTGCATCATTATTAATGTAGAAGGCGATGAGTGGGAGGAGAGTATCGACCGCTCTGATAAACTCGAGACGCTTGAGGCTCATACTGAGCTTACTCCAGAGGAAATCGTAAACCGCATCAAGGTAGCAGGTGTCACTGGTATGGGTGGTGCCGGTTTTCCTACCTTCATCAAGCTTTGTCCTCCTCCAGGAGCCAAGGCTGAGTGCGTCATCATCAATGGTGTAGAGTGTGAGCCTTATATCACAGCCGACTATCGCCTGATGATGGAGCATGCCGATGAGATTCTCGTTGGCTTGAACCTCCTGATGAAGGCGGCTAAGGTAGAGAAGGGCTACATCGGTATCGAGGATAACAAACCTGCTGCCATCAAACTCTTCGAGGAGAAGACTGCCAATGATTCTCGTATCGAGATTGTTCCTCTAGCCAAGAAATACCCTCAGGGAGGTGAGAAGCAGCTGGTGGATGCCGTTATCCGCCGTCAGGTTCCTGCTCCTCCAGCTATTCCTGTCAACGTTGGAGCAATTGTTCAGAATGTAGGTACTGCCTTCGCTGTTTATCAGGCAGTTATGAAGAATAAACCTCTCTTCGAGCGCTATACTACCGTTACCGGTAAGCAGGTGAAGAATCCAGGCAACTTCCTCGTACGTATGGGTACTCCATTCTCTCAGATGATTGAGAGTTGCGGAGGTTTGCCAGAGGGCGACAACAAGGTGCTAGCTGGTGGTCCGATGATGGGTAAGGCTGTAATCAGCCTCGATGTACCGGTAACCAAGGGTACCAACTCCATCACCGTATTGACCGATGCTGATGCTCATCGCAAGAAGGCTCAGCCATGTATCCGCTGTGCCAAGTGTGTGGATGCCTGCCCAATGGGTCTGGAGCCATACTTGCTCGCTACCCTGAGCGTAGTGAAGGATTATGAGCGCCTGGAGGCAGAGGAGGTAACATCCTGCATCGCCTGCGGTTCATGCCAGTTCACCTGTCCTTCACATCGTCCTATCCTCGATAATATTATCAATGGTAAGGGTGCGGTAATGGGCATTATCAGAGCTCGCAACGCCAAGAAGTAAGCGTTCACGTCAAGAATGAATTTCATTTAAGAAAGAATTTAAAAGATAAAATGGGAAAATTAATCGTTTCATTATCGCCACACGCTCATGGAAATGAGAGCGTAGAGAAGAACATGTACGGAGTGATTATCGCTCTCGTGCCTGCCATCCTCGCATCTTTCTATTTCTTCGGCTTGGGTTCAGCAGTCGTACTGCTCTCCTCTGTGGCAGCCTGCGTCTTCTTTGAGTGGGCAATTACAAAATATCTCCTGAAGGAGGAGACCAGCTTGCTCGATGGTTCTGCCATCATCACCGGTCTCTTGCTCGGCATGAACTTGCCAAGTAACCTTCCTCTCTGGATCATCATCATCGGTGCCCTGTTTGCCATCGGTGTAGGTAAGATGAGCTTCGGCGGTCTGGGTAACAATCCTTTCAATCCCGCGCTGGTTGGACGTTGCTTCCTGCTCGTCAGCTTCCCTGCCCAGATGACTTCATGGCCTGTGGCTGGACAGATGCTCAGCTATACTGATGCTACAACGGGTGCTACTCCGCTGGCTATCATGAAGACTGCCATCAAGACGGGCGATGCATCAGTTCTCAACCAGTTGCCTGATGCGATGAGCCTGCTCTTCGGTGCCACTGGCGATACCTTCGGTGCCGGTACTACCGGTGAGGTTTGTGCATTCGCGCTCTTGCTCGGTCTGGTTTATATGCTCTGGAAGAAGGTCATTACCTGGCATATTCCTGTCAGCATCATCGCTACCGTATTCGTTTTCAGCGGTTTGATGCATTTGGCTAATCCTGTTTATGCCAATCCTCTGGCAGTCATCTTCAGTGGTGGTCTGATGCTCGGTGCCATCTTCATGGCTACTGATTATGTAACCTCTCCGATGACCCACAAGGGCATGCTTATCTACGGTGTATGTATCGGTCTGCTGACCGTCATCATCCGTAACTGGGGTAGCTATCCGGAAGGTATGTCGTTCGCCATTCTTATCATGAATGCGTTCACACCTCTTATTAACACATACGTTAAACCAAAGCGCTTCGGTGAGAAGCCTGCTAAGAAATAAGGAGGACAGAGACATGCAGAAATTAGAATCATCATTAAAGAACATGGTGCTTGTGCTGGTGGGCGTAGCGCTCATCGTAGGTGCTGTTCTTGCATATATCAATCATCTTACATCTGGTCCTATCGCCGAGAAGGCTGCACAGAGTCTGGCTGCCGGCATCAAGAGCGTGATGGGTACAGAAGATCTCCAGGTGGCTGAGCCTGAAGAGGTAAAGCAGGAGTTTGGCGGTAAGGAATTCTCTTTCACCATCCACAAGTGCTCAGACAAGAGCGGCAAGCAGCTGGGTGCTGCCGTAGAGAGTACTACCGGTGGTTTCGGTGGCGATCTGAAGGTGCTCGTAGGTTTCGATACCGAGGGCAAGATTATGGGTTATACTGTGCTTCAGGCTTCAGAAACTCCAGGTTTGGGTGCCAAGGCTACTACCTGGTTCCAGAAGGACGGAAAGGGTAGCATCATCGGCAAGACTCCAAAGGATGGCGACCTCCACGTATCTAAGGACGATAAGAGTGGCAATGCAGTAGATGCCATTACCGCTTCTACCATTACCAGCCGCGCCTTCCTCAAGGCTATCAATCAGGCTTATGCCGTTTATGCCAAGAAGGATGTTGACGGCGAGAGTGGTGCATCTCAGAAAGCAGATGCTGAGAGTGGTGCATCTAAAGTTGAACATAACGAAAAGAAAGGATAAACCGATATGAGTAATGTTAAGATTTTGATGAACGGACTCATCAAGGAGAATCCAACCTTCGTGTTGCTTCTCGGTATGTGTCCTACTTTGGCTACAACAACCAGCGCCATCAACGGTCTCTCAATGGGATTGGCTACCATGGCGGTGCTGATTTGTACCAACTTTGTTATTTCCTGTATCAAGAAGATTACCCCGGATATGGTTCGCATCCCTGTTTTCATCGTAGTGATTGCAGCCTTCGTAACCATCCTTCAGATGTTGATGAGCGCTTATGCTCCCGACAGCATCAATCAGGCGCTGGGTATTTATATTCCGCTGATTGTAGTAAACTGTATCATCCTGGGTAGAGCAGAGAGCTTTGCTGCCAAGAATTCGCCTATTGCCAGCCTCTTCGATGGCATTGGTTGCGGTTTGGGCTTCACCCTCGGTTTGACCATCCTGGGTAGTGCCCGCGAGATACTCGGTGCAGGTAGTGTATTCGGTATCACTCTGTTGCCGGAGACTACCAACATTCTGATGTTCATCCTGCCTCCTGGAGCTTTCCTCACCTTGGGGTACATCATTGCTATATTTAATAAGGTAAAGAAGTAAGCGTAGGCATCGCTTCAAATCAATGAAATAAAATAGAAATTATGGAATATTTATTGATATTTATCTCTGCGATATTCGTCAACAACATCGTCTTGTCGCAGTTTCTTGGTATCTGTCCATTTCTGGGCGTATCGAAGAAAGTTGATACAGCCATCGGTATGGGTGGTGCCATCGCTTTTGTATTGACCCTGGCAACCATCATTACCTGGTGTGTTCAGAAGTATGTACTCGATCCGTTCGGATTGCAATATCTCCAGACCCTGGCATTCATCCTCGTGATTGCAGCCTTGGTTCAGATGGTAGAGATTATCCTGAAGAAGGTTTCTCCTGCACTTTATCAGGCACTCGGTATCTTCCTGCCTTTGATTACTACCAACTGTGCCGTGCTGGGTGTAGCCATCCTGGTTATCCAGAAGGATTACAATCTGCTTGAGAGCGTGGTTTACGCCTTCTCTACCGCTCTCGGTTTTGCCCTGGCTCTTATTGTCTTTGCCGGCATTCGCGAGCAGCAGGCTTTGGTCCGTATTCCTAAGGGCATGCAGGGCGTAGCTATCGTCATGGTAACTGCAGCGCTCCTCAGCCTCGCCTTCATGGGATTCTCGGGCGTAGATGGCGGTTTGAAATCGCTCTTCGGATTGGAGTAAAACTTTTACTGAAAGTTGATAAAATAATAATGGGAATTTGCGAATGGTATGAACCGATGCAAATTCCCATTTTTTGTACTTGATTTTTCTTACTCTCTTGCTTGAGGTCTTGATTTTTCTTAACTCTCTGTCTTTATAAACTTGAAATTATAACTCTTTCTCTTTTCTTATCTTCTGTGTCCGAAGCTTCCACCGCCATTGTTCTTGCTTGGTGTAGAAGAGCGAGGGGTGAATCCGCCGCCACGGTTGCCAGACCCGCTGCTGAATGAACGGCTCATGCTGCTGCGGTTGCCCCCGAAGATATTACTTCTTCCGTTTCCGAAGCTGCTGTTTCCGAAACCACGGCTGTTGTTTCCGAACCCGCGGTTGTTGCTGGTGCTGCTGTTGCTGCTGCCGAAACCGCGGTTAGGGCGGCTGTTGCTATTGCCGAAGCCACGGTTGCTGCTGTTACCGAAGCCTCCGTTGTTATTTCCGAAGCCTCCGTTCTGAGGGCGGTTGCTGTTTCCGAAGCCAGCGTTGTTGTTAGGGCGGCTTGCATTACCGAAACCACGGTCTGGGTTCATCTGAGGTCTGTTCTCGCGGTTCAGATTACCGAAAGATCTTCCTCTGCCGTAATCACCACGGTTGAATCCGTCTCTCATACCTACTCTAGGATGTCCTCCTGGGTGAGGGCCGCCAAAACTTCTTCCGTGATACCAGCTTCTGTTTCCGTTTACTCGCCAGCTATGACCTCCACGGTAAGATACGTAGAAGTGAGGGCGACCGAAGTAGAAATAGTCGCGGCGCGGATAGCGGGCGTAGATGCCGAAGTGCCAGTAGCCCGCATTCCAGTAGAGCGGACGGTAGAAATAGGTGGCATTGAGATATGTTCTATACTGCCAGTCGAGCAGGATATAGCTCAAATCCATATTGCGCTGGCGCCAGTAAGCACCATACAGGTCATCGTATGTATCTACACTCATCAGGTAGTCGAGGTTCACCTCGTAAGCTGCCTCATACTGGTCTTCCGTAAGATTGAGCTCGTAAGCCATCTTGTCTGTCAGGAAGAGAGCCTGCTGCCTAGCCTGCTCATAACTCATTGCAGAAGCGGTAGTGAATGTCATCATGAACATGGCTACCAGAGCTATTATTATTCGTTTCATAATCGTATATCTTTAAATTGTTATACTTCATGTTTCTTTTTTCTGGTGCAAAGATACGATGTTTTTTGCTTCCACGGTCGGGATTTCCCCTAAAGGGGTGGGGGAAAATCCCTACTTCTTTATTTCGTGCCTGCGCAGTTCTATATATAATTAAGGTATAGAACCGGAGTGGAGCGTAAAGGTTTGCGTGAAGTTTTTCGCTGTTTTTGGAACAATCAAACGAAATATTTACTACCTTTGCACTCAGAAAAAAACAATCTGATGAATAGATTGGAATTTAAAACGGAAAGTAAAATAATAAAAACAAAATAAACAAATCATGAAAGAGCTAAAAGCATTAAACAAGCGCACTGCTCCTAAGAGCGTCGCTCCAGAGAAAATCATTCAGTTTGGTGAAGGTAACTTCCTCCGTGCATTCGTAGATTGGATTGTATGGAATATGAACAAGAAGACCGACTTCAACGGTTCTGTCGTTGTAGTTCAGCCATTGGCTGGTGGTATGGTTGACTGGCTGAACGGTCAGGACTGCCTCTATCACGTAAACCTTCAGGGTAAGGAGAACGGCCAGGCTATCAATACATTGGAGCGTATCGACGTTATCAGCCGTGCACTGAATCCATATTCTCAGAACCAGGCTTTCATGGCTTTGGCTGAGCAGCCAGAGATGCGTTTCATCATCTCTAACACTACAGAGGCTGGTATCGCATTCGATGACTCTTGCAAGTTTACAGATGCTCCTGCAGCTTCTTATCCAGGCAAGTTGGTTCAGCTCTTGTTCCACCGCTACAAGTTCTTCGAGGGCGACCCAACCAAGGGTATGATCCTGATGCCATGTGAGCTGATCTTCCTCAACGGTCACCACCTCAAGGAGTGCATCTATCAGTATATCGAGCTCTGGAAGGGCGATATGGGTGCTGATTACGAGGGCTTCAAGGAGTGGTTCACAAACCACTGCTACGTTTGCGCTACTCTCGTAGACCGCATCGTTCCTGGTTTCCCACGCGATACCATCAAGGAGATTCAGCAGAAGGTTTGCTACAAGGACAACCTCGTAGTTAAGGCAGAAAGCTTCCACCTCTGGGTTATCGAGAAGGCAGAAAATATGACAGTAGAGCAGATGCAGGAGGAGTTCCCAGCTCATAAGGCAGGTCTCCACGTGCTTATCACAGATAATGAGAAGCCATACCACGAGCGTAAGGTTACCCTGCTGAATGGTCCTCACACCGTATTGAGCCCTGTTACATACCTCAGCGGTGTAAACATTGTTCGCGATGCCTGCGAGCACCCTGTATTGGGCAAGTACATCCACAAGGTACAGTTTGAGGAGTTGATGCAGACTCTGAACCTCCCTATGGATGAGCTGCAGAAGTTCGCTTCTGACGTATTGGAGCGTTTCGAGAATCCATTCGTAGATCATCAGGTAACCAGCATCATGCTCAACTCATTCCCTAAGTTTGAGACTCGCGACCTACCTGGTGTCAAGATTTATCTTGAGCGTAAGGGCGAGTTGCCACAGGGTTTGGTATTCGGTCTCGCTGCTATCATCACTTACTATAAGGGTGGTGTTCGCGAGGATGGTGCTCCTATCCAGCCAAACGATGACCAGAAGATTATGGACAAGCTCACCGAGCTTTGGGCTACCGGCGATACCCAGAAGGTAGCTGAGGGCGTATTGGGCTTCGACTATATCTGGCACGAGGATTTGAACAAGACAGTTCCTGGTCTTACCGAGTTGGTTAAGAAAGATCTTGACCTTATTCAGGAGAAGGGCATGTTGGAGGCTGTTAAGACTATCCTCTAATTTAAAAAAACATGTTCGTTCATAGGTTCAAATAACGATTAAGATTAGAAAAATAGTTATAAGGTTTTGTGTTAGTTGTTAGCTATAATCTTCTAGCTAATAGGTTAAAGGCGGGGAGCTTGTGAAAGCGCCTCGCCTTTTTGCTTATTGTCTGCTTTGTGATGTTTCAGAATCCTTAATAACCTTAATGACCTTGTCCTTCATGGCCGGATGGTTGATGATGAGCGGCACTCTTTCTACCACTACCATGGAAGTGTCGAGGCCCAATGCCTTAGGCTCGTCAATACCTATCTTGCTGATAAGAGCGTAGATACTCATCAGTAGGTTCTGTTGGCGATTATCTGAACTCTCCGGGTAATATACGCGGTGAATGATGATGAATCGGAAATCGCCCGGAATTCCGTATTTGCGCAGCGAAGGATAGGTGCTTCGCAAATCTACCTTTCCGTCTGTTATCAGATCTTCCACCACTTGTCGCAGATAGAGACTCACCCTAGGCTCTATGCGGAAACCAATGTGCATGGTTACGCTGTAGAGGGTGTCGGGAATCAGGGTCTCGCAGTTGTACTCCAGCGTGTCAGGAGTGTCAACAAACTCCATGTTGATAAGCCAGTAATGGTCAGCACGTTTCGGCTGCTTGTTGATGATGGAGTAGAGCAACTTGTCATCTACGGCACCTTCCTTGTTGGCGTGGTTCACATAAACCAGGTTGGAAGCGTACTTAGGGATGCTCTCGTCGGCCTTGATGTCGGAGATAATCTGATAATAATCATCCAGCGGTTTGGTGCTGATATAATGGCGTCGTATCTTCATGGCTTTCACCCACACGTACATCATCAGGAACAGGATTCCGCCAATGAGCATCGTACACCATCCACCTGCAAGAAACTTTGACAGATTGGCAGTCAGGAAGATGGCTTCGATGATGCAGTATGCGCCCATAAACAGCATCGTGAAAATCCGTGCCACTCCCTTGCTGTGCAGGTAGAAACCGAGCAGCAGGGTAGTCATCAGCATGGTGATGGTGATGGCGAGTCCGTAGGCAGCCTCCATGTGCGAGGAGTCGCGGAAGAGCAGGATGATGAGAACCACGCCGATGTACATGGCGAGGTTGATCATCGGGATATAGAGCTGCCCCTTAACATGGGTAGGATGCTTGATTCGCATGCGCGGCCAGAAGTGCAGGTTCATGGCTTCGCTCAATATGGAGAAGGTTCCGCTGATGAGTGCCTGGCTCGCAACGATTGCCGCACCCGTGGCCATGATGATGGCGAAGAAGAGCATGCTCTGCGGCATGATGGCAAAGAACGGATTCGCTGCCAGTGCCGTATCAGCATGATTCAGCACCCATGCTCCCTGTCCCAGATAGTTGAGAATGAGCATGGTCTTTACGAAGCCCCAGCTGATGGCGATGTTCTTTCTGCCGCAATGTCCCAGGTCGGAATAGAGAGCCTCGGCACCGGTAGTACAGAGAAATACGGCACCCAGAATCAGAAACCATTCAGGCGATTTTGCCAGCAGCATGGCAGCATAATAGGGGTTGAAAGCCTTCAGTATCAATGGGTAAGACGTGATGCTGAAAGCTCCCATCACGCCCAGCAGCAGGAACCATAGCAGCATAAATACGCCAAATGATTTGCCAATACTCTCTGTGCCAAACCGCTGCACGAAGAAGATGATGGTGATGATGCCCAGGGTGATGGGGATGACTGGCAGGTTGGGACTGATGCTTTCGAGTCCTTCGATGGCTGTGGTCACGGTGATGGCAGGGGTGATGATTCCGTCTGCCAGCAGGGTGCTTGCGCCAATGATGGCCAGTAGGTAAATCCACTTGCTCTTGAGTCGGCGCAGCAAGGCATAGAGGGCGAGGATGCCTCCCTCGCCATTGTTGTCGGCACGTAGCGCCACGCATACATATTTGATGGTGGTTTGGAGGGTGAGTGTCCAGATGATGCATGACAGTGCACCCAGGATGGTGCTCTCGCTGATGCTTTCGCCCGTATGCAGGATAGCCTTCATCACATAGAGAGGTGATGTTCCGATGTCTCCGAATACAATGCCTAATGTAACGAGCAATCCCAGAAAGCCTACTCTGTGATGATTGCAGGCTACTGAACTTTCTGCTTTTTCTTTCATTTTTCTTCTCTTATTTAAATTAAATATTATCCTTTTTGGGACATGAAAATGCCCTTTGTGATTGTAAATTTGCGTGCAAAGGTATAAATATAAGAGGTAAGATAGAATTTGTTTAACAAGATTTATCGGATTTAACCTTTATTCTTTGGCGATATGAAGAGACGAATAGAGGCGAATGCCGATAAGACTACTCCCGAGAAACTTCTGAACCTTGCGAAACTTGAATAATTAATAAAGGCGGGGAGCTTGTGAAAGCGCCTCGCCTTTTGCGTATGTTTTGTAAGTTTCTTTTCAAGTGACTGTTGTAAAGAAAACAGTTATTCAATGATGTGGTTGATGACCATTCCTGCGATAGCCATTCCGAAGGTTGCGGTGATGTGACAGAGCGAACCGTTGATCTGTGCCTTAGTAGAGCACCATTCGTGTTCTACCAGTTGCTGGTCGCCCGGAGCATCATATACGGCAGTATCGGTACCCCTCTCTCCGCTAATCAGTTTGGCTTTCGGGCATAGGCATCCGCCCGTGCCGCAAGCTTTGTTCACCCCCTGGTTCTGCATCGGTTTTTCTTCACTGTATACGCACTGGAATTTTCGTCGTGGGAAGGTTTTGTTCTTCTTGAATTTCTTTCGCAGTGCTCTTGCCAGCGGGTCTCCATCCACCTTCCAGAATTCAGATTTTCTTACCTTGAAGGGGTCGGTGCGCAGGGCAGCTCCCATAGAAGATATAAAGGTGATTTCCTTAGGCAGGGCAGTGGCACGCAGAATGAGATCAGCCTTATCCTTGAGCGAGTCGATGGCATCGATGATGAAGTCGTATTGCTCCATGTGGAATTCATCGGCAGTTTCTGCCTGATATATTTTCTGATAGGCTGTGATGTTAGCATCGGGGTTGATTTCGAGCAGTCGGTTGCGCAGCGCCTCTACCTTCACTTCGCCTAAGGTTCGGCTTGTAGCCATCAGCTGGCGGTTGCAGTTGGTTACGCATACCCTGTCGCTGTCTACGATTGTGATGTTTCTCACGCCGCTTCTCAGGAGTCCTTCAGCGCACCATGATCCTACTCCTCCGATACCGAAGATGAGCACTCTTGCCTTCTGAATTTTCTCAAGATTATCCTTTCCCAGGAGCAGTTCGGTGCGTCGCTGCATTCCCTGCTCCATTGTCGTTATTTTATTCTCCATTTTATTGTTTGTAAAGAATTCTAATGTATATATCTGATGCAAAGTTAGTGAATAAAATCCGATGTCGGCTGATATGAATAAATGTTTATAATTCTTTAACTCATTTAACTTCTGAACTTGCGAAACTTGAATTATTACTAAGTGGATAATGATAGTCACATGCTTTTTTTAGTGGTTGAAATTTAGTTTCAGTAAGCGTTTCTGGAAGAAGAAGGGCGGGGGAGGAACTAATAATGAACTGTTACGCCCCCATGCATGATGTTACTCCGAGGGTAGTGCCGAGCGCCGTCAAGATTGTGAGTACAATCTGAAAAATCTGTTTCCAAGTTTCTTTCTTCATAATTTTCTAGTTTTTTTAGTGATTAATAATGTTCTTGATTACAGGTGCAAAGGTACTACATTTTTCCTACACCACCAAAAATCACCTTGCAGAGTTATGTGAAATTCCATTAACATTTCTGCCATATTGTGTTAATAATCCTAACTCGCTCTAATTTGGACTTTGATTGAAAATCAAGAAGTTGGGCGTTTGCCTATATTATATAGGTAACAATATGGAAACGAGCGGACTTCTGCTCGTTTCTGTATTTTGCAATATGCAAAGAACGCCTTAATTCGGGGACAAAGATACGATATTTTTCTAAATATCCAATGATTTACAAGAGGAATTTTATGGAAATTAGAACTTTTTATAGTAAAACCTTGCTTCGCAAGTAATTTGAGATTAGAAACATCAGTGAATCCAAATTTAATGTATATTGTCTGTTTCCACAATTTTCACCGTGGTACGCCTCCCTTCAATATGTACCACAGTGAAACTTCGTTTTTTATATAGTTGCGCGAAAAAACATCAAGTCAATTCTTGTCTTCATCTGTCGAGCCAATTCTTCAATTGCATGATTTTGTCTTTGCTGACCACAATTCGCAACTCAGGAAATCCATGAAGGCTAATGGTCATTTTGTATTTGAAGAAATTGGTGAGTTTGTCAATGCGCTCGATATTTACCATATATTGGCGGCTGACACGGAAGAACAAATTGGGATTTAATTGCAGCTCCAAGTCATTCAAAGATTGGTTGATGGGTACAGAATTACCATCACTAAGGTATGCCCTAACGACACCATTCTCTGATAAGAAATAACTAATGTCAGTTGTCTTGACAAGTTTGAAGCCATCATAGATATGCACAAGGAAATGGTCTCTCCATTTCTTGCCTGTTGCCATCCCCATTTTCTCCATCAGATCTGAGTAATCTATGATTTTATTGCACAGGGCTTTAGCCTTTATTAGAGCTTTCTCCAATTCTTCTGGCAATATCGGTTTCTGAAGATAGGCGATGCCATTGCTCTTGAATGCTTCCAAGGCATATTCATTATAAGCCGTGGTGAATATCACAGGCGAAGTTGGGGCTATCTCCAAGAAAGCCTCGAACACATCACCATCACCCAGTCTTATATCCGCAAAGATTACATCCTCGTCATGCGGATTTTGCAGATAGTCGATGACCGCTCTCATTGTTGTTAACGGTCCTTGTATTTCCATAGAGTTGTCTATGTTTTGCAAGAGGCGTTTCAGTCTTGAAAAGCCACGTTCTTCGTCTTCTATGATTAAAACTTTCATGATTTTGATAAGATTGGAAGTTTAACTTCAAAATATTTATTGTCGTTACTAACGACTAGTTCCTTTCCTAATAGACTATAGCGCAGACGCAAGTTTGACAATCCCTTTTGTGTTGTAGGTAAAGTGCTCTTTATCGGATTCACTACATTTCTAACGATAATATATTCACCATGACAATACACTGAGATAAAAAGCGGTCTTTCCTTGGTATGACAGTTATGCTTTATCGCATTCTCTACCATCATTTGTATCGCCAATGGCAAGGTCTTATTCTTGCATATTTCCAGTTCTTCGGCAATTTCCACATGTATGGTATGAGGAGAACTTATCTCTTGAAGCTCACAATAGTTCTTCACGAAATGAATCTCTTCATGTACTGGCACCGTCTCATCATCCAGATGTGTGACTACATATCTATAGATTTCAGAGAATTTCAGAGTGAAACTTTCTGCCTGTACAGGATTCTCCTCAATCAAGTCTGCCAACGTGTTGATGCTGTTGAATATGAAATGCGGATTCATCTGCTGACGCAAGAGATTATTGGTAAGCACTACGGTTTCCTTCTCTTTTCTGATGAGGATGGAACAATAATATAGGCACGCATTCACCATGGTCAGCAATGTGGCGATTAATCCAAAAATATATAATCTGTCCCAATACACATCGTTCCCAGCATGCCAAAGATTATCAAATATGTTTTCAAATGCCACAGCCCAAACAGAATTGGCTAGCAGCAACAATAGAATATGGGTGGCAAAGCGAGGATAGCTTATCTTGTTTTTAACAAAAATGTTACCCAAAGAAATAGAAATCCACAAAGAGAATAATGTATAAAAAGAACAATATATTATGTCGAAGCACAAGTCCTTGAAAGTGACACCTGTACCCACAAACGTATCAAAGTCCATCAGTGCCCATAGCAAGTAGGAAAAGATGCATGTAGCGATGGATATGATGAACCAATTCTTTATAAGACTATGATATTTCTTCATATAACTCATTTTTTTGCTTGCAAATTTAGTGTTTTTTTTCGAGATAGACAATAGTAAGAACCATGAATGACGAAAAAACGCTCATGAATCCGCTATTTTCGCTTATAAACCATTCATAGCATAGTAAGATAAGGTTCATCTGTGGTTTTGAGTGATTCACACCTCAATTTCTCCGAATCACGATGATTGTACTTGCATAGTCTGAAATATCTTAATACTTTTGCACTCGAAAAATTTAGGTTAAATCAAAAATAAGACAAATGAAAAGATTTATTATTTATTTCTCATTTATGCTGCTTTATATATTAAGCGGCTGTAGTGATGAGCCAATGACTCAACACTTTGGAGAGACAACAACAGAGAAATTCCAAACTAGTGGAGATGGCTTCCTTAGTCTTCCTTCTAAAGATGCACTACAAGATGCCATAGAACAAGGAACTATGACTAGAAGCACTATTTCCAGTTTTGTTGAGAATGGAGAATTTACGTCTTTACTTGATGAAGTGAGTTCAAATGCTCCTTGTTTAGATGAGTTGACTACAGAGGAAAAGGACACAATTCTAAGCCAACATCTGACTTATTATGAGGCATTTGGATATGAAGATCTTGTCCCAAACGAAAACTTTGCCAAACTTTTAAACTGGAAAGGAGAAATCCTCGTAGATGATTCCTTGTACAGAATTACACCAATAGGAACATTTTGCACAAGTGACGCAACACCTGTAGGTTCTCAAAAAATAGAGAGTTTATATCAGCAAATTCTGCAAAAAGACAGTTTGGCTTTTAATGATAGTACTTATATAAAGTTAACTGACAACGTTTTGTTATATAATAGTTTTCCAGAATATAAATTAGAAGGAACTTCGCTAGAATCTAGAGCTTCAACTGAAGTTCCATTAAAACACTATGCCTCAAATAAGAGTAATGGATGGGTATGGAAACAATTATCTAATCTTTTGGGAGATCGTTCCACAAAGCATTATGAATACTTACATAAAAAAAGAGTGAACGGCTCATTGTATGATTATAATTATGGAGTTTATGCAGAGAGTGGTGCATTTGTTTCTGCCAGCAGAAAGAGAGGAGGCTTTTTCAGGAAAATTAATGGTTGGAAGGACATAGATGCCCAAGAGTTAGAGATAGAATGCAAGGATCTTTCTTTTGTGTTAGACTACAATGTTCCATACACATTGACTTTTCCTTCCAATTTACAATTGGTTAGTACATCAAATTATGTTCAGACTAATTTAAGTGATAAGCCACTGAGAGCTATAGATATTCTTGGGTATGATGTACCAGCTAAAGCATTCTACAGTACGTTGAAAGGTACAGCTCCGCAAATTCTAAATATGGTTCGCAAAGAATTAAACAGAAACAAAGAATTAAACAGAGATAAAATTCCCGATGATACAGAAGTTATTAGGATTTTGACACCGACTAAATGTTATACTAAGATATTGGAATGCAAGACATCTGAGAAAAATAGTTCAAAGCTACGGAAAGTATTTAATCATAGTTGGCAATTCTATATATCCAATAACATTATTAATAATCCTACAAAGTTGAAGAGTGCTGCTGATTTCTTTACAAATGTAAAGAGTATTCCGGTAAAGCATATAGAATCTGGCAGAGTTATATTACTCTCAAAAATCGATGGTAGCTGGGGTGGGCTAGTAATAGATAAAAATTATCAAGGTATAGACGAACACATTTATCGTTAAAGTTATGTTTAATATATAGCTATTGTCCTTGTATTAACCAAAGGGCAATAGCTATGAAAAATATCAGAATATGCTAAGAATGTTTTTTATAGGTATCGCACTTCTCACTACAACGGAAGCACTTTGCCAGAACAAGAAAGAGATGGATGAACCTGTACATCACTTCTGCGTAAATATAAATGCAGGGTTAGGTGCGAATTACAATACTTGGTTCTTGGAAGTACAAGGGGAATATAATCCTATTTCTTTCCTTGGCATAAATGTAGGGATGAAATTTCTCAATCCGTGTAAGCAAGATGAAAGCCTACACATAGTATGCCCCGAAGGTAAATATGAACTTGACGAATATTCCACATTTATGTATCATTTTATCTTACATCCATCTATCCACCTATGCGCTCCATCTATAAAACTTGATAACGTTGGAGATAAGTTGGTATTTAGAATGGAGTATGGAATTCTTTTACCTCTTAATCATTTCACAAAAGGGCATGCATATCCCCAGCCTGACAATGGGCAACTACCAGATTCATATTCGCCAATAGATATAAAGAACATAAAAAGCGGAACGCCATTTTATCATGAGACAAGTGTTTCTGCCAATCTTGTCAGTGACAGATGGAAATTTACTTTAGGATACACCTTTTCCAACCTTGACATCTACGGAAGTGCTAGAAATGCGTACTTAGGAAACACGCATATAGAATTTGAGAAAAAGAAAAGAGGAGATGAGGTATTTATAGGCATTGGATATTATTTATAATATATTTAGTTCGCAAAAATAGCAACATAATAAAATGAAGAAAATTGCATTAATAAGTCTTGCTATTATGGCAAGCCTTTTTCCTTTGTGCAGCATGGCACAACAGGGAGTCAAAGTAAATGTACATACTGGTGCAAACTTATCTGGTTTTGTGGGTGGAAAATCCTATGCTGCCCAAGATAGAAAAATGAAAATGGGTGCTAGTGTAGGTGTTGGTGTATCCTATGAAACAAGCAAGAAGTTTGTCTATTCTTCAGGAATAGACTTCTTGATGACGGCAGGTAGCTATACCGCCATGTCGGACTATCTTTATAATGGTGGACTAACAGCTGCATTCCCTTCGGTAAATTCAAGAGAAGTATCTATCCAAATTCCAGTCAAGTTTGGATATGACTTCACTTTGGGTGAAAAATTGCATTTCATTCCATCAGTTGGTGCATATGGTAGATTTTCCATGGTATCTATCAAGGAGAATGTAACAGAGAATACTGGTGAAAACTCAGGAAATAGCTTCAAATGGAACAGCTTCAACAACTATCAACATAATACCAATCGCCTTGATGGTTATAAGCGATGGGATGTTGGAGGCTTAATTGAAGGAAAGTTTGTTTATGCCAATCGTTATGCTGTAACATTAGGCTATTCTCGTGGTTTTCTTGACAAGTCACCTCAGTTTAAATTCAAGAACCACAGCTATCATCTGACATTGGGATATACATTATAGTGGTTCTCCTTGATTTTACAACAACAATGAAGACACTTTGTGGCAATTCTTGTAAAGAATAACCACAAAGTGTCATTTTTTATATTTGCTTACTAGAATTATCCAAATACCTGCTGCCACAACGTTTTGTTGCTTACGATGATCCTGACATCGGCTTTCATATACTTTTGCAGTATAGGAATATTTTGTCCCTGTGTACTCACTGTGGCTATAGCCATAAAATAGTTACCATCTTCCCTATGTATGAGCTTGGCATTATGGCTTATGATGTTGTAGTTATAAGAAGCATCGTCGTTGCCCTCGAAAGATAAATGAGCCGTCCTTGGCTCATCGAAAAGATACAAATACTTGTATGGCACAAATACTTGCACTGTTCTTTGATTGATGACCTCACCATTAGCCTCTATGGATATAGGATAAGGTATCTTGTAGAAAGCAACTGCGAGGGCGAGGACTATTATCGTAATGACAACCGTTCCCAAGCTGACGAGGCGAGGAGGAACCTTGCCTATCACGTTCCTCACCTTCTCGCTTCTCAACTCGATATTATCTGTTTCTTTTTCTTTCTGTTCCATGTCAAAAGCATTTTAGTTTCCCAATTCCAACTGATTCTTCACAAGATTATAGTATG
>OGNQ01000290.1_pt1 | contig 51057 bp, 43 predicted proteins | sample 1573481 | NCBI WGS metagenome assembly OGNQ01 (sample SAMEA2581920, study PRJEB24529) | metagenome | biome: Human gut stool | place: China | collected 2011 | reverse complement strand
TTTTGTTATAAGCAAAATTTATCAAAAAATGAGGTTTTACATGAAAAACGCAAATTTAAGCCGTTTAGGCGGCTTTACGCTGATTGAATTATTAGTCGTGGTACTGATTATCGGCATTTTGGCCGCTATGGCTATGCCGCAATATTTTAAGGCGGTGGAACGCTCCCGCATGGCGGAAGCCATTACGCTCATGGACAGCGTTGTTAAATCCCAGCGCCGTAAATTTATGCAAACCAACCGCTATGCCGACGATTTCCGCGGGTTAGATGTTTCCCCCAAGGGGGCAAGGAGTAATTACTATTTCACCAAAAGGGACCCCAGCGGTAGAGGTGGAAATGGATTTATAATAACGCTGACTTATGGCGGGTCTTCAGTGACTGCGAGTCGTACGTTTAATGGAAGCTCTAGTTCCAGTTCGTTGCAATACCAATATCAGTTGAAACGCGATTATCAGAGTGACTATACCTCTTGCTGGGGAATGAACCAAGCCGGGAAAGAATTATGTATGGACTTTTGCGGGATTGATACGCCTGCATGGAGCTGGTGTTGTAATGACGGCACGAGAGCCATGTGCCCCGTTCCCACTAACAACTAAACTTCCCGCGCTCCGCGCGCGTTATAGCGCCGTTTAGCACACTTTTACACCCCGCCTAGGCCACGCGCCCAAGCGGGGTTTTTATGGGGTTGCACCCCAAACCCGCCTTACTTTTTTCATTGCAAAAAAGTAAGCAAAAAGCTAGCACCCCGGGAAGCCATAAAATTTATTTTTATCCGGGCATTTTACAACTCCCTACGGTCGGACAAGTAAAATGCCTTTATAACTCCGTTAAAAATAAATTTTATAAGCGGCTTCAAAGGGGTGCGCTTAACGGCAAGCAACCGTACTAAAAAGGAAAAAAGGCGTTTGGAACGCACGGAGGAAAAGAACCGCGCCCAAGCCGGGTTTTTTATGGTGCGCCCCTTATACTTGCGCGTGCGGGCGGTTAAATTGTTAAAATATAGCTATGAAAAACAATCTCCCTAACAACGGTATGCGCCGCCTGTTGGACGGCTACCGCGATTTTTTTAACGGCAACCCCGCGCGCAAGGGGTTTTGCGCTATCCATGCCGAGCAAGTGGCCTGTTCCCAAAACCCGCACTCTATGATTATCAGTTGTTTTGATAGCCGCGTGTGCCCGGAAGCCATTTTTAACACGCACGACGGCCACGTCTGCGTACACCGCAATATGCTCAACCAAGTGTGCAAGCGGGATGAATCTATGGTGGCCTCCCTGCGTTTTGCGGTGGACGCGCTTAAAGTGCAGAACATTGTTATTTTGGGGCATAGTGATTGCAACGCCGTGCAAAAATTAAAACATCTGGAAGATTTACCGCCGGAAATAAGCGCGTGGTTGGAGCGCAGCCATACGTCTTACCGCGGGGCCACGCTGGACGAGGCCGTCAAAAATAACGTGCTGGACCAGTTGGGCCACTTGGCGGAAATCCCGTTTGTGGCGGCGGCAGTGCGGGAAAAACGCCTGAATTTAGAGGGGCTTTTTTTCCGCATAGATAACGGCCGTTTGGAACGCTACGATAAAAACGCATTGGCTTGGTATATGGTAGATACGGAGCCGGAACATGAGTGACGATTTTTCCGCTTTGTATGAAGCCGTCGTGCGCATAGCCGGAGGGGAAAAAAACATCTCCTCTTTGGGAGCCTGCATGACGCGCCTGCGCTTTACCTTGCACCGCGAAGACGGCTTAAACCTCGCCGATTTTAAGCAAATCCCCGGCGTACTGGGGTATGTGCGGGCGGAGGGCCAACACCAGTTGGTATTGGGGCCGGCAAAAGCGGGCAAAGCCGCCGCTTATTTTTTAAGCCGCCACCCATACCCGGCATTGGGGGAAACACCCCAAAAAGAGGGCGTTTTGCCTGTTTCTAGCGCGGTTCAATCGGCCCCGCAAGCAGAGGGAAAAACCGCCGCGCCGGACGCACTCCGGCAAACCAAAGCGCAAATCCGCCGTAAATACTCCAGCCGTTTGAGCGCGCTTTGCGCCAAAATCGGCAATATCTTTGTGCCGTTAATTCCGGCGTATATCGGCTGTGGGCTTTTGTTGGGGATTGGCAACATTTTATCCAAAACCGTTTGGGCGGATTGCCCCAATGCGTGCGGCTTACTCAATGTATTGGGCAGCGGTATCTTTTTTTACCTAAATGCCATTGTGGGGTACAATGCCGCGCGGGAATTTGGCGCAACGGCGGCCTTGGGCGCGGCCTTGGCCGGAGTGCTGAACGTGCCCGCTCTGGCAAACATTACGCTTTTTGGAATGGCTTTAGTGCCCGGCAAAGGGGGCGTGATTGCCGTACTGGCCGTTTGTTGGGTGGGCGCACAGGTGGAAAAAGCCTTGCGCAAATGGATTAAAGGCAGGGCGGAAATGTTTTTAACGCCCACGCTGACGATTTTATCGGTGGGGGTTTTTTCTTTATTAATTATTCAGCCTGCGGCGGGGTGGTTTTCGGACAAATTGGCCGTATGGACCCAACAGGCGTTGCAACACGGCGGCGCGGTTTCCGGGGCGATCCTCGGCGGTGGGTTTTTGCCGCTCGTGATGTTGGGCGTACACCAAAGTTTAATTCCGCTCCACCAGCAATTATTGGATACGCTGGGCAATAATCCGCTTTTCCCGGTACTGTGTATGGCGGGGGCGGGGCAAGTGGGGGCCGGATTGGCCGTCTTGTTAGAAACCAAAAATCCCCGCTTGAAAACCGTTGCCAAAAACGCGCTTCCGGTGGGTTTACTGGGCATTGGGGAACCGCTGATTTACGGGGTCACCCTGCCGCTTTTTAAGCCGTTTATTGCGGCGTGCATTGGGGCCGCGGCCGGCGGGGCGGTGGTGGCTGTTTTGCAGGTCACGTCTGCCATTGCGTTTGGGGTGTCCGGCGTGGTTTTACTGCTGGCGCTTTCCAATTTGCATAGCGTGGTTTGTTATGCGGTGGGGTTTTTGATAGCGGTTTTGGTGGGTTTTTTTACCGCGTGGAAACTGGGGTTTGATGACCCCGCCGAATAGTTTTTATACATTGGCGTCTGGCTTAAAAACATGGCGGAAATCCGCCTGGGCGGGAATGCCGTTTGCGCGGCAAAAGGCGTTAATTTCCTGTTGGGTTTGTTGCCAGTAGGCCGGGTTTTTATCTTCGTAAATAGAAAGGTACAGGGGCAGTTTATCCGTATAATAGCGCATAATAAACCCCAGTACCTTTTTTTGATACAAGGGGCGCAGGTTAAGCGCATCAAAAATATAGCGGTCCGCATACGGGCGGGTCAGGCGGATAATTTCTTTCCAATTTGTAATTTGCGGGAAAATCGGCGCGATTATCACGGCGGTTTTTAGGCCGTTTTCGTGCAAGGTTTTTAGGGCACTGATTTTTTCTTCCACGCTTCCCGCGCCGGGCTCGGCTAATTGGCGGAACGAGTCGTCCGCCGACGAAAACGAAAGCGCCCCCTCAAAAGACGGCAACTTTTTGAACAAATCTATATCCCGCACAATCAGCGGGGATTTGGTCAGCACTTGCACATGGGCTTGGCAAAAGACCAACTGCTCCATAATTTTGCGGGTTATTTGAAAGTCTTTTTCGTAGGGATTGTACGCGTCCGTCACCGAGCTTAACATCACTTGCGTATGGTAAATTTGGTACGGGTGCAAAGGCGCCTGGCAGCGGCGTACATCCAAAAAAGTGCCCCAAGGCTCCGTATGGGCGGTAAATTTTTTCATATATTCCGCATAGCAATACACGCATTGGTGGGGGCAACCCACATACGGATTAATGGAGTAGGCAATCCCCGGTATTTTGGATTTGGATAAATAGGTTTTAATTTGTACTTCGCCCAATTTCATACTTGCAAGTATAGCAAATAATGGGGCTTTAGCGGCCCCTTGTACTGCGGGGCCGTTTTTATTACAATGGAACTAACGGAGGATTTTTTATGACAACTTGGTTAATAGTGGCAGTGGCGGTGGTAGTGGCGGCGGTGCTGTTTTGGCGCGTGCGGCAATCGCCCGAGCGAAAGCAAGCCCAGTGGGCCCAATGGGAGCAAGAGGCACTGGCCGGAAATGAAGAATCCGCCTATAAATTGTTAATGCTGTATTACGAGGAGCCTTCTTCCCGTTGCCACGCGTTGGCTTTTAAGTGGGCCTTGGCGGTGGCACAAAACACGCAAGACCCCGGTGTTTTACTGCAAGTGGGGGAAATGTACGAAAACGGACACGGCACTCCCAAAGATTTACACGCGGCCTTAAAATGGTATGAAAATGCTTTAACGGCGGATACTTCTTTAGGGGCCCAATCGCCGCTATCGCAAGACGGTCATTTGTTTTTGGAGTCACGCATTATTGCATTAAGGCGGGAACTGCACCCCAATACATAAAAATTGCTTTTTGTTTTTATTCCCCCGGGTGACTCCCGGGGTTTTTTTATTATGTATACCGGGCGGTGGCGCATAGCGGCGGCGGTTTAGGCGCATAAGCCCACGCCCCTCGGCCCACGCTTGCCGCAATATAAGCCGCGGGCGGCGTGCAACGGTTCGCCCGTTATTCTTGGGTGGATTTTTTTAATTCCGCTTGCGGGAAATAATGCTTTAGAATATCCGTATAAAGTTGGCCCGCTTCGGCGCGTCCGGCGGCACCGGTTTGGCAGAACCCCACCCCATGGCCCCAACCGCCGCCGTAAAAAATAAAGTTTTTCAGCTCTTTATTTTCATAATTGGGTTGCACAATAAAATAACTGCTGCGCAACATCCCCAAACTTAAATTATTGCGGATGACGTTTTCTTTATTTAAGATAACACTGCCTTTGGTGCCTTTTACCTGTACGCGGCTTGCGTAGCCGCTTTTGCCGCGGTGCAGGGGGATAATGGCAGTAATGCGGCCAATATCTTTTTTCTTGCGGCGGATAACTTGGCGCAGGTCTTCTTCTTCCACCACGCGCGCCCAGCGGTAGGCGGCCAAACTGACGTGTTTATCGTAGCGGCTGTATGCGTCGTGCGCGTGTTGCAAAAGGTCCTTAAACTGGTAGGGTTGTAAGGTATCAAAATTGAAATCTTTATAGTCGGAAACCGGGTGCAAATAAGGCGTTTCGTACCAGCCGGCCTCTTTAGCGCTTTGGGTAATGCCGCCGCAGTTGGCCGAAAACACGCTTTCTATGGGGGCATTTTTGTATTGCATGGTTTCTCCGGCGGTGGACTCCACAGAGGCGTTGCCGCGTTCGCTCTCCCCGCTGATGCCTTTATACACTTGGCAGTTTTGGGTATCGCATAAATCATAGCCGTAATGGCGGTGTTTGCCCATGTGTTTAAGGGCGTATGTGCGGGCCAGCACCGCTTGCGCGCGCAGGGCATTAATGGGGAACAAAACCGGCATTTCAGACGAAATAACCCCTTGTAAATATTCTTCCAAGGATAGTACATTAATGGGGACCAGTGTGCTTAACGTGGTGTTGTGTAAAATTTCCAAATCCCCGCGGAACTCTTTATCGTCCACACTGGCCCACGTCATGCCGGCGCCGCTCATTAAACTTTTTACAATAATGGTGGGGGCATCTTCTCCGCCGGGGGTGTCTGCGGTAATGCGCAAGCCTTTTTTGAACGGATATTTTTTGCCGTTGGGGGCCAGTAAGCGCGTTTGACCGTCTTGCAATAGGGCCGTCCATTGGGTGTTGGCTTTGCCGCGGGCCAAGCGTTTGCCGGTGGATAAATCTTTTACGGAAAAATTATGCGATACGGAAAAATGCACGGATTTACGGATACTGGGTTTGCCGTTGGCGCGGGTGCCTAATCCAATGCGCACCTCTGAAAGCGTGCCCGACGGAATGGAAAATTTGCGCGCAAAGGTATGCTTTTTGATTTCTTTTACCGTGTCCAGCTCTTTTTCCGGCCGGGTTAAATGGGGGCGCAGGGCCGCCATGGCTTTGTTAATGGCGGGGGAGTTCTTTTCCAACGAATAAATCATACGGTACTGACGGTAGGCTTCGTTATATTTCCCTTGTGCGGCCAGGGCCATGGCATAATGTTGTTTGGCTTCAATAAATTGGTGGTCCAGTTCGGCCGCTTTGGCAAAATGTTTGGCGGCGTTTTTATAATCTTTTTCCTGCTCGTACACTAACCCCAGTAAATAGTTGGAAAGCGGCAAATGGTTTTTGCCCCGCACGGCGGTTTTTAAGTTGTATTTGGCTAAATTATATTCTTTCATGCCCATTTGGGCACGTGCCAGATTAATCAGCAAAAATTCGGCGCGTTCGCGCTTTTCCACCAGTAGGGAAAGTAAATGTTCCGCGGCGGTGTATTGCCCGTCGGCCAAATATGCCTCGGCCATAAATTCCGTCACGTCGTGGTCGTCGGGATATTTTTTATAGGCGGCGTTCATAATATCTACCGCTTGGCGCGGCTGGCCCAGTTCCATGGCTATAAAGGCCGCATTGAGGAAAGAATCTTTATTTTGCGTTTCTTTGGAAAGTTCCACATATTTTTTCAGGCTTCCTGTCAGGTCATACTCAAAATACAGTTGGGCGGCCTGTTGCAGGCGTTTTTGTGTGTCCGCCGCGGTGGGCGCGGCAAAAAGGCCGCTCCCGTTCGGTAGCGCGGTAAAAGCCAGTAAAAGGATAGCGCAAAGGTGTTTCTTCATAGCTAAATTTTGTAAGATATTACATATCCTTATATTTACATTTTAGCAAAGTATGACCGCACAAATACCACAATGGTTAAAAGATATAGTAGGCCAAAATAAAGCGGCCCTGCGCAAGCAGGCGGCGCTATCCGCCCAAGATTCGTTGGATAAGGGCGCGCTCCACACGGTGTGTGTAGAGGCTAAATGCCCCAACCGCGGGGAATGTTTCAACTTCGGGGATGCAACCGTAATGATTTTGGGCGATATTTGCACCCGCCGTTGCCGCTTTTGCGCGGTACACAAAGGCCGCCCTCTGCCGCCGGATGCGGGGGAGCCAGCGCGCGTGGCTGAAATGGTAAAAAACTGGCACTTAAAATACTTGGTGCTGACTTCTCCTACGCGTGACGATTTGGCCGACGGCGGCGCGGCCCATTTTGCCGCCGTAATGAATGCCGTTTACGCGCAAAATCCGCTGGCCTTGTGCGAACCGCTCATCCCGGATTTTAAGGGTTCCGTAAAAGATTTGCAAACGGTGCTAAATGCCCGCCCGGCGGTGCTGGCGCATAATATAGAAACGGTGGAAAGCCTGTCTGCCCAAATACGCGGCGGGGCGGAATACCGCCGCTCTTTAACCGTGTTGGAAAATGCCAAAAAACTGGCGCCCGATACACTTACAAAATCCGGACTCATGGTGGGGCTTGGTGAAACCGACGGACAAATGAAACAAACCTTGCAGGATTTGCGTAATGCGGGGGTGGATTTACTGACGATTGGGCAGTATTTAAGCCCCTCTAAAGCGCATCACCCGGTGGAGCGCTACCCGGAACCGGGCGAATACAAAGCCTGGGAAGAATACGCCCTTTCTATTGGGTTTAAGGGCGCGGCGTGCGGCCCGTTGGTGCGCAGTAGTTATAAAGCGGGCGCGCTATTTCGCCAAGCCACCCGTCCCCATGCCAAATAGACAAGCAAAATAGGCTATAATATAATTATGAAGAAATTTTTAGGTTTATTATTTATCATTTGTTTGCTGACGGCTTGCGCGGGTGCGCCGCCCCAATGGTGGAACCCGAGCGCTACTTATGGGAATGAATCCGTTTCCCGCCCGCAACAAAGCACTTCCGCGCGTGTAAGCCCAGCGGTGCGGCCGGAAGAAGTGCCTGTGCCGGCGGAGGAGTCTATCTCCACGCAAGACGATTCTTATGAAGAAATGATTTTAACCCCACTGCAAGACGAAGAAACCGAAGAACCGTCTGCCGGAGCGCAAACGCAAAACACGATGGATATTACTCCGTCCGCGCCGGAAAGTGCCACGGCGGGCAGTGCGCTGCCGTTGCCCAGCGTGTTAAGCGAATAACCCACCGCTAAAGCGCCGTACGGCACAAGGTTTTTTCAACCCTGCGGTTAAACAAATACATAATTTGTAAAACACAATTAGGAACCCCCCGATTTTTTCAACCGGGGGGTTCATTGTTGCGTCTTCATTATTACCTTCCTTGTTGTAGTGCAACCTGCGCACAAGGGCTTATGTTATCCCACTTCTGTTTACCCGGGTACGGCCGAACCAATTACATCAACCGCCTGCCGGAAAACATCCGTCCACTGCTTACTACCGGCGCCGCCTACTGGACTGCGTAGTATGAACCCGCCGTCTTGTTCGGCTAAGCGCGGATACTGCATAACCACTTCCGCACCGTATTCCAAGCTGTCCTGTTGCTCCGGTACGCTTGCGCCCGGCAAGACACGCAACCTGCTCACTCTACGGCTACCGCTTTACTGCTCCGCCGCCGGCTGACCCGACGCCGGACTCCTTCTGCCGCTTTACAACCCTACTGCGCTGCTTCAAATACGGCCCGTTCTTTCAGCACTTACAGCTTTGGCTTACGCCACTGCCGGATAACGCCTCATGCCAAGTTGAACCAGGCTTACTGCTTATTTTTAGTATAAAGGAAAATAAAAAAAATTCAAGGGGTATTTTGAAAAAATATTTTTTCCGTCGGGAAATAACAAAAAATCCCCCGTTTTTGGCGGGGGATTTCGGCTTGATTAAAGCATTTTACAGCTTGGTAATATCTGCCACCGTTTGCGTTAAGTAGCGGCGCACGCGGGCCAATAATGCCAAGCGGTTCGCACGGACGGCCGGGTCTTGCGCGTTTACCATAACGTCGGTAAAAAAGCGTTCCAACGGGGCCTTAAAAGAGCCGTACGTTTTTAAGATTTGCAGGTATTCGTCTTTGGCTTTGGCGGTGTGAACCGTGCAACCCAAAGCGGAGTCTACCTCGTGGATTTTGTTGTACAATTCTTTTTCGGCGGGGAGTTCAAACAGGTTTTCCTGTACGTTTTCCGTCACGTTGTCCGCCTTTTTGAGAATGTTGCACACGCGCTTGGCCGATTCCAACACCGCGGCAAATTCGGCCCCGGTTTTAACGGTTTCCAACGCGCCGACTAAGGCTTCCACTTGCGTAAGGGGCAGCTCGTACCAGTTGGTGACGGCGTTTACCACGCCCGCCGCATGGCCGCGTTGTTCCAGTACCAACGCTAAACGTTGGAACAGAAATCCGCGCAGTTCTTTGAGCCCTTTGTCCGGCGTGCCTTGCGGGTAGAGGGCGGCAGAGGCTTCCAATAATTCTTTTAAGGAAACCTGCAAGCCTTTTTCCAACAAAATACGCACGACGGCAAACGCTTGGCGGCGCAGGGCGAAGGGGTCTTCGCTTCCGGTGGGAATTTGCCCGATTAAAAAGTTGCCTACCAAGGTGTCCATTTTGCCGGCTAATGCCACCAAATTGCCCGCCACCGTGGCCGGGAGCGCAGAGGCAGACGTAAGCGGATAGTAAAAATCGCGCATGGCGTCGGCTTCTTCTTTATGGCCTTCCAACGCGGCATATTCTCCGCCCATATAGCCTTGCAATTCCGGGAATTCATACACCACATGGCTGGCTAAATCCGCATACGCATGGGACGCGGCATATTGCACCGTTTGGTTAAGCGCGGTATTGGCGGTTTTTTCACACAGCCAAAGCGCCAGTTTTTCCGTGCGGGCGGATTTATCCAACATAGAGCCCAACCCTTCCAAAAACAACACATTGGCCAGTTTTTGTTTGAAAAATTCCAATCCGGCTTTTTTGTCGTTTTCAAAAAAGAATACCGCGTCAGACAAGCGGGCGGACATTACTTTTTTGAAGCCGTCGCGCACTTCGTTTTGGTTGACGGAAACACCGTCGCGCACGGCGATAAAATACGGTTGGATTTCGTGCTTGTCATTCAACACCGGGAACATTTTAATTTGTTTTTTAAGTACGGTGGTGATGAGTTCTTTGGGCAGGGTTAAAAATTTCAAATCAAAATCTCCGCCCACAGCCACAGGGTGTTCCGTAAAAAAGACGGTTTCGTGGATTAAATCTTCGTCCAAATCCGCCTGATAGCCGCGCACGGCCGCTTCCGCCGTCACGGATTTGATTAACGCCTCGCGCCGTTCCTGCGGCAGTACCAAAATGGGTTGCGGTTGGTTTTTAAGCAAATCCACATAATACTGCTTATCGGCGGTTTCTACCTTAATGGGTTTGCGCCCGAAGGACGAAAGCGGATAAGTATAACGGTTGGACTCCACACCGGCTACGGCAAATTTAATCACTTTATCCCCGTATAAACCAATCAGGCTTCTTATCGGGCGGCCGTAGCGCAGGCCGGATTCTTCCCAAACCATATTTTTGGCAAATTCCAACCCCGTCACTAATTGGGTGAAAATTTCCGGGAGGAGCTTGGGGGTCTTTTCACCCTTGATTTTAATGTTGGCGTAAATGAACGGCCCTTTTTCCGTTTCCACCACGGTTAATTTTTCGGGGGCAATTCCGTTTTTTTGCGCAAAACCCGCGCTTTGGGGGGTAAAATTGCCGTTTGCGTCTTTTAATAATTTAGCGGGCGGCCCTTTTACTTCTTTTTGCACATCAGCGGATTTTTCCGCCAAATCTTCAATAAACAGTACCAAGCGGCGGTAAGTACCAAACGCCTGTACGGATTTATACGTTAAGCGGTGTTCTTCCAACAGTTTGGCCCCTAATGTTTCCATTTGTTTAAGGGCCGGTTCCACAAAGCGGGACGGTAAATGTTCGGTTCCAATTTCTAACAAAGCGTTCATTGGGCAGCCTCCTTTTCTTCTTGCGGTTCTGTGCTTTCCACATACGCTTTGGCGCACGCCTTGGCTAAATTGCGGATTTTGGTAATAATGTTGGTGCGGTCCGATACGCTGATGGCGCCGCGGGCTTCCAACATATTAAAATAGTTGGAAACTTTCATGGCGTCGTCGTACGCGGGCAAGTATAAGCCTTTTTTGCAAAGGGCAAAACATTCGGCTTCACATTCTTCAATATAGCGGCGCAGGTGTTCCACGTCGGTTTCTTCAAAATAATAGTGGGAAAACTGACGTTCGCCTTCCCAGTGTACGTCACGGTAGGTAATGCTGTCGTTCCAGCGGATGTCAAACACATTGTCTACTTTTTGGCAATACATGGCAATACGTTCCAGCCCATAGGTAATTTCTACCGTAATGGGGTTTAAGGAATATCCGGCCATATTTTGGAAATAGGTAAACTGGGTGATTTCCATACCGTCTAACCAAATTTCCCAGCCCACGCCGCTGGCGCCCAAGGTGGGGGATTGCCAATCGTCTTCAATCCAGCGCACGTCGTGCTGTTTGGGGTCCAAACCAATGGCTTTTAAGGAATTCAAATAAATTTCTTGAATGTTGGCCGGGGCGGGCTTCATAATTACCTGATATTGGTAATACTTGCCCAAGCGGTTGGGGTTTTCGCCATAGCGGCCGTCGGCGGGGCGGCGGCAAGGTTCCACATAGGCCCGGTTGACCGGTTTTTTAGTCAGCGAGCCGAAAAAAGTTTCCGGATTATACGTTCCGGCGCCTTTTTCAATGTCGTAGGGCTGAACAAGCACACAGCCTTGTTTAGTCCAGTATTCGTTCAAGGCGGATATCATATCCTGAAAATTCATGCCGTATTTCATAAGTAATTACATTATATAAAATAGTGGGGCGGCTTGGCTTGTTGGGCGTAAACGGGCGGTTTATTGTAAAATATACTTATGATAACCAGCGTGATTTTTGATATGGACGGCCTTTTGTTTAATACGGAAGTGATTTACTTTGAATGTTATAAAAAGGCCGCTAAGGAAAAGGGAGCGGAATTTTCGGAGGAATTGTTTGAATCCTGCGTGGGAATTAGCCAAACGGATGCCGCGCGCCTCATCCGGCACCATTTTGGCCCGCAGTTTGATGTTTCCAACCTGCACGCCCGCACCTATACCCATTTTGAAACGTATTTAAGCGAGGGGGGAAAGATTGAGTTTCGCCCCGGAGCCAAAGAGGCGGTGGAGTTTTTTCACCGCCGCGGGCTGAAAATTGCGCTGGCGTCCTCTAACATTACCCGCTGGGCGGAACATTTTTTAACGGTGGGCGGTATCAAAAAATACTTTTCCGCCATTACCACTTCCAATGATGTTTCCAACCCCAAGCCGGACCCGGAGGTCTATTTGGTCAGCGCGCAAAAAATGGGGGCAGATGTTTCCCAATGTTTGGTATTTGAAGATTCCGTAGCCGGTGCCACGGCGGGGATTTCGGCCGGAATGCGTACTTGCGTGGTGCCGCAAATCAAACAGCCGGACAGCTTTGTACGTAATAACGCGTTTAAGATTTATAAATCTTTGCAGGATATTTACCCGGATATGGATGAACTGCTTGCTTAAAAAATGGCCCGCTTGATGGGTCTTTTTTATGGCACTGTGGCGGTAAGTGATATAGCAAAATTAATGGGCGGGTACTAAATCGGGCAGGGCTTCTTGCAAGGCTTCGTCCGCTTGCGTATAAAAAGAGAGGGTTTCTTCGTCCAACGCAAAACTTTGCGCGGTGTGGAGCGGATACGTTAAATACAGGCTTAAAAACCGCCGGCAAACGCTGTTGCATTTGGAAAGGGACAGTAAATCTTGCGGGTCTTCAAAGCGCAAGCTGGAAAGTTCGTCCTCGTGCATGCGCCGCCAAAATTCCGGCGTAATTTGCAAAACAGGTTTTTCCAAACCGAATCCCGCCGCCCGCATGAGCCGCAAGGTAAACGCCGCCGCAAAAGCGGTATTCGGCTCTCCGTATTCCAGTTCCGTTAAACTTTTCAGTAAAAGCTCAAATTTTTCTTCACTCGGTTGGTGGGCCGGAGTCAGGCGCAAAATTAATTCGCAAAAATGCAGCGCCAAGGTTTGGCGTTTTAAGTCTGTACGGATATGGGGAAAAACGGAGCGGATTTTGCCGCCTGTCACCGTGCCCATCACGCCGCCGCGCCGCACATAAATACGGTACGCCCCGCATGAAAAAGGCTCGCTTAACGCTTTTAATTTGCCTAGCGGCTTGCACACACTGGGGAAGCGCACGTTCACGCGGCCGTGTTCCCGCGTGTAAAGGGAAACAACGCGGTCGGCTTCGCGGAACGGTTGGCGGAAAAGCACAATGGCGTCATCTGTAAAAACCATACAATAAAAATATAGCAAATTTGCCGCGGGGCGTTCCAGTTAAGGGAAAAATAAAAAAACACTTGCCCGCGCCCGCATAATTTAGGATAATAGATATATGGGCGCATTTGCCGCCCTGAAAAGTTTTGCAAAGAAGCGGCAGAAAAGCTATAATATCTGTAAGTTTCACGCAGAAACGATTTTAATATTAATAATGGGAGATACGTTTTTTCCAGTCCCCGTGGCCAGAAATAACGTATATGATTGAGTATGTTGCCTACCTACAGACCTAATAAAAGAAGAAGAGCTAAACACATCGGTTTCAGAGCCAGAATGGCCACCGCCGGCGGCCGCAAAGTTTTAAGCGCGCGCCGTGCCAAAGGCCGCCACGAGCTTATCAGAGCCTAATAATTTATGCTGTACGGCCTTCCCAAACCGTTCCGCTTGCACCTTAAAAGGGATTTTAAGGACATTATCTCCAACGCCCGCCGGGCGCGGGGGGAAGGAATGGTAATTTGGTGGAGGCCGTCTTTGTGCCCGGGGGCGCGTACGCGCTTGGGTATGGTGGTTAGCCGCAAGTTGGGCGGCGCGGTGGTACGCAACCGCGTCAAAAGGCTTTTAAGAGAAAGTTTTAGACTCAACAGGGAAAAAATACAACCCGGTGTTGACCTGATTGTCAGCCCGCGTTCCAGCGAAACCCTAACGGATTTATTGAACGTCCAGCGTGCCTTTATGGCACTTTGCGGGCGTGCCGGGTTATTAAAAACCTCTTCAGACAAGTAGTGAATTATTGAAGGGAAATGCACAAACTTTCGCTTTTGTTCAAAAAATTGGCGCTGTTTTTATTAAGCGCATTTATGCTGCTGGTGCGCCCGCTGTTGGGCCCCAGGGGCGTGTGCCGTTTTCGGCCGACGTGTAGCCAGTACGCGCGCGAGGCCATTATTAAATACGGCGCTTTTAAGGGGGGCTATTTGGCCCTTAAACGTGTGCTTAAATGCCACCCTTGGCATCCGGGCGGATATGACCCGGTGCCCTAAACACAATTTTTCCGTGCCTAGTCGTGCTTTCTTTTGAAAGCCGTTCCGGCAGATGCCGGAGGTTTCAAAAGGAGTTTTATGAACAGACAGTTTTTATGGGCCATGATGTTGTTTTTATTGGTCATTTCGGGCTACAACCAGTTTGTAGTCTTACCGCGCGAACGCGCCGCCAAGGCCGCCGCTGAAGAACAGCTCAAACGCGCCGTCAACCAAAACCAAAGCGCCGTTGCTACCGTGCAGGGCGCCGCCAAAATAGCCAAAGCCGCACCTTCCAAGCCGGAAGAACTGATTACGTTTAACTGGCAAGATGCGGACGTCACCTTTTCTTCCAAGGGTGCCGGCATTAAAAAATACACCTATAAAGACGTGGTGGAAGATGTAGATATTACCCCGTTTGCTGGCGAGGGTTATTTTGCCACGTTGCCTACGGTGGATTTTGCCGAATCCGCCCGCACGCAGGATTCCATTACTTTTACCGGGGATGTAGTGCCCGGCTTTTCCGTTTCCAAAACGTACCGCTTTGCGCAAAACGGTTTGCATACGCTTACTTTAATGTTTGCCAACAATACCGCGCACGATATTACGTTAGAGCCGTGGGCGTTTAACTTCGGCCCCGGTTTGGGTACCGTAAAGAGCGAGGAAGGCGATAACGAGCGCGAATCCAAAGCCGTTTATCTGGTGCAATACCAGGGCCGCAAAAAAGCCACTCTGGAAACCTTAAAACCCAAAGGCGATAAGCCCGGCGTTTACAGCCCCGCGGCCGAACGCGCCAAGGAAAAAAACGCGCCGGAAGACGAGTTTAACTGGATTTGGGCCGGCGTGCAAAACCGCTACTTTTTAAGCGTCATTATCCCACAGAACTGGACTCCGGGCGAACTGAGCGCCAATAGCCATGTGATTGGTGAAAAAGACCGCCTGTGGGGGTTGTTTGGCAAGGGCGAAGTAAAAGGCCCGCAAATGACCGTCCAAATGCCCTCCGTCACGGTGGGGGCCAAATCCCAAAAAGAATATAACAGCGAATTTTATATGGGCCCCAAAGATTACCAGGAACTCTTGGCCTTGCCGTATCATTTGGACCGCAGTATTGAGTTTGGTTTCTTTGGCGCGCTCGGCAAAATTGCCCGCCGCATATTGGAAACATTTTTCAACTGGACCGGCAATTATGGGGTAGCCATTATCCTATTAACCGTTTGTTTACAGGTGCTGATGTTCCCGCTGACCCGGATGTCTTTGCGCTCCACGGCGCAAATGCGCAAAATCGGGCCGGAAACCAAACGCTTGCAGGAAAAATACAAAGGCAACCCGGAAGCCCTCAACCGCGAAATGCTCAACCTCTATAAAAAACATGGGGTTAATCCGCTTTCCGGTTGCTTGCCAATGCTGATTCAATTACCGATTTTTCTGGCCTTGTATAACGCACTGCGCACGTCGTGGGCGTTGCATGGGGCCGGTTTTATGCTGTGGATTACAGACTTGTCTTCCAAAGACCCGTACTATGTGTTGCCTATTTTGATGGGTGCGGTAATGTTCTTCCAGCAAAAAGGAAATTTACCGCCCGGAACGGACCCGTCCCAAGCCGCTATGTTTAAGTACATGCCGCTTATTTTTACGTTATTATTTATGAATTTCCCGTCCGGGTTGGTGTTATACTGGCTGACTAACAGTTTAATCAGCTTTGGGATTCAAACCGTCGTCAACAAACAAGTTGCCGCTAATAAATAAGGAGTTTACCTACTATGCCTACAAAAGTGAAAGTGCAAGCTAAAGATGTATCCTCTGCCATTGCGCAGGGATTAAAAGATTTAGGTTTAAGACGTGACCAAGTGGAAGTGACCGTTTTGGAACACCCTAAAAAAGGTTTTTTGGGGTTCGGTTCTAAACCTGCGGTGGTGGAAATCCGCCAGAAACGCTGGAGCGCGGCGGAATTAGACGCGCAGATTTATATGGACGTCCCCCGCAAAAAACGCTCCGGCGCCCATGGCCGCGCCAATAACAAACGCCGCAACCACGAGGCGTTTAACGAGGACCGCCGCGATAACCGCCGCCGCGGCCGCAAGTTTGACCGCGCCCCCCGCTTTGAAGCGCGCGAAAAAGCCCCCAAAGCCAACGAGGCGCAATTATTGCCGTGCGAACGCATCCAAAATGCGGTTATCCCGGAAGCCTTAAAAGCGCCCATGCAAGAGGCTAAACAATACTTAAATGACATTTTAACCCACATGGGCGTAAAGGCGGAAAACTTAAATGTATGGTGGGACGAACAACAACAGCGCATTTTGCTGACGTTTGATTGTGACCACCCGGCCATTGTGATTGGCAAAGAAGGCAAAACGCTGGAATCTATCCAATACTTATGCACGCTGGCGTTGAGCCGCCATTTTGATAAGCCGATTTCCGTCATTACGGATACGCAAAACTACTGGCGCAAGACGGAAGATAAAATCAATGCGGAAATTGCCCGCGGTGTGGCCGCGGTGGAAGGCGGAATGACGGTGTACCGTTTCCGCCCCATGAGCGCCCAACTGCGCCGCTACATTCACCGCGCTTTGGAAGGCCATGCCACGGTGGAAACGGCCTCCGAAGGGGAAGGCAAATGGCGTAAAGTGACGTTGCGCGCCAAAAAAACGGACGGCACCGCCCAAACGCAAACTCCGGCGGCTGAAACCGTAGCGGCTCCCGCGCAGGAAACCGTTGCGGCGCCGGAAACCGCGCAAACGGCCGAAACACCGGCCGCCGCAGAAACGGCGCAAGAAACCGTTGCGGCACCGGAAACTGCCGCCGCACAAGATTCTGCCGCGGTGGTGGAAACGGAGCAAACGCTCGGCGTGCAGAATGTTTCTGCCCAACAACAAGTTTTTGCCGAAACCCCTTGCTATGCCCAACAGCCGGTATCCAGCCAGCCGGTAGTGCATGTGGAATGTGCCTGCCGCACTTGCGCTTGTGACGAGCCCGCTGAGCAAATGGCCCCGGCGGCGGAAAATGCGCCCGCCGAAACCACGGCCGAGCAAACGGCCCAGCAAGCAGCCCAACCCGCCGCGCAAGAACCTGCCGAAAAAGCCAACCCGTCTTGCGGGTGCTGTGCGGATTGCGGCCCGCTGTTTGGTGCTGTTCAACAAGGGCAGGAAAACAAATAGCCAGGTTGTAAATATTTGAATAAAATGAACAACAAAGCCGCCCCGGTAAAGGGGCGGGTTTGTTATACTGAATATATATGAAAAAAAGAAAAGCCAAAGTAAACAGCTTTTGCGGGCGTGCGGCGCGTTGGGTCAATGCGCATTTGCTGCGCCCGTTTGGTTTGGTATTGGTGCAAGATATGCACATAGCGCGCCCCCGTTCCTGCCGGAATGTGGCTTACGCGGGAACCGATTTTATCCGCTACAATACCCTTGGGCTTTTGGCACAGGAAATCCGCCAAAACAAAGTGCCCGGTGCTTGTGCGGAATTAGGTGTTTTTCAAGGGGATTTTGCTTGCGAAATATCCAAATTATTGCCCGAACGCAAAATATATCTCTATGATACGTTTGAAGGTTTTGCCGCGCAGGATTTAACGACGGAACAAGCGAGGAAATTTTCGTTAGCGGATGAATGTTTTGCCAATACGGATGTGGCGTTGGTACGGGCTAAAATGCCCCATATTAACCAATGCGTATTCCGCAAGGGGATTTTCCCACAGAGTGCCCAACAAGACGGGCAAGAGCGTTTTTGTTTGGTTAGTTTGGATGCGGATTTGTACGAGCCGTTATATGCCGGATTGAAATTTTTTTACGAGCGGTTGTCTCCGGGGGGATATATATTGGTGCATGATTACGGCAACCCCCGCTATAAAGGTGCGGCGCAGGCCGTGCGGAACTTTGCCCGCGAATATAAACAAAACTTTGTGCCCCTTTGTGACCATTTGGGCAGTGTGGTTTTTACCAAATAATCATGCTATTTTGAAACTCCCCGGTGTTTCTGCCGGGGAGTTTTTCGTCTTTTCTACTTCATTTTTTTGCAAAAGTTTTTAATGGTTGCGTTAAATGCCGTTTGAACGGCAATTCCTCTGTGGCAAAAAATGCGTTCTAATTACTTTTTGGGCTTGCCGGGTGGGGTGTTAAGTTTTATGATAGGGGGGTAGTGCAGTATAAAGAAATAATAAAATGAGGGGGTAAAAAATGAAGAAAGTATTGTTTGCCGCGGCTTTATGGGTCTTGGGCAGTGCCGCGGTTTTTGCCCAACACGCGGCTGTGCAACCAAACAAAAGCGCGGCCGTAAAAGCGGCTGATGCCAAAGTGGAATCGGTCCGCCGCTCTATGGATAGCACCGTGACCACCAACGTATACGGTATGCAGGAAAAGGACAAATACGGCACCATGGATTACGGCGTGGCGTCCACCACGGTAAACGGTCAAAACCAAGGGGACGTGATGTATGCCACTTACGACCCCAGCCGCTCGGCCGTAGCCAATTCCTACGATATGGAAGTTTCTTTGACGTACGGCGGCAGTTATTCCACTAACAAAGCAGAAGGGGGGGATAAATATGCCAAAATGGGGCAAGCCATGGGCGCAAACATTTTGTGGGACAAGTGCCCGTACATGGGGATTGGGATTGACTATATGTTTTTGAACCCGGACGGCCGCCACTACGGCTCCGGCGCCGACAGAGTCAGCTTCCACCGCTTCAACGCGCACAATATTGCGTTAGCCGGTAAGTTAAACTTAAACGCGTGGAGCAACTGGCGGGTGTATATCCCGTTTGGGGCCGGTATGATGAACGCGCGGCTGAAAACGGATGCAACGGGCGCTTCCACCAGTAAAGATAAATGGGGGGCTTCCCTGTATGCGGGGTTAGGCGTACAGTATGATATTACGTCCACTTTGTTTGCCGGATTAGAATACCGCTATGCGTATGCGTTTATTAGCGATAAGCACCTGTCCGACTTTAACAAAGACAAAAACCTGCAATTCCATAACGTGTTTTTCCGTATGGGAATGCGGTTCTAAACAAACTAAAATATTGAGTCTGCTGATAATAAAAAACCCCCGGCAATTTTTATATGCCGGGGGCGTTTTATGAAGGGTTAACCGGGCGTTATTTGCCTGCGGCGGCGGAGAGTTTTTCCACCGCGTCCGTCAGATTCCAGCGTTCGGACTCTTTGGCGGTGCGGGGTTTGTATTCGCATTGGCCGTCTTTCACGCTGCGGCTGCTGACTACCAAACGGTGCGGAATACCAATCAAATCCGCATCTTTGAATTTAATGCCGGCGCGTTCGTCGCGGTCGTCTAACAATACGCTAATGCCTTTGGCTTCCAACGCGGCGGTAATTTCGTCCGCGTGCTTTTTAACATCCGGGTTGGAGTCGTAATCAATAGCTACCAAGCACACATCAAACGGAGCCAACGGCGCGGGCCAAATAATGCCGTTATCGTCGTGCGATTGTTCAATGGCGGCGGCCACCACGCGGCCTACGCCAATGCCGTAGCAACCCATAATCATAGGTTGGGCTTTTTGGTTTTCGTCCAAAAAGTTGGCGTTCATGGCTTTGGAGTATTTGGTACCCAGTTTGAAAACGTGCCCCACTTCAATCCCGCGCGTAAACGTAAACGGTTTACCGCAGTGCGGGCAGCAGTCGCCCTCGCTGGCTACTTTCAAATCCGCATAGGCATCCACCTGAATATCGCGCAAGGGGGTGACGTTAAGCATGTGGACGTCTTTTTCGTTCCCGCCGGAAACGCCGTTAACCACGCCTTTTACATAGTTATCGGCGTAAATCGGCAGTTCGGGGTGCTTTTGCTTAAGTCCCTGTGCGCCCGCAAAGCCCACAAAAGAGCCCGTCACGCGGGTATAGGTTTCTTCGTCGGCTTTTAATAATTCTTCGCATTTCAAAAACGCGCGGAATTTAGCTTCGTTGAGTTCGTGGTCCCCGCGTACCAACGCCACCACGGGTTTGCCGTCTGCCATAAAAAGGAGCAGTTTAATGAGCTTGGACGTAGGCACTTTAAGCATAGCGGCCACGTCTTCCACCGTGTAGGCTTTGGGAGTGTCGGCCTTTTGCATGGGTTTGAGTTCAGCCTCGTTTAGCGCGGGGAATTGCGGGCATTGTACGGCGGCTTTTTCCGTATTGGCGGCATAACCGCAGTCGCTATCGGCAATGGCATCTTCGCCATTGGCGGCCAGCACCATAAATTCGTGCGAAAAATTCCCGCCGATAGCGCCGGTATCGGCTTCCACCGCTTTGAATTTGAAACCGCACCGCTTAAAAATGCGTTGGTACGCATCATACATACGTTGGTACCAATCGTCGGCCTGGGCATCATTGGCGGCAAAGGAGTAGGCGTCTTTCATATAAAATTCGCGCGAGCGCATGACCCCAAAGCGGGGGCGGATTTCGTCACGGAATTTGGTGCCGAACTGGTACAGGCATTTGGGCAGTTGTTTGTAGGAAGAAATATCCTTGCGTACCAAATCGGTCACTTCTTCTTCGGCGGTGGGGGAAACGCAAAACCCCGCCCCTTTGCGGTCTTCCAGTTTTAATAACTGGTCCCCAAAGTGGGCCCAGCGGCCGCTTTCTTCCCAAAGTTCTTTGGGTTGGATAATGGGGAGCCAAATTTCGTTCGCTCCGGCGCGGTCCATTTCTTCGCGGATGATTTGCTCTACTTTTTTAAGCACTTTGAACCCCAGCGGCAGCCATTCATACAGGCCGCTGCCCAGTTTGCGCACCAACCCGGCGCGAATCATCAGTTTAGCCGATAAGTTATCGGCATCTTTGGGAGCTTCTTTTAAGGTGGGAATGTAATAATTGGATAATTTCATAATTTTTCCTTATAGTTTATTAAAAGTTATTTTTTCCAAGTTTTAATTTTTTCTACTAAAAAATCTACCCATTGTTCTTGCGGGAGTTTGAACATGGTTTGGCCTTTTTCAAAATACAAGCCTTCGCCTTTTCCTCCGGCAATACCAAAGGCCGCGTCACGCGCTTCACCGGGGCCGTTTACCACGCACCCCATTACGGCAATTTTGAGGCCGGTGGCTTTTTGCAACAGTTCCGGGTCGTTATAAATGCGTTCTTCCAATGCGTGTACCGTGCCCGTCACGTCTACTTGCGTGCGGCCGCAGGTGGGGCAGGAAATTAAGTTCGGCCCGTATTCACGCAAGCCCAACGCTTTGAGGATTTCGTACGCGGTGCGCACTTGCAGGCGGGGGGCTTCCGTTAAGGACACGCGAATAGTGGCCCCAATGCCTTTTTGCAACAGCGTGCCGAGGGCGATAGAGCTTTTAACGGCGCCGCATAAAAAGCTGCCCGCTTCCGTAAGGCCAATATGCAAAGGAATATCACTCTGGGCGGCAAAAAGTTCGTTGGCTTTTAACGTGCGGTAAAAATCGTCCGATTTTAACGATACAACCACATCATGAAAGTTTAGCTGTTCCAGTACATTGGCCTGTTCCAAGGCTTCCTGCACCATCACTTCGGCCCATTTGTCGTCGGACAAGTCCACTTGTCCGGCTACGCTTTTTAGGTATTTTACGGAGCCTGCATTTACCCCAATGCGTATGGCAACGCCTTTATCTTTACAGGCGCGGACGACTTCTTTGGTGTTTTCTATACTGCCAATGTTGCCGGGGTTGATGCGTACTTTATCTACCCCTTGTTTAATGGCTTCCAAGGCCAGTTTATAATCAAAGTGAATATCCGCCACCAGGGGGGAATGAATCCGCTTTTTAATTTCGCCCAGCGCTAGCGCGGCCTGCATATCGGGCACGGCTACGCGGTTGATTTCACAGCCGGCGGCTTCTAATTGGTTAATTTGCTCGGCCGTTTTTTGCGGGTCGCGCGTATCGGTATTGCACATACTTTGCACACGCACCGGGTGCCCGGTTCCCAGCGTGTACGGCCCTACTTTAACAAGTCTGGTTTTATACATTTAATTTGCCTCTTGGGGTTTGTCGTCCGTTTGGGGGGCGGCGGTTTGCGTGGCCGCTACGACGGCGGGTTTAGGCTTAAAGAAAATGCGTTTTACATCTGCATAAGACGCATACAGCACTAAAAGTATAAGCGCATAAAAACCGCAGTTCATGGCTATATTTACTACCCGTTCCGACGGTAAACGCCGTGTAATGCCTTCCAGTAAAAATACCAGCGCGTATCCGCCGTCTAATATCGGGATAGGAAACAAATTGAACATCCCTACCGCTAAAGACAACATACCTATTAAGAAAATAAAATTAACCAACTCCCCATGGGCCGTTTTGTGGATGATGTTTACAATGCCAATCGGCCCGGCCAAATCCGGCGCTTTTTTGTGTGTAAAGCTCTCCCACAGAGAGGTCAAGGAGTATTTCGTCCAATACCAACATTGGTACAGCCCAAACCCGACGGCTTTTACCGGGCCGACTTTGATGATAACCGGCTCCACCGCTATCCCCAACATGGTGGGGTTTTCGGCATTAAAAGAGCTTTCCGGCAAGGTGAGTGTAAGGGTTTTTCCTTCGCGTTTAACGGTAAGCTGTAAAGCGCCTTGGCGGGCCGCGGCGGCGGGGGAAACTTCATTCCAGGAAGAAATTTCTTTGCCGTCTATGCGCACAATTACATCCCCCGGTTTAATACCCGCTTTGGCGGCGGGGTAGTCTTCCACCGCTTGCCCCACCACGGCAGGTACCAGCGTAGGGTCTGTTTGCGGCACCCCTTTTACATATACCAAGGCGGAAAAAATAACCGCCGCCAGCACATAGTTAAACAACGCGCCGTTAATGACCATAAAAAATTTGGCATACCACTTTTTAGCGGCAAATTCATACGGTTTGGGGGCTTCTTTAGCATCTTTGGGGTGGAACATAGGCCCGGCCTGTTCCACAAACCCGCCAAAGGGAATTAAGCGGATTTGGTAGTCCGTATCGCCCTTTTTTTTGTGCCACAAAATTTTGCCGAACCCAAAGGAAAATTCATTCACGCGAATCCCGGTTAGGCGGCAGGCCAAAAAATGGCCAAATTCGTGAATAATTACAATCGGGCTGAGTACCACCAGTACAGCCAATGCGGATAAAAACATTTCTCCTCCTAAATAATGGCTTTTTTATAGCTTTTGTCTTGCAGAACAGCCAGGGCCAGTTCGTGCGCCTGTTCGTCTGCCTGTGCCGCTTGGGCCAAATTTACTTTGCCCGTAAAAGACGGCGTTTTTTTGAGTACGGTGTAAATGACTTTGGGAATATCCGTAAATTTAATCTGCTCTTTTAAGAACGCATCCACGGCTACTTCGTCCGCCGCGCTTAATGCCGCCGGATAAAACCCGCCCGCGCGGGCCGCCTCAAACGCCAGCGCCAAACACGGGAAGCGCTCAAAATCCGGCTCCATAAACTCCAGTTTGGCCACTTCAAACAGGTTGAGTTTTTGCACCGGGGAGGGCTTTTTTTCCGGGTAAGTAATGGCGTATTGGATAGGCAAGCGCATATCCGGCGCACCCATTTGGGCCAAAATAGAGCCGTCCTGATACTCCACCGCGGAATGGATGATAGATTGCGGATGAATGACAATTTGCACCTTTTTTTCGGGCAAATTAAATAAATTCATAATTTCAATAGATTCAAACCCTTTATTCATTAGGGTAGCGGAATCTATGGTAATTTTTTTGCCCATTTTCCAACGCGGGTGTTGGAGCGCTTCCTGCGGCGTGACGGTAGATAGTGCCGCTTTGCGTTTGGCAAACGGCCCGCCGGAAGCCGTTAAAAATATGCGGGAAATACTATCCGCCATTTGGTGATAGTTGGTTTCGTTCGCCCCGGTTAAGCATTGGAAAATGGCCGACGGCTCGCTATCCACCGGGATAATGGCGGCCTCCCAGCGGACACATTCTTCCATGAGGGTTTTTCCGGCCATGACCATAGGCTCTTTATTGGCCAGGGCAATCGTTTTTCCGGCTTTAATGGCGCTTACAAGCGGCAAAAAACCCACCGCGCCCACCAATCCGTTAATAACCAAATCGGCCGACGGTAAAGAAGCTAAAAAGGTAAAGCTGTCCATTTCCGGCGGCAGTAAGCGCGTGGCGGCGGGCATCTGGTCCTTGGCTTTGGCGTAGGCATCCGGGTTCATTAAGGCCGCAAAGCGGGGCTTAAATTCGTGTACTTGTTTAAGGAATAAATCCACGTTATTATTGGCGGTCAGCCCAATAACGCGGTAATCTTCCCCCAGGTGGCTAATGGCCGAGAGGGAAGACGTACCAATAGAGCCGGTGGAGCCTAAAATGACAATGTTTTTCATAACAAATACAACACCGTATAGTAGAATACAGGGGCAAGCAATAGGTATGAGTCAAAGCGGTCCAAAAAGCCGCCGTGGCCGGGCAATAAATTGGAAGAATCCTTTACCCCGGTGGAGCGTTTTAAGACGGATTCCGCCAGGTCAGACACTTGGCCGATAACCGCCACCAAAAGCCCCAGCCAAATAGCCGGCTGTACGGTTTTGATAAATTCCGGCAGTAAGGTTTTTTGCATAATTACCGCCGCGCCGACGGCAAGCAGCGTGCCGCCAATGGAGCCTTCCCACGTTTTTTTAGGGCTTACTTCCACATTCAGTTTCGTGCGCCCGAGCAAACGGCCGGTAAAGTAGGCACCTGTATCGCTCACCCACACGGTAATAAACATAAAATAGGTTAAATATTCCCCGCAGTTGGCAATATCGCGGATGTTGATTAAATGCGCCAAGGCCCACGGAATTAAAAATACCCCTGTAAAGGTGTTGCAAACGCGGTCCCAAGAGCGGTGGGGGGTTAAAATTTCCACAAACAAAATGCCAAAGATAATAACGCTCATGGCTAACGGGTAGAGGTTATCGGGCAGTTCCAAACCGTTAAAATGGGTGCGCCCCAATACGGCGGCCACGGCCATTAACATCCCAAAGAAAAGCAGGCTGAAACGGTGGACCGGTTTTTTCCCGGCGGTAAGCACCAAACCGTATTCATACAAGCACAGGGCAATAATGCCCGCAACCAACACCATATAAAACACGCCGCCGTAGTGAATGGCGGGGAGTATAACGCATAAGCCAATAATGGCAGTGATAATTCTGGGTAATAGCATACTATTATTTTAGCATAATTGGGCGGGTGGTACAGGCAGGAAATCGCAAATTTTACAAGGGTTTTTCAAAGGCATCCCGGTTTTGGCCGCCGTGAACGTAAATCACCCCGCAACGCTTAAAGCCGCACCGCACAAAAAAATGTTGCATGGAGCGGTTGTCCGGGTGGGTGTCACCCCGCAACGCGCGGCAGTGGGCCGCTTGCGCCCGGTGGAGCCAAAATTGAAAGATACTTTCCACCGCGCCGCTCCCGCGCAAGGCGGCATTTAACATCAAACGGTGTAAGGTGGCATACGGCGCTTGCGTGTGCCAGGCGCCGTTTTCTATATAGTGATAGTTGGGGTCTTCGCTCAATAATACCGCAAAATATCCGGCCACTTGCCCGGCGTGGCAAACCGCAAAGCCTGCCCCGGCGCGCAGGTCTTGCCCAAAAACTTCCTGTTGCGGGTAGTCGTCTTGCCATTGGTTGATGTTTCTGGCTTTTAATAAGGCTTTGGCTTCGGCCGCCAAGGTTAAAATGGCGGGGATGTCTGCCGGGGTGGCGGCTCTTATTTCAACGGGCATGGTTTTTCCCTGTTTTTTGCAGGCTGATACGCGCGTTTTGCGCTACCCAGCGTGCGGTGTGGTTGGTTTCAAATAAATAGATAATTTCGTCGGCGCAATCCAGGGCGCGGGCCTGTAAGACCGCATTTTTTTTGCCCAACATTTTTAAGGCTTTGTTGACGGTTTTATAAACAAAGGGGGACGGGTCCGCCGCGCCGTTTTTGAGGAGCGCAAAGGCTTTTAATAAGTCGGCCTGTGCGGTTTTGGCGCGCGGGGCGGCTAGCGCACACACAACGCCAAACCCGGCCCGGCGGGTCATTTCCCGCGGGTGTTTTACCCAACGCGCGGCCAGTTTAAGCGGGTTTTTCGTCTTGCTGAACAGCTCCGCGGCGCATAAATCGCATACGTCTTCGGTTTCTAAGGTTTCGGCCCAACGGCACAGCTGGGGGGGAGTCATGGCGGCGGGGTCGGCCAGTAAAACCGCCAGTTGGCGCGCCCCGTGGGTTCCTGTTTGCCATAAAGCGTTGGCTAACTCTTGGTCCGGCCGGGGGAGCCCTTTAACCAGTTGGCGGATAAGCGTTAAGGGTGCGCCGTCTGCCTGTGGGGCGGAAAGGCCCTGTTTGGCGGCTTGGCGTTTTTTACAAGCGGGGGTGGCGTGGCGTGTTAAGCGGCGCAGGAGTTCTTCCGTGCGGGCGCGGGTGACACTATCCATATTATAACCCTCCAAAACGGCGGGTGCGGCGGGAAAAATCTTCCACCGCGGCGGAAAGGTCTTTTTCGGAAAAATCCGGCCAGAGGGTATCGGTAAAGTAAAATTCCGTATAGGCGCATTGCCATAATAAAAAGTTGGAAAGGCGTTTTTCACCGGACGTGCGGATAAGCAGTTCCGGGTCCGGCACGGCGGGCTGATACAGGCGGGCCTGTAAATCGGCCTGTGTGGGGTTTTTAATGCCGTCTTGCACCAGTTTTTGTACTGCGTCCAACAGTTCCGCGCGCGAGCCGTAGTTGAGGGCCAGTACCACCGTTAAGCCTGTTTTGTGGGCGGTTTCGGCGGTGAGTTGGTCTATTTTAGCCAGTAAATGGGGGGGCAGAGGCTCGCGCCGCCCGCTGATTAAAATGCGCAAATTGTTGGTTTTGGCCTCGCGCATATATTTATCCAGCGTTTTTTCCAGCAGGTTCATAAGCCCGTTGATTTCCTCTTGCGGGCGGGACCAGTTTTCGGTAGAAAAGGCGTAAAAGGTTAAAAATTCTATTCCCAGTTTTTCGGCGGCGCGGATGGTGCGCTCCACCGCTTTGGCCCCGGCGTTATGCCCGGCCGAGCGCGGCAAATTTTTTTGTTTGGCCCAACGGCCGTTTCCGTCCATAATAATAGCAATATGGCGGGGGAGTGTATGGGAAATAGACATACTTTTATTTTACCTTTTTAAGGGGCATTTTGTAATAAAAAAGGGGGCCATAAGGCCGTAAAAACAAGAGCCGTTGTTCGGAAAACCATAAAAAACCCCGGCCGGAGCCGGGGGATTAAAAAAAACGGAAGCCTATTTTTCTTGTTTATCCAGCGTGCGGGCAAAGTTGCTGTAAGTGACAAACTTTTCCTCGTACGCAATAAAGGCTTCTTTCAAAATTTTGATAGCCGTTTGCTTGTCAAAAATCTTTTCCACCACCACGGTTTTATTTTCCAGCTTTTTATAGTCTTCAAAAAAGCTCATGGTTTCCGAAATCAAATGTTCCGGCAACTGGGAAACATCCGTATAGTGGCTTACGTTCGGGTCGCCCTGGGCCACACCGATAATTTTATCGTCTGCCTCGCCGTTATCCAACATGCGCATAACGCCGATAATGCGCGCCGGAACAATGCACATGGGCACAACTTCGGCCTGGGATAAAATTAAAATATCCAAGGGGTCTTTGTCGGCCCCGTAGGTGCGCGGAATAAAGCCGTAGTTGGCCGGATAGTACACAGACGAATACAAAACGCGGTCCAAGCGCAAAAGGCCGCTGGCTTTGTCCAGCTCGTACTTCGCGCGGGTGCCTTTGGGAATTTCAATAATTCCGTTTACAACGTAAGGTAAAGAATCTTTATCGCCGGGCGAAACATGGTGCCACGGGTTAAAATTTGCGAACATTTTTTCCTCTTTATAAATAATTTACTTATTTATTATAGCAATTCTGGCAGAAGAACAAGCCGTTCCCCTTAAAAATAAAAAAACGCGACAGGGGGTTGTCGCCACTTTATGCTATCCTATAATCCGCCCAACCGGGCAAGGAGAATAATATGGAATACTGGATTGGTTTGTTTGTAATGATATTAATAGGTGCGGCGGTATATGGGTTCAGCCCCAAAAAATTCCGCAAGCGCGTGTTATGGACGGAAATAGGCTTTTTAGTGATTTTTATGGCGGTTCAAGTGATATTTTACCAATACCGTATTTGGCGGATGCTGGAAGTTTTTAGGTAATAAATCCATAAAATAGTACAATAAGGACTATGTGGATTACCTTGCTGTTTACCCTATTTATTATAGGCAGTTTGTGGGGCATTTGGGCGGGCGGCGTTTGTTTGCCAGCCAGGGCCCGCGCGTGGTATTGGCGGGTGTGGGGGGTGCTCTATTTAGGCAGTGTGGCTTATTTGGCCCTGTTGTGCCGCACCCCCAAGGTGGTGCGCGTGTGGAAGCTGGAGCCGTTTGAGGTGTACCGCCAAGCCGGGCAGTGCCTTTGGGAAAACAGCTCCGCCCCGGTCTGCCGGGCGGTGTTCAGCACGCGGCAGAATGTGTTTCGCATTTTCCAGGGGGCGCCATTACAAGACGAATGGCTCAACATTGTATTTTTTATGCCGCTGGGGTTTTTGTGGCCGCTTTTATGGCCTAAAAAGGGGTGGAAAAGCGCCGTTTTTGGCGGGTTTTTACTGTCGCTTTTGGTGGAAGTTTTACAGGCGCTTACCCGGCGCGGCGTGTTTGAAACGGATGACCTTATTAATAACACGTTGGGCGCCCTGTTGGGGTATGGCTTGTATCGCCTGCTTGCCCGCCCGGCTGTTGCGCCAAAGTAGTATGTTTTTGTAGGTTTACCAAACAAAGCTAAATTAGTACAATAAAATACCAAAGTTTCAGCCTTGTATTGCCACCTTGCGGGGCGGCATTACGCGGCTTTGACATTTATATATTTTTGAGGAAGCCGAATGTTTTTAGATAAAATTAAACCGTTGGTAAATGCTCATAGCGTTATTAGTTTTGATATTTTTGATACGTTGCTGATTCGCCCGTATGTTCGCCCGGCGGATTTGTTTTTGCATTTGGAAAAACTGCAAAAACAACCCGGGTGGGCCAAACACCGCCGCCAAGCGGAAGATGCGGCCCGGCGTAAATATGCCCAATACGAAGATATTACATTAGACGAAATTTACGAAGAACTTTCCGCCGCGGACAGCGCACTGAAAGCCGAGGAAATGGCTTTAGAGCGCCAAACGCTTCAGCCAAACCCGGAAATCCAACAAGTATTTAACTACGCCAAACAACAAGGCAAGCGCATTATTATCGTGTCGGATATGTATTTGCCGGAGGATTTTTTAACCCAAGTTTTGCAGGAAAAAGGCTTTACCGGGTTTGAAAAGCTGTATGTATCCAATGCTGTGCGTAAATTAAAAGGCACCGGCGCGCTGTACCGCCATGTTGCGCAGGAATTAAAAGTGGCGCCGGAAGATTTTTTGCATATCGGCGATAATTTTAAGTCGGATGTCCGCCGCGCCAAAGAGGCCGGTTGGAGCGCGGTTTGGTACCCCGGTGTGGCCCACCAGTATTGGGCGGCCCATCCGCGCGAGGCGCGCTTTTTTAAGCAAAACCCGTGTTATGAGGCTTCCGTTTCTTTGGGGGTGCTTATTTGGGCTTGGCAAAAGGCGCGCATGCAAAAAGAGGTTGAAAATCCCTATTTTTACCGATTAGGTTATGCCGTGGGCGGCCCAGTGGCATACGGATTTGCGCGTTGGATAGAACAGCGAGCCTTAAATAATCATACGCCAAACTTGTTTTTTGCCGCGCGGGATGGATATACTTTACAGCGGGTGTTTGATACTTTCCAAAATAAAAACTTACACACGGCCTATATTTACGCCCTCCGTTTTATTAACCGCATTTGCCGCTTGGATTATTACAAAGGGGCTTTGGACCAAACCAGTGCGGTGTTAAAACACTTTACACAGGTGTCCCCAGAACTGAAAAAAGCGGTAGGAGTTATTCCGTCCACGGCCGCGGAGTGCCAAGCACTGATTCAAAAATATATGCCCCAAATTTTGCCGCTTGCCCAACAGGAATTTGCCAATTACCAGGCTTATTTGAAAAAATACCAAAAATTTGATGGTAAAGTTGGTATCGTGGATAGTGTGACTTTCTCTTTTTCAGCTCAAAAGCTGATAGAATCCGTATTTGGCAAAGAGCAGGTAAAAGGCTATTATTGGTCGGTAATTCCGTCCCAAGAAAGTGAGGCTTATGGGTTTGATTCCTTTTTGCCACCTACTTTGGGGATTGAAACCTCATCGGTTTATACGCACCGTTGGGATTTTATGGAGTTTTTATTTACCGCGCCGGAACCGCCTGTTAAAAACATCTTGCCGGACGGCACCGCCGTATATGCGCCCCAGGTGCCGGAAGAAGAACAAAAACGCATTAAAGCCTACCGCGTCCTTTCGGACGGTATGTTGGCTTTTGCCCAAGATTGCGCCCAAATTTTCGGCGGGCGGGATATTTTTGTATCCAAGGGGCATTTTGCGGTAGCATGGGTAAACAGCTTTTTGTCTTATCCTACGGCGGAAGATAAACGGGAAATGGCCGCTATCCGCCACGCGTCGGACACGAACCATGCGGAATACTTGCCCCTGCTCAGCTACCGTCCGCCTGCGGCGGAGTTTTGGAAAAACCCCAAGAAGTATTTGCGCTTTATTAAGCGTTCCCATTGGAAAACACCCCTGCAAGCGTTTTTAGTGTCTGTGTTATCCCCGGTGGCGGCCATGCACACCCCCGGCAACTTTACGCTGTATTTTCTGCCGCGTGCCCAACGCTGTTATGGTAAATTATCCTTGCGGGTGGGGCGGCGCGTTTTGGCGGTGGCGGTAGGCCGAAAAGGGGAATAACGCGGGTTTGTTGCCCAAATATGTTAGAGTAATAAAAATTATTTGCTCTTGGCGGAGGAAAAATAAAAGGTATTATTTGGGCCGGAGGAACAGGTAGCCGCTTGTTCCCGGCAACGCTCGGCGTATCTAAACAGCTTATTCCTGTTTATGATAAACCTATGGTTTATTATCCGCTTTCCGTGCTGGGGCTGATAGCGCCCCGGTCCGCTTTCCCCCGGTTGCTGTTTAACCAGTGCCGGGGGATTTTTATTATATATTCGGTTTGACTTGCCGTTCAAAAACAGTAAAATATAGTATATCTCGGCGCAGGACGGAAAATATATGAATCAGCAAACCATGAAAGTTTTAATTTTAGCCGGCGGCTTGGGTACCCGCCTGGGGGAAGAAACAGACCTAAAACCCAAACCCATGGTGGAAATCGGCGGCTACCCGGTTTTGTGGCATATTATGAAGATTTACTCTGCTTACGGATTTAACGATTTTGTCATTCTGACCGGCTACAAATCCCAGATTATTAAAGATTATTTCGTCAATTATTACCAACGCTATTCCGATATTACCGTGGATATGGTACACAATAGCGTTGAGGTGCATAAAACCCGCCACGAACCGTGGACCGTCACCCTGTTATATACCGGCCAAACGGCCCAAACAGGCGCGCGCATTAAAAAAGCCCGCCAATATGTGGGCAATCAGCCGTTTATGCTTACTTATGGGGACGGCGTAGCCGATATTAACATCCCCGCTTTACTGGATTGCCACCGCGCGGCCGGAAAAACCGTCACCATGACGGCCGTAAAGCCGCTGGGCCGCTTTGGGGCCGTGCAACTGGACGGACAGGATAACATTTCCACCTTTACCGAAAAACCGTTGGGGGACGGCGCTTGGATTAATGGCGGTTTTTTTGTGTGCCAACCGGAAGTGTTTGACGCTATCCCCGACGGAGATAATGTTATTTTTGAACAAGGCCCCTTAAACACTTTGGCCCAAAGCGGGCAACTGCACGCCTATAAACACACCGGTTTTTGGCGCCCGATGGACACCTTGCGCGATAAGAACGATTTGACCGCGCTTTGGTGCGCGCAAAACGCACCGTGGAAGATTTGGGAGTAGCTCGTGGCGGATTTTTCCTACCGTTCTTTGCGCGTTTTAATTACAGGCCACACGGGTTTTAAGGGCTCGTGGCTTGCACAGTGGCTCCTTATGCAGGGGGCGCAAGTGTGCGGCTATGCCTTGCCGCCTAATACCCAGCCCGCTTTGTTTAATGTGTTGGATTTGGCCCCGCAGCTCACCCGCCACGAACTGGGCGATATTTTGGATTATCCCCGCTTGCAAGCCGTTTTTAAGGCGTTTGAGCCGGATATAGTCTTTCATTTGGCGGCCCAGCCTTTGGTGCGGCTTTCCTATACGCAGCCTGTTCAAACGTACGCGGTAAATGTAATGGGCACGCTTAACGTGTTGGAGGCGGCCCGACAAACGCCGTCCGTGCGGGCGGTAGTGAACGTGACGACCGATAAATGTTATGAAAATACGGAAACGCACCGCGCCTACCGGGAAACAGACCCCTTGGGCGGGTACGATATGTACTCATCCTCTAAAGCGTGTTCGGAAATTTTATCCGCCTCGTACCGCCGCAGTTTTTTACAGAATAGCTTTGCATTAGCCACCGCCCGCGCCGGAAACGTCATTGGCGGCGGGGATTGGGCCCAAGACCGTTTACTGCCCGATTGTATGCGCGCATTGGCCGCGGGCGCGCCGATTGTACTGCGCAGCCCGCACGCACTTCGCCCATGGCAGTTTGTGTTAGAGCCTTTGGGCGGCTATCTTTTACTGGGGGAAAAACTCCTTACGCAAGGCCAAAAATTTGCCCAAGCGTTTAACTTTGGGCCGGATAACCGCCACCCGCTTACGGTGGAAGAAATGGCGCGTTTGGCGGTAGCGTGTTATGGGAGCGGAAGCGTAAAAATTCAGCCGGATAACGGCCCGCACGAGGCCGCCCTGCTTACGCTAGACAGTACCAAAGCCCACGAACAACTGGGGTGGAGCCCGGTTTACTCCGCCGCCGCGGCCGTGCGGGAAACGGTGGCGTGGTACAAACAATTTTATACCGCCGGTAAAGAGGTAAAAAACTTTACCGCCCGGCAAATCCAACAATTTCAAGAGTGTTTACCATGGAAAAAGAATTAAGACAAGCCGTTAAAAATGCCGCGCGGGCGTACTTTCAGGCCGTTCACGCCCAGCCGAAAGATTTAACTTACATTCCCGCTTCGGGCAAGTGTTTGGACGAAGAAGACTTGGAAATGCTGGTGGATGCCTGTTTGGATATGTGGCTTACCGCCGGGCGGTTTAATGATAAGTTTGAGGAAGATTTAGCCGCTTATTTGGGCGTGCCTTTTGTGGCTACTACCAATTCCGGCTCGTCGGCCAATTTACTGGCGCTTACGGCGCTGACGTCGCCCAAACTGGGGGAAAAACGCCTGCACCCCGGGGACGAAGTAATTACCGTAGCGGCCGGATTTCCCACCACGGTAAACCCCATTTTGCAAAACGGCTTAATCCCGGTGTTTGCGGATGTAAATGTGGGAACATATAACTTAGATGTGGCCCAGCTGGAGCGGGCGTTATCCGCCAAAACCAAAGCCGTTTTTCTGGCGCATACGTTGGGCAATATGTTTGATATGCCCGCCGTTTTGGCGTTTTGCAAAAAACATAATCTTTGGCTGATTGAGGACTCCTGCGACGCACTGGGCGCCACTTGGAACGGCCAAAAAGCGGGCACATTGGGGCATATCGGCACGTTTAGTTTTTATCCGGCCCACCATATTACCATGGGCGAGGGCGGTGCCGTGGCCACGCGGGACCCACTGCTGCACCGCATTATTTTATCTTTGCGCGATTGGGGGCGGGATTGTTGGTGCAAGCCGGGGGTGGATAACACTTGCAAAAACCGCTTTAGCCGCCAACTGGGCAAATTGCCCTTCGGCTATGACCATAAATATACTTATTCCCACGCCGGATATAATTTGAAAATTACCGATTTTCAAGCCGCGTTAGGGGTCAGCCAACTTAAAAAATTGCCTGCTTTTTTGGCTAAACGGCGCCAAAATGCCGCGTTCCTGGCGGAAAAACTGGCGGATTTGGCCCCTTGGTTTATTTTGCCGCAAACCTCCGCAGGGGTGGAGCCGTCTTGGTTCGGGTTTTTGCTTTCGGTACGGGAAGGCGCCCCCTTTACCAAACAACAACTGGTGGAGTATTTGGAACAAAACGGCGTGGGCACGCGCCAATTATTTGCGGGCAACCTTTTGCGCCAGCCGCTGATGACGGACAACGCCTATCCGGTGCGTATAGCGGGGGAAAAACTAAAGTATTCCAACCAATTAACCGAGCATGATTTCGCCTTGCTCCCCAATACGGAATTTATTATGAACCACACTTTTTGGGTGGGCACGTTCCCGCGGTTGGGGGAAAAGGAACTCACCAAAACCGTGGCCCTGTTGCACCGCTTTGCCGGAGCCCTGCCATGAAGCCCCGCGTACTATTAACCGGCGGAACGGGGTTTATCGGCCGCAGTGTGTTGCGCGTACTGGGTGGTTTGTATGAATTTTTTGCACCCTCCCGCGCGGAATTAAATGTAAACGATTTGGCTTCCGTGCGCGCTTATTTGGACGGAAAACAGTTTGATGTTTTACTGCATTGTGCGCTTAATTCTCCGCTCCATAATCCGCAAGATAAGCCGGAAAATACGCTAGCTTTGACGTTGCAGGCGTTTTTTAATTTAACCGCCTCTCAGGCGCATTTTGGCAAAATTTTATATATCGGTTCCGGCGCGGAGTACGATAAGCGCCGCGACATCCACTTGGTGCGGGAAGAAGAAATCGGGCAGTATATCCCGGCGGACCCGTACGGGCTTGCCAAATATACGCTCAACCAACTGGCCCGCCAAAGCCAAAACATTTACAACTTGCGCATTTTCGGCTGTTATGGGCCGACGGACGCCAAAACCAAATTTATCCGGGACGCCATAGACTGCGCATTAGCCGATACGCCTATTACTATCCGGCAAGATTGCCTGTTTGATTATTTGTATGTGGACGACCTCGCCCGCCTGATTGCGTGGTTTATAGAAAATACACCGCACTACCACGATTATAACGTGGTTTCCGGCCGCCCGGTGGCGCTGTCTGCTTTGGCAAAAACGGTGGCCCGCTTAACCGGCCATACGCGCGGTATCCAAATAGCCAAACCGGGGCTCAATAAAGAATATACCGCCTCCAACGCGCGGTTGCTGGCGGAAGTAAAAAACTTTGCATTTACCCCGTTGGACGAAGGCATTTCCCGCCAGCTGGCTTGGCAGAAAGAATATGTTAAACAAACTCATTAACCGCCTAAAAAGCCTGTTCCCGGGCCGCCAACTGGGCGCGTACGCCTTGGTGGGGGTGTGGAACACGTTGTTCGGCTACGGCCTGTATGCGGCTTTGGTATGGGGGCTGGACGGTAAACTGAAATTTGCCTATATGTGGGCGAATGTGCTTTCCAACTTTATTGCCATTACGCAGGCGTTCTTTTTATACAAATTTTTTGTTTTCAAAACCAAGGGGCATTATTGGCAAGAATACATCAAATGTTGGGTGGTGTACGGCGCGGCGGCGCTTATCGGCCTGGCGGTTTTGCCGCTACTGGTGGAAACACTCCGCGCGCTGTTGCCGTTAGCTTATAAAACCTATGCGCCTTATGCGGGGGGCGCGCTCCTGACCGCGCTGACGGTTTTATGCAGTTTTTTGGGGCTTAAAAATTTTTCGTTCCGCACGGTGGAAAACGGCCTGCTTTCCCGCGTGAAAGAACGCTGGGCCTTGCAAACCCAACCCCAGCGGCGCGTGATGTTTTTGGGCCTTATTTTGGCGGCGGGCTTTTTAATAGCGCTGACCGTGTGCGCTTTGGGGCTGATACTCCATTGGCAATACTATCCGTACACTACTTTTTTGTTTGACCCGCGCTACCGGTTTACGGATTTATACGAAACACTCATTTTGGCCAGAGGCCATACGGCCGGATTAAATTATTTCCCGCTTTTAATGGGTTTTATGCGGGCGGTATCGCAGGGGCCGGAGCGTATTTTATGCGCGGTTTTTGTCAGCCTGTGGGTGGCTTTTTATGTAAGCATTGTTTACAAAGGCTTGCCGCAACTGCCGCATAAAGCCGGGTGGACGGTATTGTTGGCGGTGGGGAGTTTCCCTTTGTGGTTTTTGGCGGATAGGGCCAATTTGGAAGGGTTTGTGTTTATGGCCTGTGCGGGGTTTGTTATCAGTTTTTGGCGCGGGCGGATGAACTGGGCCGCCTTTTGGCTAGCATTGGCGGTAAATATGAAACCGCATCCGGCGGTTTTTATGGTGCTTTTCATACGGGATAAACAATACAAGGCGTTGGCAAAATGGTTGGTTTTATGCGTACTAATAGGGGCGTTGTGCAGTTGGGCCGCCCATTTTGATTGGCTCTCCTTTCAAAGAAACGTGCAAACTTTTTCCGACTGGCAGCAATTTTTGCCCTTTGGGTTGGAATTTTCCCACACGTTTTTTAATTTACTGCGCCTGCCTGTCTTTTTGGCCACGCAAAACGGCTTGCCGGACTCGTGGCAGGCTACGGTCGCTTTCTCCCGGTTGGTGGCGCCCGGTTATGCCGTGGCTATGCTCGGGCTGTTTGCCTTTATCAGCGCACATGTGGTGTTTGTGCGGCCCGCCTTTTGGAAAGCCCTTTTACTGCTGACGTTGGCGGAAGTATTTTTCCCGTTTGTATCGCACGATTACACGCTTATCCATTTAATTTTGCCGGTGCTGTTCTTTTTGAACGCGCCGCCCATGCCGCCCAAACAAAGCGTGTTTATTACCGCGTGTTTGGCGGTGTTGCTAATCCCTATGAATTTTTGGACTCATTCTTTTTATCATTCCCTTATGTACGATTTAGTGCTTAATGCGGGCACGTTTTTGCGCCCGCTGGCGGCGGGGGTTTTACTGGCGTATTTGCTGAAAGATTTTTCTTTCGCCCGCTTGAAAACAGGCATTAAAAATTATTTTTCCGCAAAAAAATAACACACAGGGCTTTCAAATTATGTATACTTGCAGAATGTGTTTTTTAGAAACACAAGCCTATTTTATCTTGTACCCGCAAATAAAATAAGGAGTATACATGACAGAGAAATTAATTGAGTACATATCCTTAATTAACGACCGTTTTTTAGGATATGTTTTGATGGCCGCACTGGTCTTTTGCGGAACGTATTTTACACTGGCCTTGCGCGGCGTGCAGTTCGCCCGCCCCAAAGAATTTTGGAAACTGATTACAGAACGGGCAGGATATTCCAAACAAAAAGGGAATATTTCGTCTTTCCAGGCATTTGCTATCAGTACGGCCTCGCGCGTGGGAACCGGCAATATCGCCGGGGTGGCTATTGCCATTACGGTCGGCGGCCCGGGCGCTATTTTTTGGATGTGGCTGATTGCCGTTATCGGCGCGGCTTCCGCATTCGCGGAAAGCACCCTGGCGCAAGTGTATAAAGTAAAAAAAGGCGCGCATTTTATCGGCGGCCCGGCGTTTTATATGAAAGACGCTTTGGGTAAACCGTGGATGGGCGTGACGTTTTCCGTCATTATTACGCTTACGTTTGCGTTTGTGTTTAACTCCGTACAGGCTAACACGATTGCGCAATCTTTGCAAGCCTCTTTTCAGGTTTCCCCGGCCGTCACCGGGGGCGTGCTGGCCTTTTTGACGTGTGCCATTATTTTTGGCGGTTTGCGCCGCGTGGCAAAATTTTCCGCGGTGATTGTACCTGTTTTTGCACTGGGTTATATAGCCGTCACGTTAGTAGTGCTTGCGTATAATTTTGAAAAAATCCCGGCCATTTTCCAGCTGATTTTTACGGATGCGTTCTCTTGGCAGAATGTGGCGGGGGGAACCTTGGGCGCAACGGTGATGACGGGCGCGCGCCGCGGGTTGTTTTCCAACGAAGCCGGTATGGGCTCCGCCCCCAATGCGGCGGCTACGGCCAACATCTCCCACCCGGTGCGCCAAGGCTATGTGCAGGCGTTTAGCGTGTTTGTGGATACGCTGGTAATTTGCAGTTGCACGGCGCTAATTGTGCTGTCTGCCGATTATACGGCCCTAGCGGGGGAAGGCATTACGCTTACCCAGCAGGCCTTGGGGCAAACCTTGGGCGGCGCGTTTAGCAACGGGTTTATATCCGCCAGTGTGCTGTTATTCGCGTTTACCTCTATTATCGGCAACTATTATTACGGGCAGGCCAACGTGCAGTATTTAACGCACAGCCGCCGCGTAATGGTTTTGTTTAGAACACTGGTTGCGGGCATGGTGTTTTTGGGCTCCGTCGCCCAGCTGAAACTGGTGTGGAATTTGGCCGATTTGTTTATGACTCTTATGGCACTGCTTAACATTACGGCAATTTTAATGTTGCGTAAACAAGTGTGCGCCGTACTGGCCGATTACCGCGCCCAAAAAGCCAAAGGCATCCAAAACCCGCAGTTTAACCCGGCGCTGGTGCCGGAGATACGCGGGGCGCATGCGTGGGAAAACACGCCCGGCGCCACCGGGGAAAAAGCCTAACCTAAAAAAGTTGCTTTTATTCCTGCTAAAAAAAATAGTATTATATATACAGAAGTAAAAAATCTATGGAGGATAGTAATAACTATGATTAAAGTAGGTATTAACGGTTTTGGCCGTATCGGCCGTTTCGTGTTCCGCGCGGCCCAAGAACGCAATGATATTGAAATCGTCGGTATTAACGATTTGTGCCCGGTTGATTATTTGGCTTATATGCTCAAATACGATACCATGCACGGTAAATTCAACGGCACCGTGGAAGCGGACGTTGCAAACAGCCAGCTTATCGTAAACGGCAAAAAAATCCGCGTCACCGCTTGCAAAAACCCGGAAGAATTGGCCTGGGATAAAGTGGGCGCCGAATATGTGGTAGAATCCACCGGTTTGTTCTTGACTCAAGAAAAAGCGCAGGCTCACATTAAAGCCGGTGCTAAATATGTGGTTATGTCTGCTCCGTCCAAAGACGCTACCCCGATGTTCGTCGTTGGCGTGAACGAAAAAACCTACGTTAAAGGCACCCAATTTGTGTCTAACGCTTCTTGCACCACCAACTGCTTGGCTCCTATCGCCAAAGTTTTGAACGACAAGTTTGGTATTAAAGAAGGTTTGATGACCACCGTACACTCCACCACCGCCACCCAAAAAACGGTTGACGGCCCGTCTATGAAAGACTGGAGAGGCGGCCGTGCCGCTTCCGGCAACATTATTCCTTCCTCCACCGGTGCTGCTAAAGCCGTGGGTAAGGTAATTCCGGAACTCAACGGTAAATTGACCGGTATGTCTATGCGCGTACCCACCTTGGACGTGTCCGTCGTGGACTTGACCGTAAACTTGGCTAAACCTGCCACCTATGCGGAAATTTGCCAAGCCATGAAAGAAGCCTCCGAAGGCGAATTGAAAGGTATTTTGGGCTACACCGACGAAGCCGTTGTGTCTTCCGACTTCTTGGGCTGCCCGTTGACCTCTATTTTTGACGCCAAAGCCGGCATTGCGTTGACCGATACTTTCGTTAAAGTAGTTTCTTGGTACGATAACGAAATCGGCTACTCCAACAAAGTGTTGGACCTCATTGCCCACATGGCTTCCGTCAACAAATAAGTTGATTTAGCCGCATAAAGGCGGGCCCGCAAGGGCTCGCCTTTTTTGTCTGTAAGCGGGATTTTGCTATGGTAAAATAGGTAAAAACGAAACATATTTTCCGGCTTTTATTTTACGCAGAATTTGCTACAATACAAAAAACAAGAGGGGGGTTTTATGAAAAAATATTTTGCTGTTTTTGCCGCCGTTTTATTGGCGGCTCCGTGTGTGTTTGGCGCGCAGGCGCGCACGTTGCGCGTGCAAGCCGCGGCCGAGGTGCAAGTGCCGCCCAACCGGGTCACCATTACCGTCGGCGTATCGGCCCAAAACGCTAACTTAAAACAAGGGGCCGAAGCGTTGCAGAAAACCACGGCGCAAATTTTGCAGTTTTGCCGCCAATGGAATATTAAAGAGAAAAACTTGCAAACGCAAAATGTGTCCGTCTATCCGCAATATCCCGGGGAGTATTCGCCCAAACAAACCCAAACGCTCTACCGTTTGAACCAAACTTTGTCCGTCACGCTGGAAGATTTAACCCAGTACGATAAAATTTTATACGGTTTACTGCAAAACGGAGCCAACCAAATAGAAAATGTGGAGTTTTATTCTTCCCAAGAGGCTAAATACCGCCAAAATGCGTTGCGCCAAGCCGTTCAAAAAGCGCGCGAAAAAGCCGAAATTTTGGCGCAGGAAGCCGGCGTAAAACTGGGCAAAGTGCTTACGGTGGAAGAAGAAAATGCCTCTTTTAGCACCTTTGCAAACGCCAAACAGAACCTTTTTGCGGCCGATTCGGGCGCGCAAAACACGCTGGCTGTGGGCCTAGTTTCTGTGCGTGCGCAAGTGGGGGTTGTGTATCAGATAAATTAATTCTCCGTCGGAGCGCATTTCAAAAAGTCCTATGTAAAATTTTTACATAGGACTTTTTATTTTTGAATTTCCGACGACAAATACATAAAATATTATAAGTAAATAGATTTTACATATCTTAATCAGGACAGGAAAAAGAAAATGAAAAAAATATTAATTAGCCTTTTGGCACTGCTGGTACTGCCTGGCTTGGTGAGTGCGCAAAGCAAAAAGCAAATCATCAAGCAAGTGGAACAAAGAGTGCAAAGCGCTGTAAAACAACAGGCTTTGCGCGGTTCCGGCGCGGCTGTTAAAGGGGTCGCTAAAAAAGCCACCCAGGCTACCGCTAAAAAAGCGACGCAAGCCACCGCCAAAAAAATGGCGGCCAAGGCTACCGCTAAAAAAGCCGTAGCGCAAGCCTCTGCCAACAAAGGAACCCAATTTGCCGCCAGAAAAGCGGGGCAAGTAATGGAAGAACGCGCCTTGCAAGCCCGCAAAAAAATGCACACCAGCACGCTTTCTCCCCAAGAGCGCGAAAAACAGATGGACGGACTCCTGCGTGCCCAGTTATTCGGGGATGAACCCATTTTTACCGCTACCTCTTATGCGGCTTTGCGCAAGCAAATGAACTCTTTGGATGTGGCTATTGCTAACAAGGATATCCAGCTGGCTCCTGCGGGTCGGTTATCCAAAGAAACCCGCCGTATCAATACGGGGTTGGCCCAGTATATGTTGCAGAAAGCGGATATTAAAGAGGAGATTATTAAAGGCTATGCGCTGACGGATGCCTTTTTGGAAGGATATTACTTGCGCCGGATTTACCCGTATTTGTCTAAACCTACTTATCAGGCGGATAAATCCGGGCACATGTACCGCGGTATTTATATGACGGTGGACGAGTTGGCTTCTACCTTAAAAACCGGTTTTTTAACCAAAATGAATACTTGGTCTACCGGGGCCAAAGACGGCAAACAAATTATTAGTTTTTCCACCTCCACCGGGGAAGCCATGAGCTATATTTTCCAATCGTCCGGGAACCACCCCAACGGCATTGGTGTTGTGTTTGAAGTGGACCGCGATATACCCGGTTTGGAATACTGGGAAGACGCGGACCTTAACTCCACCAAAACAATCTATCACGGGTATCAGGACATTCCCGCCAACCGCATCCGCAACGTGTATGTGTATGGGGAATACGGCCTGGAAAGTTTAGTGGAAATTTTGATTAAAGCCCAAAAAGGCCAAGTAAGAAGCAACAAGCAGTGGGTGTCTGTATTTGACGGTGGGGCTTTCGGCGGATTTTCCCGCTAAAAAATTTAAGCGGACTCGCCCGGTATTATAAAAACCCGGGCTTGTTCGCTAAGGGTACAAGATAGGCGGAGTGTAAAAGCTCCGCCGTTTTTTTTATTTCCGGGCGTGTGGCATGGAACGCCGCCCTATTTGTAATCAAAAAAATACCCCTGCTTTTTACGGCAGGGGTTTTTGAAAAATGCGGTTTTTATTTGACGGTCGGTTTATCTAAATCCGCCTTGGAAACCAAAGATTTTACTTTGGCTTGCTTAAAAATATGGCTGAAAGACAACGCCACGCCCACATATACATTTTCCCCGCGGGGGCCCATATATTTGCCCTGGGCCGTATAATAATTGACAAACGGGGCAATATACACTTCTTTGAACATCTGCACTTCTACGCGTGCGTCCAGTTCAAATTCGTAATCCAAATCGGTCGCTTGGCGGCGGGATTCGTGCAAATAATCGCGGAACAGGGCGGAAAATTGCGCTTTTACGCCCTCGCGCATGGGGGCTTCCAACCGCAGGCCCGCTTCCCAGGCCAACTTTTCCGAAGACGGATTATACGTCTGGTCCGATTCGCCCACCACCGCCGCATACAAGGCTTTTAAGTAGTTGCCGTCAAAAAGTTTGGCACCCAACATACCGCGGTAAATTTTGCGGCGGGGGGAGTTAGCCAATTTGGTAAATTCGGTTTCGTAGCCGATGTTGGCAAACGGGCCGGCTTCAAACCCGCCCAAAAAATCGTTGGCGTGCCAAAGGCGTTGCGTGTAGCCGGTGGTGAACAAAATGCGGTCGGCATTTTCGTTTGTCAGATTTTCTCCGTCCACGGGGCGGATGCGCGTGCGGCCGTAATCCATCAGCAACGTGTTGGACCAGAGCCAATTTTGGGAATAATAATCGGCTAACCCGTGGAACGTGCCCGTTAAACTGGTTTGGGAATCCGCCGTCAGGCGGGCATCCGGGAAGCCCTGGTATTCTTTGGCGTAGCGGACCTCGGTAGACGTGGCATTTAAGGCCAGTTTTTTTAGCTCCACTTGCCAGCCGCTCCTGTCCTCTTTTTGGGCAAAAGCAGGCACTGCCGCCGCCACAATAAGGGGCAAAACGGCATATTTTACAAATTTTAACATGTGTTCTCCTATAATAAATTTGCAGCTTTGGGCGGAATTATCCGCCTGTATATTGTAGTTAATTTTAGGCAAGCGCCGCAATTTTTGCGGTTGCAGAGTGACAAGACGCTCCAAAAATAATAAAATATATACGGAAGGGAAAAACCTAATACCCTTACTCTAGATGTTAATTAAGGAAGAATATTAAGATTATGCCTAAAAATACAGACTTTTGCAAAATTGTCGCGACCATCGGTCCCGACACCAGCGATGAAAAATCTATTGACGCGTTGGTACAAGCGGGTGTGTCCGTGTTCCGCTGCAACTGCAGCCACGGCTCCTTGCCTGAATATCAGGAAAGAGTGACCAACATCCGCAAAATGGAAAAAAAATATAACTGCACTTTGGGTATTCTGTTTGACTTGCAGGGCCCGAAACTCCGCGTGGGTACCTTCAAAGACTACCGCATTAAACTGGCCGAAGGGGATAAATTCCGCTTGGATATGAACCCGGAACCCGGCGACCAAACCCGCGTATGCTTGCCCCATAAAGAAATTTTTGCCGCTATGAAACCCGGCTTGGAACTGCTGCTTAACGACGGCGTAGTGCGCTTGCGTGTAGATGCCTGCACCGCCGATACGGCCGACTGCACCGTGATTGCGGGTGGCGAACTTTCCAACAAAAAAGGCGTAAACGTGCCCGGCGTAAAATTGCCGCTTTCCGCGTTGACCGCCAAAGATAAAGAAGATTTGAAAATTGCCGAAATGTTAGGCGCGGACTTTATCGGTTTGTCTTTCGTACAGGAACCGCAGGACTTAATTGAATTGCGCAGCCTGATGAAATCCAAAGCCCACATTATCGCCAAAATTGAAAAACCCTCCGCCATTGAACACTTGCGCGAAATTATTGACCTGACCGACGTTATTATGGTCGCCCGCGGTGACCTGGGTGTGGAAACCAGCCCGGAATTGGTGCCGGTTTTGCAAAAGAAGATTGTTTCCGGCTGCCGCAAAGCGGGCAAACCGGTCATCGTGGCTACCCAAATGTTGGAATCTATGGTTCACAACATTATGCCCACCCGCGCTGAAGCCTCCGACGTTGCCACCGCCGTTTATGACGGTGTGGACGCGGTAATGCTCTCCGCCGAAACCGCCCAGGGCGACCACCCGGTTGAAGCCGTCACCACCATGCGCCGCATTATTGAAACCGTGGAAAACGACCACCGCTACCGCAAAGGGCTTTCCTTGTTGGAACGCCGCAACGACACCACCAAAGAAGGTGCCATCACTGCGGCCGCCGGCGTGGTTGCTACCAATATGGATACCGCTAACGTAATCGTCACGTTTACGGATTCCGGCTCCACCACCTTGCGCGCTTCCCAACAGAGAAACGGCGGCTTGCCTATTTTGTCCTTAACGCCGAACATCACCACCGCCCGCCAAATGGCTGTGGTTTGGGGTGTGACACCTATTTTGGTTGAAAACTTGCGCAATTTTGATGATATTGCCATTGAAGCCAAAAAGGCCGTCTTGGCGCAAAAATTGGCCCATCCGGGCGATAACATTGTAGTGACTGCCGGTATTCCTTTTGCACAAAAAGGTACTACCAACTTGCTCTACGTGGTGGCCATCTAACAAGCAGTTTTAACGCTAAAAAGGGGTTTGCATTTTTGCAAGCCCCTTTTTTGCTATACTGTTAAATATTTGGTTGTAAAGGAGCGGATATGTTTTTATTAGTAATTGCGGTTGCCGGGTTGATTTTTTGGTTGATTGCCACGCAAGAAAAAATTGCCTCTTTGCGTTGGCGGGTGGAACGGTTGGAAAAACGCTTGGAACAGCAAGCGCCGTCCGTTAAACCCGCCGTGAACGCCCCGGCGGCGCCTGTAATGCCTGCTCCTGCCATGCAAGCGGCCCCCGCTCCGGCGGCGCCTGTACTATCTGCGCAACCTGTTCAGCCTGCCTCTGCCCCGCAAGCGGCGGCCCCGCAAACTTGTGCGGCGGCGGTTGCTCAAGTGCCCAAACCTCTGCCGCCTGCGCCCACACAAAACGCGCCCGCCGCAACACCCTTTTCGCCCGTTAAACTGCTTTCTTGGGTGGGGGGATTTGCCTTTTTACTGGCGGCCATTTTCGGCGTGAAATACTCCTTGGACCACGGCTTTTTATCGCCCACGTTGCGCTTTGTAGGTTTACTGCTGGTGGGCGCGGCGGCGTGGATTAGCGGCCTGTGCATTAAAAAAGAAGCCTATGCCACCACCGCCCACACTTTAACGGCGTGTGGCGCGTGCGTGTTTTGGGCGGCCTGGTTTGCGGGATATGCGTTTTATCACATTATGGGGATGTACTGCGCGTTCGGTTTTATGACTTTAACGGCCCTCTTGGCCTTTGCCACCGCCGTATGGAAAAAAACCGCGTATATGGGCGTTTTGGCTCAAATAGCCGCTTTTTTAGTGCCGCTACTCATGCACAAAACGCTGGGCGAACTGCCGTTTTTACTGGTTTATTTGGGCATTATCAATACGGCCGCACTGGCCGCCGCGTATTGGCATAAATGGAAACACCAGTTTATCCTCTCTGCGGTTTTGACGGGGATTTTTATGTTTGGGCTAGGGATAGCGTCTTCCCCAAGCCAGTCCTCTGTATTCATGGCGGCGGTGTTCTTTTTCTGCGCCTTGTATGCGGTGGGCGGCGCTTTGTTAAAAAGCGGCTCCGTGCTTCTTGTTGCCTTTATTTGTATGGCTTTTAATATGTTGTTTGTGTCGGAAAATTATACGGCCCCGTGGGTTTGGGTGGTGTTGGCCAATGCCTGTTTTGTAGCTGTTCCTTTTGTGCGTAAGCGGGATTTTTTAAGCAACCGTTTGGTATGGGGCGTGGCGGCGGTGGCCGGGTTGTGGGCGTGTGTGGGGCTTGCTTTTGGGTTAAACCTGCCAAACGGGCTGGTTGCCTGTATTTTTGCGGTGGCGTATGCCGCCCTGACGGCCTATGCGTACACTTGGAAAGAACGCGAAGAACCGGCGTATAGCGAGCGCCTGGCCTGGCTGTCCGCTACGGCGGTAATTATGTTCAGTATTGCCCTCACCCAACAGTTTGAAAAAGCCTGCCTGACGACCGCTTTAGCCTTGGAAGGGTGTGCGTTGGTATGGCTTCAAAAATGGCTCCGTGTGCCGGTTTTGTCCGCTTTTGGCAAGTGGATTTTAACGGTGGCTACGGTGCGCCTGGTGCTTAATCCGGCCGTACTGGAATACAGTATGCCAAAAAGCATTTTTAATTGGTTTTTGTATATTTACCCCACTTGTGCGGCCACGGCTTTTTTGGCGGCGCAAGGGTGGCCCGATAAAGCGCAAAAAATAAATATCAGTTGGTTGCGGGCGTTGGGTGGGCTGATTTTGTTTGCGTTGGTTAATTTGGAAATTGCCGTCGCCTATTCCTCCGGCACCCGTATTTCTTGGAATATTTTAGGTTCCTTTGCCGAGGCTACCGCCTACACCGTGGCGTGGCTGTTGTGCGGCGGGATTTGCCTGTGCGTGGCCCTGCGCCAAAAGAGCGTGTGGCTCAACCGTTGCGGCTTTGCATTAATAGGTGCGGCGGTTTGTAAATTGTTCTTGTATGATGTCTGGCAACTGCCTTTAGGGGTGCGGGTGCTTATTTTGTTAGGGGTTGCCGTGGTGTTGATTGCGCTTTCTTTTATGTATCAGCATTTTTTGGCCAACAAAAAACAACAGGAAAAATGAATTTTTTGTAGGGGCGTTATTGCCGGCCGCGGCCGGAATGTTGGTGTTGGTAATCGGCGCCTTTTGTTCCTTGTTTTCCTTAGATGCTAACAGCCAAATGGGGCCCGGGATTGGGCTTATTTTTGTGGCGGCGGCTATCCGCTTATTTGAAAGGAAAAAGCGCTTGATGGTAGCGCCCCGGCCGTAGCCGCGTAAAATCCTTTGCAAAAGCATTTGTATTTATATGAATGGCCCCGGAGTATGTCCCCGGGGCTTTTTATTATGCCCAAACGCCTGCTAGGCGTTTTTTTGTTTTCTAACAACGCTATATATATTTTGCGCCAAAACGGCGTTTTAGGCCGGATTTTGGGGAAATTTACCTATAAATAAACTTTTTGTCCTATCCTGTTCTTGCGTGCCTGCCTATCCTTTGCCGGAAAATTTACCCATAAATAAACCGGGCGCAATATCCTTACCGTTTTTATTGGGCGGATTTTTAGGGGGGGAGCCTATAAATAAAAACTCCGGCGCTCGGGATATGAAGTTGTATATCCTAACCGTTTTATTCCCACAATAAAAAACCCCGGCACTTGGGGTGCCGGGGTAAAATCAAACCACTTTACAGCTTAATGGGCGGGATAATCCAACAACATGGAGTTGCGGCGGGTCAGATTATCCAACGGCCACTGGCTGTTGCCCTTTTTGGGGTCGGTTTTTTCCGTCTTGCCGGAGGATGCCTTAACCGATTGTTTTTCGGCCGGCGGGGTTTCCCGCATAAAGTCTTCGTACAAGGCATCCATTTTGGCTTTCAATTCGTCAATACGTTTTTCGGTAATCGGCTGACCTTTTTTGCCGTTTACTTTGGCGTATTTCTTCAGGTCTTTTAACGCTTGGGCGTAATAGGTTTGGAAGTCCTTGCGCATACCGTCGTAATACTTCTTGTCTTTCATTTCTTTCATCAAGGTTTCCAATTCGCGCTCAATCGCTTTAGCGCTTTCATACGCACGCACGTCAGAGCCGGTAAATACGCCGCGGGCAGGGTCTCCGCCAAAGGCTTTGCGCATACTATCCCACAGGGAAAGTTTCACTTCCGGCAGGTATTTAAGCGTTGCCGAGTTGACGGTGGCGGTTTTGAGCTTCATAACTTTTACAATTGCCGCGCCGTCTTTGGCTACTTGGTTTACCTTTGCCGTGGGAATACGGCTGGCCGTCATCATATCTTTTACCGCACCGAGGGCGTTTTCCAAGCGGGCCAAATCACCCTGGCGCATATAGGCTTCCATTTGGTCCACCAGCGTTAAGTAGCTGGGGTCTTTAATGTTGCCCGCCTGCAGTTTTAAGCCTTGGATAAACTGCCGCATTTGGTTATCGGAAGATACCATAATGCCGGAGGTAGAGGCAAACAACTGGTCCGCTTCCCGGCGCAAGGCATCCGAAACGTCGTTGCGTTTGAGCATGGCGCGGAAGGTAGCCACAGACTGGCGGAAAGATTGCAATTCTTCCGATACCATACCCACATCTACGGCGGTATTATCCAATACGGCTTTCAAGCGGTTGTTCGTCCAAACCATACGGTTCATTACGCTTTGCAGTTTTTCTTCCGAGGTTCTCGCACGCGCATAACCCTGTACGGATTTGGCCACTTCTTCCACTTCTTTGGAAAGCGCTTCCATATTGCTCTTTACTTGGTCCGGTTTGAATTTCAAGCGTTCCAAGATGTTGTCGTTCTTATCAATATCTTCCTGGGTCAATACGCCCGATTTAGCCAACCGGCTGAAACCTTCTTTAATCATTCCGCTGTTTTGCGCTAACAATACACAGGAGATTAAGAACGGCACCACAGCCGCCAAGCGGTAGATGGACAAGTCAATCGGCGCACCTTTTTTAATTTCTTCGGCGCTCGGGTCCGCACCAAATTGGCGCAAGATGTCGGCCACTTGGTCGGCGTATTGGCCTAATTGGTCGGCCGCGGCGGTTTCCTTGAACAGCAGGAACAACGCGGCGATACTGGCAATCGTAAAGAACCCTTTGGCGTTGAAGCGGTTATAAGCGGCGGCGGCTTCCATTTTCATAGCGGCTTCGTCACTCTTTAACTGTTTCATTTGGGCCTCTTTTTCTTCGGCCGATAACGCTTCGTTATTGCGCACGTTTTCGCGCTCTTTCTTATAATAGGACGCCACATGGTTCATCATACGCGTATTTTCGGATACACCGAACGTAGGCGTTGCCAAGTACATTAAGAGCCAGGAGGTCAACATACCTACCGAGCCGAAGGGGCTAGTCATAAACAGCCCGATACCGGTGGCCATGAGCGGCAGGGAAAGACCCGTTAATTGGTCGTCCGTAATTACTTTTTGTTTAATCAGGCGGTCCGCCATTTTGCGTACCAACCAGCTGATAAACAACCCGCTCGCGCTGATAGCTAACGCCGTATCCGGTTCGTACAACATACCGGCCATTACACCGATAGCTACGGAGTTGATAGGCGCATAGGCTTCATAAATTTTACCCAAACGGCTGGTAATAGGATACAACGGTTCCTTAAATTCCTTTTGATATTTTGCTTTTTGTTGTTTTTTAGCCAATTTGGCCGCGCGTTTAGCCGCCGCTTTTTGGGCTTTAGCTTCCGCTTTGGAAACTTGCTCGTGCGGTTGCGCTTTGGCTTGCGCTTTAGCCTTGTTGGCCTCTTGTTTGGCGGCCACATGTTCGGAATGTAAGCGGCTGTTGCGCAACATCCAAATACCGGCTAAAGACAGCGCCCCCATAACAGGTACCAACATGGACCAGTTCGGCTTTGCCATATCCGCAGGCAAGACATCAAAGTTTCTGCATACGGAAATAACCAACGCGGGGATAATCGTCACCAGTAAGCGCGATAACCCTTTGGTAGTGGTAAATGCCATATTCTTGGAAGAAAATACCGTAGAATCCGAATACGCATTTTTTAATACCGGGCTGGCCAAGGTGCTAAACAAGCTGGCGGTAATAATAGCCGTAGCCATAAACAACAGCGGAATAGCCAGCGAGGTTTTGGCCGCATCAAAGTTAAAATACATCCCGTCGGCCACGCCCACGGCGGAAATAGCCGCCATGGTGTACAGGCCCGCTCTAATCATATTATAGAACCCGTACTTATTGATTAACGGTTTAAGGATGTTTACCACCAAGGGGGAAATATACCCAAATCCGCTCATCAGTACAATCATTACGTCCGAGGAGAACATCTTTTTGAACTGGCTGCTTAACGAAGCACCCAAGTCCGCCCCGGCCACCAAGGCCACCACTTGCATTAAGTTTTCAAACTGGTCGGACTGTTTGAGCGGCAATACGGCCACGCGCTCAAAGCTGTTCGGGCGGGAAAGCACATAAGACAGCGAGCTTAATTCCGAGCCTTTCAAGTCCGTTTCAAACACGCGGTGGCGTGCGGCCTTTTCCCAATCGCGCAAGCGTTTGGGGTTGTTCTGCACAAAAGGCACACCGTCCAAAAAGTTGGGTTGCGCTTTGAACACATGTTTGGGGTACGGCATTTTACTGCGTTGAATTTCGCGAATGTTGGACGGAGAGAGCTTAAACTGCCCGATTTCGTCCAATACCATTTGGAACCCTCTGGGGATAACAACGCTCTGTTTACTGCCCAAAATCAAGTATACTTGCGGTTGGGCAGACGTGGTCCCATCGGCACCGCGTACATATACCGGCAGTACATCCCGGTAGCGGGTGTTGCCCCAGAAAGTTTTGCTGGTGCGGGGGGTAAGTACGCCGCGTACGTCGTTGGCGGAATAAAGCACGGACTGCAATTTCTGGCTGTCCACCCCAACCAACTGGTCTTCCGTCACACCCATAGAAAGCAACTGTTCTTCCGCAGGCACCATACGCATACGGTTTTCCTGCTCGTTCATCATGCGGATAATCGCTTCCGAAATTTCAATATTATCTTCGCCGCTTAATTCCATTTCCCCGGTGGCTTTTACGCCTAAGCCGGAATGGACCCGCAATACTTCCGCCGCCGTGGGCGCTTTATACCCGGCGTTTACAATGCGGTCGTGGGCCGTAATCTTTTTGTCCGCGCTGGCGGCACTGGCCATAATCCAAATTAAATCCGCGCGGGAAGGATTCAGCTGTTTTAAGATGAAATCCGCAATAGTGTTGGATTTCTTTTCCGCCGCTTGCGGGTTTTGATACTGCGCTTGCGTGGAAACAAAGTTGTAGTTTTGGGCAATCGTGTACAGCTTGCTCCCTTTAGGCGCATCTTCTTCGGGCTCCAGGTCTTTCACTTCGCCCGTTTTGGGGTTATACGCCACTTGGTGGTAAGTATAAGAAACATCTGTACCGCGGCGTTTAGCCAACGCTTGCGCAAAATTGGTAGAAGCCAACCATTTGGGCGTTAAATTGTATAAAGCCCCTGCCATGCGCCCTTTCCAAGAGGAAGACGGCACATAAGCCGATTCGGTTTCCATCTGATAGCGTGAGGCTTGGGCGCGGGAGTCGCTCAAATTATTGGCAATGTTCGCCGCGTTTAAGGTGCCTAAAGTGCCTAACG
>OGNQ01000283.1_pt1 | contig 51658 bp, 43 predicted proteins | sample 1573481 | NCBI WGS metagenome assembly OGNQ01 (sample SAMEA2581920, study PRJEB24529) | metagenome | biome: Human gut stool | place: China | collected 2011 | reverse complement strand
CTATGCCGCAATATTTTAAGGCGGTGGAACGCTCCCGCATGGCGGAAGCCATTACAATAATGGATAGCATTGTTAAAGCCCAACGCCGCAAATATATGCAAAGAAACCGCTATGCGTGGAATTTTGAGAGTTTAGATGTGGTCCCCAAGGGGGCAAGAGGAACAGAGTATCATATCAACGGGGAGGAGGGGAATGGGTTTAGTATACAGCTGTGGGACTCACAAGTTGTAGCTCGGCGCATGTTTAATAACAACATGATGCACTCATCATTGCAATACAAATATACCTTGCACCGCTTTTATCAGAGTGATAACGTCACTTGTGAAGGAATCAACCAAGCCGGGAGAGAATTATGTGCGGATTTCTGCGGAATTGATACGCCTGTGACAAGGTGTTGTGATAACGGCACCAGTGGGGAATGCCCCGATCCCACCAACAACTAATCTTCCCGCGTTCCGCGCGCGTTATAGCACCGTTTAGCACACCTTTACACCCCGCCCAAGCCACGCGCCAAAGCGGGGTTTTTTATGGGGTTGTGCCCCCAAACCCGCCTTACTTTTTTTATTGCAAAAAAGACCCTGCGGGCCTTTCTTGGGTAAATTTTCCTTTAATATCCTTTAGTATCTGCTAATATCCGCGTTCACCGTGCAAGGATTCGTCGTTATCTATCCATTCTTGCACGTCTATTTGGCGGTAATCGTTGTCCGTATCGCGGATGACCACTCGGGAAATGCCCGCATTAATGACCATGCGCTTGCACATAGAACAACTGTTGGAATGGTGGATATAAGCGCCGGAGTCCGCCTCCCGCCCGGATAAATAGAGCGTGGCGCCAATCATTTTATCGCGCGGCGCGCTGATAATGGCGTTGGCTTCCGCGTGTACACTGCGGCAGAGTTCGTAGCGTTCCCCGCGGGGGATATTCATTTGTTGGCGGATACAGTAGCCCAAATCCGTACAGTTTTTGCGCCCGCGCGGCGCGCCTACATAGCCGGTGGAAATCACTTCGTCATTTTTTACAATTACGGCTCCGTAATGGCGGCGTAAACAGGTACAACGTTTGGAAACAACATCTGCTAAATCCAAATAATAATTTACTTTGTCGCGTCTGGGCATAATAAAAAATCTCCGTTTGCGTGGGGTTAAAGGCCGGGTTTTCCTTTTATTATAACTAAAATAGAGCGCAAAACAAACGGTTTTCTCCCGCGCGGCCGGGGGAGAGGCACTTTCTAACCTTTTTTACCGGGTTGCCAAATGCGGCTGGAATTATACAATAAGGTATACGCCGGGCATTTTCAGCCATATTCCGGCGCATATACAGGAGGGGTAAATTATGGGAATGAAAGGAAAAGAAATCGTACACAGAGCCGGGCTAAACGTTCGTGAGTTAATCCACGCCTTAAACAAAGCCTATTGTGATGAATGGTTGGCCTATTACCAGTATTGGATAGGGGCCAAGGTGGTAAGCGGCATGGCCGCCTCGCGCTTGATTGCGGAAATGGAAGAACACGCCGCCGAAGAATTAGAACACGCCGGAATGCTTGCCAAGCGTATTTTGGAACTCGGGGGAACCCCGGTGCTTTCGCCTAAAGAGTGGTACAAAGAAAGCACCTGCGGCTATTTAGTGCCGGAAGATGAGGACTCCAAAGCCATTTTGGCCCAAAATTTACAGGGGGAGCGGTGCGCCATTGAAGTATACAATAAATTATTGGAAATGGTAAAAGATAAAGATTTGCTTACCGCCCATATACTGCGCAAAATCTTGCAAGACGAAGTAGAACACGAACAGGATTTGGAAGACATCGGCCTGGATATGAAATACATTACCGCCGATTGCGGTTGCGCCGGCTGACAGCCCGCGTTCTGCTTTTGCAACAGGCCCCGCTTGGGGCCTTTTTTGTGGCGGGGCGGGCGTACAGCGCGCCCCGGGCGGCCCTGGCGCGGCAAGGCCGAAAAGCGGAAGAATGGAAACAGGTAAGCCGACCACCTAAAAAACACTCCGGGCGCAACAAGGCGGCAAAGTGGCGGAAAATCAAAAACAAGCCGTCCGCCTAAAATAAAATAAAAAACACCCCGGGGAGTAAATCCCGGGGCGCATTTTTATTTACCGTACAGATAAAACTTATTTTTTTAATTGTACTTTAGCCATCATATCATACATAATGATACTGGCGGCGGCAGAGGCGTTCAAACTTTCCACCCCTCCTTTTTGCGGGATAGAAACAATTTGGTCGCAGTTTTCGGCCGTTTTTTCGCGGATACCAAAACCCTCACTGCCAATAACCAGCACGGCGGGGGAGGCGTAATCGGTTTCGGTAATGGGTTGGCCGTCCATATCCGCCCCGTACACCCAGAAGCCTTCTTCTTTCAAGTCCGTCAAGGCGGTATTTAAGTTGGCCACTTCCACAATGTTGATGTTTTCAATCGCCCCACAGGCCACTTTATAGACGGCCGGCGTAATGCCCACCGTGCGCCGTTGCGGCAAAATAATGGTGGAAAACCCCAAACACGCCGCACTGCGGATAATGGCCCCCAAGTTTTGCGGGTCGGTCATTTCGTCCACGGCCAGCCAAAGGTCTTTTTTGTTGCCGTCGGCTTCGTACATGGCGGTAGAGAGTTTCATGAGCTTAATGGGCTGGATTTTTGCCAACACGCCCTGGTGGTTGGCCCCGTGGGTCAGCTTATCCAGTACGCGCGGCTCAATGCGGTCCACTTTTACATTGTTTCTTTTGGCCAGGCGGATAATTTCTTCCACTTGGCGGTGTCCGGCCTTGCCGTCCGTCACATACAGTTGGGTCACGTTGCGTTTTTTACTGCGCAACGCCTCCATAACCGGGTGAATACCGTAAATAATATCTAAAGGTTCGTTCATGTTGGCTCCTTAACCGATTTGGGTGGAACCGAAGCTCATGCCTACTTCCAGCGCGGCTTTTACTTCGGGCCCTTGCGGGTCCACACGTTTTAATTGGGCAATAGCATCCGCTATTTTTACTTCTTCCATTTTGAAAGCGTGCAAACTGGCCATATAGCCGAATTTGCCTTCCAATATCATATCCATCGCTTTGGCACCGTAAAGGGTGGAAAGCCAGCGGTCAAATGCCGTGGGCGTGCCACCGCGTTGGGTGTGCCCCAGTACGCACGCGCGGGATTCTATGCCCGTTTTGTCTTCAATCATTTGGCTTAATTTATAAGCAATACCGCCCAGGCGGATAGGGTCCGTACTGCCGGCCACCGTGCGGGTGACGGCTTGTTCGCCGGCTTCGTTTTTGGCGCCCTCGGCCGCTACTACAATGCTGAACGTTTTGCCTTTGCGGCGGCGTTCCAAAATGTGGTTTACAATCACTTCATCATTGTATGGGATTTCCGGCACCAGTACAATATCGCCCCCGCCCGCAATAGCGGAACGCAAGGCAATCCACCCCGCATAGCGGCCCATGGTTTCCACAATCATTACCCGGTGGTGGCTTTGGGCAGTGGTGTGCAGGCGGTCAATGGCTTCCGTGGCAATGGCCAAGGCGGAGTCAAAGCCGAAGGTCTGGTCCGTAGAGCAGAGGTCGTTATCAATGGTTTTGGGAACGGCCACAATCGGCATACCCAAGTCCACAAATTGTTGGGACATGTGGAGCGTGCCGTCGCCCCCCACGGTAATTAAGGCATCCAGTTGGTTTTCCTTAAAATTGTGCATAACGACGGAGGACAAGTCTTTCGGGTCCTGCGGCGTGCCGAAAGGCGGCAGTGTATATTTGAACGGGTTAGCAATATTACTGCTGCCCAAAATGGTGCCGCCCTGCGTTAAAATGTTAGATACGGTTTCGTCGGTAATGTTGATGAACTCGTTGCGCACCAGGCCGTCAAAACCGTTTTTGAAACCTAAAACTTCAATTCCGTGGCCCAGGGCGTTTTTGCTTACCGCCCGTACCACAGCGTTCAAACCGGGGCAATCTCCGCCGGCGGTTAAAATACCAATTTTATGAATACTCATTTGCACCCCTCCATTACATATATTTGGACAGATAACTTAAAATCCATAAGATAAAAAATTGTCCGTCAATAAAAGTTTCCTGCCGCACACTGCGCACCGTAAGATGGCTATAATAATATATTACAATATAAATGGTATACAAATTACCGATTAAAAGCATACCGACCAGTGTGGGCTTCCACGGCATCAGCCACAGCGCCGCCAGTACGCCCGTAAGCGCGGCCAGCATGCACGCCACGGCCCCTTTGGTAGCCGTAATGCCAAAGGCTTTGTAGAAAGTTTCTTTCCCTACCATTAAATCTTTATTGGCCGACGAAAACCCCAGCGTGACGGAGCGCATAAACACCAGCAGTGCCGCATAAAACACTGCCAAACAGGTGGCTTTTTGAAATGGCAACCCATGGGCATACGCGGGCAGCCACGCACACGCAAACGCCCAACCCAGGGCCGTCACCACGTCTTTTGTTCCCGGGAAGGAAAGCAGTTTGGATTTTAGTGCGTGGCGGAACGGATAGAAGAACCCCGCCGCCAAAAAGGCCAAGGCCAGTAAAAACACCTGCCACCCGGCAGTAGCCGCCATTCCCAGCGCCGCGGCGCACGCCGTTAAGCTGACGGACAGGGCGGCCTTGCCCGCCCGCACGGACGAATTTTCCAACGCCCGGTTTACGGACGTCAGGCTGAAAATAAACAACCACGAGAACGCCAATAACGTCCAATCCGTTTTGGCTCCTTCCAGTTTCATACAAACATAGGTAAGCGCCATGGCGGCAAACGCGGTATAAAAAGAGGAGCGCACAAAAGCATTCCACGCGCCTTTTAAGCGGGCCGTCCACGCAAAGCGGTTGCGGGTGCGGCGGGTTTCGCGCACCCAGTTGGCTACTTTATCAATTACCCAGTTGGGGGTGGAGGCCCCGGCGGTAATAAAAATTTTCTGCGGGCGGAGGACTTGTTCCGGCTGAAGCTCCGCTTCCGTTTCTATATGCAGTACGCGCGGGGCGAGCCCCTGGCACAAAAGCGCCAAACGCGCCGTATTGGCGCTGTGTTTGCCGCCTACCACAATTACTAAATCCGCATTTTTGGCAAGTTCCACCGTTTCTTTTTGGCGGTCTTTGGTGGGTTGGCAAACGGTGTTGGAAATTTGGCACACCGCCGCTTTGGCTTTAATAATTTCGGCCGTTTCGTAAAAGACGCTTTCTTTTTGGGTGGTTTGGGAAACCACATTTACTTTATCAAACGCGGGCAGTTTGCGGGCTTCTTCCGGGCCGGATACCACCACGCCTTTGCCTTGCGTATAGCCGAGCAGGCCGATGACTTCCGCGTGGCCGCCGTCCCCCACAATTACGGTGGAGTAGCCTTCCTGTGCGTATTTGGAAATGACGTCATGCGCGCGCTTAACGAGCGGGCAGGTGGCATCCACCACTTCCATACCGCAGGATGTCACTTCCTGCTGGAATTGGGGCGTAATGCCGTGGGCGCGGATAACCAAAACCCCGGTTTTATCGGCCGCTTCCTGCGGGTGGTTGATGGAAGAAATCTGCTTGGCGGCAAGCATATCCGTCACTTGTTTGTTGTGGATAAGCGGCCCAATGGTATAAATGGGCTTTTTGCCGGCGGCTTCCAATTCCAGCACTTTATCAATAGCGCGTTTGACACCCGGGCAGAACCCGGCACTTTTGGCTACAATCACGTCTTGTTCTTTTTCCATATACATATTATAGAAAATTACGCGTTTGCCCGGGGCCGGAAACGGAAGAATTTTCTATAATAAAATTATGAAAAAATTAATAACTTCTTTGGCGGCGTTGACGCTGCCGTGCGCCGCGTTTGCCGGCGCTTACAGCAAAATGTTTGCCGATGGGCATTTACGTTTTGATTACACCCCGCAGGAAATTGCCGCGTTGGAATCTTCCGCCCGGCAGGAATTGGATGCCAACCTGGGGGCTTTAACGCAAGTGGCCGCCGCGGAGCGCACCTTTCAAAATACGGTGCTGGCCCTGGAAACGGCCTACACCAATTATTGGTTTGTGCCTAAAAATTTATCGCTTTTGGCGTATTTTCATAAAGATTCTGCCGTGCGGGAAGCCGCCGCGCGGTTGGAAACGGTGGGAAGCCAAACCAAAGCCGCCGTATTTGCCCGGCGGGATGTGTACCGCGCCTTAAAAGAATATGCGGACCAAAAACAACCCTTGGCGCACGAAGAAGCGCGCCTGTTGGAAAAGTGGCTCCAAAAGTACGAGCGGGCGGGGATGTCTTTACCGGACAGCAAGCTGAAAAAGTATTTGCGCTTAAATGATGCCCGGCTTGAAAAAATCACCCGCTACAATGTAAATTTGAATAATTACAAGGACGAACTGCCCCTGACCAAAGCCCAACTGAAAGGGATGAGCGAAACGTTTATCAACCGTTTGGAAAAAACGGCCGACGGTAAATACATCGTCACCTTAAAATACCCGGACTATAACCCTTTTATGGCGAACGCGCAGGACGAAGAAGCCCGCCGCCGCCTGCAATATAAATTTGCCCGCCGCGGGGGGAAGGAAAACGTAAAACTGTTGGAAGATACCTTAGTATTGCGCCGCAAACAGGCGGCCCTGTTGGGGTATGCCGAGTATCCGGACTTTGTACTGCCGGTGCGTATGGCTAAAACGCAGGCGCGGTTAAGAGCTTTCTTAAAAGATTTGCAAACGCAAATTACGCCGCTTGCACAAGCGGAAACCGCCCAATACCTCCAACTGAAAAACGATACGTTGGGCACCCGTTCCACTGTGTTAAACGCTTGGGAACTGGGCTATTGGGCCAATCAGTATAAAAAAGCGCATTTTCAGGTAGATGACGAAAAAATTAAGGAATACTTCCCGACGGATACCGTAATAAACGGGATGTTTGCCACTTTTGGGCATTTGTTCGGCCTGACGTTTGAAAAAGCCGCCCTGCCCGCGTGGCACCCGGACGTGCAAACCTGGCTGATTAAAGACAGCAAAAGCGGGGAAGTAATTTCCCATTTTTATATGGATTTATTCCCGCGCGACGGCAAATATACGCATGCGGCAACGTGGTCTTTTGTGGACCGTTTCCAACTGCCGGACGGAACGTATCAAACGCCCGGCGTGGTGATTGCGGCGAATTTTTCCCCGGCGGGCAACGGCGTGCCGTCTTTACTGGGTCATAGCGAGGTGGAAACGCTGTTCCACGAGTTCGGGCACGTTTTGCAAATGTCCTTGGCAACGTCCAAATACGCCAGTTTAACCGGGGATAACGTGGCGTGGGATTACATAGAAGCACACTCCCAACTGTTGGAAAATTGGGCCTGGAACCCGGCTGTTCTCAAGCAGATTTCCGCCCACTATAAAACCGGGGAAAAACTGCCGGACGAACTGATTAACGCGTTGGTAAAATCCCGCCACGCGGGCGAAGCCTCGGCCTTTATCCGCCAGAACTTTTTGGGCCAGTTTGATTTGGAGGCCCACGCCGCCCCGCACCGGGTAAACACCACCCGCCTGTACGGCAAAATGATGAAAGACATTACGGGTATTCCCATGGCGAGGGGTACTTATCCGCAGGCCAGTTTCGGGCATATTATGTCCTTAACGGACCCGTATGATGTGGGGTATTATGTGTATGCGTGGTCTTTGGTAATTGCGCAGGATATTTTCTCCCGCTTTGAAAAAGAGGGGTTGGATAATGCCCAACTGGGGGCCGATTTGCGCAAATACATTTATACGCCCGGCACCGTATGGGACGAAAACGAAATGGTGGAAAAATTCCTCGGCCGTCCGTACAATAATAAGGCGTTTTTGAAAGGATTGGGAATAGCGGAAAAGTAAGCATTTTCAAGTGTTGCCTTATAAAACTCCCCGCGTTTTGCGCGGGGAGTTTTTAATGCGGCAGATTTTTAAGCAGCAACCACGCCACTACGGGCACTGCTAACACCAGTAAAAGCAGGATAATCCCGCCCGCGCCGGAAAGTTTACTGCGGGCCGGAGCGGGGCTACCCGCGTGCGGGGCAAGCGCATTTAACATGCTCTGCGCTTTGATTAAAACGGCATCTTGCGCCGGAGCCTGCGCCGTTTTGGGGGAGGAAACCTGCGGTGCTGAAAAGGGTTGCCATTCGCTAGTTAAGTGCAACACACGGCTATGCAAGGCGGAACATTCCTGCGGCGTTAAAAGGCGGCTTTCGTGATACACCACCGCGTTGCCGAAAGTTTCCAAATACAGGTCTGTCCGGGTTTTTAATAAGCGGATAAGAAAAGGGGTTAATAATTTGCCGGCTTCCCGGTCCGGCGTGTATAAAGCATAGGCGCGGTCAATTTCCGCTATGTTCGTTTTTACGGCCGGATATTGGCTGTGGGCAAATAAGCCGGGGCGCGGCGCTATTTTTAAGGTGGGGAAACTGCGCGTGCGGAACTCCGCCGCCAAAACCGTAATGCCGTCCGGCATAAACGCGGGGCCGCCCGGCGCGCCGAAAGCATCCGCCAAGCGCATAAAAGCGGCATTGTTGGAAAGGGTGCATACGCGGAAAAACCGGGGCGTATGGAAACGGAAAAATTCAAGTTTGTCCGCATTGAGCGCGGTAATCAAGCGTTCGCGGCGGGGCTCAAACAACGCCTGTTGCTCTTTGCTCCACGCGCGCAAGCGCGCCGTGCGGGTGCGGCTGTATTTATAATAACCCGCTCCGGCGGCTAATAAAAGGATTAAAATTCCTATTCCCATGTATTTATGGTAGCAAAAAAACCGGGGCCCTGTATGGGCCCCGGGAAACTTATTTGCGGGAGGTTAAATCCTGCGCCGGCTTTTTGCTGGATAAAATCGCCCAACTTAGCACCGCCAGTAGAAAAATAACCGTCACCCAACCCCACTTGCCGAGCGGGGTAAAAGTGTTGTGGTAATTGACCACAATGGGGGCCACAATAACGGCCACCATATTTACCACTTTAATCAGCGGGTTGACGGCCGGCCCGGCGGTATCTTTTAAGGGGTCGCCCACCGTATCGCCCACCACGCTGGCTTTGTGGCGTTCGGAGCCTTTGCCTGTGTTGGCGGCAAGGTCTGCGGGTTCGTCTTCCACCACTTTTTTGGCGTTATCCCACGCGCCGCCCGCGTTGGACATAAACACCGCAAGCAACTGCCCGGAAACAATAATCCCGGCTAAAAATCCGCCCAAGGCTTCCACCCCAAAGGTAAGCCCAACCACAATGGGGGAAACAATGCCCAGTACCGCCAGTACAATCAGCTCTTTCTGGGCGGCCACGGTGGAAATATTTACCGCGTTTGTGTAATCCGGCTTGGTTTTTCCTTCCAATACACCGCCCTTAAATTGGCGGCGTACTTCTTCCACAATCAGCGCGGCGGCCCGGCTGACGGCGTTAATGGCAAAGGACGAAAACAACCACGGCAACGCGCCGCCAATCAGCATGCCCACAAACACCGTAGGATTGGAAACCACAATCCCCACTTGGGAGAGTAGTTCCAACGCCTTGCTTTCTCCGGCGGAGGCCCAGGCTTCGTTCAGTAATTTTTGTACGTTGCTTACGTCCACCATATAAGAGGCAAACAACGCTACCGCCGCAATAACGGCCGAGCCGATAGCCACCCCTTTGGTAATGGCTTTGGTGGTGTTGCCTACGCCGTCCAAGTCGGCCATGATTTGGCGGGCTTTTTGGGTGTCTTTATCGTCTTTACCGTGCCAGGCCATTTCTCCAATGCCGTTGGCGTTGTCGGCAATCGGGCCGAACGAGTCCATCGCCACGTTGTTGCCGGTTAAGGTGAGCATCCCAATACCCGTCATAGCCACGCCGTACAGGATGAACGTGAATTGTTCGGCGGCGGTTAAGCCGTCTATGGAACCGAAAATAATTACGGACAGGAAAATCGCGCCCGCAATCACCAGCGTACTCCATACGGCCGATTCAAAGCCGACGGCCAAGCCGGATAAAATAGTGGTGGCGGAACCCGTAGCGGTGGATTTTTTAATTTCCTGCACAGGTTTTTTGTCCGTCCCGGTAAAATATTCGGTCAGGCGGTCAATGGTAATGGCCAGTAAAATGCCGATGGTTGTGGCGGCAAACGGGCGCCACCAACCGCCGGGCACTCCGGCCATATAATAGTAAGCCAGTACGCCGAAAATCGCCACGGAAATAATGGCGGAAATGGTGTAGCCCTTAAAAATGGCTTTCATGGCGTTTCCGGCGGTGCGTTTGGAGTCTTTTACCGCATAAGTACCAATAATGGAGCAAAGCACCCCAATCCCGCGCACCAGGAGCGGATAGACAATCCATTCGTGGTGGCCCGTAATGCGCCACAGGGTAATCCCCAAAATCAGGCCGGAAACAATCGTCACTTCGTACGATTCAAAAATATCCGCGGCCATACCGGCGCAATCGCCCACGTTGTCGCCCACCAAATCGGCCACAACGGCGGGGTTGCGGGGGTCGTCTTCCGGAATACCGGCTTCCACTTTACCCACTAAGTCCGCGCCCACGTCGGCCGCTTTGGTGTAAATGCCGCCGCCCACACGCATAAACAGCGCCAGTAGCGTTCCGCCAAAGCCAAAGCCCAACAGCGCATCCGGCGCGGCAATACCAAAAATAATAAAAATAAGTGTGCCGCCCAATAACCCGAGTCCGTCCGTCAGCATACCCGTGACGGTTCCGGCCCGGTAGGCAATTTTAAGCGCGTCCCCAAAACTGCGCTTGCTAGCCGCCGCTACGCGCACGTTGGCATCCACCGCAATACGCATACCAAACTGCCCCACCAGTAAAGAGAACACCGCCCCCAAAATAAAGGCACCGGCGCGTCCGAAAGCGGCAATCAGTTTAACGGTGTCGGGGGATAAACCGGCAAAGCGTTCCAACGAATCTTGCGATACAGGAACGATATAAACGGACAAGAAAAGACAAACCGTCAAAAGGCCGATTAAAGGCAGAATGGTTTTGAGTTGTCTTTTAAGGTAGGCATTGGCGCCTTCCCGAATGGCTCCCCATACTTTTTGCATTTCCGGGGTGCCGGCGTCTTCACGCAGCACTTGGCGGCGCAAAAACCACGCATACAAAAGCCCCAGCACCGCAATAAACAACACGCCAAACAATGCGTATTGTTCAAAGGTGCGTAGGGCAGCTATTCCATACCACATATCCGGTCTCCTTTGTAAACAAAGTAAAACTTCCCCTATATTATAATAAAAAAAATCCGTTCCGGCGCTTTATAAAAACAGGGGGTTGTATCCGGGCGCATTGTTTCCTATACTAAAAGTATGTATAAATGCAAAATGATATGGGGTTTGATAGCAGTAGCGTGCCTGGCTGTAAATGCAGGGGCGGCGCCGGTGAGCTTTTGGGCGGCCTTGCAACAGCAGGTGCGGGGGAGTGCGGCCGTCCGGCAAGATACGGGCATGGGGCGCTTAACCTTTATGCGCTATTACTTCCCTAAAAATACGGTCTATGCGCAACCGGGCACCTGGGAAAAATTAGTGGAAACGTTTGATTCGTCTTCCGAGGTGCGCGCCGTGGCGTTTTATTTATACCAAATGTATGTTTCCCAAGCGGCATACGGCGGAGCCGTTCCCGGGCGGCTGGATGTTAATTATTTGGGGGCGTTGGATAATTTTGAAATGTTAAACACGCCGTTTGATGCGCGCTCGGCCTCCGGCATTTATGAAAAACACAAAAAGGAAATAAAAACCCAACTGGCCAGATTTTTCGCCACCCAAAAAAAGCTCCCCGCCTATCCGGCGCAAAGCGCGCAAACAGACCAACAGGAGCGCGCCTTTTTGCGTGCGCTGGCGGCCAGTGCGGATGCCAACGGCCGGGCCGGCTATTTTTGGGCGGCTCCCCGGTGGAAAAATACGCTTTCCGCGCAAGATAAAAAATGGTTGGGCCAAATTTTGCATACGGGCCAGGCGGAAGCCTCCCAAAAAGTAGTTTTATACAAAACCCCCAAGGCGGATTTAAGCGCACTGGATAAAACCTCCGGGCGCTACTCCGGCGGCGGCATGGAGTATTTGTACCGCCCGGCGGATAAAGAATGTGACGCGTGCAGTTATGTGGTGGCGCGGGCCTTGCGCGAACAAATGCGCAAGCAAAAAAATGTAAATTGGGGCCATTTGCGGCTGTACCGTTTAACGGCCCGGCCCTTAAAAGGCGGCACGTTGCAACCGGCGCGTGGAAGCCGTTTTGCCCGGCCGGAAGGCGGTTTTTATCCGGCGTGGGATTATCACGCGGCGGTGCTAGTAATTATGAACCGCGACGGCCGTTATACCCCGGCGGTGCTGGATACGTTTTTATCGGCGGAGCCCATGGCGTTTAGCGCGTGGCTGGCGCAGTTTAAGGCCGCCAATACGCGCCTGACGGCAACGCCTTTTAAGCGGTTGGAGGAAATTGAAACCGCCATCACTCGGCCGGATAAAAAAGAGGGTCCAAATTGTATCAAAAACGGTTGCACCTATAAGCCGTATCCGGTACATCCATAAATTTATAAAAGCCCCGCTGAACGGCGGGGCGTTTTGTTGCGTAAAATCCGGGCCGAAACACCCCGGCAAGCGTTTTTATCCGCGCGGTGCGCGGCGAACCAGGTGCGGTGCTTGGCGGCGCGGCGTACCAACTCCGCGTATGAAGCTCTGCGCACTTTCGGGGAGGCCCCGGTGCTTGACGGCACAGCATACCAACGGTCCCACCACTCCCACCGGGTTTTTTAATTGACAAAGAAACAGTTTATTAGTAAACTATTTATATGGAAACTAAAAACACTAATCTGCGGCCTTACGGTATCAACCCGGCAAAGGGCCGCCGTTATGAAAACATTATATATGTATTGGCTTTAGTATATAATTTATTACAAGCCCGGGTGGAAAAATATTTGCTTCCGCACGGTTTGTCGGCGGTGCAGTTTAACCTGTTGATGTTGGCGGCGTATCAAAACAACGGCAACGGGATTAGCCAGGTGGAGTTATCCAAACGGTTGATAGCCTCGGCCAGCAATATCACCAAACTGGTGGAAAAATCCGTGCGGGGCGGGTGGATTACCCGCCGAACAAATCCGCACAGCCGCCGGGAAAACATCATTTGCATTACCCCGCAAGGGCAGGCGCTGATTGATAAAGTATGGCCGGAATATGATAAACTGGTGCGGGGGTTGACGGAAAAAATACCCGCGCAAAGCCGCCCGCAAATGGAACAAATTTTAAGAGATTGGTTCGGTGCCTTACAGGAGGGAAAATAGTATGTTATCTTTACTTAAGACATTTTTTAACCGTTCATTTTTAGCCTTGTTTTGCACGCAGTATTTAGGGGCGTTTAACGATAATTTCTTCCGTACGGCCATGGCTACTTTTATTACTTATAAAGTGGCCGATATGTCGGCGGGGAGTAAATCGGTAGTGGTTTCTTTGGCGGTGGCGTTGTTTATGTTGCCGTTTTTCTTGTTCTCGGCGGTGGCCGGGGAAATGGCCGATAAACTGCGCAAAGATGTTTTAATTAAAGCCACTAAAGGTTTAGAGGTGCTGATTGTACTGCTGGCCGGGGTGGGGTTTTTGACTATCAACGTGCCGTTGCTGTTGGGCGTGCTGTTTTTGATGGGTACGCAATCGGCCTTTTTCGGCCCGGTGAAATACAGCATTTTGCCGGATATTTTGGGCAAAAACCAGTTGATTGCCGGGAACGGTATTATTGAGGCCGGCACTTACGGCTCTATTTTGCAAGGTACTATTTTCGGCGGGATTATTATTTCCGTCAATGAATTATGGCTGCCGGGTATTATGTTGGCGGTAGCGGTGGCGGGGCTGTTGGCCAGTTTGTTTATTCCGGCCCAAAAACCGGCCAATGCCGCGCTGGAAATAGATAAAAACTTCCTGCGCAGTACTTGGAAAAACATGGCTTTTGCCAAGCAAAACCACGATATTTTCCTTTGTATTTTGGGGATTTCCTGGTTTTGGATGTTAGGCACGGCCTTAATTGCGCAAATGCCTTCTTTGGCGCATGATATATTAAACGGCACGCCGGGGCTGTTTACCTTTTTGCTGACGCTCTTTTCGTGCGGGATTGGGCTGGGCTCGCTTTTGTGCCAATTTTTGGTAAAGGGGGAAATTACCAGCAAATATGTGCCCATCAGCGCGCTTTTGATGACGGTATTTCTGGTAGATTTGGCGTGTGCTACCTCCGGCTATGTGCCGCCGGTTCTGCCGGCCGATTACAAGGCGTTTTTAATGACGTTTGCAGGTAAACGCATTACGCTGGATTTACTGGGCTTTGCGGTGTGCGGCGGTTTGTATATCGTGCCGCTGAATGCCATGCTCCAATTTTTAGCTACCGAAGAAACCCGCTCCCGTGTGATTGCCACCAATAACATTATCAACTCCCTTTTTATGGTGTTGGGCAGTGGGTTCTGCGCGTTGCTGTTGGCCTTGTACTTTACCATTCCGGCCGTGTTTGGCGTAATTGCGCTTATTAACGCGTTAGCCGCTATTTATATTTGCGGTTTGTTGCCGCACCATATTATCCGTATGATTATGACGCGGGTTTTGAACTTTGTATATGGCGTGAAAGTAAACGGCTTGGAACACTGGAAAAACCTGCAAGGTAATGCGGTGATTATTGCCAACCATACCTCCTTTTTGGATGCCGTATTGTTGTGGGTGTATATCCCCGGGCATTTGTATTTTGCCATTGATACTTACGTCAGCCAAAAATGGTGGGTAAAGCCTTTCTTGCATTTGGTAAAGTATTTTCCGATTGACCCCACCAACCCGATGGCGGTGAAATCCATTATTGAAGAAGTAAAATCGGGCAAGCGGGTGGTTATTTTCCCGGAAGGGCGCATTACTACCACAGGCGGGCTGATGAAGATTTATCCCGGCCCGGCCATGATTGCCGATAAAAGTGACGCGCAACTGTTGCCCATTTGTTTGGAGGGGAGCCAGTATTCGTTATTTTCCCGCTTTGGCACGCAGTTAAAAACGCGCCCGCAAAGCAAAATTACCATTACCGTTCAGGCGCCTAAAACATTAAAAATTGAAGAAAGCGTAAAGGGAAAGGCGCGCCGTTTGGCGGCCGCCCGCGGGCTGTACGATATTATGGTAAATATGAAGTACCAGGCCGGAAATACAGGCGAAACGCTGTTTGATTCCCTGTTGGATGCGTATAAACTGGTGGGGCGCAAAAAACGCATGATTAATGATGCCACGCGCCGCCCGTTAAATTTCGGACAATTTTTGACGGCTGTTTTTGTATTGGGTAAAAAAATAGCCCAACACCAGCAACCGGGCGAAATGGCCGGGTTTTTACTGCCGAATATGACGGCCTCCGTGGTGGCGTTTTTCGGGATGCGCGCCTTTAACATTACCCCGTGTATGCTGAACTTTTCAACCGGGGTAAAAAATATGTTGGCGTGCTGTAAGGCGGCTAACATTTCCACGGTGTTTACTTCCAAAACATTTTTGGAACAAGGCGGGCTGGTGGAAACAGCCGCCGCACTGAAACAGGCCGGGCTGAAATTGGTGTATTTGGAAGATTTGAAAAAAGAAATTACCCTTTGGGATAAAGCGGCCGGGTGGGCGGCCTCTTATTTCCCGCGGCGCTATTATAAACAAGTGCGCGGGAACGCCTCCTCTAAAGACCCTGCCGTAGTGCTTTTTACATCCGGCAGTGAAGGCACCCCCAAAGGGGTTGTGTTAAGCCACGAAAACATACAAGCCAACCGTTTGCAATTACAAAGCGTTTTGGATTTTGGGCTGAAAGACCGCGTATTTAATGCAATGCCTATTTTCCATTCGTTTGGGCTAACGGTGGGGACGTTGCTGCCGCTTTTAAGCGGGGTGCCGGTGTTTTTTTATCCGTCCCCGCTGCATTACCGCATTGTGCCGGAGTTGATTTACGATAGCAACGCCACCATTATTTTTGGTACGGATACTTTCTTTAACGGTTATGCCAAAATGGCGCACCCGTACGATTTTTACTCGGTGCGGTTGGCGGTGGTCGGGGCGGAAAAACTAAAAGAAGAAACTATCCGCAAGTATTACGACCAATTCGGCCTGCGCATTATGGAAGGCTACGGTGCTACCGAAACCTCCCCCGTAATGGCGGTCAATACGCCCATGTATTTTAAGCGCGGGAGCGTGGGCCGTTTGCTGCCCGGCATGGAGTATAAGTTGGAACAAATCCCCGGCGTGGAAGACGGCGGCAAGCTGTGGGTGAAAGGCGCCAATATTATGGCCGGGTATCTGCGTGATTCCAAGCCCGGCGTGGTGGAGCCGCCGCAAGGCGGTTGGTATGATACCGGCGACATTGTGCGGGTGGATGAAGACGGATTTGTGTTTATTTTGGGCCGCGCCAAACGCTTTGCCAAAATTGCGGGCGAGATGATTTCTTTAACGGCGGTGGAAACGGAACTAAATGCCCTGTGGCCGAACAAAATGCACGCGGTGGTTAATATCCCGGATGAGAAAAAAGGCGAACAACTGGTGCTGTTTACCACGGAGCCTGCGGTGGAACGCGGCGCGCTGTTGGCCGCTTTTAAGGCAAAGGGCGTCAGCGAACTGGCCGTACCTAAAACCATTCGCGTGGTGGAAGAACTCCCTTTAATGGGTACCGGCAAAGTGGATTATGTAAAACTGAAAGAAATGGCCGCCGGCCCCCAAAACGCTTAAACGCTTCCCGCAAGCGGAAGATGGTTTTTAGGGTGAAAAAATGATATATTGCAAAATATCGTAAAGAACGCCAGGAGCTTATTATGTTAGTTATTATTATGGCAATAGTGGTTTTAATAATCATTAAAACACAATTTCTTTCCATATCCAAATTTCTGGAAAAAGTGGATTTCAGAAAGATAAAAATTGATGAACAAAAAAGATGCATTTTTATTCAGGATTCTGTTTATTATTTTTCGGATATAGAGCGCGTTTCTGTGGTAGAAGACAGCGACCAACCTACTTTATATGAACTGTATATGAGCCGCGGTTGTTATAATGCCTATTTTGCTACTATGATGTTCAAATTGAAAGACGGAACTAGGGTTTCCTATCATGCGGTTTCTAAAGTGCAAATATATGAAATTCTTAAAAAATTACAGCCCTATGTTAAGGTGCCGTATAATTGGGAAAGTTATAAGGTTTCATTCTTTTCCTTTGGTTCCGTTTTGATTTTTGTGATAATTTTATTTTTAATTCTCTTCTTCTTTTCCGGCGCAATATCCTTGCGCTAAACACCAACAACCCTTATAATAATATAAGCCTAGCGGAGAGGTTTATGTTGTATAATATTTACACAGGTGCAGGGTAATAAATGCCGGAGGTTAAAAATATGCCTAGAAAAATATTGAAAATTTTAATTTCATTGTTGTTTTTGGTAGTTGCTACCGTCGCGGCAATTTTTACTGTCAGAACATTCACTCATAAATCTGCTCCCAGCGCTGTTCAGCCCGGTATTGAGGGGCAGGATGCCGGTTATGGGAATGCCTCTGCGCCCCGCCCCAGCTTAAAGCACGCCACCCGTTACGGAGTGTTTGGCGTTAGACCGGGCACTAAACGATAAATCAATGACCCTGTTTCCTAAAAAATTAAGCAGTGTTGTGTGGGAGCTAACCTTAAGATGCAATGCCCATTGTTCGCATTGCGGGTCTTCTGCGGGTACCATGCGCGCCCACGAGTTGACCTTGGAAGAAAGCCTGCGCGTTTGTGACCAACTGGCAGAATTACACTGCGAAAGAATTAATTTGATGGGCGGGGAGTTGTTCCTGTACCCACACTGGAAAAAAATAGCGTCTTATCTGTCCAAAAAGGGTATTTTAGTTTCCATTATTACGAACGGAATTTTGCTCAACAAAGAAAATATTTCTTTTCTAAAAGAAATTAATACCGAAACCATCGGTATAAGTATTGACGGCGGTTTAGCGCAAACGCATGACACTGTAAGGCAGGTGCCGGGCCTTTTTGATAGAATTTTTCAAAATATCCCAACGATTAGCCAAGCGGGTATCCCCCTGGTGGCTATAACTACTTTAACAAAAAAGAACCTCTTGGAATTAAATATCCTAAAGGAAAAACTTTTGAACTCCGGTTTTAGAGGGTGGCAATTACAAATAGCCGCGCTTACCGGAAGAATGGCCGAGGCATTTTTGCTTAACCAGGAAGAATATTATATCGCGGGGCTTTTTGCCGCTAAAAATACCATATCTGTTCCACAAAATAAATTGCAAATAACGGCTATGCATGATTTTGGCTATTATTCCAAGACTATTCCCATAAAAAAAGGGCTTTTCGGTTGGACGGGTTGCCCCGCCGGCAAAGGCGTGTTGGGCATACGCAGTGATGGGAAAGTCCACGGTTGTTTATCTATGCAAAATGATAAATTTGCCGAAAGAGATTTGCGGAAAGAAACCTTAAAAGAAATTTTTTATGCGAACGATTTTTGTGTTTGGAACAAACGCTTCCACCGATACAAAAAACTGGGGGGTTTTTGCAAAGAATGTGAATATGGCCTGGTGTGCCTGGGCGGATGTTCTGATATTGCGCACTCCGTGACCGGGAATGTAGGGAATAATCCGTTTTGTTTCCACGCCATTGAAACTGCGTATAAAAAATTAAAACCGACCAATGATTTTGAAGCTATCTTCCAAAGTATTACGCAAGGTAAAATGACGGACGACGGGAAATTTTACCTTAGCACAAAAGAAGAATTAACGGCGGATTTAGTTGAAAAATTAAATATATCCGTAGCGCAAAAACAGCTTTTGAAATTATTGACGGACTAATTTTGCGGGAGGATAAGCGGGAATTTTTCCTCCCCCGGTTTTTATTCGTGCGCCCGTCAAAAAGCCTTGTATGAAAAATGGGAAAAAGAGTGGGAAAAACCCTTTCAACCCAACCCCCCAATCAACTGGGCTAATGTAAAATACGCCAAACAAGGTAAAAAGTACAAAAAATACGCCGTTCAGTGTGTGTCCGCTGGCAAAATAGAAATAACGGAGTACCGCTACAAATACCGTCTACCCGCAAAAGATGTTGCCGGCTTGTTTGATTTGTATGATAACAAAGGCCGTTTAGTGAGCCGCGCAGAGGATTATAAAGGGGGCAAAGAGGAAGTTTGAGCCTATAAAATCAAGTAAATTGTCTTCATTTTATGCCCTCTAAATAGGTTTGCAACACCTCTTTTACGCGGTTTTGTAAAGAGGCGGGAGATTCCACCGTAATATGCGGCAACCAATGCAAAATGGTGGGTAAAATTTCTTCCTCGCAGGCGGCTTGGCAGGAAAGGACAATGCGGCCGTCTTTGAACTCTTTTTCCACCTTTTGCAAGGGAAAATAAATTTTATCCTTAAAATACTGGGCGCACTTAGCAGATACTTCCAACAAAACGGACAGCGGACGCTCTTTTTCAAACCAAATGTTCGTGCTTTCACGCAAAATTTTATCTACATTTTTGTTGTATTTGAAGTATTTGTTAAGAGCCGCGGCAGAGGTTATTTTTTCTAAACGGAATTTTAGCAGTTTGTCGTCGTCCGTAAGGGCTAAAAGATACCAAAATCCCTCCATCCACATAATTTTTAATGGGCGCACCGGATAGCAAGCCTTTTTGCCGCCTTGATAACATACATTTACCCATTGGCGGGCGCGGATACATTCTTCCAAGGTGTGCGCGAGCGGAGAATCTTTGTAAGTGCCGCTGTGGACCATTTTGATAAAAAACGGGTTGTCTTCCGGCACGGTAAGCAAGCGCTTTTTAAGGGCGGAAAAAGACTCCCCAAAATGGCTCCCTAGCGAGGCGGCCATATCACTCATTAATACCAGCAGGCACGCCTCCGCGCCGGAAAGTTTCATTTTCTCTAATGAAAACCCTTCCACAAACGCATATTCTCCGGGGGCCGGGTTCCAAAGCGGGAATTGCGCTTCTTGTATGTCATTCATATCGCGCTGCAGGGTGCGTACGGTCACGCCCACTTCCAGCGCTAGGGCGGATAATTGAATGGGGCCTTTATCCAACGCGTTGAGTTCATATAAAAGGCGGGTTAATTTGTGTTGCATATCTTTTTGCATAAAAACCTCTTATTCAAAGTATAGCACATAAGGGCGACAAGGCGGTGTCGTATCCGCGCGCTATACTGATAATCTGCCGGAACGGGCATGTTTAGGAGATTATACCCATGAAAAACGAAGTAATTTATATGGCTAAACCCACTTGGTATACAGAACAAGTATATCCCGGCCACGCAAAGTTTTACAAAAAATTTGTGGCCCAATTAAAGCAGTATCACGAGGTGCGCGCGTTGGAACTGCCCGATATTTGGGTGCGTGATTTTCTGCCGGTGCAGAACACGCAAACCGGGGAGTTGTATCAGCCTTTTTTTGACCCGCGCTACGCCAATTATACGCCTAAATTTACGGCGGCTATCCGCGCACAGGTAAGGGGGGCTTTCCCGCATGCTAAAGCGTGTGACGCGCGCATAGACGGCGGGAATATCGTGCTGACACCCGACAAAAAACAGGCGTTTTGTTTGGAGAAAAAGACGATTTTTCGTTCATCGGACCCCGCACAAAAAGCGTATGTGGAGCAAGAATTAAAGCGCGCGTTGGGCGTACAGCAAATTGTATGGCTCCCCCAACAAAAAGGCGATAAAATCGGCCATATAGACGGCTATATTCAATTTTTGGGGGACGTTTTAATAGAGGGGGCGGCTTCTATTTGGTATGGAGATATTACCCCTTTGCTTGATAGCAAATCCGCCCACCGGATAGCCCGCTCCCATCCTTTTACCAGCGTTTCTTTATTATGTCCGGTGGCCGAAAATGATTGGCTAAGCGCCAAGGGCCTTTATGTGAATTTTTTGGAAACGTCGCGCGCTGTTTTTTTACCGCAGTTTAATTTGAATCAAGATGACGAAAATGCTAGAGTAATACTAAATCACACCCGCAAACCGGTGGTAAGGGTGGATTGTGCGCAAATAGCCGAGTACGGCGGCGCGGTGCATTGTTTAACGAGGGAATATGATGAATGAAAAAATAATTCAACAGGAAGATTTATGTGAGCAGATTGATTTTGAATTGCCTGTGAAAGACAGGTTTTCAAAGTTGGCCGAATATTTATTTACACAATGCGCTTTATGGGTTTCCGGCCAATATTTTAACTTACAGGAAATAGAATTTTATTATTATGGGAAAACCAAGCCCAATTGGGATGATTTTTGTATTCATACAGGGGAACAATACAAGGGAGAAGTAGCCGCCCCTTTTTGTTTCCACCAATGGGGAATGGATTTAATGGCCGGAAATAAAGAAACTAAAGTGGGCGTACTAATCAGAGGAATTAAAGCCATGCAGGGAACGGCCCTTGCTTATGGCCCCAGCAAATTATTTGCCCATATTTTACCCCAACAAGAACAATATGTACAAAGCAAGCATGGAAAACAATTAAAAGAGATGGTACATAAAGGGGAGATAAAATTGATTGCCAAAAAGAAGGAACAGGGGGATATTTGTCTTTTACAAGGGCCGCGCATTTTAATGGGTCAAGGCGAAACAAAATTTGCCCCTTTACGCTATGCGGTTGATTTAGAAGGAAAAGACAAAGGGCTATTACTGTTAAGTTCTTTCTTGTTGGGAAGGTTTGATAAATTTGATAAAGATGCCCCAATGCCGAAAATATTAAAGAATTATGAAAAATGGTGGCGAGTGTATCAGTGTATGCAGCAAAATTCAAAATAAGTAATTTTTATCTGTTTGCATTTTAAGGCAGTTGATTTCCCAAGACCTAGCATTTTTCCTAGGTCTTTTTTGTGTTTTTTGTGCGACATAGCGCTGTCGCCAGGGGGTGCTATCCTATAAGTAATCTAACAAAAAAGGAGTGCCATTTATGAACTATACACAAGAACAATATGAGACCTTATATTATCTAAATAAGTTGCTCCCCCGCTTGAAAACTAAGAAAAATTTTGAGCGGGATTTGATACTGGCAGCCCAAAAAATAAAAGAAGACTTGGTGCCGGGGTTGAAAAAGCTGGATGCGTTCGGCAATTCCTCAAAAATCCGAAAAGTGCTTGCTGAAATAGAGCAAGTATTGGCTAAATATGGGGAAAATTATCCAAAAATTACCCCAACACCGGCCCAAAAAAATATGGAATATCTGGTGCATATCTTCCGGTTAAGTAAAGAGGAGCGCGCCGTTGTATATTTTTTGAGTGCTATGCAAAATAATGAACTCTTGCAGGAGTGTGTGCGAGAATTTGGTGCAGATTTGGAGGAGGAAGAAGATACCCTCACCATGGTAGCAGGGTTGCCGAAAGGATTGGGAAATTCTCTTTTGAATCCAGACGCCCCATTAATGCGGTTGGGCATTCTGTTTCGTACACGGTATCGGGGTAGTTTGCATTTGAGCAGTTGGGTGCAGGAGTTTATCTTTTCCTTACACAAAAACGATGCCGCACGCTATGAGGCCCTTATCGGTGTGCCGGTGCCAAGCAAAGATGAACTTACCGTCAAAGACTTTGCCTATGTGGAGGCGGCTAAATTGGCCACGCGGCTTATGAAACAAGCCAGACACACCAAAGGGTTTAATATCCTTTTATACGGCACGCCCGGCACCGGGAAAAGCAGTTTTGCACAGGTGTTGGCCCAATCGGCCAAGCTGAACCTATATCCGGTAGGGGTTTGCAATAATGGGGAAGAAGAAAAAAACTACCGTTTACAACAGTTGTACCGCAAACAATTTTTGCTTAAAACGGTTAAAAATACTTGTCTGCTTTTGGACGAGGGGGAAGATATATTTTCCAGTTTGGAAACGCGCACCAGTAAAGTAGAAATCAATAATCTGCTGGAAAATAACGAAGTGCCTGTTATTTGGACTACCAATAAAATCCACCGGATGGACCCGGCCTATATCCGCCGCTTTACCTTAGCCGTGTGTTTTGATAAGCCGCCGGTAGAAATGCGCCAAAAGATTTGGAATAAGTATCTGTCCGCCAATAAAATTACTTACACCAAGGGCGACACGCTTGCGCTTGCCAAAAAGTACGAAGTCCAACCGTCTATGATTGCCGGCGCGGCGCAAGCGGCCCGGATGGCCAAAGGCGGCTTGCCTACCGTTCAAGAGCATTTGTCTTTTATGATACAGGCGCTGAACGGGGGGCGGAAAAATCCCGAAGAGGAAAAAACAAACATCCGCTTTTATCCGGCCTTAATTCATGCGGATATGGATTTGCAGGCGTTGACTACCCAACTAACCCGTTTGGGGCGGCTGAATTTTTCGCTTTGTTTGTACGGTGCAAGCGGTACGGGGAAATCAGCCTATGCACGGTATTTGGCGGATAAACTGGGGTTGGAGGTGGTGCAGCGCAGAGCCTCTGACTTAATCAGCTGTTATGTGGGGGAAACGGAGCAAAACATAGCCAAAGCATTTGCGCAGGCCCGAGAGGATAAATCCCTGCTGATTTTTGACGAGGCGGACAGTTTCTTGCGGGACCGTTCCACCGCCGCGCGCTCGTGGGAAGTTTCCAGCGTGAACGAAATGCTTACTTGGATGGAGAATCACCCGTATCCGTTTATTTGCACGACCAATTTAATGGAATCGTTGGACCCGGCCAGTTTGCGGCGGTTTAGTTTTAAGGTTAAGTACAACTTTTTGACGAGCCAACAAGTAAAAGAGGCGTTTGACTACTTTTTTGGAATCAAAATTGCACTGGCCGAAACGGCGGGGCTGGATAAACTGACTCCCGGAGATTTTACACTCGTAAAAAATAAGGCGGAAATTTTGGGCACAAGCACGCAATTTAGCGCCGTTAAAGAAATGTTGGAAACGGAGCAGAAACTTAAACACAATGCTTATGGAAACGGCATTGGTTTTCGGGCAAATTAAAGGAGAAAACAGATGCTCACTATGCAGGAGTTAACACAACATTTTAAGCCTATTTTAGCTAGAACCATAGATACGAAAGAGCCTACGGAAAACGGTATTAAAATACCTTATAAAAACATCGCCAAAGTTTGTATTGAATTTGCCCCGGGAAAAATTACCGAACTGGCATAAGAAATAGGAAAAAAGGAGAAGATAATGACGGAATATAACCCGGTTGAAATGTGGCGGAAAAGTCTTAGCCCGGCAGATTTGGACGTCCACCAAGGGGCGCTTTTTGACTCTTTACGCGCGGCGGGTAAAGTTTCGGAAAAGGAAGTCGCGGGGCCGTCGGGCGGGCCTGATTTATTAAGTAAAGGGGATTGGTTGCCCGGGCGGCAATCCGCGCGCCTGTTCTGGTGTGAAAATTGGGATAAGGAGTCTTTCTGGAAGGAAATGAATGGTTATCACAATAGCCCGATTGATTTGGCTAACCAAATTTACGAGCGCACTAGGCAGGCCGGCATTGGCACGGTCACTTACACTTGTACAGGCGTTGCGGCTATTACGGGCAACATTGTATGTATGGGCAAAATGCAGGACGGAAAGTATATAACTAATCCTGCACAGGGCGCGCCCCGCCAATTTGTGGATGAATTAACACCTAATGATATTTTGATGTTTGGTGTATGGCGTACTTATCCTGTAAGTGGTGTCGCGGATTACGGGCCTTGGATGATGTGTTTATGCCACCATTTGGGCACAGGGCGGCGGGAAGATTATTACGAATATGCTTTTGATGCCGGGCTAGATGCTATTGACTATATTGGTACTGAATTTTAACTTGACTTCCTTGGCGTTATAAGTGGTAATGTGTATAGGATAGAATATGCCAAACTATACACATTTAACCGCGCGGAAATTGGAGTTAAAATGGATGGGGGAAAAGGCGGCGTTTGGGCTGTTTGGCGGAGCATTTTGCGACCCGGTACTTTATGGAACAAGGGCGCGGGGACCGGGTGTTTTTATAAAAACGCAGGAACCCTCTAATTTTAGTAAAACTGTGGGGCCATGCTAAAACACGGAACCCAATAAAAAACCCCGGGTTCACGCCCGGGGTTTTTTGTGAGCGGTATTTAATAAAAAACCCGCCGTTAGGCGGGTATTAGTTGTAAATGGCGGAGTCGACGAGATTCGAACTCGCGGTCTCTGCCTTGACAGGGCAGCGTGTTAACCAGGCTACACCACGACTCCAAACACTGCTTTCTTACTACACATATATTTTAACTTAATTTGGGCTGGCCCGTCAAACAAATTTTGCAAAAGTTTCTTTTTGCTTAAAATTTCAGCTAAATTTACCCCACAAAATTTGTTCCAACTCCAGCGTAATGCCGTGTTTTTCTTTTACTTTTTGGCGTACTTGGTCCATTAAGTTTTTAATATCTTCCGGCGTGGCGCGGTTAAAGTTTACAATAAATCCGGCGTGCTTTTCGGATACTTTCGCCCCGCCGACGGACAGGCCGCGCAGGCCCGTGTCGTCAATCAAGCGGGAGGCATAATCCCCCACCGGGCGCTTAAACACGCTCCCGGCCGACGGATATTCCAGCGGTTGTTTTTCTATGCGTTTATGCAAAATAAAATTCCGGCTGGAGGTAAGTTCTTTGGCGTCCGCTTTTTGCAGTTTGAACGCCGCGGACAGGATAATAAAGTTTTCTATCCCTTCCACATGGCGGTAGGCGTGCGGAACATCTTTTTTCAGTAGCGTAGCCGGCCGGCCCTCGCGGTCAATCACGTCAAAATATTCCAGGGTGTCAAAGGTTTCTTGCCCAAACGCACCCGCGTTCATATAAACGGCTCCGCCGATACTGCCCGGTATGCCGGACAGTTTTTCAAGCCCCGCCAGGCCCGCGGCGGCGGAAAGCTCGCACGCTTTATCCAGCGCGGCCCCGGCTTCGGCGCGCACGGTGTCGCCCTCGCAGGTAATGCTATCCATGCGGCTGGTGGCGCAAACAATGCCGTTTAAGCCGCCGGAGCCTACCAAAATGTTGGAGCCAAACCCCAGTATGCGCAAGGGAATGTTGCCCGTATTGGCTAATTTTAATACAAAGCTCCAGTCCTCTTTTGTTTTGGGCAACACCAACACTTCCGCATTTCCTCCGGTGCGGTAGGTGGTGTGGCGGCCCATGGGCTCGTTAAATAAACAATGTTCGCCAAAGAAGTTTTTTAATTCGTTTTTATAATCCATAAACCGTTAAAAATTCAGGCCGATACCGCCTTGAAAGCCCTCGTTCCCTGCCGTTTTGGTGTAGGCACCGAACAGGTAGCCGAACGGAAACGGTTTTAAGCTGGCCCCTACCGTATAGCGCACGGAGTCGTCATCGGAAGACAAGCGGTAAGGCAGGTTTTTGGTTTCCATTTTGGCGTAGTCATAGCCGACGCCCGCGTACGGAGTGAGGAACAAAAAAGTGAAAGAGGCCGTGGCGGAGGCGGAATAATGGTCCTGTTTGTACCAATCGGTGGAGCCGCGGTCGTAAAAAGCCATGGTGGAAACATCAATCACTTCCAATAGCTTAAACGAGTATTTTAACCCGCCGCCCAAAGACTTAAACCCGTTCATATCGGTCCCGCGGGCCATTACGGTAATGCCCAGCACAGGCAGTTTGGTTTCGGCGGTTAAAAAGCCGGTGTACAGGTAATCTTCGTGCGAAATATGGTTAGAGTCGGAGGGTTTAATCGCGCTTACGCTGGCCCCAATATCAAACCCGGGGAAGGTGGCCCCTTTGGCGGTGTGGAAATCGGCCACGCCTATCATAGTGGCAACGTCTTTATTGTAGGCGGATAAATCGGAAGATGCGCTGATGTGGTTTCTAAAATCATCTCCCAAATCGGTCGCGGCGGCGGGAAGCGCGCAAACCAAGGCAAAAAGCAGAGCGGACAGTTTTTTCATATTAAAACTCCTGTTGATAAAATAAGTGACATATAATATGATAGAAAAAGAGAGCCCGTTTATCAACCGGGCCGCACAAAAGGAGAGGGTTTTATGGTTAGTGAATTGGCCGGAACGCTTACAAAACATAAATTAGATGTTGCCGCATTGAAAGATGCTTTTTATCATCCGCAGGGGGCTCCTGCGCCTGTTAAGTTTGGTACTTCGGGCCACCGCGGGCAGTTGGGAACGGGCTTTTGCGCGTTGCACGCCAAGGCGATTGCGCAAGCCGTGGCGCGCCTGCATAAAGAGCGCGGCATTAGCGGCCCGGTGCTGGTGGGGGGAGATACCCGCGTGGTTTCCCGCGATACGGCTAATTTGTGCGCGGAAGTGTTAGCCGCCAACAACATTCCTGTTATTTTGCCGGATATGCCGGTGCCTACGCCGGTGTTTTCGTTTGAAATTTTAAGCGGCCGCGCGGTGGCCTGCTTAAACGGAACGGCCAGCCACAACCCGCCGCAGGATATGGGGCTGAAATACAACCCTTCTAACGGCGGCCCGGCGGATGCGGAGCTGACCGGGCAAATTGAAAAATATGCCAACGAGTATTTGCAAAATCCGGCCGCTATTCAAACAATGCCGCTGGAAGAAGCGCGCCAAAAAGGGCTCGTCAAATCTGCCGACGTGCTGACCCCGTATGTGACGGCGTTGGGGCGGATTATTGATTTTAAGGCGATTGCCAAGTCCGGCATTAAAGCGGCTATTCACCCGTTGGGGGGCACCAGTTTGCCGTATTATGAAGCCATTAAAAAGCAATATCATTTGGATAATATGGAAATTGTGGATAAAACCCAAGACCCCACGTTTAGCTTCATCCCGTTGGACCACGACGGCAAAATCCGCATGGACCCGTCTTCCAAATATCCTATGTCCCCGCTCATTAAACTGGTGGAAAGCGGCAAATACGCTTTTGCCGGAGCCAGCGACCCGGATGCGGACCGCTTCGGCTGTGCGACCCAAGCGGGCGGGCTGATTTCGCCCAACCACGCGCTGTGCGTGATGGCGGATTATTTGCTCAAACACCGCCGGGAAGGCAATTCTATCGGGCGCACTTTGGGCACCACGGCACTGCTAGACCGTCTGGCCGCCGCGCAGGGCGCTAAATTGGACGAAGTAAACGTAGGATTTAAGTATTTTGTGCGCGGGTTGGCCCGCCGTAAATATGTAATAGCCGGGGAAGAAAGCGCCGGGATGTCCGTAAGCGGGTGGACGACGGAAAAAGACGGCATTTTAGCCGTTTGTCTGCTGCTTGAAATTATGGCTAAACAAGGGGATATTGCCCACTTGTACGACGGCCTTACCAAATTGTACGGAACCCCCAGTTATACCCGGATAGACGTGCCGACGGACGACGAAACCAAACGCAAAATAAAAGCACTCAAAAAGACGGATTTTGCCAACCTGTATACCGTAGCGGGCGAGCGCGTCACGCAAGTGCGCGATACGGACGGCATTAAAATCTACTTGCAGGCTTCTTGGTTTTTGGTGCGCCCTTCCGGCACGGAAAACATCTTAAAATTCTATGCGGAAACCTTTTTGGGCGAAGACCACTTGCAACGCATTGTGGAAGAAGGCCAAAAATTATTTAGTAAATAGTATGCTATTCTAAAATACCCGCACCCCGGCCCTGTTTCGGCGCCGGGGTGTTTTTTATTATGAGGCGGCCTTTTCAAAGGGCGGTTTTTTATCCTTTTCCAAAATGCCCCACGGCCCCAATTTTTCCTCCCACTCGTCCCGGGGCGGTTGGTTTTATGGGTAAAGCCTACTTTTGGTAAAATAAAAGTATGTTAAATTTTTTATATGTGGGCTTGGGCGGTTTTGCCGGAGCCGCACTGCGTTATGGGGTGAGCGCTTTGGCGGCCGCGCTGGCGTGGCGCGGGCATTGGGGCACGTTGGCCGTTAATGTACTGGGCAGTTTGGCTATCGGTTTTTGCGCGCCCTGTTTTGAAAATTCCGCCCACCCGGGCCGTTTGTTTTTGGTGGTGGGGGTGTTGGGCGGATTTACTACTTTTTCCAGTTTCTCTTTAGATACGCTGGCGCTTTTTCAAAACCGCGGTTTTGGCCAAGCGGCCCTGAATGTGTTATTAAATGTAGGGGTTTGTTTGGTGGCGGTGTGGGCCGGGTTCAAGTTGCAAAAAATGTGTTAAACGCTTTTTCAAATAAAACGCGGGAGCCTTATAAAAAGCAGGCTCCCGCTTTTGTGTGCCTAAATATGCCTTAAAATTAAGCGGCGCGGCGGTCCATTACATAGCAACTGCCTTTCGGCTGGCGTTTGGCTAAACATTTCAGTTCACTGCCAATGTTGCTTACCATCGCAAAAGAGGTCAGCTTGCGTTGGGTGTTATGCACAATGCCAATACCAATGGAAAGCAAATTAAACCGTTCCGCTTCGCCGCGGCGGTTGACGGAGTCCATAAACCCTTGCAGGCGGTCTTGCTCGTTGTAAAACAAGGGGGCGGTGGAGTCTAATTCCTGGGTGATTTGCTGGGCAATAGCCTCTGCTTTATCAAAAGAGCAAACCACAATAAAATCATCTCCGCCAATGTGCCCCACAAAGGCCGTGGGGTCTTGCTGGGCGGCGCGTACGATAATGCCGGACACGGTAAGGAGTACATGGTCTCCGGCGGCAAAACCGTATTTATCGTTATATGCCTTAAAATTGTTTAAGTCACAATACAGCACGGCAAACTTACGTTGGGAGGCAATTTCCTGCTCCACGCGGGCTTGTATGGAGGGGTTGCCCGGCAGGCGCGTTAAAGGGTTGCTGTCCATTTTTTGTTTGTTGCGTTTAAGGAGCAATTTTACGCGGGCGACAATTTCTTCGCCGTCGGCGGGTTTGGTTAAATAGTCGTCAATATCCAGGCCCAAACCTTCCAGTTTGGTGGCTTTATCGGCCGCCGCGGTAAAAATGATAATGGGCGTGTGCAAATAGCCGGTGCGGCTGCGCACTTCGCGCACCACCTCAAAGCCGGTTTTGCGGGGCATTTCGTAATCTAAAATCAGCAAGTCGGGGTTTTCTTTATAGGTTTTATCAATAGCTTCCTGCCCGTCTTGCGCTTCTATCACGCCGAATCCGGCATCTGTAAGCACTTCCGATACTAAAAAGCGAAGGGTAGCGGAATCATCCGCCAGTAAAATTTTTGCATTGGTCTCCATAGTAAGTATTAAATGAAATATTACTGCCCGGCGCAAGAGCAAATTTTCATATAATAAATTTATGACCTATGCCATTTTGTTTATTGGAGCTGTTTTATTTTTAGGGCAGGTGTTTTCTTTCTTGTTTGAAAAAACCCGCCTGCCGGACGTTTTGCCCCTAATGCTGCTGGGGATGTTAATCGGCCCGGGGCTGCATATCGTCACGCCGGATATGTTCGGCTCGGCCGGGCAGATTTTTACTACCTTGGCGTTGGTGGTGGTGTTGTTTAAGAGCGGGGTGAATTTTAACGTATCCGCCTTGCGCGGTACGGCGTTGCAGGGCGTGTTGTTGGCTACCTGTATGTTTTTATTGGCCGGCGCCGGAATTGCGTTTTGCTCCTATTGGCTGTTGGATTTGCCGCTACTGGCGGCGTGTGTAATCGGCGCGATTGCGGCCAGTAATTCTTCGGCGGTGGTCATTCCGTTATTAGGCAAACTCAACGTGGCCGATAATACCCGCACCGTGCTGTTTTTAGAGGCTAATTTAACCGGGGTGTATGCGATTGTGGTTTCTTTGGCGTTGATTGGCGTACTGGTGACGGGGGCCAAAGTATCGGCCGGATATATGTTGTTTGAGGTGGTTAAATCGTTTGCTATCGGCATTGGGTTTGCGTTGGCGGCCGGGCTTTTTTGGATGAGCGTATTAAACCATGTGCGCCGGATGGAAAATGCCGTATCCCTGACGTTTGCGTTTGTGCTGTTGGTGTACGGCGCCACCAAGCTGTTGGGCGGAGACGGCGCGATTGCAACCCTGGTGTTTGGCATTGTGGCGGGCAATATCCGCGTGTTCAGCCGCCTGTGGCTGCATAAATTTGAAATTAAAGGCTTTGCCTTAAATGCGGAAGAACGCGTGTTTTTTGATGAAGTGGAATTTATTTTCAAAACGCTCTTTTTTGTATATATGGGTATTTGTATGCGTGTGGGCGCGTGGGGCCCGGTGGCGGCGGGGCTGTTGGTGGTACTGGTAAAATTTCTGTTGCGTTTGCCGGTGGCCGATTTTTGCACCGCTAAAACGATGTCCCGCGGGGATACGGCCGTTTTGTGGGCCATGTGCCCCAACGGCCTGGTCAGCGCGGTACTGGCGGCTATGGCGGCCCAACAACTGCCCGGGGAAGGGGAAACCGTGCAAGATGTGGTATATGCGGTTATCTTTTTCGGCGTGATATTATCCAACCTGCTTTCCTTCCGCTTGCAGAAAGGCGGTTTACAGGGGTTTGTAAACAGTGCTTTCAGCAGGCATATTTCCCAATAAAAAAGCAAAATTCCGCGCGTAAATGCGGCATTTTGACCCCATAATAAAAAACACCCCGGGCGAAAGTTCGGGGTGTTTTTCCGTTTAAGGTTTGTAAATAAAGGACAGTAAATTTTGTTTGAGGTGGTCCCTGCGCCAGGAAAAAAACTGCTCCGCGTTGCCGCAGGTGCAAAAATCCGGCGCGTAAACGGCGCCCTCGGTTAAGCCGGCTTCTTGCAGTTGGCGGCGGATTTCTAAAGTTAAATCTATAAATAATTTTCCGTTTTGGCGCACCCAACAGGTTTGCGGGAACTGTTGCGCGGTGTCTTCCTGCACTTCAAAACAGCATTTTTGAATATGCGGGCCCAAAAACGCCTGCAACGGCCCTTTGGCCCCCAACGCCTGCATCTCTAGTGCGGTTTGTTGCGGTAATAGCTGCGCCACCCCGCGCCACCCGGCGTGAACCAAAGCTACCAAATCGGCCTCTTTATCCCATAAAAACAAGGGTACGCAATCGGCGGTCAGCACGGCGGCCCCAAAGCCTTTCGGGCGCAAAATCCAACCGTCTGCATGGGGGAGCGGGGTGATTTTTTGTTGCCGGACGGCCTGCTCGGGCGTGAGGATAGGCAAAATATGGTCCCCATGCACTTGGTGTAAGCGCAAAATGCGGGAGGAGGGAATATCCAATTTTTCAAAAAAAGCATCTTGTACCGGGCGTTCGCGCATATTGCCTGCGTGGCGGGAAACAGTCCCGCCCACTACGCCCAGGGCCAGTAATCGGGGGTCGGAATAAATTTTCATGCGTTTAGTTTTTTCAGCCGCACGGTGGAAAGTTGCGTGCCTAAAATATGCTTCGCCAAGCGTTTGAACCGCTCAGGCGCATCACTGGCGTAAATAGCCAGGGAGCCTTTGCCGCCGGCTTGCTGTTGGCGGGAGGATAAAAATTGTTTCACTTCTTGCGCCAGGGTGTCGGCAGAGTCCACCAGACGCACCTGTTTGCCCAGCACGCGGGCAATAACCGGCTTTAGTACCGGGTAATGGGTGCAACCCAAAATAACGGTATCCGCCCCGTTTTTAAGAACAGGTTTAAGGTATTCCCGCGCGGCTAATTCCGAAAGCGGCTTTTTGGCCCAGCCTTCTTCTACCAGCGGTACAAAGAGCGGGCAGGGCACCTGTAAAACGTGCGTTTGGGGGCGTTTTTGGAGGATTTGTTGGCGGTACGCCCCGCTTTTAACGGTGGCTTCCGTGCCCAGTACGGCAATACGCCCGTTGCGGGTGGTGGCGGCGGCTTTGGCGGCCCCCGGTTCAATCACCCCCAATACAGGCACGCTGATTTGTTTTTTGAGCGTGTGTAAGGCCAGGGCCGAGGCCGTATTGCAGGCCACAATAATCAGTTTGACCCCTTTTTGCTCCAAAAAGCGGGCAATATCCAGCGAAAACTGCGTGACGGTCTGTTTGGATTTAGAACCGTAAGGCACGTTGGCCGTATCGCCAAAATAAATGAGCTTTTCGTGCGGCAACGTCCGGCGCAGGGCTTTTAAGATAGTAAGCCCGCCCAAGCCGGAGTCAAAAATACCGATAGGCGCATTATTCATATCTTCTATTATATGAATTCCGGCGCCCAAAAGCCTATTTTTTATGGCGCATACGGTTGCTTTGTGCTAAAATATGGATATGTTCCGTAAATATGTTTTTTTTATTTTGGCTGTTTTGTTGCTTACGCAACCTGTTTGGGCACAGCGTAAAAATGCTGCCGCGCCGCTGGTGGTTGGGGGAAATTTCTCCGAACAGACGGCGGCCGCACACCGCCCGGAAGTGTTTGACCGAAATGCGCGTAATGCCGAAGTAGCCGCCTTAAACGATTTATTAAAAAACAAACAGTATGCGTCCGCTATCCGCCGGATAAACGCCTTAACCGCCAAAAACTTTTTGGATAAACGCTTTTACCTGTTGTTAGCCATAGCTTATGACGGTTTGGGCAAGACGGATGACGTTATTTACTCCGCCGGAGAGGCCATAGCCGTGGCCCCGCAAGACCCGCGGGCCTATATCCTGCGCGCGGGGGCGTATTTACAGCGCGGCAATTACGAGCGTTGCCGGATTGATATTGAAAAAGCCCTGTCCTTAAATCCCAATTCCAAATTAGCGGCTAAAATAAAAAAAGAATTGGACGAAAAAACATTTGTAAAAGCCACTACCGCCAAAGAGCCCGCCAACCGCAACCAACAAACGCCCAACTGGGTGACGTGGTATTTTATTGCCATTATTTTTGCGGTGGTGGTGTTTGTGTATTTGCGGTACGAAGACGTTTTCCGCCGCCCGAAAAATGCGTATTCCCGCCGGGAATCCGACATTAAAGAACAGTATGATTTTGTGCGCCAGATTGGGGAAGGCGGCATGGGGAAAGTGTACGAAGCCTATGATAAAGTGCTTAAACGCAAAGTGGCTATTAAGCGTATCCGCCCGGAACTGGTGCGCAGTGCGTATGTGCGGGAGCAGTTTTTGTCGGAAGCGCGCATGGTGGCCTTGCTGCGCCACCCGTGCATTGTGGAAATTTACACGGTAATAGAATCCGAAAGCAGTTTGTATTTGGTGTTTGAATATGTGGACGGGCAAACGCTGGAAACCCGCCTGGATATTGACGGCCGGATTGCGTTTTCCAAGGCGAAAAAGATTTTTGAATCCGTTTGCCGCGGGCTCCACTATGCGCACTCCCAAGACATTGTGCATTGTGACTTAAAACCCGGAAACATTATGATTTTGGACGACGACCGCGCCAAAGTGATGGATTTTGGCGTAGCCAAAAAAATGGTGGATAACGACACCGGCGCCCGCACGGTGGCCGGCACGCCCGCCTATATGGCCCCGGAACAGCAAAAAGGGTTTATGCGCAAGCAATCGGACGTATACTCCCTGGCGCTGTGCCTGTATGAAGCGTTGGTGGGGCAAGTGCCGTGGACGGTAAAAGGTTTTGATATTGCCAATAAAAAGATTTATCCGGCTTCCCGCCTGGCCCCGGGCATTCCTCCGGCGGTGGACGCATTGATAGAAGACGCACTGAAAGAAGACCCCAAAGAGCGCTTGCAAAGCGTGGACGAATTTTGGAGCCGGTTAAGTGCCATTAACCCCTTGCCGGAAGACCCGGAAAAAACCCATTATTAATACTTTATAAATCTAAAAACCGCCGGAGGGGCGGTTTTTTGGTGCTTGCTAAATCGGGTGCGGGCGCGTATCATAAAAAAGGCCCCGCCGGGGCGGGGCTTTCTGCCAAAAGGTTTTATTTTAATACTTTTTGGGCGGCGGTAAAAACATCTTCCAAATGGCGGAAAATGGGCTTTTCGCCAAAGTGCGGTTCCCATTTCAGGCGGGCCAGTACGTCACTGACCACAAAGGCCGCCGCGCCTTTTACTTTGCGTTTGGCGCAAATGGCGTAAAAAGCGGCGGTTTCCATTTCCACCGTCAGCGTGTCTTGCTTTTGATAGTGGCGCACTTCCTGCGGCGTTTCCCGGAAAATCGCGTCCGTCGTCCAGTTGCGCCCGATATGAAAGTCGTTCCCGTCTGCCTTTAACTGTTTGGCCAGTGAGTTAAACAGGGTTTTATTGGGTTTTGCCGTTTCTTTGGCGGTGTAGCAAGGGGATGTGCCGTCATCACATAAGGCTTCTTGGCAAAGCACAATATCGGCCGGCTCTACTTCTTCCTGCAAGGAGCCCGCCAGCCCGATAAACACAAATTCCTGCACGCCTAGCGCAATCAGCACTTCTAGCGCCATGGCCATACCCGGCGCCCCGCAACCGAAGTTGGTCACATAGCACAAGTTTTGTTTTTCCAATACATAGATGTCCGCCTCGCAATTATATTTTTTATATTGGGCGTGGCTTTCCACATATTTGGTTAAGGAAGAAATAGGACACAAAACCGCCTTTTTGGGCAATTTTAAGCCGCAACGGATATGCTTTACATACGCGGCGGCGGAAGAAATTTCTTTTAATCCGGCTTTTTTAGATTTGGGAAATAATAATGTCATAATAATAAGAGGACTCCACTTATTACTATACAAAAAAACAAGCGGCTATGAAACGGCCTTTTGGGTTGCCCTAAAAAACCACCCGCGCGGGATTATTTGCTTTACAAGGCGCCGCAATAGGTGTTATCATATAAATAAGTTGTTTTGCCTGAGGCGTAAATCATGCTAAAAAAATACAACATTGTAAACCGCAGACTGGCCGAAGTGGACGAATCCTCCGCGCAGGTATTTGTATATACCAACCCGACGGTAGAGGAACAGCGCTTTTTGGTGGAATCCTACCAAATAGACGAACACACCCTGGCCAGCGCGTTGGACCCGGACGAACAACCCCGCTTGGAGTTTGAGCCGGAACATATTGTAATGATTTACAAACGCCCGAAAAATTATTCCGGCAAAGACCAGTTGGAATTTAAGGTGGCTTCCGTAGGGATGTTTTTGTTTGAAGATAAATTGGTGGTAGTTTTGGCGGAAGACATTCCCCTGTTTGTGGGCAAGCGTTTTGCGGTGGTGTCCTCTATCAAAGAGGTTTTCTTGAAACTGGTGTACAACTCCATTTCCCATTATGTGGAACACTTGCGCATTATTCACATGATTTCCGAAGAAATAGAAGACAAAATGACGGAATCTATGGATAATACTTACCTGCTTAACCTGTTTAGTTTGGAAAAAAGTTTGGTGTATTACGCGGAAGCTATTACCTCTAACGGTTTTGTGTTTGAAAAAACCCGCAACCTTTCGGCCCGCATCGGCTTTGACGAAAAAGACCAGGAAATGCTGGACGATATTATTGTTGAAAATATGCAGTGCAAAACGCAGGCGGATATTTATTCCAACATTTTGGCCCAGTTGCTCGGCGCGCGTGCTTCTATTGTGAGCAACAACCTGAACTTGCTGATTAAGAAACTAAACGTAGTGACTATTTGGATGATGGTGCCGACCCTGGTGGTAAGTGCGTACGGTATGAACGTAGCCTTGCCCCTTTCGGACCACCCGGACGCTTTTTGGATGTTAATTGGCGTGTGTTTGATTTTGGTGTGGCTGGTAATGATGTACTGGCGGCACAAAAATTGGTAGCGTATAGGGCGGTTTGGGCCGCTTAAAACAGATTTTATAAGGATTAGACAAGAACGCCGCTCCGGGCCAACCGGGGCGGCGCTTTTCATCGGAAACCGGGGGGATTTTAACGGTTCTGGCGTGTTGCTATTACTGCTCCCATATAATAAAAAACGCCGGAAGGATGGCACCCCGCCGGCATGTTTGCCCGGGGGCGTTCCTGTACAATAAAAAATATATCAGTGGCGGGGGAAAAATTTAACGGTTTTGGCGAGTTGCTCTTACTGCTCCCGTGCAAATAAAAAACCCCGCCGTTCGGCAGGGCTTTTTGAAAAATCCGTTTGGTTTATTTTTCCACTTTTATACCGCGGAACGCCCGGTATAAAACGGCTAACAGGCCGAAAATCACATAAGCGGAAAAAACAATCAAAATAACGTCTTGCGGGTAGCGGATTAACAATACTACCAAAAATACAATCAGCAAAAGCGCCCATACGCTCATGCGTTTTTCCCGTTTGGCCTTAAAAGCCGCATAAGGCACGTTGGATACCATTAATAAGGCTAAAATCAACATGGCAAACCATACAAAATTATACAAGTGCGGCAAGTACGGCGTTAATAAGCGGATGTTGTGCCCGCCCATATTGCCTTCCATAATGCTGTAAGAAATGGCAAAAGAGGCCAGCAAGGCCGCCGGGGCCGGCACCGGCAAACCGGAGAAATATTTTTTGGAGCCTTCCCCCGCTAATGCCATGGTGTTAAATTTGGCTAAACGCAACACCCCAAAGCAGGCGTATACGCACGCAATCGGCGCGCCCCAAATGGGTTGCTGGTGCAATACAAAAAAGTACATCAGCATAGCCGGGGCGGTGCAGAAAGAAATAGCATCCGCCAAGGAATCCATTTCCACCCCAAAGTTGCTTTCCGTGCCCAACAGGCGGGCCACGCGGCCGTCAAACATATCAAACACGGCGGCAAATAAAATCAACCAGCCGGCTTGCGCAAAATGCCCTTTGGCGGCGGCTAAAATGGAAAAGAACCCGCAGGCCAAATTGCCCAGGGTAAATAAAGAAGGCGCCGTCACGGCACCGGTGTGTTTTAGTTTATCAACAACTTTCATTTCTGCTTTTTGTGAAGATTTTGTTTCTTCTTGCATGATGGGAAATCCTCGTTAGGGGGCCTTATTTCCACAGGGCCAGTACGGTTAAACCGCCCTGCACTTTTTGCCCTTCTTTTACCAACACGCGCACGGAATTTTTAGGCAAATACACCGCCACTTGGGAGCCAAAACGCACCAAGCCCAAATGGTCGCCCGTTTTAATTTCCTGCCCGGGTTTTACCCAACATTCAATACGCCGCGCAATAGCACCCGTCAGTTGTTCCACATGGGCAAAGCGCGCCGGATTGTTCTGTTGGAAAAGTTGGATAAGGTTGCGTTCGTTTTTGGAAGCGGCATCCGGGTTGTTGGCAAATAAAAATTCCCCTTTGTGGTAGAAAATTTCGCCCACTTTGCCGGATACGGTGGAACGCTGAACGTGAACATCAAAAATGGAAAGGAAAATCCGCACGACTACGGAGTTGGGGTCTTCTTCCGTCTTAATGCTTAAAACGGTGCCGTCCGCCGGGCAGGCAATTTCGTCTTCCGTAAATGCGGTATTGCGGACAGGGTCCCTAAAGAAATACGCGCAGAAAACAGCCACCACGGCGCATAATACGGCTAAAAACCGCCAGGTAAACAACGCGCAAACACACGCCACTAATGCCAGTACGGCAAAAAATTTCAGCCCCATAGGCTGTACCGTAAACACCCAGCCGAAGCATTTGGAAAAAGTTCTGTTGATGTCTTCCAGCATTTCTTACTCCTGCGGTATAAATAAAAAGAGTGGGCAGGGGGGGACTTGAACCCCCACGGCCTTGCGGCCAACAGATTTTAAGTCTGTCGCGTCTGCCATTTCGCCACCAGCCCTTTACATACATATTCTAACAAAAAATTAGATAATGTGCATATAATTTTGCAATATAGAGGGAAATTTTACTTATCAAAGGTTTTTAAGGAGCGGTAAAACTTTTGGCAAAACAGGGTTTTTACGCCCTCTTTTTTCAGCGTGTTTTGCAATTCTCGGTCGTCCGTCACGGCTATTACGCGCTTGCCGGAAGCATGCAAAAAGAGGGCTTTTTCGTAAATGATTTGGTCGGCGGTGTCGCTTTCCGAAAATTCTATATGCACGCCGCCGCGGTACAGCGGGCCGACCGGGCGGAAAGAGCCGTCAAAAATCAGGTTATATTCGTGCATGGCATATTGCGGCTGGGCGGAAATATCGGCCAGTAAATCAATAAAATCGGCGGTCACTTCGTCTTCCGTGCGGGCAAATTCATACAAAAAACTGCGCACAATATTGAGCCCGTCAATTAAATAAACGGTAGGTTTTGTGGAGGTATACATAATAGGGTGTTGCCTTTCATATAAAAAATTGTTATAAGAAAATGATACAATATAATACCGTTTTTTGCAGGACGGTTCTATGAAAATTACCGTTTTTACGGGGGTGTAATAGATTCGACGGGTATCTGTTGCTGCCTGGGAGCAAGTGCCGGTTGGCCAGGCCGGCTAAAATAGGGCCACAAAAATAACTAACAACAGCAATGTTGCTTGGGCTAACGCTTAGTCCCACCGTGCTTTCGGTGCTTTTCACACGCTGAAAGGTCACGGTCATTATGTGAAATGCCGCACGGGCGGCGCGTTTCGTCTTCCCGTGCGTAAGCCAAACGGAACAAACCGCGTTCTTGCCGCTCTGTGTTTAGGGCGCGGTTAACCAAACAGAGCTAAACTTGTAGCGCCTTGGCGGAAAGGATGTTCGGACGGGGGTGCGAATCCCCCCACCTCCACTTTTTTATGTTTTAGCGGCAAATGCCGCCCGCGCGGTTTTGCGGGGGCGGTGATTTTATAAGGAGATTGTATGGCAACAAATATTAAATTTGGTACCGACGGTTGGAGAGGCGTAATCGCTTGGGATTTTACTTTTGAAAACGTGCGCCGCGTGGCGCAAGCCTTGGCGGATTTTATTAACGAAAACGCCCCCGCCGAAGAAGAAGGCAAAACCTCTAAAATTTTTGTAGGGTATGACCGGCGGTTTATGTCGGACATTTTTGCCGCGGATATTGCCGCTATTTTCCGTTCCAATAAATTGAATGTCACGCTGGGCGAATGCCCGGTTTCCACCCCGGTAGCCAGTTGCTTAACTATCAGCAAATTTTGGTTAGCCGTTATGGTGACGGCCAGCCACAACCCGGCCCAATATAACGGTATTAAAATTAAACTGGCGGGCGGTTCCGCACCCACCCGCGTGACGAAAGAAGTGGAGCAGCTGCTGGACCAAAATTCCATTTTGTCCTTATACGGGCAGAAAGCGGAAAAGAAAGATTTAACGGATGTTTATTTGAAATATGTGTCCTCCCATGTGAATATGAAAAAAATTGCCGCTATGAAAGGCAAAGTGGTGATGGACTATATGTACGGTGCGGCCAGCGGGTATTTGGAACGCCTGTTAGCTCCGGCGCGCGTGATTGCGCTTCGCGCACAGCATGACCCCACTTTTAACGGCATCCAGCCGGAGCCGGTGGAAAAAAACCTGGCGGAGCTTAAAAAAACCGTCTTGGATAAAAAAGCCGTTTTGGGTATTGCCTTTGACGGCGACGGCGACCGCGTGGCACTGATTGACGAAAAGGGCACTTATTTAACCCCGTGCGTGCTGGCGGCTGTTTTGTTGGATTATTTAATCAAAAATAAACGCTTAAAAGGCAACGTGGTGGAAACGTATTCCATGGGCTACCTGCTCAAACGCATTGCCCGCAAGCACGAAATGCTGTTTGAAGAAGTGGGCGTCGGTTTCAAAAACGTGGCGGAGCGTATCTTTTTGGATGACGTGGCTTTTGGCGTGGAAGAATCCGGCGGGTACGCGTGGAAAGGCAGTCTGCCGGACCGCGACGGTTTAATGGTGGCGCTGACCTTCCTGGAAGTAATGGCCGTCACGGGCAAAAAAGCCAGCGAACTGTGTGCGGAAGTAGCCGCGGAATACGGGGCATCCGTCTATTTACGCAAAGATTTGCCCATTACCAAGCCCATGGATAAAGCCGCCGTGGTGGAAAAAATGCGCAAAAAATTGCCTAAAAAAATCAACGGGCATAAAATTGCCGAAATTTACACGGCCGACGGCTTAAAAGTAATTTTAGAAAATGATGAATGGGTACTCATTCGTCCGTCCGGCACGGAGCCGCTCCTGCGGGTCTATGCCGAAACGGCCACCAAAAAAGATACCCAGGCCATGTTGGACTTTGGGGCCAAATTGGTGGCTCCGTATCTTAAATAGAGGGGAAAATGGTTAAAATAGCTTTAGTGGACGATTCCGTAATCCTGCGTTCTGCTATACGCAACGTGCTGGAGTCTTCCGGCTTTGAAGTGGCGTTGGAGGCAGGCGGCTCGGCCGAATTGTTTGCCCACATTAACGGCAGCGGGGTGGAACTGGTGCTGTTGGATATTTTCTTCCCTACCGAAAACGGCCTGGATATTTTGGCCAAACTCAAAAAACATTTGCCGTCGGTAAAAGTATTAATGGTGACGGGCCTGCGGCAAGATACCATTGTGGCGGAAGCACAGCGTTTGGGGGCGGACGGCGTACTGTTTAAGCCGTTTGATACGGACGATTTATTGTCTTCCATCCACCGCGTACTTTCCCAAAATAAATAGGATTTTTATGACTACGCAAACCCAAGAAAAAGCCCAAATCAACAAGGCTTTGTTTGATGCCGCCTTAACCGGCGATTTAGCCAGCGTAAAGCGCTGGGTGGAGGCCGGGGCGGATGTAAAATGGCATTTGTCCAGCGGGTGGACCCCGCTGTTGGTAGCCGTGCAAGGCGGAAATGCGGAAGTGGTGCGCTTTTTGGCGGTGCGCGGGGGTTCCTTAAATGCCGCACTGCCAGACGGCACCGGCGCACTGACGATAGCCGCCCTGCAAGGTAAAACGGACGTGGCGCACTTTTTGGTAGAGGCCGGGGCGGATGTAAATGCCGCTACGGACGACGGCCGCACGCCGTTAATGGCCTCGTGCATTAACAATCAGGCGGAAATTACGGAATTTTTAGCGGCCCATGGGGCGCAGACCGAGCAGGAAGACGCCCGCGGCTTGACGGCTTTGGCGTGGGCGGCGCGTTGCAAAGCGGCGGACTCGGCCCGCGTGCTTTTGGCGGCCGGAGCCAAAGTGGACGGCGCAGACCATTACGGCTATACGCCTTTAATGTGGGCCGTTCAGCAGGAAGATTTGAATTTAACCCGGATTTTGGTGGAACACGGGGCCAATGTAAACGCGCGGGAAAAGGAAGAAATTTCCGCCTTGGATGCGTTGGAGCTGTTGCAGCCGGAGGACGAAAACGAAGAACACCGGGCGGCCCGGCGCGAAGCGGGTAAGTTATTGGCGGAAGGGAAATATGATGTCCACGTCCGCACCAACCGCTTGAGCGTATTGGATTTGGCCGAAGGGGAAGCGTTGCGGGCGTATTTAACGGAGCAAGGCGCCCTATCCGGCGATGAGCTAAACTAACGCTGTTTTCTGACAGAAAAAAACTCCCCGGCAGGCTGTATGGCCCACCGGGGAGTTGCATTATAGGTTAGCTTTTATAATTTAAGCCACTTAAATTCAAAAAATACCACCATGCCAAACACAATTACCGGGCCCCACCCGGCCAAAAACGGGTTGATGTAGCCGTTTTCCCCAATGGAAGTAAACATGGAAATCAGCCACCAAAAAGTAAACGCAATCACCATAGAGGCCAAAATATTCAAAATTTTGCTTTTACGCCGCATACTGATAGCAAACGGAATACCCAACAAGCACATAATCAGCGTGACGAACGGCGTGGCCAGTTTGGCTTGGCGGACGGTTTCGGCCTCGTAATAGGCCAGGCCGCTTTGCTTAAAAAAGCGGATTCTTTTGCTTAAATCGCGTATGCTTAACAGTTTGCTTTCCGTGCGGTTGACGGACATATCCGCCGGGGCGGTGGATACCGGGGAATCGGCTAAATCAAAATGTTCTTCTTGCGTGTCCATTTTGTCTACAAAGGTGCGTTTGGTGCCGTCTTGAAAAGTCCACGCGTGGCGGTTTTCATCCCACGTCATGGAGGTTGCCACAATTTGGTTGGAAATGTTCCATACGCTGTCGTAAGTATCCAGGGAAATTTCTTCCATTTTACCGGCCGATAAATCCACCTTTTTGGCGTAAAGCATTTGGTGGGGGGAAATTTTCATGGCTACGTCATATTCCGTTTGCAGGTTAAAACCTTCCTGCGGTTTTATTTTGGTGTAGTAAATGGTTTCCGCCTTAATGTTTAAGGGAGGAACGACAAATTCCTGCATGAGCATAGTTAGGCCCGTCACCAGTAAAAGGCAAACTACTACGGGGATAAATAATTGTTTGGGGGAAAACCCGCCCGCCACGCACGCGGTCCACTCCCCATTAGCCACCATTTCCGAAATAACGGATATGGCCCCCAGTAAACACGCCACCGGCATAATGGTAGCCAACCAGTTGGGGAATGTAGCCAGGGAATAGCTCAAAACGGCCCCCAAAGTGGAATAGCCGTTATTGAGGGTTTTTAATTTTTCAAAGGTATCCCCCAGTACCACCAGGGCGGCAAAAACACCCAGGGCAAATAAAAACGGCCCCCAAAATTTCCGGGCGATATAAAAATAGATACGCGGCATTAGATATTAAGCCTCTTTTTCCATAGATATTGGGCCACAAAAACGCCCACAAAAAACGGCAAACACGGCGCTACATAGGAAAGACACGCATATTTTTTACCTATGCTGAGCCCCAGTGTCATCAGTAAATAAAACGCAAAAATAATAATTACGCTAAACAGCATGCCCCAGCCCTTGTTGGTACGCTTGCCGAGCGAAAACCCCAGCGGGCAGCTGATAAATAGCATTAAAATAGGGGATAACGCCAGCACGTTGCGCACGCTGATTTCGGTGCGGTATTCGTTGACGGTTTCTTTGGAAAGCGTGCCCGCTTGTATGCGGCGCAACAGTTTGGTGGTGGTCTGTTCGGATACCCGCTGTTTGCGGCGGTGGTCTTTGGTTAAGGAAATGCTCATGGTGTAGTTGTCAAAATTCGCCGCGATAATGGAGGCGGAGTCTTTGGCGTCAATGCGTTGCATTTGGCCGTCCGTCAGTTGCAGGCCGATAGCGGTGTCCGTCAGTACAATTTTGCCGGTAGCGGCGTTTACTTTGGTGCTTAATGCGCCGTTATCCCCTTTTTTGATTAAATGAATTTGGTGCGCTTCGCCGCTTTTTTCGTCTAAATTTTCCAAATACAGTTCCCATTCCCCCAGGTTTAAGAAGGTTTTGGGCTCTAAGGTCACTTTGGTAATTTTACTGCGGGCTTCGTCACGGCGGTCCAGAAATTTTTTATAACTGCGCGGGCTTAACCAGTTGCCGGTGACAATTAATAATACGGAAAGCCCCACCGCACACGCTAGTAGCGGGCGGACAATTTCCTTAAACGAAAACCCCGCCGCGCGCAAAGCTATCAGTTCGCCGTGTTCGCTCATGTTGGTTAGGGTCAGCAAGACCGCTATTTGAAAGGCCATCGGCGCGCTTAAACAAAATACATCCGGCAGAATGTTGAGCAGGGAAGACACAATCCACCCGAACCCGGTGCCGTAGGCCATGGCCATATTCAGCACGCGGATAAAGTGGTTCATAAAAATAACCAAGGTTAAAATGCCCACCACGGCTACAAAAAACGTGAGCAGGCTTTTGGCAATGTATTTTGTAAAAATACTGATACGCATATTTACATTTTAACAAATATCCTTTGTGTTCGGGGGAATATGGGCCTTTTGGCCCTGGTGGGTATGGGCCTAAAGACTCTGTTTGTCGGGCTCTATTAATGCTATTCTATAAGTAAGGAGATGCTATGAAAAAAATTTTGACGCTAGTTTGTTTATGTGTTTTTTTGGCACCTGTTTCGCAGGCGCAAGGCAATAAAGCCTTTAATGTACTGAAACGCATTGGCCAAAAGGCCGGGGAATCACTTTCCAAGGTACAGCAACGGGCCATGGCGCAGGTGGCACGGGTGCGTGCCCAGCACAGAGTGCCGGTTTACTCCAAGCGCGAAGTTTTTACTAAAATGCCCCATGCGTTAGTACAGGTAATTGGTATGAACCAGGGGGGGCTGCGCTCCACCGGTTTTATTTTGGAAGATTTTAAGCACGGCCGTTCCCGCTTATGGGCCGTGGTGCCGTACCATGTGGGGGGCGGAAAAGGCAGGTCTATCCGCCTGCGCTTGTTGGATGCCGCGGGCAAAATCCATAATTACGATTTGAAAATTGCGGCCGGCGGCGGTTGGGGGCCGAACGCGATTGATGCTTCGTTGGTGCGGTTGCCGAAGGAATTGGCCGGGAAAGTGACGGCTTTGCGTTTAGCGCCGGAGCCGGCCCGCGCGGGCATGAATGCTTTTTCCTTTGGTTATACGGTGTTTCATACCGAGCAGCTAAAACCGGTTGCCTTAATGCGCAACATTAAAAATGTCACCGGTTTTAGAATGATGGGCGATTACCGCTTTATAGAAGACCCCAGCGGTTTTTGCGGCTCCCCGGTGTTGGATGCGGAAGGTTATGTATTGGGTGTCCACAGCGGTACGGTAGGGATAGAAAGCTCTATGGCCGTCACGGCAGACGGTATCCGCCAGTTAATCCGCGCGTATGATACCGGCCGCGGGGCGATGGCGGTGCGGGTGTTTGGCCGAGAAGCCATGCAAATTGAAACGACCGAAAGTATTTCCTCCATTTCTTTATACCGTCACGGCAGTTGGATATACTCCGTAGCCTTAAACCATTTGTATACGCCGTTTTCTTACGCGCATGCCGAGGCCGCTTTCGGGCCGTTTGAACTGCGCAAAGGCGATACCCTGGTGTTCCGCATTGTGGAGCATGGTGCGCCGACACGGAGTGTTTCTTATACCATTCCCCAATAAGCCGTTTTGACCGTAAGTGTTAAACAGGCCCCGGAATATGTTTTTCCGGGGCTTTTTATCGCGCGCGTACGATAAAATTATCGGCAAAGGACGGCTAAATTTCATAAAATGAAAAATGAGGTATTTTATCCCCATGAAGATTCCCCGGCTACTGATAAGCCTTTTATTAATAAGCCAGTTTGTGTTTCCGCCCCAGCTCCGGGCGGAGGAATTGCCGTATAGCCTGGTGGATAAATCCCAATACGATATTTTTGCCGAAGACCAACAGGCCGCCGAGGAAAAAGCCCTGGAAATACCCGATACGCCGGATGATGCCCAACTGCTTAAATACACCAATGCTTTTTGGCGCCAGGCGGTCACTGCCGTAGAGGGCGCGTATAAGTTGGATAAAGACCCGGAGCCCATCCCGGACTTAACCTTGCTTAACCCCACGCTGTCCCTGCCGCTGTACGGAACCAGTATTGCTTTGACGGGGCGCTATGTGCTGGGCTTCAAAATGGAAGCCAAAAAATACAAAGAGGAAAAAAACAACTCCACTGAAGAGCGCGATACGTCCAGCAATACCATGCAACAGGAACTCCAATTAAAAATGCAGGGTAAAATTTTGGACCGCGTGTTTGTGGATATTGACTACGACGACCAACGCGAGGAAGAAAAAACAATCTCCGTGGCGTACCGCGGCAAACCGGGCGAAATTGTGCAGTTGGCGGAATTTGGGGATATTGATTTATCCTTGCCGGAAACGGAATTTATTACCTATCAAAAGCAGTTGTTCGGGGCCAAAATGCACTTACAGTATAAAGATTTGGACGTGCGGCTGATTGGCTCCCAAACCAAAGGTTCCAGCAAGCAAAAGCAATTCGTCGGCAGCAGTGTATTGGCTATTTCCACCTTGTCGGATGCGGACTATAAACGCCGCACGTATTACGATTTAACTTTCGGCGGCAATATCAAGCCGGATACTACCGGGGCCAATACGGTGGATATTGCCGTCTACAATAACTGGCGTTCTTTAATGGGCGGTATTTCCTCCGGTACGGAAGAAATTTATTTGGATGCCAACAATTCCGATAACGACTTTGTGCCCGTATCCCGCACCGCTTCCGACGTTATGGGCGGCGGAACGTACGAAAGTAAATGGCGTTTGCTGACCCGTGGTACCGATTACACGGTGGATTACGCCAGCGGTATTATTCAATTTAAGCGCACCATTACGGCGGAAAGTGTGCTGGCGGTGGACTATGTAGGCACGACGGGCAACCGCTTGAGCCAGGTAATGGGCACGGCCGGAGATATTAAACTTATCAAAACGGAAAACGATAAAATTGTGGCGGGCTCCGCCAACGAAACCGCCAATAAACTGGAATTAAAAACGTATTATTCTTTGGGCACCCAGCAGATTACCAAAGATAACGGCAAAGGCAATTTTTTACTGCGGGTCATGGATGCCAACGGACAGGAGCTTTCTATTCCAACCTATACCGGGTCCACCCTTACTTACCCCACCAATATTGTTATGGATTTTGACAACGGTGTTTTTTACTTGCAGGAACGCTTTGCGGATGCCTCTTTGTATAAAACAACGCCGGTGTCCTCGTACAACCGCACGTTTAAGGTGGAGTATACTTCCAAGGTAAAAACGTATTTTATTGAGTCCGATATTGTCGTCCAGTCCGAAACCGTCAAACTCAATGGGCGCAAATTAACCCGCAATAATGATTATTATATTGATTATACGTCCGGTTTTATCACCTTTTACAAGGGGGATGACATTACGGATTCTTCCGTCATTGACATTACTTACGATACACTCAACGGCAGTAGTTCCAATAACTCCGTTATCGGCGGGCGTTTAGATTATAAATTATGGGATAAAATCAAAATGGGTGCCACCGTTTTGCAAGAGGGGTGGGATAAGCCGTCCTCCGTGCCGCAGGTGGGCAATTACAGCAAGGATTTGTTAGTGTACGGGGCGGATATTAACGGCAAGGATATTAAACTTTCGGAGGCGGTGTCGGTAGACTTCGGCGCCGAGGTGGCCCAATCGCGCAGTAATCCCAACCAATTCGGCTATGCCATGGTGGACAGTATGAACGAAACGAGCATTCAAACCGCCGGCTCCAAAATTTTTAGGGATTGGATTATTGCCGCCAACCCGACGAGCGACAAACCCGCCTTTTGGGGCAGTATGGCGTGGGATACGCAGGATGTGTCTTCGCTGGAAATCAACCCCAACGCGATTGGCAATTCCAACGATAAACAGCAAGTTTTGGTGCTGAATTATGATTTTTCCAAAGCTACCGGGGCGTATGCGGGGCATGACGAAGTTTCTATCGTTTATCCGCTTTCCGCCAGCGGGGTGGATTTATCCGATAAAACCTCTTTTGATTTGACCGTAAAAGGCCAAACCAACGGCCCGCTGATTAACGTGACCTTCGGTAATATTAACGAAGATTCCGATAACAGCGGCGGTATGGATACCCAATGCGCCACCGGCGCACCCAAGACGGAAGATGTATTGTGCCGCAACAGTTTGGCCCCTAGCGAAGACATCGGCTGGGAATACAAAGACCCGGACGGCACGCTCCACCGCTACAACCCGTTTGTAAACAACATTTATAACCCGGAATCCCAACCCAACGGACGCATTGATACGCAGGACTTAAACGGCAACAATAAAATGGACGGGGAAGATTCTTCCGTTGGGGGCAACTTCGGGTTCTCCGGGGTGTCGGCCGGGATGAACACCCCCATTAGCGGGCTAACAAACGGGGAAATTAATTTTAACGGTTGGAAAACCTTTGTGACCCCGCTGAATATTCCCCCGGCGGATAAAAGCAAATGGACAGCCGTGCGCCACTTGCGTATTACCCTTAAAAAAGGCCCCAACACCGCCACCAAAGGGCAAATTAAAATTGCTACGGTGGCTTTGTCCGGCACGGCGTGGAATGTGCCGGACGGTACGGACCCGAACGAGTTTCAGGTGGCGGGCATTAACAACGTGGATAATGCCGACTATGAGCCTATTTTCAGCGCCTCCGGCGACGGCAAAGAAGTGTTTAACTATCTGTACGGTTCTCTTGATAACTTGAAAGAAGCCACGGATTCTGCCAACGCCAAAGACCAAGCCTTAAATATCACGTTTAATACTACCGCGTTGCCGGAAGTGAACGACTCCGCCGCCCCGCCCGATTTAACCGGGGAGCGCTACGCCAGCCGCAACTTTTCCACCATGGATTTTACCCAACATAAGCAAATGCGCTTTTTACTGCACAGCCAAGCGGCCAATGCCGGCTCCCAGTTCTTCCTAAAAGTAGGTACGGAAGAAAATTACGACAAAGTAGTCGTGCCGTTGGATTACACGGGGTGGCGTTTAATTTCCCTAAATATGGTAGATACAAACGGGGATGCTATCCCGGATGCGTTTGAAGATGCCTCTGACTCTTCTTATGGGGTAAAGGTGTACCGCCACCGCAAAACAGGCGGCGTGATGAATTTTAAGAAAGTCAGTTTAATGGTGTCCGGGGTGCAAAAAGGGGTCGGGCAGACGGGCTCGGCGGGGGAGGTGTGGCTCAATGTGATACACTTGGCAGAAACCATTATCCAACGCGGCGAAGCGTATAAGGGCGAAGTGGCCGTTAAGTGGGACGGTTGGGGCAGTGCCGGGGCCAAATACAAACATAAAGACGATAATTTTGAAACGCCGCTTTCCGTTTCCAAAAACCAGGAAACCACGGAAGAAGAATATTTTGTAAAAGTGGATAGAATAGAAGAATTCCCCATGCAAGCCACCCTTACGCGCAGTACCATTACCACGCCCAGTATTGAGGACACGACCGATTACAACACCGTCAGCCTGTTAGATAAAGGCAAGGTGGAACGCCAACGCGCGGTGGTGCGCGGGGATTTTATCAAGGATAATTTACCCAAAGTGGGGTTGGAATATACCCTGGAAACGGCCGATTATAATTTGCTGAAACGCAAAGACGATTCCCGCACTTACGGCGTAAGCGTAAGCCATACGGCGCCGTCTTTCAAAAACATTAATGCCGGCTATTATTTTACCAATGCCAAAATTGATTATGATAAATCCATGCACTCCGCTTCCAACTATAATACGGACGAAGACACCCAAAAAATGAATGTGAAAGTAAATTACCAGCCCACCAATAATTTTAACTTTGTGCCCAGCTATAACCTTTCCAAAAGTACTGAAGAACGCACCGCCTACGCAAGCGGCACGGCCCAATATAACAAATACCCCAAAGCCCTCAACCAAAGTACCGGGTTCACCAGCACTTGGAAAGTAGCCTCCTGGTTGGCGCCGTCTTTCAGCTATAACATTTCCACGACTGAAAACAACAACTTAACGGCCAAAACCGTCACGGCTTCCGGCGTGCGGGAAACAGTGGGCATTGGGGATGTTAAATCCATTAACCGCAGTGCGGACGGCGGGATTTCGCTTACCTTAAACGGCAACGAACTAATGCCCAACAGCAAATTATTCAGCACGTTTGTTATTTCCAACGCGTTCCGCGTGCAGGATGCGGACTCCTGGAGTGATGTGGACAGCGGCTTTGATTCCCGCAAAGAATTATGGATACGCCGTTCCATGCACGGGGTGGGGCGCTACGGCTACCGCAGTACCATGACGCTGCGCGATACGTTTACTTCTTCCCAGCGGTGGAGCCCGCTTTCCCGCTATGAATTTAACGGCGCGATGGCTCCGCTTAAAACCATTTCCGTTATTAACAACTTTAGCTACACCACCCAAACCAATAACCAAACCGGCACGGAGTACGACTCCGTCAGCCAGACATTGCCGGATTTGGTGTTTTCCATTTCTGACCTGGAAAAATTCTTTTATGCCGGCTCTTGGTTAAGCTCCACCAACCTTAAATTGCGGTATAGTTTAATCAAGCAGGAAACGGAAAATTCCGAAGATAAAGACCAAACGGCGTATGGCGGTGACCTGCGCTTTATGCTGTTCAACTTTTTTGACAGCGTGGTGAATTATACGCGCAAAACGTCCGACTCTACCGACTTGCGCGCCCATACCAGTTTGGAACGCTACGACGATACCGACATTTCCGCCCAGACCTCTTTTTATATCGGCTCTATGCGTTTAACGCCCAAAATTGTGCATAGCACGCATGATAAATGGCTGGTGGGTAAACTCAACGAAAGCACCAAAGAAACCACCCCCAGCTTAAATATGCGTTGGGATTTTAACATTCCGCGCGGGGTGCGCCTGCCGTTTATCAACCGCGTTTACAACGCCACCAACCGCGTGATTTGGAACACCAGTATCAGCTATACGGATAAATCTTCCCCGGTGGAAGTGAGCGATAACTATGAAAAATATGATTTAACCACGTCACTGGATTATGAAATGTCCCAAAATTTGCGTTTTAATGTTTCCGGCGGCTACACGCGCTTAAAACACGCGTATGTGCGCACGGAAGATTACGATTCTTACAATTTTGCCGCCAACATTACGGTACAATTTTAATGCTATGATGCGCGCTAAAAAACTGCTTCCTGCGGCCCGTTTTGCGGGGGAACTCCTTTTACATATCCTGTTCCCGCGTACTTGTTTTGCGTGCGGGGCCGATTTGCCCTTTAGGTATGCAGACCCGCTTTGCCCGGCTTGCCGTGGCGCGGTGCGTGTGCCGGGGCCGCTTATTTGCCAACGCTGCGGAACGGTTTTGCCGTCCGGCGGGGCGCATTGTGCGCGGTGCCGCGGCAGTAAAGGTAAAAAATTTAAGTGTAAAATAATTCGCTCCGCCTGGCTGTTCGGCCCGCAGAGCCGCGCGCTTATTCATGCATTTAAGTATTCCGGCTATGCGTTTCTGGCGGACTATTTGGGCGCGCAAATGGCCCGGCGGTTTAAGGAATTGCCGGAATTGGCGGGGGCGCAGGTGGTTGTGCCGGTGCCGTTATATCCCAAACGGCAGAAATGGCGCGGGTATAACCAATCGGAACTGTTGGCCCGGGCGTTTGCCCGTAAGGTACATTTGCCGGTGGAAAGCCGCTGTTTGGTGCGCGTGCGGGATACGGCCGCGCAAGCCAAACTGCACCGCCAAGAGCGGTTGGATAATATGTCCGGCGCGTTTGCCGCCACGGCGGACGTGCGCGGGAAAACGGTTTTACTGATAGATGATGTGGCAACGACGGGGGCGACGCTGGAGGGGTGTGCGCAGGCGTTGAGGGAGGGGGGAGCGAAGAGAGTGATAGCCTACACCCTGGCCCGCGAGCCCTAATGGATAACAACTGGTGGTATGCTAGGATTTTAACGCACAAGGGGAAAAATAACATTTTTCCCCTTGTTTGCGTTTGATGGGCAA
>OGNQ01000264.1_pt1 | contig 53199 bp, 39 predicted proteins | sample 1573481 | NCBI WGS metagenome assembly OGNQ01 (sample SAMEA2581920, study PRJEB24529) | metagenome | biome: Human gut stool | place: China | collected 2011 | reverse complement strand
AACAAAAGAAAAAGCTCCTATCACCGACTTCTACACTACAGCCGAAGTGAAAGAGAAATACCATGTAAACGAATCATGGATATTCTTGGTAGCTAAGAAGAACAACATTCCTCGCACTTTCAATCGTGGTAAGACCTACTGGAGCAAGAAACACATGGACGCTTACTTTGCCAAGAAAGCCCCGAATCCCGACATTACCGAATGGTATAGCACACAGGAAATGCAGGAGAAATTCAGCATGACCTTATCCGCTATCTACACTTTTGTTTCCAAGAACGCCATCCCAAAGAAGAAAGAGGGTATCATGGTGTACTATTCCAAGAAGCATGTCGATATAGCCAAAGGTGTGGCAGCACCCGAAGAACCGCAATATTATACGGTAGCCGAAGCAATGGAGAAGTTCAATCTCACCCGTGACCAACTCTATCACTATGCAAAGTATCATAATATCCCGAAGGTCAAGAAAGGCAAATACACGCTTATCTCCAAACCTGAATTGGATAAACTACTTGCAGCCCCAAAGATTGAATAAGTTATTTTTCGGTGAATGTAGCCACCATTGAATCACCTTATTCCTTTGCACCAAACAAATGTAAAACTCTAAATATTAAACAGTATGACACACACATGTACAAAAGTAACAGTTCGTCAGAGAGCGATTCGGAATAATCGCATCTCCTTGTATCTGGATTATTATCCGGCAGTCCGTAACCCTGAAACGATGCAGATGAGTCGTCGGGAATACCTCGGCATCTACATCTATGCCCACCCGAAAAACGAGATGGAACGGGAGTTCAACAACGATATGTTGAACAAAGCAGAGGCTATCCGCTGTATCAGAGTACAATCACTCATCAACGAAGAGTTCGGTTTCTTGGATAAAACCAAGCAGAAAGCCGATTTCCTTGCCTACTTCAAGAAGATGTGCCGGAACAAAGACCAGAAATGGCAATTCGTCTATCAGCATTTCTACAACTTCGTCAAGGGACAATGTACCTTTGGCGATGTAAATGTGGATTTATGCAAGAAGTTCCGTGAATATCTATTGAACGCCAAGCAACTCAAACACAGCAACCGCCCCATATCCCTCAATTCGGCATCCGGTTACTACTCTACTTTCAGAGGATTGTTGAAGATTGCCTATCGAGACAAGTGGTTTCGTGAAAACATCAACGATTACCTTGATAAGATTGAGCCGCAAGATGTAAAGAAGGAATATCTGACATTGGACGAAGTGAAACAACTCGCTGCCACTCCTTGCGACATCCCCGTATTGAAAGCCGCTTCTCTATTCGCTTGTCTGACAGGCTTACGCATCAGCGACATTCTCAATCTGCAATGGGAAGACTTCACTATCGCTCCCGACCAAGGCTATTGTTTACGTATCAGAACACAGAAAACCCAGACGGAAGCGACACTCCCCATCAGTTACGAAGCCTACGAACTATGCGGCACACCCGGAACAGGCAAAGTTTTCAAGGATTTGAAGCGAAGTATGATTAATTACCCACTGAAAAGCTGGCTCAAAAAGGCAGGAATAACGAAACCGATAACCTTTCACGGATTCAGACATTCGTATGCGGTCATACAAATATCCTTAGGCACAGATATTTACACTGTATCAAAGATGCTAACGCATAAGAATGTGTCCACAACTCAAATATATGCCGATTTGGTCAATTCCAAGAAGCGAGAAACAGCCAATAAAATATCACTCAAATAAATTGTAGCTATGAAACGAGGAATCATAACCAACAACTGATAAGGTATCCATATTTCTGATGGCGATATATGGATGACCGCTTGGGAACTTGCAGACTTGTTTTATACAACGAGTGGAACTATCCATGCAGCAATTAAGAGAATCCTGAAAGCTAATGTTTTGAGGAGCCACGAAGTTTGCAAGTACATCAAATTGGAGAATGGGAACAATGCCGATGTGTATAATCTCGATATGGTTATAGCTCTATCCTATCAGATAGACACCGGACATTCCACTACATTCAGGAAATGGGTAACAAGTAAAGTGCAATCCTCACGAAAGAATAACGTATCATTCTTTGTTCTTTTAGGAGATATGTTCTATTGTTAATCCAACGTAGATAGTAAAAGCCCGAATTTGAAATCGCACCAAGTTTGGGCTTCAATTTATAAAAAGTGGCATATGTTATCCGGGGTATCGACGCAACAAGCTGCCACTTCCCACTAAAACGCATCTACTATCCATAGAAACCTATATATTTGCGCACAAACGATTAATACATATCACTATGGAGCGGAAAAAGATAGAACATATAACTTTGAATCTGATTGTTTTCAGTACAATCGCTATCATTAGTGTTTTAGCTCGCCAGATCGTACTACATTATGGCTGGGACGAGTTCAGCAGCTACCTCATTTTGGTTGTATGCTCCATTATCATGGGAGCTATCTATCTCAATCTGTAAATGGTATTCAGCCAACTTTTTTCACCAACAATAGAGAAGTGCTTTATGAGATTTGAGTGCTATAGCAACAAGACGGTAGTCATAGAAGTTCCAACAGTAAACTCGGAACTTGCCGAAAGTGCTATAAATTCAGGACCTATCATTGCTGAGCCTGAACCCGAAATTAAAATCGAAACTACATCTGACATAACAGAAAAAGTTTCTACTCCATTATGTTCCGAACTCAACGAAGATGTGGCAGAACTTCCAAAGGAAGAAGCCACACCTTTTACCATCAATAATATACCCATCGCAGAATCCAATCAGCCATCAGAATACGAGATATTCCGTGCCAATGCTATGGCTGAGAAAGGACGAGCATCGCAAGAAAAATTAGATAAGGTTCTCGCATATACGAAACAAAACTTGGTTCTCTACCTTCGCGAAACTGACCTCAATCGTCTATGTGGATATATTACAGAATATTACTTATCAGATACTATGCCCAAAGTCGAGCAAATAAAGGTTGATGCCCAATTAAAAACCATTGACATCATGCACTTCGGTTGGAATATAGGTAAGGCATTTGGCAAGTCACGTTTGCAGACAGCCACATTTATCAAAAGGGTATTTGCTCATACCCTCCGTGATTCAGAAATATCTACCATTGAACGTAAAATGTCGCATACGGAATCATAGTGCAGGATTAAGCTGGATAAAAAGATTGCACTAGCAGAGAGTTAAGATCTTTTCCTTTAGCTCCTGTAAAACATTTGTCATTGCTGCAACAAACATTGCAAATGTTCCTTCTTCTTTGGGAATTGGAACCCCAATATTGTATATCCAACCACCATATCCTCGTAAATTCCCCAATTTAGTTATCGTTACATCTTCTTGTGATGTAGGAAATATAAAACCTCCTATGCCAGCTTTTTCCACATGCATATATGATATAATCTGGTGCATATCATTGCGGTCAATTCGATTGTTATCCAAGTGCTTGTATTTAGCGTCTAATATACAATTTTCTTTAAAATAGTCAGGATAACGTTTACACCGACTCATTACAAAATCAATATCAACATTACTTTTATCAAATAAATATATACATCCTTTCCCCGATCGATTTTGAGGATGAAAAAATCCACATTCGCTCAATACTGTTTTATATAAAAATTCTTCCCAAAGCCATGAGCCACTGAACAATAAACCATATATCCGATTATCATCAATACCATATTTTAATCTCTTATGATGCAGGATATTAATGCACAGCTTCTGCAACATTCGATACTCTGTGTAATAAGGATGGCATATTGATTTCAAGTTCTTGGCTATAACGCCGCTCAAAACATTCTTGCGATAAGAAGGAGTGATACTACAGATTTGCGAGACATAAGCTTCTGTGTCAGCATCTGTTTTCAAAACGTATGCCATATTAGATGATCTGATATATTCTATTGTATGCCTGATGAGCTGTGTGAGATCATTATCATAGGCATATTCTTTAACCTTGTATGCAATATTTCCTGAAAACGGAATGTTATGCTTAATGTGTTGTGGAATATCAATCGTGCCTCTTACATTTGCATCATTGCAATCTCTATGGGTGTATTTTTTATACAGTCCTTGCCGCAATGCCCTTTTCAGATAGAAAGGAAACATATACACCAAAAAATCAAAGATTTTTTCTTCTGATGTAGAGTGCTTAAGGTCGAGTAAATTAATCTTGAAAACCTTTTGAAGCATGTAGTGCAAGAAATAATCATCAGAGCCATCCTTAGCAAATCGGGTACCAATAGTCAGTTGGCTTTCGTTTTTTCCGATAAAGCCCAACAAGTCTCCAGTTTGTAGATTCTTATCATCTATTTTAAAGATATAATTATCTATAAGATTATCTTTATAGACATCTAGTTGTGGGGGATATACTAACAAATTAGCATTTTGCTTTTTACAAAGGTCACTTATTGTCAAATTGGCTATCTGATAAAAATCACATAAGTCCTTATCCTCAATCTCTTGAATTGGGATATGGCTATAATCATATGTTTTATATACCTTCGACATTATTGCAGTTTAGGACTTTACACCTAAAATGATATATGAGTAATTCTACATTTCGCAATTAGGCCGCTAATACAATGCCTAATAAAGTGAAAATCCAAATGTTTATTAACAATTATAGGCATTTTTAAAATCATCCATTTTCGCTTTTACGTCATCCATTCCTCTAACATATTCATATAAGACACCCTCAATATGATATTCCCATAAGTCAGACCACATACTATCTGGGTTATTCTTATATAGCAAAACCTTTTTGAAGTATGCAGGTCCGACATGATAAGACGGATTTAGTCCTTCGGTTTTCTCAATAGCATCATTAAGAGATTGCATTCGCTTGATTGCTGTCTCTTTGAGTTCTTCTCCTAAGTTATCTAGCATCTCTAATCTGTCATTCGACTTTATCTCCTTCCATGCAAAACGGCGGCGCATTGCAAAATCCATAGAGTCAACACTGCGGTCTATATCATTCATCGTCCCGATGATATAGACATTTTCAGGTACATAAAAACCGTCTTCATAAATATCTCCATCTTCTATAAGGTTTTGATATTGCGTCTGAACCGTTCCGGCTACGCCTCTATACCCAGGGTCAATCGAGAAGAACAACTCTCCAAATATCTTTGAGATTTCTCCTCGATTTATTTCATCTATGATAAACACATAATTCTTTCGTTCTACGACCGTCTCTTCGACTTTCTTATTCTGCATGAATTTTTTATATAAAAAATAGAGCGTAGCCCAATAAGCCGATGTATGGCATCCCTTGATGGCATCCCTCACAGCCTTATCTATGTTAGAAATCGAGTCTAAGGCTTCCATGCTTTCATACACAACAGATAGTTTCTTTAATCTAGCATAAGACACGGTATATGTTTTTCCTGTCTCCGAATCTTTTGCTTTCAGAATAAGATTGTTATTGTCAGAGACATCTACTATTTCCATACTCATAGACTCTGATTTTAATGGTATCTCTTTGATTTCTTCATTCCTAATTTTATCTATCATATCGTAATAAGCACTCTTAAATATTGCATCCTTATTTATATCCTGAGTACTTTTTTGACTGTCAATCAAATTTTCAAGTGCTTGAGCACAAAAATCTTTAAAAGAACCTCGTTTTAACTCAAATCCAATATTAGTTTCACCATCCTTCTGAAAAGGACGTAATCCTTCAACAAAATCTGTATAATCATACGACGGATGAAACTGTACCATCATACATTGCTGGTTTTCTTCAGTCGCACCTAACTCTCTAGCTATTAGCTTTGCCAAATAGGTTTTACCCGTGCCGGGGGCACCAGTCAAAATAAGATTTTTATTGTTTATTAACAAATTGGTATAAGGAAGCATGGCGTTATGTTTTTCTTCGTTAATAATCAGAGACTCGAACAAATCAAAAAATTTCTTTAGGTTGTCATTAGGAGGCAGATTATCAAAAAGACCCAATTCTGACAAAGAATATGACAACTCGGATTTAGCTGTAGCCTTTGCTTGTTTAGACAGATACAATCTATTTATTCTGTTCTTAGATTTATCCCACTCAGGGCGGGTATTAAACCAAGTGCCTTGCCAGTTCAAGTAGCATTGGTTGGTCATATATGACCCAAAGCTACAAGTGATATTTATACACACTTGATGTTCTCCATATTCAGACCAATCAGAAATCTGAGTTTGTATTGCTTGGTTCTTATAACCCACTCCCGTCGTGATAAAATCTCCCAAAATGGGTTCTATATATTTTTTATACCCCGGAATAGTCTTTGACTCTGTCTGAACATACTCCAAGTGAGTAACAAAATATTCTAATAAGCACTTATATTGATGGTAATACTTTTCCATAAAAACGATATCGTGGTGAATAACAAACGCAAATTTAGCAAATTAAAGACAAACAACATCTTCACAAACTATAAACTTTTCATTATTAGCACTTATTACCACTAAACCTACTCTCAACCGGCAACTGCAAAATTATTAATTTGTCGGAAGAAAACATCCTTTGGGGTTTCAAAATTTAGTTTTTTACGTGGCCTGCGGTTGATTTTGTGCTGAATCTTGCGTATAAAGGCATCCGTCAGGGTTGAAAAGTCAGTGCCTTTTGGAATGTACTGCCGTATAAGTTTATTTGCATTCTCAATTGAACCTTTCTGCCATGAACAATATGAATCGGCAAAGAACACGAGGTTCGGATCCTTCGCGCCCTTTGGCGCCAATCCCTTGGAGATCAGCTTATGCGCACAGAACTCAGAACCGTTGTCGGTTGTTATGGAGCGTATGGTTTTTCTATAAGGGAACAGCAGCCTGACCACCACTTTAGCCAGCGGCTCGGGATGCTTGCCTTCGGGCAGCCTCTCCATGAGTATCATGTTGGTGCTTCTCTCGGTAAGGGTCAAGATGGCCCCCTTGCCGTCCTTGCCAACTATGGTGTCCATCTCCCAGTCTCCGAAACGTGTCCCGTCGGCTTCTGCCGGGCGTTGGTGGATGCTTACGCGGTCAGGGATATTCTTTACTTTGGTAGTCCGGTTGGGTCGTACATGACGGTTGTATTTCATCTTGTGCCTACAGTAAGAGGCGAGTTCTCCGCTTTGGTCGGCACGGATATGACGATATATCAGCTCGTGGGATATATTCTTGCCACGGCTTTTCATATCCGCCGATATCTGTTCGGGCGACCAGTAATCCTCCTTCAGCAGATCCAGGGCTTCCCAAACGATTGCGGGATCTTTTGCATGGTTGGCTGTGGTACGCTTACGGCGATCCATTGCCTTTGCGTGAGCCTTATCCCACAGATAGTTGCCCTTATCTGTTGAATTACGCCTGATCTCACGGCTGAGCGTTGACTGACTGCACCCTACAAGAAGGGCGATTTCTTTTCTCTTGATTTTCTTTTGGAGCAAGACGAAAATTTGCGACCTTTGCTCCGAGGTTAATTGTTTATACATATGCAACACAAAATTAGTTAATCTCAGGGAGACTTCGGTCTCCTTTTTTTGTATTGCAAGTTGAAAGTTACCTTTTGCGCGACTTAATATCGGATTGGGGAGGGGCTGTGGGTTTGTGAAGCCCCATCCCCAATCCGCCATTAAGTCTCGTGCGTCAAAAATGTGGTGGCTATTCAGTACGAAAATTTTGCACTTCGTTATTGAATCTCGGGATTGCCGACAAGGAGGAGAAGAAACGCAAGGCTGACAAGCCAAAGCAAAAACCGCTGACTGAGGCGGAGCGCAAGGACGCCGAGGAGGTGACGTTGAAGCGTCTTGCCGAGTCGCTGAGAGGAGAGAAAGGCATCCTTGCCCGTCTGCGTGACGCAGTGGCGAGGACGGTCGAGTATTTCAAGAACAGAGGCGACAAGGAAGGTGCGCGCAGGATAAAGGCCGCCGACAGACTTCTCGCAGAGTTTGAGAGTGCGTTGAAGGAGGGCGAAGGTGTGAACAGAAGTGCGAGAGAGGCTGAGAATGAAGCGGAGGAGCGGGAACTGAGGGACAACCTTGTGGAGCGTATGCGCAAAGGTGGACTTGACGTGGTGACTGATTCGGAAGAGAAGCAGAGAGTCATAGACAGACTGAACGGAAGAGGGCGGTTAAGCGGCAAACAAAAATCAGCACTTGAAACCGCGATGATAGCAGCCGAAGCCACTAATAATGCCACTGTCATTTCAAGTGCTGACGGAACAATCTTGGAACACTTGCAACAAATTATGAGAATAAAGAGAGCGAGGGAATAAGCATTGTTATTTCAAGCCATAAAAACAAAGGCTTGCACAATGACGGCAACGCCCATATCATAGAATATTTCTACCCAAAACGTGCGCTTGAAAACGCAGAAGGCAAGCCTTTGGCAGAGATGATCCGTTCGGTGTCTGACGCATTGGCTGGTGAAGAGTTCAAAGACACGACAGGCTTGGCCGAGCGCGAGGAGGTTAACGGCAGTTCAGTCCGCGAGCATCGTGTGTACCACGGCAGCGGAGCGGACTTCGATGCTTTCGACCACTCGCATATGGGCGAGGGAGAAGGTGCGCAGGCTTACGGCTGGGGTACTTATGTGACCGAGGTGGAAGGTATCGGCAGGACGTATGCTATTCAAAATACAACGAAGCACAACGATGCTTTACGAGCATTGCAACACGATGTAGATGCTATATCTGACCAACTTAACAGACAACGGGATGATTTGAAGTATGACGAAGAGCAGTTAAAACGTGCTAACGAATGGAGAGCCGAGGCAGAGCTTGACTATGAATTGTTCAAAGATGAAGCTGAGAAATTAAAGGAAAAATATGGGGAGGCTTCTCCTAAATACCGAAACCATCTGTTTAATGACATCTATACAGATGAAATGAAACGTGCTCAAAGTTCAGTTAAGAGCACAGAAGAGTCAATCCAGTATCGCAAGGAGAAAATCTCAGAGCTGGAAAAGGCATTAAAGGATAAGCAAGCGGAGATTGATGAACTGCCGAAGGAGTTTCCACGCCACCTTTACACCGTAGAAATCCCCGATGACAACGGTGGCAACTATCTGGATTGGAATGGACACCCTGCTGAATCTTTATTGAAAGATGTAGGTTCGTTTTTGGAGAGTGAAGGCTTTGAGAGGGTGCAGGATAGCCCTGTCAGATATGAGAAAAGCGAAAGCACCGTTGTTTTGAACCCCAATGCGACTGGAGCTGATTTGTATGCGGAATTGCGTGAGGCTCTTGGCAGCGACAAGAAAGCGTCACAAGCATTGTCTGAGTTAGGCTGTATTGGCATCAAATATCCTGCTGACAATATGCGAGGTGGCCGTAAGGATGGCGCAAAGAACTACGTTATCTTCAACGAGAATGATGCGAAGATAACCGACCATACACGCTTTCTGCGGACAGCAGGCGGAGAGGTGTACGGCTTGGTGAAGGACGGACGCATATACCTTGACCCAAAGGTGGCTACAGCGGAGACTGCGGTACACGAATACACGCATCTGTGGGGCGATATGCTGAGACGCAAGGATTCCGAGCAATGGAGCCACACGGTGAAGGAACTGAAGAACAGCGTTCTTTGGGAGGAAGTGAAGGAGTTGTATCCGGAGCTGAAGACCGATGACGAGATAGCGGACGAGGTGTTGTCGACGTTCAGCGGACGCAGAGGAGCGGAACGCTTGCGCGAGGAAGCACGCAGGGTTGCCGATGGCGATGGTGGAGTGTTCACCAAGGCGAAGGCTATCGAGACGTTGGAGCGAGTGAAGGAAGCCATAGCGCGGTTCTGGGAAGGAGTGGCGAGGATGTTCGGCATCAATCGCTACCGCAGTGCCGAGGAGTTGGCTGATATGGCAATGAGGGACTTGATAAACGGAGTGAAGCCGACATCGAGGACTTTCACATTCGACAATTTTTATAAAGACACCAAAGCGGTGTTTGAAGGCACGGAAAGACCGGAAGGAAAACCGGACTATACATCATATTCAGGCTCCGAGTATTGGTACGGAGAAGACAATGGCGGCAAGTATGTTGTCAGGGGCAGCGACCATTGGAGCGGAGAGTTTAAGGTAAAGGATGGTGAACGGACAAATGTCGGCAGAAATCATTATTCCGAGATAACGGAGGACAGAATGCTGCCTATAGGAGCGCAGGGAAGTCTGAAATTCGGTTGGGAGAAGGGATTGTCAAAGCCTGTCGGCAGCGGCATATCTGCGGCAATTGACAGGCGAGGCAGTGGTGACAGTAACAACATAGCAAGTTGTTACTGGTATATTGACAATGCCAAGGAAAAAGACAATAAAGGTTTTACATACGGAAAAGCATATCTGTCTGAATTTGAGGACAAGGAGAGAAGACGCGACATTCCGGGTGATGATTGGCGTGACATCCAAGGTCTTGAAGGCGGTACGAGGAATATGTTCGTGGGTGAGAGAGGTGCAACCGAGGCTGACAAAGCCGAGGAAGTCTCCACCCGTCTTGACAATCTCTCCGTGGCAAGGAGGATGGAAGAGGCTAAGAAGGATGCCAAGACTATCAAGATGGCTACAGGTTGGGAACGTGGTTCGGACGGCAAATGGCGGTATGAGACTGGGGATGCCAAGATTAAGGACACAATAGAATTGGACGGCAAGACATTCAAACGCTATGATGAGGATATGTTGTGGACAAGCGGCAAGTTTGGTGATGTGGTTGATGCTCCCGAACTGTTCAAGGCTTATCCAGAATTGAGGGATGTACGCATTGAGACCGACGCGGTTTTGAACGATATGCCATCCAATGACGAATACAATCCTCGCACAAACACCATAACCATACATTCCGATAATCTGAAATATCAGAACTCGATACTCAATCACGAAATACAGCACGCGATACAGCATATTGAGGGATTTGAAACAGGGGGTTCTGCGGAGAATGTACGGGAGCGGATACAACAAGTCATAGACAATTCCTCCGATGAGGTGGGCTATGCGAGGGAGAGACTGCGCGAGTGGGCTGATTTGAACGCTATGGCCGCAATGCTTGATGTGGCGTACAGAAAATTTGTCGGCAGCGGCAACGAATGGGAAAGAGCCAAGGCTGTTGAGATATATTGGGATGCTATAAACACCATAGAGGACAACGACAAGGCAGAACTTGCAATAAACTATCCGCACGACAAGACTCCACGTGAGGTTGCGGAATCGGGCTATCTCGTTGACGATGTCATAAGGGAACTGAATCGTTTGGCTGACGAGACCAGAAAGGAAATACCTGACGGCAATATCGACACAATGAGGAAGGTCGACAGACTTGTTGGCGCATTGAAAGACAAGACCGACTTTGAGTTGTACAACCGTCTTGCAGGCGAGGTGGAAGCGCGCAACACCGAGAAGCGCATAGGGATGACCGAGGAGGAGCGCAGAGCGAGCCTCGCATCGGAGACTGAGGATGTGGCACGTGAAGACCAGATACTGCTGCGGCAAGGCCTTGACGGCATTAACATTATGCGGTCGGAGGCAGCCGCCACTCCGTTGAAAGGAGACGAGGCATTGACTGCTTTGGATAGTATATTTGGAGAGAATGAGGGTTCTGCTATACCACCGAAAATATCTTCCTTTGCCAAGTTCAAAAACTTGTTTAAAAAACCGGTCAGAACGTTCTTGGGAGAACTGGTTCAAGTAAAAGACGAAGTGTGGAACAAGATTTTGCGCAACAACCGACAAGATATTACAGGAACAGTGTTGCCTACGATAGAGAATGCAGATTTTGCGATACGAGACACAGACGGAAGCACTTTGTATGTGAAACGATTCAAGGGTGATGGACAGGAGCGGATGTACAATGTCGTGGTGGTCAACAAACACGGCGAGGTAGAGGATTACATCAGTTCCGTCCACATCAAGAGAGACAACAATCTGCGCAACAAAATAAAGAAAGGTGCTGAATTGTTCCTACCGAATGCTCGGACTACCGACGGGACAATGTCCCGAAACAATTCAACACCCACTGCAAATGTAACAAATGTTTCTGAACCGAGCAAGCCACGCTACAGCAGAAAGCCGGGCGAGAGCATCTTCGACTATGCGTCACGTGTGTCGGAGGACGTGGATAGAAGCGTGAGAGAAAGAGTAAGCGCACGGGACGAGTATGAGAAGAAGGTCAAGAGCAAAGGTTTCCAAACGAAGGAGGCGTTGCAGAACAGTATGCTCGGACTACAGGAGTTTATGCTTGCAATAGACCACGCATCGGGCAACAGGCGGTACATAGAGGACATTCCCGATTTTGAGAATCCGATACTCGGAGAGAACCGCCTGTCGTCGGTGAACAAGGAGGAATCACATTCAAGATTGGACGCAGTACACTCGCCGACGCCAACAAAAGGCGTCAGGAAGCCATATTTGAGGTCATATACCATGATTTATATGCCTCTTGCCGACATATTCTTTCCTCGAATGTATCAGGCTCCTGACGGTTTTATAGCGGTCAGGATACAGCATGTGAAGTTTGTCATTAAAACAGATGAAACAGAATTTTCTTCTGAAATATTTTTATGGCGAGAGTGCCAACGCCATCAAAATCCAAATCTGGGTGACGCTGATTGCGAATCTTCTGCTGATGGCGATGCAGAAGGGATTGAAACGACAATGGAGCTTCTCAGGACTGGCTACTAAGGTCAGGATAACACTGATGTACTACGTTGATTTCTACAGCCTGTTCAACAACCCCGAAAAGGAATGGGATATCATTCTTTCCAAGGCTTTCGATGCACCTCCTGAACCATCTCTTTTTGATTAAGGGGCTTAATAAACAAAAAGTATGACTCGAACGCTGTAAAATCAGCATTCGAGTCATACTTTATTGCTTTTTCTGAGTTTTATCGGACAGCAATAATTCATTTTATTCTGTAACGACTTCGTTTGTAAGAGCCAGATCAAGAACATCTTTGATTGTTGAGACATAATGGAATGTCAGACCATTCAAATATAACGGCTTAATCTCAAGAATGTCTTTCTTATTTTCCTTCGACAGAATAATATCTGTAATCCCTGCACGTTTGGCGGCAAGAATTTTTTCTTTGATGCCGCCTACAGGAAGCACTTTCCCGCGCAGTGTAATCTCTCCAGTCATCGCAATGTGGTCCTTAACTTTTCTTTTCGTGAAAGAAGATGCCAAAGATGTCGCCATGGTGACACCGGCTGATGGCCCGTCCTTAGGAATTGCACCCTCTGGAACGTGAATGTGCACATTGTAACTGTCGAATATGTCAGGCGATATGCCGAATTTGTTGCAATTGGCTTTCAAATATTGTAGGGCAATAACCGCCGATTCCTTCATCACGTCTCCGAGGTTTCCGGTAAGAGTCAGCTTCTCGCCTTTGCCTTTTGACAGAGATGACTCGATAAACAAAATCTCTCCTCCGACAGCAGTCCACGCAAGACCGGTCACAACTCCGATTTGATCGTTTCCCTCGTAGCGGTCAGGGCTGAATTCCTCCTGTCCTAGATACTCTTTAAGGCCGTCGATAGAAACGGTCTTTTCAAAAGGCTTTCCGCTCGCTTTCTGCAATGCGATGCGGCGCATCACTTTTGCTATTTTCTTTTCCAGTTGTCTGACTCCAGATTCTCGTGTGTAGGATTCCACAATTTTCACAAGAACCTTTTTAGGGAAAGAAATCTCCTTTTCCTCGAATCCGTGTTCTTTCAACTGTTTCGGAACCAAGAATTTCTTTGCGATTTCAACCTTCTCTTCCAAAATGTAACCTGACACATCTATCAGCTCCATACGGTCAAGCAATGGCTGAGAAAGGGTTGATAGGGTATTGGCGGTGGCGATAAACATCACACGCGACAGGTCGTAGTCAACGTCCACATAGTTGTCGTGGAAATGGCAGTTCTGTTCAGGATCCAATGCCTCCAGTAATGCCGACGACGGGTCGCCCTTGAAATCTTGACCAAGTTTGTCAATCTCGTCCAAAACAAATACCGGATTCGATGACTTGCTCTTAATCAAACCTTGTATGATTCGTCCCGGCATAGCACCTATATATGTCTTGCGATGGCCTCGGATTTCCGCTTCGTCATGCAGTCCGCCAAGCGACATTCTCACATATTTGCGATGCAAGGCTTCCGCTATCGACTTGCCAAGAGAGGTTTTGCCGACTCCCGGAGGACCATATAGACATAAGATTGGGGCTCTCATGTCGCCTCGCAGCTTAAGCACTGCCAAATGCTCAAGAATGCGCTCTTTTACCTTGTCCAGTCCGAAATGGTCTTTGTCGAGCTGTTTTTCTGCATTGGGAATATCGAAATTGTCTTCTGTATATTCATTCCAGGGCAAGTCGAGAAGTGTCTCCAAATAGTTGTACTGCACAGAATAGTCTGGAGTTTGTGGCTGTAGACGTTCAAGTTTGCGCATCTCCTTTTTGAATGTGTTCTTGACATCCTCATTCCACAGTTTCTGCTCGGCTCTTTGATAAAGCTCGTCAATATCGTGCTCGTCGGTGTCTCCAAGCTCATCCTGAATTGTGCGGATTTGCTGCTGGAGGAAATGTGCCCGTTGTTGCTCGGAAATATCTTTCTGTGTTCTTGACTCAATGTCTGCGCGGATGTCAACCAGTTGAGACTCTCTGTTGAGATACATAAACAGGGAATATGCCCGTTGCTTTATCGAAAGGTTAGACAGCAACCGCTGTTTGACATTGGGTTCCAAAGGGGAGTTCGCGCACAAGAAATCAATCAGATGAACTGGATTGTCGATGTTTTTTATGGCAAAAGTCAATTCGTTCATCTTGTTTCCCAACTTGTCGAGCATCTTCAATGTGATTTCACGAAGACTTGTCACCAGTACGTTGAACTCCTTGTCGTCTGACAATGGGTATTCTTCTTCAAGTGGCGTGATGTTAGCCCTCAAGAAAGGCTTGGTGCTTGTCACACTGTCGAGTTGGAATGGGTATTTGCCTTGGATGATGACGTTTGTGGAATTGTCTGGAAATTCCAACACTCGTATAATTTCTGCGACTACGCCTATTTGATATAGACCATCCTGACCGGGGTCCTCGTCTTTTGCGTCTTTTTGGCAGATTACGCCGATTGGCGTTTTCGTTTTTTGTGCCGCTTCAATTAGTGCCAAAGATTTGTCGCGGCCAACCGCTACTGGAATTGCGACATTGGGAAACAACACCATATTCCGAAGCGCCAAGATAGGAACATCGGACGTAAATGACTGTGGGTCTATATCGTTGTCAGTATTTTCGTTGGCTTTTACATCTGTGAAGATTTGGCATATTTGTGGGCTTCCATCTTCTTCGACCAACTTGCTGTCTGTAAAATCAATCATTGTCAAAATTTATTTTATATATCCTATAGCAAAAAAAATGCCAAACAATTTCTTAATAAAAAGCCGGAACAATTTTTCAATTGTTCCGGCATGTGTGGCTATTGACAAAAATATTTAGTCAATTGTTGCTGCGTCGGATTGATGGCAAGAATCTTCCCGTCTTTATCAAGAAGATAGCTGTTCATTCCGCTCTTTAGACGATACCGTTTGTACACTTCGGATTCCATACCGTCTTTTTCATAAAATTGCGATACTTCTGATAGCCCATCTGTTCTGACAAGCTCTTTGAACATATTGTCGCTGTCGTCGAAATTAACAGAAATAAAACTCAAATTTTTTCCGATGGATTTGAAAAATCTGTCGTAATGAATGTTTCTGATGCGAGCTTCCGCATCGTCCGACGTCCAAAAATTGACTATCACATAATTGCCTCTCGTTTCGCTTAGTTTGAAATGATTCCCTAATTTGCTTATTTCAAAGTTTGGGGCGAAAGAGTTGATATCAACACTTACATCATAGCTGTTGTAAGAAGATGTAAATACCAACAATATGGCAATTGTCGCAATTGCTGTAAATGTTCTCCTCATTCATTTAAATTATAGTTCACACTAAAGGCTTTCTTGGGAGTCCACCTGAGAAAAGCCCCTGCCGATTTTCGGCAATGGAGAGATCTCTTTCTCTCGTTTTTTTCAATTCGGGGACAAAGATATAAAAAAATATCGTTGATACAAAGCGTTTTAACCTTTTTGTTGCATTCGAGCCAACCTTTGGATGGCTTTGTGCCAATAATGAAAATGGTGCTGCAGACGGCTTCTCAAGCCATTCCCGTTGGTGTGGGGCGGCACGAATATGGGCTTGTGGTAAAAACATTTTTTAACACAGCAGGGCCGCCACGTTTCACTCCTTGAATTGCTCAAAACGGTTCGGACCGATAGGCATTCCTGAATCCTTGAAGAATATTCCAGGCTATTTGCTGAACTTGAATCCTTGCTGCTCGATAAAATCAAAAAATATTTTAGAGAAAGTCTCGTTGTTTTCTTTGGAATATCTGACATCCGTAAACACCTGAGCCAATGAATCCTTCCCATTTTCCTTGACAAAATTGATGTTTGCCGGCAACTCTTCCTTTTCTTTGTAAAGATTGGAGATGTCGGTTGTGGAATAATCAGCATATCGCTCCTTGTGTATGATTCCTTGCAATGGAATTCTCTCCGATTTGGCTGAATCATCATCGGGAATGCCGACAGACAGAGTCACGATAGGGACAACGTATTGTGGAAGATTAAGCGTTTTGGCAATTTGTGGGGCATTGTATGTTGTCGTGCCGAGGTAGCAGCATCCAAGTCCGTTCATCTCGGCTATGGTGCAGAATTGCTGGGCGAATATTGTGGCGTCGAGAAACGCAGCGACAAATGATTGGAAATTGTCGAATCCTGGCTTGGCATTGCTCAGCTCGCACCATTTTATAAAACGGTTGAAGTCGGCGCAGAAAGTTAATAGCATTGGTGCTCCGGTTGCCGCCGGCTGATTGAAATGACTTTTTGCCAATTCTTCCTTGATGCTCTTGTCTGTTGTTATGACAACACTGTATAGTTGCATTCCTCCAGTTGTCGGGGATTGAGCCGCAGCATCAAGCATGCGCTCAATGGTGTCGCTGGGAATGGCTTCTGATTTGTATTTTCTTATGGTTTTACGATTAAAGAAGAAATTCATATTCATAATTTATTGTTTTTATTGCAAAGGTAGTCAATAAATCCGGAATGTCGCAAAAAGCAACAAACACCCAAGAGCATAAAATAGTCAGAATATATTTTGAGAATACTGGAAATTTTGCAATCTTTGCATTGATGAATGAAAAGCATCAGTAACTATTATTAAATCAAACACTGTTGTGGAGATAAACATATATTCTTACGACGAGGCTTTCAATGCCTCATGTGACTATTTTAACGGCGATGAACTCGCTGCTCGCGTCTGGGTCAACAAATACGCTTTGAAGGACTCATACGGAAACATTTATGAAAAGACGCCGGACGATATGCACCATCGATTGGCATCGGAATTGGCACGGATTGAAAGTAAATACAAGAATCCTTTGTCGGAAACGGATATTTTCAACTTGATGAAGGATTTCAAATACATTGTGCCGCAAGGAAGCCCGATGGCGGGAATCGGAAACAATTATCAAGTAGGGTCGTTGTCAAACTGTTTCGTAATCGGTCTTGACGGCGCTCCGGACTCTTATGGAGGCATCATCAAAATCGACGAGGAACAAGTGCAGCTGATGAAGCGCAGAGGCGGCGTGGGGCACGACCTCTCACATGTGCGCCCAAAGGGTTCGCCTGTGAAAAATTCAGCTCTTACGTCAACGGGATTGGTGCCGTTTATGGAACGCTACTCAAATTCCACAAGAGAAGTTGCGCAAGATGGACGTCGCGGAGCGTTGATGCTGTCGGTTTCAATAAAGCATCCCGACAGCGAGGCATTCATCGATGCGAAAATGACAGAAGGCAAAGTTACGGGTGCCAATGTGTCGGTACGCGTCGACGACGAGTTCATGCGGGCGGCAGAAACCGATGCGGAATATGAACAGAAATTCCCGGTTGACAGCGAGCATCCATATGTGTCAAAAAAAATAAATGCAAACGCCCTTTGGCGAAAGATTGTGCATAATGCGTGGAAGAGCGCTGAACCAGGTGTGCTTTTCTGGGATACGATAACGCGAGAGTCTATCCCTGATTGTTACGCTGACTTAGGGTTTAAAACGATATCCACAAATCCTTGTGGCGAAATTCCGTTGTGCCCGTATGACAGCTGCCGGCTTATTGCTGTAAACCTGTATTCATACGTAAAAAATCCTTTCACAGCCGAAGCAGAATTTGACTTTGACCTTTTCCGACAGCACATCAGATGTGCACAGCGACTGATGGACGACATTATCGATCTGGAAATGGAAAAAATTGATAAAATCATTGCCAAAATAGAGTCCGATCCAGAAACGGAAGAAGTTAAAGCCACAGAATTGAATCTGTGGAAGAAAATCCGCAACAAGACTTTGGCTGGACGACGCACTGGACTTGGAACAACAGCGGAAGGAGATATGCTTGCCGCAATGGGCTTCCGTTATGGAACTCCAGAGGCTACGGCTTTCTCTGTGTCTGTACACAAGACGTTGGCACTTGCGGCCTACAGGTCTTCGGTCGAGATGGCAAAGGAGCGTGGCGCATTCTCTTTGTACGACGCCAAGAGGGAAGAGGCAAATCCTTACATAAACCGATTGAAGGACGCTGACCCTTCTTTGTATGATGAGATGATAAAATACGGGCGACGCAACATTGCATGCTTGACAATCGCCCCGACGGGAACTACAAGCTTGATGACACAAACCACATCCGGCATAGAGCCAGTCTTTATGCCTGTATATAAGCGCCGTCGCAAGGTTAACCCGAATGAGCCGGGCGTACATGTGGATTATGTAGACGAAACTGGTGATGCGTTTGAAGAATATGTAGTTTATCACCATAAGTTTATATCCTGGATGGATGCGAATGGCATCAAACGCAAAGAAAAGTTCTCACAAGAGGAGTTGGATGAATTGGTGGCGAAATCTCCATACAACAAAGCCACAGCAAACGACATTGACTGGCATGAGAAGGTCAAGATGCAGGGAGAAATCCAAAAATGGGTTGACCATTCAATAAGTGTTACAATCAACCTGCCGTCGGATGTGACCGAAGATCTGATAAACGAACTGTATATGGAGGCATGGAAGGCTGGATGCAAGGGATGCACCGTATATCGTGACGGTTCACGCTCAGGGGTTCTTGTGTCGACTCAGAAGGAAAAAAAGAAGGTGGAGGCTCCTGTCCACACAGGTTTTGAGGAGCGCCATGTGCTTAAACGACCGATTGAATTGGAGGCGGATGTTGTCAGGTTCCAGAACAACAAAGAGAAATGGATTGCGTTTGTCGGACTTATCGATGGAAGACCTTATGAAATATTTACTGGTCTTGCAGATGATGAAGATGGCATCTTCTGTCCGAAATCTGTGAGCAAAGGAAAAATCATCAAGGCTATTGACGAGAATGGCAACAAGCGCTACGATTTTCAGTTCATCAATAAGCGTGGATACAAGACGACAATAGAGGGCCTCTCTGACAAGTTCAATCCTGAGTATTGGAATTATGCCAAATTGATATCAGGCGTGTTGCGCTATGGCATGCCGATTGACCAAGTGATGAAGCTGGTTGGTGGACTCGAGCTCAACAGCGAATCTATCAACACCTGGAAAATGGGCGTTGAGCGGGCTTTGAAGAAGTATTTGCCGGAAGGCACCAAAGCCAAAGGTCAGAAATGTCCTAATTGCGGACAAGAAACATTGATATACCAAGAGGGCTGTTTGATTTGCACTTCGTGCGGCACATCAAGATGCGGATAGAGAAACTAACCTATGGAATATTCATTAAGTAAATATATTAACCTATGAAATTGTTATTTAGAATTGGCTACAACACTGCCTGGGGAGAAAGCTTATATCTTTTGGGCAGTGTTAAGGAATTGGGCGAATGGAATGAGTCCAAGGCGTTGAAAATGACCTACGAGGACGGCATTTGGTCTACAGAGGTGGATATTAAGCGCAATGTCAAATCTTTTGAGTATTGTTATATTGTCCGAAACGACAATGGCGCAGTTCGCAAGGAGTGGGGCAAGCCTCACTTGTTCACGTTCGGAAAAGAAATCAAGGTCTATGAAATCTTGGATTCCTGGAATGACCAGCCCTATGACAAATCTTTCTACTCGTCGATGTTTGTCAATTCCATATTCCATCGTGAGAACAAAAACGATGCGCTGCCTCATCAACGTGGTGGCGTCACGTTGGAAATTTCTGCTCCGTCGGTAAGACCTGACGAGGACTTGTTTGTGACAGGCAATTGCGATGTGCTTGGGAATTGGAACCCGGAGAACGCGTTGGCGCTTACCGATTGCTATTATCCGATATGGTCGGTTGCTTTCCAATTTCCTGAAAAAGAGGAACAGGTGGAGTATAAATTCTTCAAGAGAAACAGACACACCGGCACTGAATCGTGGGAAGGGTGCAATAACCGAGTGCTTGACATATCGGCTCCAGACAAAAACGGATGTATTGTTGTCGCAGGCTTGAGATTCAACGATTCCGCTGCGCTATGGAAGGGCGCAGGCACAGCTATTCCGGTGTTCTCAATCCGCACCGACGAGGATTTCGGCGCCGGCGACTTCCTCAGCATAAAGAAAATGGTTGATTGGCTGGCGGCGACAGGGCAGCGTGTCTTGCAGATTCTACCAATCAACGACACTACAATGACTCACACATGGGTGGATTCCTATCCATATAAAGCTAATTCGACTTATGCACTGCATCCGATGTATCTAAACATTATGGCATTGGGCAAGCTGAAGGACAATCAGCGTCAGGAATATTTCAATAATCTGGCAGTGGAGTTGAATGCTCTTCCGCAAGTCGACTATGAGCGTGTCAATGCGGGCAAGCTGGAATATGTGAGAGAAATCTTTGCCGAATCAGGAGCCAAGACCTTGAAGACGGAGAACTTTAAATCGTTCTTTGCAAAAAATGAGTATTGGCTGAAGAATTATGCAGCATTCTGCTTGTTGCGTGACAAATTTGGAACTGCCGACTTCACCAAATGGGGTAAGTATTCAAAATTCGACGAAAGTCTTGTCGACGAGTTGTGCAAAGACAATGCTGATGAAATCAACCTGACATATTACATCCAATACAACCTTGACAAACAACTGAAAGATAGTTGTGATTATGCACACAAGCACGGTGTTGTGTTGAAAGGTGACATACCTATCGGTATCAGCCGCGCAAGTGCGGATGCTTGGGTTGACCCAGATTTGTTTAATCTGAACAGCCAAGCGGGAGCGCCGCCTGATGACTTCTCAGTGCTTGGTCAGAATTGGGGATTACCGACATATAATTGGGAGCGTATGAGTCAGGACGGCTTTAAATGGTGGAAAAACAGGATGCGCAAGATGTCGGAATATTTCGACCTGTATCGAATAGACCATATCCTTGGCTTCTTCCGAATCTGGCAAATCCCCATGTCGGCGGTGCATGGCTTGTTGGGTGTGTTCAACCCGGCGTTACCATATACACCAGATGAAATGCGCAACAATTATGACTTCTGGATAAATCCGGATCTCCAATGCAAACCATATATTATGGACTACTTCCTTGCCGATTTCTTTGGAGAATATACCGAAGAGGCAAAATCGATATATCTGGAATCGATAGGAGGGGGACGCTACAAACTGAAACCTGAAGTTGATACGCAACAGAAAGTTGCGGAGTTGTTTGCGTCGTATGAGAAAAACGACAAGAACAATAAATTGGAAAACGCCCTGTGCGGCTTGCTTGATGAAGTGCTTTTCATCGAGGACCCAGAAGAACATGGCAAATACCATCCTCGAATCTCAGCACAATTCACCTACATCTATAGGTCGCTGAATGATTATGAGAAGTGGTGCTTCAACAGAATGTATAACGACTTCTATTACCATCGTCACAATGATTTCTGGTATGGAAAGGCTATGTGGAAACTTCCGGCTTTGGTAAACTCAACAGATATGCTTGTGTGCGGTGAGGATTTGGGAATGATTCCAGACTGTGTGCCGGCGGTGATGAAACAACTTCAGATTCTGTCGCTGGAAATACAAAGGATGCCCAAAAATCCAGAAGACGAGTTTGGCAATCCATATCAATATCCATATTTGTCGGTATGCACTACATCGACCCATGATATGGGTGGAATCAGACAATGGTGGGAGGAAAACCACGACAAAACCCAGCGATTCTACAACACTATGTTGCATCAAGAAGGTGGCGCGCCTTTTTATGCCGAGCCTTGGCTTTGCGACATTATTGTGAGCCAACATCTTGAGTCGCCATCAATGTTGACGGTACTTCCTTGGCAGGACTGGATGTCGATTGACGGAAAATTGCGCAAAGAGAATCCAAACGATGAACAAATCAATGTTCCTGCGATTGCAAAGCATTATTGGCGCTATAGAATGCACATCTCGGTTGAATCATTAATGAAGGAATCGGTATTTAACGAAAACATTAAAAACAAGATTACGCGGACTGGACGGAATTGATCGTTTTTGATTTTTATAAATTAAAATCGAGTAGGTGGTAAACTCCTCCTACTCGATTTTCTTTAGACGTTGTCACCATTTTTGTGCAAAATGGTGACAACGTTTTATATATATGACTTTAGCAATGCGCTTTTTTCCCCTTTCAATTTGCGGATTGCCTTCTCTTTGATTTGGCGCACTCGTTCCCGCGTCAAATTGAACTTGTCACCAATCTCCTCCAATGTCATCTCTCTGCAGCCAATGCCGAAACACAGCCTTAAAATCTCCCTCTCTTTACCTTGCAATTGATTCAATGCTCGGTCAACTTCCTTCGACAGTGATTCTTGCGTCAGCGTGGCGTCAGTGCTTGGCACGTCATCGTTGGCAAGCGTGTCGGCCATGCATTTGTCATCTCCGTCAGCGACAGGCTCGTCGACCGACACAGTGCGGTAGAAGGCTTTTAGGGCACTTGTCACCTTTTCCAATGGCATATCAAGGCGCTGCGCAAGTTCTTCCGCTGACGGGCGGCGTTGATTTTCCTGCTCAAATTTGGAGATTTCCTTGCTTATTCTATTGTTTAAACCTACTTGATTCAACGGCAGTCTGATTTCCCGCGACTGGTCCGCCAATGCCTGCAAAATCGATTGGCGAATCCACCAAACTGCGTATGAGATGAATTTGAAACCTCTGGTCTCATCAAACTTTTTAGCTGCTTTTATCAAGCCTAAATTGCCCTCGTCAATCAGATCTGGCAGACTCAATCCTTGGTTCTGATACTGCTTTGCTACAGAAACAACAAATCTAAGATTTGCGCGCGTCAATTTATCCAATGCCTTTTGGTCGCCTTGTCTGATTCGCTGAGCCAACTCAACTTCCTCATCTGTTGAAACGAGGTCCTCTTTGCCAATTTCCTGTAGATACTTTTCGAGTGATTGACTGGTGCGATTGGTGATTGATTTTGAAATCTTTAACTGTCTCATACAAATTAATCTATTAGCTTCTTGTTGTTATTCACGGATAAGTTTTGTTCAAGAAACAACGATTCGGCCGAGATGGTTCACGGGGACAAATGTTTTTTAGTTATAAAATGCAACGAATCCCGACTGAAATAGCCGGGATTCGTTGCATTTTATAATTGTTCTTAACTATAAATACGATTTTAAGAGTCTGCTCTTTTGTCCTTTCAATTTACGGATTGCTTTCTCTTTAATTTGGCGCACACGCTCTCGTGTCAAATCGAATTTGTCACCAATCTCTTCCAAAGTCATTTCCTGACAACCTATGCCAAAAAACATTTTTAAGATTTCGCGTTCGCGGTCATGCAATTGGTTCAATGCTCGGTCAACCTCCTTCGACAGCGACTCTTGATTGAGCGAAGAGTCTGCCATGGGGGAGTCGTCGTTGGTCAACACATCAAGCATACAGTTGTCCTCTCCTTCGGCAAATGGTGCGTCTACAGAGATGGAACGACCGGAAACACTGATTGTACTTGAGATTTTCTCTACCGGAATGTCGAGTCGGTTGGCAAGTTCCTCTGCTGAAGGACGACGCTGGTTTTCTTGTTCGAATTTAGAAAGCTCTTTGCTAATTTTGTTTAGCGAACCAACTTGATTCAAAGGTAGTCGGACAATTCTTGATTGCTCTGCCAATGCCTGCAAAATCGATTGGCGAATCCACCAAACTGCATATGAGATAAATTTGAAACCGCGTGTTTCATCGAATTTCTGAGCGGCTTTAATCAAGCCCAAATTACCCTCGTTGATCAAGTCTGGCAGACTCAATCCCTGGTTCTGATACTGTTTTGCTACAGAAACAACAAATCGAAGATTTGCGCGCGTCAATTTATCCAATGCCCGCTGATCGCCGTTTCGAATACGTTGAGCCAACTCAACTTCTTCTTCTACAGAGATAAGGTCTTCTCGTCCAATTTCTTGAAGATACTTATCAAGCGATGCGCTTTCACGATTGGTGATTGATTTTGAAATCTTTAATTGTCTCATTCAGATGTTGTTATTTAAAATCGGATTTTACGTGCAAAGATAATAAAAATTTATCACATAATTGCGGCTTATCCTCCAAAATAAATTTAGTTACAGCAAAAAAGTTATAGAAAAAGTCATCGGACACGCAATGCTATTGATGTATCCGATGACTGTAGTGTTGAGAGTGATGTTTTCTATTCCTTGACCGCTGCAATCAGAGCATTGAAAGCGTCGTGCAACCCATCAGCATTTTTACCGCCTGCTTGTGCGAATCCAGGTTGGCCACCGCCACCACCTTTGATTGTCTTTGCTGCCTCACGTACAATTGTCGCAGCGTTAAGTCCTTCTTTCACAAGGTCGTCTGTAAGCATTACGGTAAGCATAGGTTTCTTCTCCGGACTTACGGTTGCTGCTACAAATGCTGTTTTTGTAGGGGAGGCCTCACGTATGGCAAATGCCACTCCTTTGACAATGTCTGGAATGCGCATACCGCCCAATGATGTCAATTGGATGCCGTTTGGCAGTGTTTCTTTCTTTCCAAGAAGTTGAGAACTAAGGTTCTTGATGCGTTCGATTGCCATGTCTTCAGCATCTTTCCGCAATTCGGCATTTTCAGAGATTGTTTTCTTGACAGCCTTCTTTATATCCGAAGAGTTGAGCAGTGAGCCAACATATTTTATCGTGTTCTGCAACTCGTGGATTGCGTTTTCCACATTTTCGCCAGTTATTGCCTCAATGCGTCGTATGCCGGCGGCGATACTTCCTTCTGAAACAATCTTTATAATTCCAATGTTGCCAGTATTTGGCACGTGCGTACCTCCGCAGAGCTCAACAGAGTCGCCGTATTTGATAACGCGGACTTCTTCCCCATATTTCTCTCCGAACAATGCCATGGCGCCCATCGCTTTAGCTTCCGCAATAGGGACATTGCGATGCTCGTCAAGAGCGATGGCGTTACGTACTTTCTTGTTTGCAAGTCGCTCAACTGCCTCTATTTCCTCTTCTGTCATCTTCTGGAAGTGCGAGAAGTCAAAGCGGAGTTCTGTAGGCGATACATATGAGCCTTTTTGCTCCACGTGTGTGCCGAGCACTTCTCTCAGCGCTTCGTGCAACAGGTGAGTCGCCGTGTGGTTGCATGACGTAGCCAAGCGTTTGTCGGTGTCTATTTTTGCGATTATTGCAGCCTGAGGATTTGACGGCATCTTTGTTGTCAAATGAATAGGCAGGTTGTTTTCGCGTTTTGTATCGAATACTTCGATCTTCTCATCGCCTGAAATCAGCCAACCAGTATCGCCGACCTGTCCACCCATTTCTGCGTAGAACGGTGTCTCTTTCAGCACAATCTGATAGAACTCTTTGTTTTTCTGTTTTACCTTGCGGTATCGGAGAATGGATGTCTCACATTCAAATTTGTCATATCCGACAAACTCCGATTCCCCGGCATTGAGTTCAACCCAGTCGGAAGCCTCTATTGCGGCAGCATTGCGCGCACGTTGCTTTTGCTTCGCCATTTCTTCGTCAAACTCTTTGTGGTTGACGGTGAAACCATGCTCTTTCAGAATGAGTTCTGTAAGATCAAGAGGGAATCCATAAGTGTCATACAGCACAAACGCTTCCGTTCCGCTCACTTCTTTTCTGCCATCTGCCTTAGCCTCGTTGACAACCTTGTCAAGAAGTTTGATTCCTGTCTCCAATGTGCGGAGGAATGTGTCTTCTTCCTCTTTAATTACCGTCTTTATCAAATCTGGCTGTTGCTTGAGCTCTGGGTAGGCATCGCCCATAGACTCTATCAGTGTGTCCACAAGACGGTATATGAATGCTTGACGCTGGTCAAGGAATGTGTATGCATACCGAACAGCACGGCGCAGGATGCGTCGAATCACATAACCTGCCTTGGCGTTAGATGGAAGTTGAGCTTCGGCAATAGAGAAGGCGATTGTACGTACATGGTCGGCGATTACGCGCATTGCTACGTCAACCTTCTCGTCTTTGCCATAACTTTTTCCTGACAATTGTGAGATTTTCTGAATCAACGGTTGGAAAACGTCTGTGTCGTAATTTGAGTGTTTTCCCTGCAATGCGCGCACAAGACGCTCGAATCCCATTCCTGTATCGATGACATGCATAGGAAGCGGTTCGAGGCTGCCGTCTGCCTTGCGGTTGTATTGCATAAATACGATGTTCCAGATTTCAATAACCTGGGGGTCGTCTTTATTGACCAATTCGCGGCCAGGCGTTTTGGCTTTCTCCTCAGGTGTGCGCGAGTCAAGATGAATCTCGGAGCATGGACCGCAAGGACCGGTTTCACCCATTTCCCAAAAGTTGTCGTGTTTATTGCCGTTAATGATGTGGTCGGCGGATACATGCTTCAGCCAATATCCGGCAGCTTCATCGTCGCGTGAAAGGCCTTCTTCTGGAGCTCCCTCAAACACAGTCACATATAAATCGTCCGGATTGAGATGCAATACGTCCACAAGATATTCCCACGCATAATCGATGGCCCCTTCTTTGAAATAGTCACCAAACGACCAATTGCCAAGCATCTCAAACATCGTGTGGTGATATGTGTCAAGTCCCACTTCTTCCAAGTCGTTATGTTTACCGCTTACGCGCAAGCATTTTTGAGAGTCTGTGGCTCGTTTGTATTTCGGCGGGACGTTGCCCAATATGATGTCCTTGAACTGGTTCATTCCGGCATTTGTAAACATCAATGTCGGATCGTCTTTGATGACCATCGGTGCAGAAGGCACAATCTGATGGCCTTTGCTGTGGAAGAAATCTTTAAAAGATTCTCTAATTTCTTTTGCTGAATACATATCGTAATATAAACTTTCGTTTGAAATCAAGTTTTTTGAACGAGAATTAACTCTCATTTTATCTTGCAAAAGTAATCATTTTATTACTTTTGTAAAAGAAGAATCCACCCTAATGCGTAGCACTGAGAAAAAATATTATAAAATCAAAGAAGTTTCGGAAATGCTTGACATCCCCATCTCGACATTGCACTTCTGGGAACGGCAGTTTACGGTATTGTCTCCTCGACGGTCGAGAGGCAATGATAGGCTGTATACGACCGACGATATTGAAAAAATCAAGATGGTGCATTATCTTGTAAAGGTGCGCGGCATGAAGCTTGCCGCCGCCCAAGAACTGATTCTGCACAACCGCAAAAATGTGTCAAAAAGACAAGAGGTGGCGGAACGTCTTGAGGAAATAAAAACCGAACTGCAATCGTTGGCTGACGCACTGGACGGCATTTGGAAACGAGGCCGTGAAAACAGCCCTGTCTCCGAATAGCTATCTGTCAGTCATCAAAACGCTTTAGGATGTTTTGATATGCGTCGATGCGTCGATCACGCAGAAACGGCCACCAGCGTCTCACCTGTTCGCTTCTTGTCAAATCTATTGCAACAATTTTCTCCGCCTCGCTGTCGGTAGCGGCTTCATCAATCAGCTCGCCTTGAGGTCCCGCTACAAAGCTTGTGCCCCAGAATTGGATTCCGTTGGTTGCATTCGACGGGTCGGGTTCGTGTCCAACTCTGTTTACTGCGACAACAGGCAGCCCGTTGGCTACAGCGTGTCCCCTCATAGACAGCATCCACGCTTGTCGCTGACGCATTTTTTCCGCTTCGTCGTCTGAGCTTTCCCATCCGATGGCGGTGGGGTATATCAATAATTCTGCGCCTTTCAATGCCATCAATCGAGCCGCTTCCGGATACCACTGGTCCCAACAAACCAATACACCAAGTTTTCCGACAGATGTCTGGATTGGTTCAAAACCTATATCCCCGGGCGTAAAGTAGAATTTCTCATAATATGCCGGATCGTCAGGAATATGCATCTTGCGATATTTCCCGGCAACGGATCCGTCTTTTTCAAAAACAACGGCGGTGTTGTGATATAACCCCGGCGCTCTGCGCTCAAACAGCGATGTCACAAGCACTATGCCGCATTCTTTTGCCACGTTAGAATAAACACCTGTTTCTTCGCCGTTAATGTCTATCGCCAAGTCAAAATTGTCGACGCTCTCCGTTTGGCAGAAATACAAGCTGTCGTGCAATTCTTGCAGCACCACAAGTTGCGCGCCGTCGTTTGCCAAGCGTTTTATTTTTGCGACAAGTTTTTCTCTATTCTTGCTTATGCAGGCGCTGTTGGCTTGCTGAATGTATCCTAATTTTATGATTCTGCTCATATATTCAATGAATTTTTAGGGAACTGCATGGTAACGCAATGGAGCGATCCGTGCTGTTTTATCAATGCTCGGCAGTCAACGCCGAGAACCTTTCTGTCTGGAAATGCAGAGGATATTGTGCTCATGGCTTCGCTGTCGTTGTTTTCCTGACCGTAAATAGGGACAAGAACAAATCCATTTCCAATAAGGAAATTGGCATATGTTGCTGGCAGCCGCTCCCCGTCGGCAAAGATAGGGGCGGGTAACGGCAATGGAAGCAACTTGTACTTTGCTCCGTCTGCGGTTGTGAAACTTTGGAGCTGACATTCCATGGCTTTCAACTCTGCGAAATGCTCGTCACGTTCATCATCGGTTGAAACATACAGAATGGTGTCGTTTGGCGCCAATCGCGCCAAGGTGTCTATATGGCTGTCGGTGTCGTCGCCACTAAGGTAGCCATGGTCAAGCCACAACACTCTGCTTATGCCGAAGACCTTTTCCATGTACGCTTGTATTTCCTCTTTGGATGATTGGCCATTTCTATTCTTGGAAAGAAGGCATTCGCTTGTGGTGAGCAGCGTTCCTCTGCCATCGCTCTCGATGGAGCCTCCCTCAAGGACAAAATTCAAGCTGTTTGAATATTCCCCCTTAAACATTCCGGAATCGAAAAGACGGGATGTTATAAGATTGTCTTTGTCGGCGGCAAATTTCAGACCCCAACCGTTGAACTTGAAATCGTTGACCACGGGGCGGTTTCCGCGAAGCGTGGTTATGGAACAAGTGTCGCGTGCCCAAGTATCATTTGTCGGACATTTGACCACGGATATCAACTCGTTGCTGAATGATATGTCGCTGCTGTCGTCAGGGTCTGCTATGACGATGACTCTTTCGCCTTGGTCAGCAATGGCGTTGACTATCTCTTTGTAGCAAGAGACAACTTCTTCCAGCATATATGACCAATCTGTTCCGGCATGTGGCCACGCAAGCATTATGGCGTCTTGTTCTGCCCATTCGGCGGGAAGGATTGCGCGTTCGTTGTTATTCGTCATATTCTGTAAGGGAATCAAATGCAGATTCGTGATTGTCCAAGTATTCGTGACAATAATCAACAAACGCTGTGCGTTCGCGGTAGCCCATATCGTCACACCATTCCTTAAAATAAGCCTTAAGCGCCTCGTCCTCGAAAATCAGACGTTTAAACTCGCTCTCGGCAATGTCTATACTCCCAAACCTGACCAGTAGTTCCTGAATCATTGATGAAATATCAGTCATAGTTTCAATAGTTTTATACGTTTCCCAAAAATAACCATATTTCCTCTAACTTCCAAACTTTATAAAAAAATAAGCACACGTAATTGAGCGTGCGCTTATTTTTATTTTGATGTAAGTTGTGTCTTATTCAGAAACCACCTCGAAAGGAATTTCTACAGAAACTTCTTTGTGGAGTTTCAAGAGAGCCTTGTAGCTACCAACTTCCTTCACAGCCTCTTTGAGAACGATAAGTTTGCGGTCTACGTTGAAACCCAACTTCTCGAGAGCCTCTGCAATTTGAATATTGTTTACTGAACCAAAGATTGTGCCGGTAGAGCTTGTCTTTGCTCCGATAGTCAAAGCAACGTCCTTCAAAGACTCTGCCAATGCCTCAGCGTCGGCTTTGATTTTAGCCAGCTTGTGGGCTCTTTGCTTCTGGTTTTCTGCCAAAACTTTAAGTGCCGATTCGGTAGCTATAACAGCTTTGCACATTGGGATAAGGTAGTTTCGACCGTAACCGCTCTTAACTTCTACAACATCGTCCTTGTAGCCAAGATTTGCGATATCTTCTTTTAATATGATCTTCATAATTGTAATCCTTCTTTTAATGTTATTTCATCAAGTCAGTCACGTAAGGAAGAAGTGCAAGATGACGGGCGCGTTTTACGGCCTGTGCCACTCTTCTCTGGAATTTGAGTGAAGTTCCCGTGATGCGACGAGGAAGGATTTTGCCTTGCTCGTTCAAGAATTTCTTGAGGAATTCAGGATCTTTGTAGTCGATATACTTAATGCCACTCTTTTTGAAACGGCAATATTTTTTCTTTTTGACATCTACTGAAAGCGGAGTCAAGTATCTGATTTCTGATTGTGGTTGTGCCATGATTAATCCTCCTTTGTTTCGTTGTTGTTAGACTTAGCTGCGCGAAGACTTCTGCGTTTTTCAGCGTATTCTGCAGCATACTTGTCAAGACGGAATGTCAAGAAACGGATAACTTTCTCGTCGCGACGATAAGCTGTCTCAAGTTTCTTCACAACCTGCGGTTCTGCATTGAACTCAACAAGGCAATAGAAGCCTGTGCTTTTTTTCTGAATAGGGTATGCCAACTTGCGGAGGCCCCAGTTCTCTTCATTTACTATTTCTGCACCATTTTTAGTGAGAACAGCAGTGAATTTTTCTACCGCTTCCTTCATCTGAGCATCAGACAAAACGGGAGTTAAAATGAAAACGGTTTCGTACTTGTTCATAATTAATTGATTAGTTTTTAAAATTTGCGGCACAAAGGTATGAATTTTTCGCTGTTTACGCAAACACTTTTTGTGAAGATGCAATAAAAAAATGAAAATTTAACAATAAATGGTCGTTTTGATGGATTTTGAGTTACATGTCACTGATTTCCGCATGAAGTTTTGACGGGATTCTAAAAAAATAACTAAATTTGCACATTTGTAAAGCGAAAAATCTATTAAATGGAAATAACAGCAACGCAATTAGCGACTATTATAAGAGGTGAAATCGAGGGCGACGGCTCTGTGAAGATATCCTCTTATTCTAAAATCGAGGAGGCTCAAGAGGGTTCTTTGTCATTCTTGGCCAATCCTAAATACACGCATTTTGTATATACGACAAAGGCATCTGTTTTGTTGGTGCGCAAAGATTTTGTACCTGAGCAGCCTATAAAAGCGACACTGATAAAGGTGGACGACCCGTATGCCACTTTGGCGGAGTTGCTCAATTTGGTGCAAGCATCGGCTCCTGTGAAATCTGGAGTGGAGCAGCCCGTATATGTTTCGGATGGCGTTGATTTGCCAAAATCAATTTATCTTGGTGCATTCTCTTATATCGGCAAGGATGCCAAAATAGGAGAGAACGTAAAAATATACCCTCAGTGCTATATTGGCGACGGTGTTGTTATTGGAAACAACACGACTCTTTACGCAGGTGTTAAAATATACCAGGGGTGCGTTGTCGGCGAGAATTGCATTCTCCATTCGGGAGTTGTTGTGGGAAGCGACGGCTTTGGATTTGCCCCTGAAAAGGACGGCAGTTATCTGAAGATTGCCCAGATCGGCAATGTGGTAATTGAAGACAATGTAGAAATAGGCGCCAACACCACTGTCGACAGGGCTACGATGGGCTCGACAAAAATCCATAAAGGCGTGAAGTTGGACAATCTTATACAAGTTGCGCATAATGTTGAAATCGGCGACAACACAGTTATTGCCGCGCAGACAGGCATCGCGGGTTCGGCTAAGATTGGCAAACAAAATATGATTGGAGGCCAAGTTGGCATCGCCGGTCACATCACAATCGGCGACCGGAACCAAATTGGGGCACAGTCTGGTATCCATACAAGAACAGGCGACGACAAGGTGCTGCTGGGGTATCCTGCGGTTGACGCAAGAGATTTTATGCGCGAAGCTGCATATCGTCGCCGGTTGGGCGACATAATCGCCGACTTGAACACTATAAAAAAAGACTTAAACAAAAAAGACAACAAATAAAAAAGATAATATGAAACAATGTACGTTGAAATCTGCTTTTACCATAAGAGGTAAGGGCTTGCATACGGGCAGGGAAATTGAAGCGACATTCAAGCCTGCTCCAGACAATTTTGGGCGGAAATTCCTTCGCATTGATGTTGAAGGCGCAGCGCCTATCGAAGCTGTGGCTGAGAATGTCGTGGAGACATGCCGCGGAACGGTTATTGCTTCTGGCGACTTGAAAATCTCCACTATTGAGCACGCCATGGCTGCGTTGTATGCTTCCAATGTCGACAACTGCCTCGTGGAGCTGAATGGCCCTGAAGTGCCAATCCTTGACGGCAGTGCAAAAATATTTATGGACAAGATTGAGGAAGTCGGAGTTGTTGAGCAGACGGAAGACGCAGCGGTGTACGTTGTAAGAAACCGCACAACGGTTAAGGACAGCGAGACCGAAGCCTCAATTTGCGTTATTCCCGACAGCGATTTCTGCGTGGATGTAATGATTGAGTTCAACTCGGTTGTACTCTCCAATCAGTTCGCCACTCTTGACTCTTTGGATGATTTCAAAACACAGATTGCTGCAAGCCGTACATTCGTTTTCGTAAGAGAAATTGAAGAGTTGGTCAAACACGACTTGATAAAAGGCGGCGACCTGGACAATGCCATCGTTATTTACGACACTCCGGTGGCGCAGTCGGAGCTTGACAGAATCGCCGATATGATGAACGTGCCAAGAAAGAAAGTGTCAGAGTTCGGATTCATCAACAACGACGAGCTGGTGTTTAAAAACGAGCCGGCACGCCACAAACTTCTTGATGTGGTTGGCGACGTGGCTTTGATTGGCAGACGTGTGCAGGGCCGTATTATCGCCACTTGCCCAGGTCATACAATCAACACTACATTTGCGAAAAAGGTGAGACGCGAATTAAAGCGTCAGGAGGTTCAGGCCCAGGTCTACAATCCAAACGAGACCCCGATTATGGACGTAAACCGTATCAGAGAGTTGCTTCCACACAGATATCCGTTCTTGTTGGTTGACAAGATTATCGACAAATCCGACAAATATATTGTTGGAGTAAAGAACGTGTCGGGCAACGAACCATTCTTCCAAGGCCACTTCCCTACAGAGCCAGTGATGCCTGGTGTGCTTCAAGTTGAAGCCATGGCTCAAACTGCAGGATTGCTTGTCTTAGGCTCTGTTGATAATCCAGAAAGCTATTCTACTTATTTTATGAAGATCGACAACGTAAAATTCCGACAGAAAGTAGTCCCTGGCGACACTTTAGTTTTCCACGTGTCATTCTTGACTGAATTGAGAAGAGGTTGTGCCAATATGAAGGGCTATGCTTTTGTTGGCGATAAAATCGTTTCCGAGGCTGAATTCATGGCGCAAATAATCAAAAATAAATAATATGAAGCAACCATTAGCATACATACATCCGGATGCCAAGATAGACCCAAGCGTGGTCATCGACCCGTTTGTGACAATTGACAGAAACGTGGAAATCGGAGCGGGAACACGCATTGCCAGCAACGTTACAATCATGGAGGGTACAAGGATTGGCAAGAACTGCACGATTTACCCGGGCGCTGTTATTGGTGCGATTCCTCAAGATCTTAAATTCATGGGAGAAAACACGTTGGCTATCGTTGGCGACAACACAACCATTCGTGAATGCGTGACCATAAACAGGGGCACCGCGTCGAAGGGCAAGACTGTTGTTGGCAGCAATTGCCTTATTATGGCTTATTCTCACATCGCCCATGACTGCGTGATTGGGGACAATATCATTATTGCAAACGCTTCGCAGATTGCTGGAGAGGTACAAATCGACAATTTTGCGGTAGTTGGAGGAGGAACATTGATTCATCAATTTTGCCATATAGGTTCTCATGTGATGATACAAGGCGGGGCTTTGGTCAACAAAGACATTCCCCCATATGTAAAAGCTGCCCGTGAACCGATATCGTATGCTGGCGTGAACTCAATAGGCTTGCGTAGACGCGGTTTCACAAATGAGCAGATTCGTGACATCCAGGACATATATCGTTATCTATATCTTTCTGGATACAACAATAGCGATGCTGTGGAGCATATCGAGGCGGAACTTCCTGCCACGAAAGAGCGTGACGAAATCATCTTGTTTGTGCGCAACTCGAAGCGAGGCATTATCAAAGGCTACGTATAGCAATAAGCCTTAACCGAAGACTTTCGAGAGGGTCGATCTGACAATGTGTTGGGTCGACCCTTTCGCATTGGTATTTTTTCGAGGCGCAGAGAAGAGGCTGAAGGCGGCAATGGCACTGAAGAGACGCCGGAAGAGTTGTTGCAATCGATAAAAGAGAACGAGAAGGCGGAGGAAAAAAGGAAAGCCGCTGAGGAGAGTGAACGTGCTGAGAAAGAGGAGAAGGCTCGCATTGAGGCAGAGAAGAAAGAGACAGAGAGGATTGCCGCAGAAAAGGCAGAGGAAGAAGCTCGTGTTGAAGCAGAAAGGAAGGCAGAGGATGAGCGCATTGCTAAGCAGAAGGCTGAGGAGAAGGCTGAGGAGGCGGAATCCGACAAGGAGGAAGCGGAGAAGCGAATGGACGATGAAGAACCAAAGCCCGTAGGGAGTGGTGTGTTTGGAAACATCTACAACCAATTCAAGGGCAAGGTGAAGGAAGCCTTTGATTTCTTGATGAAGCATAAAGGTGGCGACTTGCTCGGTGTGTTCCACAGAAAAGATGTCGGTGACATTGATTTGGTGTGGGGTGACCACGGAGGGGGATTGGCGCATATTATTCGTCGACACATCATTGAACAAAATGACTTCAAAAATGTGGATGAGATACAAAAAGTCATTGAGGATGTTATACGGAATGGTTTGATTGTTAGAGAAAACAAAGACAAAATCAACATCGAATATAATGGATATAGGGTTAGCATAAAAAAGACGATTCGTGATTCAAAAGGGAATGTCGTTGAAAACAAGAACTGGATTGTTACAGCGTTTGATAAAAGCAAGCCTAAACACGAAAAAAGGAATCCATCGTCAAGCGAAACCTTAACAACTCCTTCCGCAAACCAAAAGGCTGATGGAGTGACTTTACCATCAAACGAGGATTCCATCGACAAAGGTAGTAAAAAGACAGAGAAGAAGCAAAAGAAGCAGAGCGTTTTTGACAAGGCTAAGGAGATTGCCGACAAGGAGGACAAGAAACGCAAGGCTGAGGCTGAGGATGACTCGGCTCTCGGTCAAGCGACAAGAGCCGTGGGCAAGAAAAAGAAGGTCAACCGGTTCAAATATACGGCTTCAGAAAAAATTAGCAATCTTACGCTGAGAGGAGTGCATTATGCCAACGGCTATGCGTATGCTTCTGATGGATACATCCTCTTCAAGGAGAAAGCGGACTATCCCAAAGAGTGGGAAGGTACGACAAGAGACAAGGACGGCAATCTGATTGACGGGAAATATCCGGACACGGAAAAGGCGATACATAGATTGGTTCATATCCCCGACAAGGAGGTTGAGTCGTTGCCGTCAAAGGAGGTGCTTGACTTCGCCATCGCTGCAAGCAAGAAGTTGAAAGGAGAGGCAATACCTGTCGCAATTGACGGAATATTCTTTAATGCAGTCAATCTGAAGAAGTTTCTTGAAGCGGTTGCATCCAAAGGAATGGACAAGGTTGTATACAGACATCCTATGCTGTATGCCACCAACGGCAAGGATGAGATTGTAATGATGCCTACAGTGAATACATTGGAGGGCGCATTGGATATTGCCGACAAGATGGAAAGCGCGGGTTTGCCCAAAGAGCAGATTGATGCGTGGAAGGCACACATTGAAGCCGCTGATAAGAAAATGTCGTTTGATGACTTCAAAAAAGCCGTTGAAAACGCCAAGAAGGAAGGTGTCAGACCTACGGAGGCTGACAAGCAGGAGAGTAAGGCGGAGGCTGAGAAGCAGAAAGTTGACAAGCAGGGGAATCCAATTGACGCTGAAGGCAGACTGATAACTGAGAAAGTTGAAGACATCAGCGATTTGTCGGACGATGATTTCAACAATCCTACACGTTCTGTTGAGCTTCCGAAGATACCTAAGAATGTCGATGACGCACTCGGTGCGAACGGTAGACCGGTCATTATCAAGAAGAATATCTTTGAGAAGAATGGGAAAAGCCACGGATTCACACCGAAGCAAAGTAGGAAGATACTTGGCGACGCATTGTATAATCCCGACATCGTGGGTCAGTCGCAGCCTTCTACAAAGAAAACACATTGGGTTGCGATAAAGGTTGACGAGAAAAGTCCGATAACGATATTGGAAGTAAACGATGGAAAAGACAATGTGGAAGTCGTTGGCTGGTACACGTTGGATGCGCGCAACCTTGAAAGGATAAAAAGGCAAGCCGAGCGTGAGGGCGGCGAACTCCTCGTGTTGTCGCCAAAGGACAAGGTGGAAAGCCTTCCCACTCCTACATCTGGCTTGCCTACGGACAAAGGTAGCGAAGTCGGAGGAGAAAAGCAAGAGGCTGAGAAAAAAAGACCCGCTCCGCTATCGGAGCGGATAGAAGATGTCGGAGAGAAGATTGGCGATGCGAGGAAGGATGTCTGGAAGGAAATAATTGCCAGGATCAAGAATAAAAAACAAGGGATTGAAGAAGCGTTGAAGAAGAGCTCTGCGGGCAAGCTGTTCTCTTCGTTGTTTGACGAGAAGGAGTTGCTTGAAAGCGGTGTGTCGAATGAGGTTGTGACATTCATCTCAGCGGTAAAGGGCAGTCTTGGAACGAAACCGAGGTCTTTGTCCAAATTAAAGATGTGGATCAATAAAGTATTGCACCAATATGATATGTGCGAACAGGCATTGGAGAATTGGGAATCCGTCAAGAAGAAGATTGACGAATGGAAGTACTATAGCCAACCGTTCTATATGTACCGCGCGGCAATGGCAGTCGGAGGATATGAAAGTGGACGTGATGTAGGCAACGCCGAATTGTGGCAGATTGCTGACGGGTATAGTGATGGAAAGTCCGTAGCCGGGCAATGGTGTGTCCGTAAAGCTGGAGCCTATGATGGAATTTATAAGACTTACGAGGAAGCAGCCGAGGCTCTGAAGAAATTCGCAGGAGAGAACGCTGCGGTTGACGGCAAAGGGAAACGCAAGGAAGTGAAACTTGCGATATACAAAAGGCGGACGGACGGCACTATGTTCATAGCTCCAGAAGGAAAGCCGGATGTGATAATTCAGGACGGATTCAAGACTTTATACGAAGCATCTGCATATAAGAAGGAGCATTATGCAGAGATGCAGGAGCGTTATCGGACGTTGATGGATGGCATCAAACCGAAATTCAACGAGAACAGGGAGCGCAAAGGGCGCGACTGGCGCGGCGGCAAGGATGTGTCGGCGGAGGATTTCCGGGAAGCGTTTGACTTCCGAGGAGTGGAGTTCGGCAACTGGATGCAGCAGAAGGACAGACGCCAGGCGTTGAACGAATGCTACGACTCTCTTATGGACTTGGCGATGGTCTGCGGAGTGTCGCCGAAGGCGTTGTCGCTTGGAGGGAAGTTGGCAATGGCATTCGGTGCGAGAGGAGTTGGAAAATTCAACGCTCATTACGAGCCGGATAAGGTTGTGATAAACCTTACAAAGACCAAAGGTGCAGGAAGCCTTGCGCACGAATGGTTCCACGCCATTGACAATTATTTCAATATGCAAGGTTGGGACGAATTTGCCACAGAAAGCACGCGGAACGTTGAACGCAAGGAAATGGCTGAAGCGTGGAAGGATTTGGTGCGTGCGATAAACGGAAGTGATTATTTCAAGCGGTCCGACAAATACGCCCGTCTTAAAGGCTCCAGATATTGGATTGAACCGACTGAGCTTGGAGCGAGAGCGTTTGCGGTGTGGGTTGAGAACAGACTGTCGAAGTACGGCACGATAAACGACTATCTCGCCAACAATCCACGTCTAGTGGATGAGAAGGCAAGCGACGCAGAAAAGAAATATGCACCGTACCCATTCGACAAGGACGCTGACTGGATGGACGAGAAATTCGGCAGGTTGTTCGAGGTGATGCAGGAGCGTGTCGACGAGGAGACAGGTAAGCACATTCTGTACAGCAGAAATAAAGCTGCCGGGCACGAGAAGACGGAGTTGACAGCGGAGGAGCGGGAACTGAGGGACAACCTTGTGGAGCGTATGCGCAAGGGTGGACTTGACGTGGTGACTGATTCGGAAGAGATGCAGAGAGTCATAGACTCCGAGAACGAGCGGACAAGGATGATGGGTGACAAACAAAAGAGAGCACTTGAAACCGCGACGATAGCAGCCGAAGCCACTAATAATGCCACTGTCATTTCAAGTGCTGACGGGGCAAAGATACAAAACAATCTTGGAACACTTGCGACAAATTATGAAAAAATTGCAAACAAGACAAGAGGTTTTATAACAGACTTGTCACACGCACTCGGTTTAAAGCGACACGAATCAAGCCAATATGGGACTTTTGAGACACCCGATGGTAAACGGATAACCATTCGTGTAAGCAACCATAACGCACGAGTGTCCAACTTTGACAAAAATAATGAGAGCGATGGAATAAGCATTGTTATTTCAAGCCACAAAAACAAAGGCTTGCACAATGACGGCAACGCCCATATCATAGAATATTTCTACCCAAAACGTGCGCTTGAAAACGCAGAAGGCAAGCCTTTGGCAGAGATGATCCGTTCGGTGTCTGACGCATTGGCTGGTGAAGAGTTCAAAGACACGACAGGCTTGGCCGAGCGCGAGGAGGTTAACGGCAGTTCAGTCCGCGAGCATCGTGTGTACCACGGCAGCGGAGCGGACTTCGATGCTTTCGACCACTCGCATATGGGCGAGGGAGAAGGTGCGCAGGCTTACGGCTGGGGTACTTATGTGACCGAGGTGGAAGGTATCGGCAGGACGTATGCTATTCAAAATACAACGAAGCACAACGATGCTTTACGAGCATTGCAACACGATGTAGATGCTATATCTGACCAACTTAACAGACAACGGGATGATTTGAAGTATGACGAAGAGCAGTTAAAACGTGCTAACGAATGGAGAGCCGAGGCAGAGCTTGACTATGAATTGTTCAAAGATGAAGCTGAGAAATTAAAGGAAAAATATGGGGAGGCTTCTCCTAAATACCGAAACCATCTGTTTAATGACATCTATACAGATGAAATGAAACGTGCTCAAAGTTCAGTTAAGAGCACAGAAGAGTCAATCCAGTATCGCAAGGAGAAAATCTCAGAGCTGGAAAAGGCATTAAAGGATAAGCAAGCGGAGATTGATGAACTGCCGAAGGAGTTTCCACGCCACCTTTACACCGTAGAAATCCCCGATGACAACGGTGGCAACTATCTGGATTGGAATGGACACCCTGCTGAATCTTTATTGAAAGATGTAGGTTCGTTTTTGGAGAGTGAAGGCTTTGAGAGGGTGCAGGATAGCCCTGTCAGATATGAGAAAAGCGAAAGCACCGTTGTTTTGAACCCCAATGCGACTGGAGCTGATTTGTATGCGGAATTGCGTGAGGCTCTTGGCAGCGACAAGAAAGCGTCACAAGCATTGTCTGAGTTAGGCTGTATTGGCATCAAATATCCTGCTGACAATATGCGAGGTGGCCGTAAGGATGGCGCAAAGAACTACGTTATCTTCAACGAGAATGATGCGAAGATAACCGACCATACACGCTTTCTGCGGACAGCAGGCGGAGAGGTGTACGGCTTGGTGAAGGACGGACGCATATACCTTGACCCAAAGGTGGCTACAGCGGAGACTGCGGTACACGAATACACGCATCTGTGGGGCGATATGCTGAGACGCAAGGATTCCGAGCAATGGAGCCACACGGTGAAGGAACTGAAGAACAGCGTTCTTTGGGAGGAAGTGAAGGAGTTGTATCCGGAGCTGAAGACCGATGACGAGATAGCGGACGAGGTGTTGTCGACGTTCAGCGGACGCAGAGGAGCGGAACGCTTGCGCGAGGAAGCACGCAGGGTTGCCGATGGCGATGGTGGAGTGTTCACCAAGGCGAAGGCTATCGAGACGTTGGAGCGAGTGAAGGAAGCCATAGCGCGGTTCTGGGAAGGAGTGGCGAGGATGTTCGGCATCAATCGCTACCGCAGTGCCGAGGAGTTGGCTGATATGGCAATGAGGGACTTGATAAACGGAGTGAAGCCGACATCGAGGACTTTCACATTCGACAATTTTTATAAAGACACCAAAGCGGTGTTTGAAGGCACGGAAAGACCGGAAGGAAAACCGGACTATACATCATATTCAGGCTCCGAGTATTGGTACGGAGAAGACAATGGCGGCAAGTATGTTGTCAGGGGCAGCGACCATTGGAGCGGAGAGTTTAAGGTAAAGGATGGTGAACGGACAAATGTCGGCAGAAATCATTATTCCGAGATAACGGAGGACAGAATGCTGCCTATAGGAGCGCAGGGAAGTCTGAAATTCGGTTGGGAGAAGGGATTGTCAAAGCCTGTCGGCAGCGGCATATCTGCGGCAATTGACAGGCGAGGCAGTGGTGACAGTAACAACATAGCAAGTTGTTACTGGTATATTGACAATGCCAAGGAAAAAGACAATAAAGGTTTTACATACGGAAAAGCATATCTGTCTGAATTTGAGGACAAGGAGAGAAGACGCGACATTCCGGGTGATGATTGGCGTGACATCCAAGGTCTTGAAGGCGGTACGAGGAATATGTTCGTGGGTGAGAGAGGTGCAACCGAGGCTGACAAAGCCGAGGAAGTCTCCACCCGTCTTGACAATCTCTCCGTGGCAAGGAGGATGGAAGAGGCTAAGAAGGATGCCAAGACTATCAAGATGGCTACAGGTTGGGAACGTGGTTCGGACGGCAAATGGCGGTATGAGACTGGGGATGCCAAGATTAAGGACACAATAGAATTGGACGGCAAGACATTCAAACGCTATGATGAGGATATGTTGTGGACAAGCGGCAAGTTTGGTGATGTGGTTGATGCTCCCGAACTGTTCAAGGCTTATCCAGAATTGAGGGATGTACGCATTGAGACCGACGCGGTTTTGAACGATATGCCATCCAATGACGAATACAATCCTCGCACAAACACCATAACCATACATTCCGATAATCTGAAATATCAGAACTCGATACTCAATCACGAAATACAGCACGCGATACAGCATATTGAGGGATTTGAAACAGGGGGTTCTGCGGAGAATGTACGGGAGCGGATACAACAAGTCATAGACAATTCCTCCGATGAGGTGGGCTATGCGAGGGAGAGACTGCGCGAGTGGGCTGATTTGAACGCTATGGCCGCAATGCTTGATGTGGCGTACAGAAAATTTGTCGGCAGCGGCAACGAATGGGAAAGAGCCAAGGCTGTTGAGATATATTGGGATGCTATAAACACCATAGAGGACAACGACAAGGCAGAACTTGCAATAAACTATCCGCACGACAAGACTCCACGTGAGGTTGCGGAATCGGGCTATCTCGTTGACGATGTCATAAGGGAACTGAATCGTTTGGCTGACGAGACCAGAAAGGAAATACCTGACGGCAATATCGACACAATGAGGAAGGTCGACAGACTTGTTGGCGCATTGAAAGACAAGACCGACTTTGAGTTGTACAACCGTCTTGCAGGCGAGGTGGAAGCGCGCAACACCGAGAAGCGCATAGGGATGACCGAGGAGGAGCGCAGAGCGAGCCTCGCATCGGAGACTGAGGATGTGGCACGTGAAGACCAGATACTGCTGCGGCAAGGCCTTGACGGCATTAACATTATGCGGTCGGAGGCAGCCGCCACTCCGTTGAAAGGAGACGAGGCATTGACTGCTTTGGATAGTATATTTGGAGAGAATGAGGGTTCTGCTATACCACCGAAAATATCTTCCTTTGCCAAGTTCAAAAACTTGTTTAAAAAACCGGTCAGAACGTTCTTGGGAGAACTGGTTCAAGTAAAAGACGAAGTGTGGAACAAGATTTTGCGCAACAACCGACAAGATATTACAGGAACAGTGTTGCCTACGATAGAGAATGCAGATTTTGCGATACGAGACACAGACGGAAGCACTTTGTATGTGAAACGATTCAAGGGTGATGGACAGGAGCGGATGTACAATGTCGTGGTGGTCAACAAACACGGCGAGGTAGAGGATTACATCAGTTCCGTCCACATCAAGAGAGACAACAATCTGCGCAACAAAATAAAGAAAGGTGCTGAATTGTTCCTACCGAATGCTCGGACTACCGACGGGACAATGTCCCGAAACAATTCAACACCCACTGCAAATGTAACAAATGTTTCTGAACCGAGCAAGCCACGCTACAGCAGAAAGCCGGGCGAGAGCATCTTCGACTATGCGTCACGTGTGTCGGAGGACGTGGATAGAAGCGTGAGAGAAAGAGTAAGCGCACGGGACGAGTATGAGAAGAAGGTCAAGAGCAAAGGTTTCCAAACGAAGGAGGCGTTGCAGAACAGTATGCTCGGACTACAGGAGTTTATGCTTGCAATAGACCACGCATCGGGGAACAAGCGGTACATAGAGGACATTCCCGACTTTGAGAATCCGATACTCGGAGAGAACCGCCTGTCGTCGGTGAACAAGGAGGAGATGCACCAAGTGGCTAAGACGCAATTCAAGCCGTTGATGTCGGCAGTGGCTAAACTGAGCGGCAACGGCAAGGAGAGCGGCGAATTGTACGACTATATGTTCGCCAAGCACGGACTTGAGCGTGATGCCGTGATGCGGCAGAGAGAGGCGCAGAAAGAGTTTGACAAGTACCAAAAGGCAAATCCCAAAGGAACTAAAACGATTGGAGATTTCGTTGCAAGCCTTGAAGGCAAAGACTATGCAGGACTTACGGCATTGACGGCAGAAGACGGCAGGGTGAAGTCGATACAATCGCAGATAGACACCATAGACGAGCAGATGAAGGCTACAGACGACCAATTGTTGCTCCGAAAACTCGGAGGTCAGAAGAAGCGGTTGAAGGTGGATTTGCTCAATGCCGCAAGGGATGCCGCCGATGATATTCGCAAGACTTTTGAGAGCGACCCGAACCATGACCGGTCAGACATAAATGAATTATGGAAGCGGGTAAACGAAGTGAACGGCAACACGCTGAGAAAGTTGTATGAGAGCGGTCTGCTCACGAAGGAGGCATACAACGACATCAGCAGTATGTATACGAATTATATCCCTATGAGGGGATTCGACCAAACGACAAGTGCTGACGCCTACGCTTATCTGACGCACGGCGACAGCGCATTCAACGCACCGATAAAGACAGCCAAAGGGCGCAGCTCCAAGGCTGACAATCCTATAGCATATATGCAGGCGATGGCGGAAAGTGCGATAATGCAGGGCAACCGCAACGTATTGGTGAAACAAAAGATGTTGAACTTTGTGCGCAACCATCCGAGCGACCTTGCGAGTGTCAGCGATGTGTGGTTGCAATATGACTCGGTTGCCGATGAGTGGAAGCCATTCTATGCTTTTGGGCGCGAATCGAAGGGGGTGAAACGACAATAACATGGCGACATATTCGTTGAATATCAACGATGCAAAATGCACGGAACTTATTCGTTTTGGGGGAATCAGCCTAATTCATCGGATTTGATTCCCAGAGCCATCATTATCGGAAAAGCGACAATTTGAGTGGCGTATCCATTCCCTTTCGCAGATTTGTCCATGGTGAATCGTGTGGCTATTTTGCCGTTGCTCTCAGAAAGAATTTTGTCGATTTCCTCGCCGCAACGCCCATCAAAGCCAATGACAGCGACTCGCTTTATCTCCTTTTCTGACATAAGATTGTGAAGAGAGTCAAAGAAAAAGTCGTTGGAGTCAACCATCCCCTCATTTGAATATGTGTAGAACGAAAATTCGCCGAGATGTCCGTTGAAAGCCATTCCGTTCAGTCCGGCAATGTCAGACGGGGTGCAGACGTCGAAATTGTCACAACCGTTGTTGTATGTAATATAAACGTCAATTTGGTTTTCGCCGGGAGTGACACCCCAGTCCAAAGCAATGTATGTAAACAGCGAAGAGAGATCGATGGTGCTCAGCTCGCGGTTTAGAATGCGCTCAAAATTAGTTTTGAAATCCGATGTGATAAAATTAAGGAATGCCGCATCCACAATGATGGCATTTGGGGCTGGTGTGAAATCTTTAGTCATCTGCTTTTTTATGCAAAGATAACTTTCGATTGCGTATCGGCAAAATTTATGCTCCAGCATTTTTATGTTATTTGTAATATCGTTAACTTTGTGGATATGGAACTTTCAGCAGGAGTAATAAAATGGGTGCATTCCTTGTCGCAGAAAAAGAATCGTGACAAGGAGCGTTGTTTTGTCGCAGAAGGGACAAAATGCGTGGTTGACACACTCGATTATTTTAAGGTTAGACATTTGTTTGCCACGTCTGATTGGGCGGACAGCGTCGGCTGTAGACTGCGCTGCCCCGTGACGGTCGCAACCAAAGCTCAAATAGAGAGGATGTCGATGCTGAAAACGGCGACAGACGTCATCGCTGTTTATGAAATGCCAGATGTCCAGATTGAGAAAGGCTTGGAGAAGCGTCTTGCATTAGTGCTTGATGGAATCCAAGACCCAGGAAACTTCGGAACCATATTGAGGATTGCCGATTGGTTTGGAATCAAAGACGTGTTTTGTAGCAAAGATACCGTAGACGTTTACAATCCTAAGGCGGTGCAGGCGACAATGGGGGCTGTTTCGCGTGTGAATGTCGTGTATTGCAGCCTTTCGGAACTGTTTGCGACATATAAGGAAATGCCAGTATACGGAACATTGCTTGACGGAAACAATATTTACGAAACGCCGCTGGCGCAGGCGGGATTCATCGTTATGGGCAATGAAGGCAAGGGGATTTCGGAGGAGATAAGACGTCTTGTGACAGGAAAGTTGCTCATTCCGTCATATCCAATCGGCACTCCGACATCGGAATCGCTAAATGTGGGGATGGCGACAGCCATTGTTGTCGCAGAATTTAGAAGAAGAACAATGTAGTATGTGCTATGGCAAAGGATAAAATAGCGTTTTTTTGTAGCGATTGCGGATATGAGTCGCCAAAATGGGTGGGGAAGTGTCCGAATTGCGGAGCCTGGAACACTTTCGTCGAAGAGCGCGTTGTGCAGACTCGAGGCGGGAAATCGCTCCTCCCGGAAACAAAATTGGACTCGAAGCCACTTCGCTTGTCTGAAATCGAAGCTGGGGAGGAGAAGCGCATACAGATGCCGAGCGGAGAGTTGAACCGTGTGCTTGGCGGAGGTTTGGTGCAGGGTTCTATAATATTAATAGGAGGAGAGCCTGGGATTGGAAAGTCGACCCTCGTTTTGCAGAACGTAATACGCATTAGAAGCAGAAAGGTGCTCTATGTGTCTGGTGAGGAAAGCGCGCAGCAATTGAAAATGCGGGCTGACCGACTTGGTGCAGACGGAGGAGAGTGCTATATTGTTTGTGAAACGTCGTTGGAGAAGATATTTCAACACATAAAAAACAGCAATCCAGGAATAGTGGTTGTCGACTCCATACAAACTATTGCTTCCGACAATCTTGAATCTGTGGCTGGAAGTGTGGGCCAAGTGCGGGAATGCGCGGCGTCTCTTTTGAAATATGCCAAGGAGAGCGGAACGCCAGTGGTGCTGATCGGGCATATCAACAAGGAGGGAAGTATAGCCGGGCCGAAGGTGCTTGAACACATTGTCGACGCCGTGCTGCAGTTTGAGGGCGACCGTCATTATATGTATCGGTTGTTGCGCTCGATAAAGAATAGATTCGGAAGCACGTCGGAAATGGGCATATATGAAATGACACAATCGGGATTGCGTGAAGTGGCAAATCCATCGGAGCTGCTGTTGTCTGATAATGATTCAGACTTGTCGGGAGCTGCTATCGGTGTGACAGTGGAGGGGGTGCGTCCATTGCTCGTCGAATCGCAAGCGTTGGTAAGCACTGCGGCATACGGCACAGCGCAGAGGTCGGTGACTGGCTTTGATTCAAAAAGAATGAATATGTTGTTGGCTGTGCTTGAGAAACGTGTCGGATTCAAATTGGCTTTAAAAGATGTGTTTCTCAACATCGCAGGAGGATTTAAGGTGAATGACCCGGCGCTTGACCTTGCTGTTATCAGCTCGATACTTTCTTCCAACGTCGATATGCCGATCGCAAAGACAGTTTGTTTGACAGGGGAAGTCGGATTGTCGGGGGAGATTCGCCCAGTCACCAGGATAGAACAGCGCATAATAGAGGCTAACAAATTAGGCTTTTCCACGATTTATGTGCCAAAGCACAATTTGAAAGGTGTAGATGTGTCTCAGTATAATGTGGAAGTTAAAGAAGTGGCGCGTGTAGAGGAAGTGTTCCGCTCGCTTTTCGGGTAAATCTGAAATTAATATTCTCGAAATTTTTTTCTTCAGCCGTCTTTGATTAATTTTGTATGACATAAAAACGTATATAGACAACAAAAAAGAATAACAAGAGGATAAATATGAAAAATGAATTCAGAGATTTCGCAGTGAAACACATGGGACTCAACGGGCTCGCCGTTGACGACTATATGAACATCACCAGCAGCTATATCTCTCCGACTATTATTGAAGAACGTCAATTGAATGTGGCACAAATGGACGTGTTCTCACGATTGATGATGGATAGAATTATATTTTTGGGCACACAGATAGATGATTATACAGCAAATGTAATCCAAGCCCAGTTGCTTTATCTTGACTCTTCCGACCCGGGCAAGGATATCTCAATTTATATAAACTCTCCTGGTGGCTCTGTATATGCTGGACTTGGCATATATGACACTATGCAGTACATTTCGAGCGATGTCAAGACGATTTGCACAGGAATGGCGGCATCGATGGCTGCCGTGCTGCTTGTCGCTGGAGAAAAAGGCAAACGTTTTGCGCTTAACCATTCGCGTGTTATGATTCACCAGCCGATGGGCGGTGCACAAGGCCAGGCTTCCGACATTGAAATAACAGCGCGAGAGATTCAAAAATTGAAAAAAGAGCTGTATACAATCATATCGAATCATTCAGGAGTGCCATTCAAGAAGGTTGAAAAAGACAGCGACCGTGATTATTGGATGACATCGGCGGAGGCTAAGCAATATGGAATGATTGATGAAGTTTTGACAAGAGAGACCAAATAAAAACTAATGGCAAAAAAAGATTCTGGAACATCGACAGTGCGGTGCAGTTTTTGTGGCCGCAGCCAAAGAGATGCGGCGCTGTTTATTCCAACAATTGACGGCAAGGGAGCTATCTGCGACAATTGTATCGAGCAGGCACATGCTATGATTTCGCAGTATATTGACACAAAACCAATAAACGGCAAAGGCGGCAAATTCGACTTGGAAATGAAAAGTGTGCCGAAGCCAAAGGAGATTGTTGATTATTTGAATCAATATGTTATCGGTCAGGAACAGGCAAAAAAATACTTGTCGGTTGCTGTATACAATCACTATAAGCGTCTGCTTCAGCCTGTTGATGAAGACGGGGTGGAGATTGAGAAAAGTAATGTGATAATTGTTGGCCCTACTGGAACCGGCAAAACGTTGTTGGCAAAAACAATAGCGAAATTGCTTAATGTGCCGTTTGCAATTGTCGATGCAACCGTACTCACGGAGGCTGGATACGTTGGCGAAGACATTGAGAGTCTTTTGGTCCGTTTGTTGCAGGCTTGCGATTATGACGTGGCACAGGCTGAACGAGGCATCGTATTCATTGACGAGATAGACAAAATAGCAAGAAAGGGCGACAACCCGTCAATCACAAGAGACGTGAGTGGAGAAGGAGTGCAGCAAGGGCTTTTGAAGTTGCTCGAAGGCTCTGTGGTCAACGTGCCACCACAAGGCGGAAGGAAGCATCCGGAGCAAAAGATGATTCCTGTCGACACAAAAAATATCCTGTTTATCTGTGGCGGTGCTTTTGAGGGAATTGAGCGTAAGATTGCCCAGCGCCTTAACACATATGTGGTTGGTTTCGGAACTGACAATGTGGAGCGCAAGCAGAAACGGGAAAATCTGATAAACTACGTAGCGCCACAAGACTTGCGGTCATTCGGACTAATTCCTGAGATTATAGGTCGATTGCCGATATTGACCAATCTTGAGCCATTGGACCGCAATGCGTTGCGGAGAATCCTCTCGGAACCCAAAAATGCCATAATAAAACAGTATCAGAAATTGTTTGAGATGGATGGCGTCAAGCTGGTTTTTGAGAAAGATGCTCTTGACCTTATTGTTGATAAATCAATAGAATATAAACTTGGCGCGCGCGGACTTCGCTCGCTGACGGAAACCATTGTGGTCGACGCAATGTATGAAAGTCCGTCGTCAAAGAAAAAAGAGTTTGTAGTTACCAGAGAATATGCATTGGAGAAGCTTAACAAGGCAAATTTAGATCTCCTTGTGTGAAAATATAGCGAAAACATTTTGCAAATTGTCGATAGGTCCTTAACTTTGTAAGTAAAGCAAACCTCTAATTATTATGGCAGTCAAAACTGATTTAAAAGCCGAACTGAAAAACTATTTCGGATTCGACAACTTTAAAGGCAATCAAGAAGCGATAATAGAAAATCTGATGGCCGGCAATGACACGTTTGTGCTTATGCCTACAGGCGGCGGCAAGTCGCTATGCTATCAATTGCCGTCATTGCTGATGGACGGCACTGCAATTGTCATATCGCCATTAATCGCCTTGATGAAAAATCAGGTAGACGCTATGCGCAATTTTGGAGAAGACGACGGAATAGCTCATTTCTTGAACTCTTCATTGAACCGTGCTGCAATAGAGAAAGTTAAGTCGGACATTGTGTCGGGCAAAACGAAATTGTTGTACGTCGCGCCTGAGTCGCTGACAAAAGAGGAGAACATAGAATTCTTGTCGACGGTGTCGATTTCATTCTACGCAGTCGACGAAGCGCATTGTATATCGGAATGGGGACACGATTTTCGGCCAGAGTACAGACGAATCAGACCGTTGATAAATCAGATAGGCAACCGTCCGGTCATTGCTTTGACAGCCACTGCTACGCCAAAGGTGCAGCATGACATACAGAAGAATTTGGGAATGCTGGATGCTAAAGTGTTTAAATCATCATTCAACAGGCCAAATCTATATTATGAAGTGCGTCCGAAGACCAAGAACGTTGACAAGGACATCATAAAATTCATAAAAAGTAATGAGGGCAAATCGGGCATAATATATTGCTTGAGCAGAAAAAAAGTGGAAGAGTTGACAGAGACATTGATTGTCAACAACATCAAAGCATTGCCATACCATGCTGGCATGGACAGCGCGCAACGCAGTGCCAACCAGGATGCCTTTCTGATGGAGACTGTCGATGTCATCGTGGCAACGATTGCTTTTGGTATGGGTATTGACAAACCGGATGTGCGTTTTGTAATACATTATGACATTCCCAAAAGTTTGGAGGGGTATTATCAAGAAACCGGACGCGCGGGACGTGACGGCGGCGAAGGCTTGTGTGTCGCATTCTATACCAACAAGGACTTGCAGAAACTGGAGACGTTTATGCAGGGCAAGCCAATTGCAGAACAGGAAATTGGCAAGCAGTTGCTTTTGGAAACGGCGGCATATTGTGAATCATCTGTGTGCCGGCGAAAGTCGTTGCTTTATTATTTTGGAGAGGAATATCAAGAAGACAATTGCGGAAACTGTGACAACTGTTTAAATCCTAAGAAAAAAGTGGAAGCAAAAGATGAACTTTGTGCGGTAATTGAGACCGCCTTGGCATTGAAAGAAAAATTTAAATCAGACTATGTTATTAATGTCATGCTCGGAAAATCGACCGCCGAAATAAAATCATATTTACACGATCAATTGGAAGTGTTCGGCTGCATGGAGGCTGACACCGATAAATTTTTAGGCGCGGTGATTCATCAAGCAATCATTGCTGGATATCTTGACAAGGAAATTGAAAACTATGGGTTGCTGAAAGTGACAAAAGCTGGGCACTCGTTTTTGAAGAATCCAAAGTCGTTTAAGATTGTTGAAGACAAGGAATTCAACGAAGATGACGAAGATGTTACTATAAAATCGGGCGGAGTTTGCGCCGTCGACCCAGAATTGTACTCCATCCTTAAAGATCTTCGCAAAAAGATTGCCAAGAAGCTGGAGTTGCCGCCGTATGTAATCTTTCAAGACATCTCGTTGGAGGCTATGGCTACAACATATCCAATCACAATGGAAGAACTTCAAACTATACAAGGCGTTGGCGCCGGCAAGGCGAAACGCTATGGAGCGGACTTCTTGAAAGTTATAAAGGCCCATGTCGAGGAAAACGATATTGAACGTCCGGAAGACCTGCGGGTGAGGAGTGTTGCAAACAAAAGCAAGCTTAAAATATCAATCATTCAGGGTATTGATCGTAAGATTGCACTTGATGAGCTTGCGGAGTCTAAGGGGTTGGAATTCGATGAGTTGTTGGATGAAGTGGAGGCAATTGTATACTCTGGCACAAAAATAAACATCAATTATTTCCTGGACGAGGTGATGGATGAAGATCACTTGGACGACATTTTTGAATATTTCAAAGAAAGCGAGAGCGATGATTTGGAATTGGCGATAAATGAACTTGGCGGAGACTATACTGAAGAAGAAATCCGGTTGGTTCGCATTAAGTTTATTTCTGAAATGGGCAACTAAGTCTATGGAGGTTGTTTATGAAGATAATCATCTGATAGTGGTGAATAAAGCCGCAGGTGAAATCGTGCAAGGCGATAAAACTGGCGACAAACCACTGTCTGAGATGGTTAAAGATTATCTGCGCGAAAAATACAACAAGCCAGGCAATGTGTTTTGTGGCGTGATTCACCGGCTTGACCGCCCAGTGAGCGGGCTTGTCGTATTCGCCAAAACAAGCAAAGCGTTGGCGCGGATGAACGAGATTTTTCAGAATCGGAAAGTGAAAAAAACATATTGGGCAATCTCAAGAAATTTGCCGCCAAGAGCGGAAGATACGTTGGTTGACTATCTGACACCTCGGGAACGCAATAACAAAACGTATGTCAGCCGCACGCCTGCCGACGGGGCGCAGAAAGCTGTGCTTGACTACAAATTGTTGGCAAAAACTGATTATTACTGCCTGCTTGAAGTGAATCTTCACACTGGAAGGAAGCATCAGATACGCGCACAATTATCGGCTATGGGATGTCCGATCCGTGGAGATTTAAAATATGGTGACCGACGGAGCAATCCCGACGGTGGCATATCATTACAGTCGCATAGAATCGTATTCGAGCATCCTGTGTCAAAAAAAATAATCGATTTGGTTGCGCCAATACCAAACGACAACCTGTGGCGGGCGTTGGCTGCAAATCTATGATTGCTTTATGCGGATAGCCTCTGGGAATCAAACCCGGAAGGTTGCTTATTTATCCCAAATCTGGTCATTAGTACGGCTTTTTGATGTTGACTTCGTAACTGATTGACAATTAGTTTTTTGCTATTCACACGAGTTCGGGATAAGAGGTGTTTGAAAAAATGGCGAAAAAAAGGAAATCATTGATTTTTAGTAATTTAATGGTGTGAAAAGAAACAATTACAAATCATGATCACCAAGAGTAAAGTTACTGAAATTTTTGTATTGCCGATGATTTCTGCAAAGAATTTGATGCAGAGATGGCAAAAAAACGTTGTTCAATCAACGCCTGATGTCCCAAAACGCCGTCGCAAGCGTATGATGTCGGACGCCGAGGTCATCACAATCCTCATCTGTTTCCACTTCAACTCCTACCGCAACTTCAAGCATTATTACCAGGCCTGCGTGTGCGCTTTTCGGACGGCTTTGGAGTGAGGGGATACATGTGGTGACAGGGCTGCGCTCTAACATGAAGCAGCGACTGATGCCTCTTTATGACAAGATAATGCTGCGCAAGAGGAGCATTATCGAGACCGTGAACTACATACTTAAAAACGTGGTGCTGCTTGTGCACACACGGCACCGCAGCGTGCACAACTTTCTGATAAACCTGCTCGCGGCAATGGGGCGTACTGCTTCTTCCAGTCCAAGCCAGCAGTCAACTTCGACTACGAGGTGCCGAACTCAGACGGTCGACTCACCATTTGGCAATAGCTCAAATCCCATTTTCTCAAAAGCGCATCAGGCGGCCACGTTCATGGTCGCCCGACACTATATCTGCTTCCGAATCACGCCTTTTCAGTCCACGCTTATCCCGAACTCGCGTTGTTAGGTCGACCCTTTCGCATTGGTATTTTTTCGTGGCGCTGAGAAGAGGTTGAAGGCGGCAAAGGCACTGAAGGAGAAAGGAGAGACGCCGGAAGAATTGTTGCAGTCAATCAAGGGAAACGAGGCGGCGGAGGCACAGAGAGAGGTTGCCGCTTGGAAAGCCATCGTAGGCGAGAAGTCACGCAGAGAGGAAGCCGCCAAAGCGGAAGCCGAGCGCATAGCGACCGAGAAGGCGGAGGCGGAGAGGAAAGCCGCTGAGGAGCGTGAACGTGCCGAGAAAGAGGAGAAGGCTCGCATTGAGGCAGAGAAGAAAGAGACAGAAAGGATTGCTACAGAAAAGGCGGAGGAAGAAACTCGTGTTGAAGCCGAAAGGAAGGCAGAGGAGGAGCGTAAAACCAAAGAGGAGGAAAGAACGGACAACCTTTCGTTGTCTCGTCGGACGGAACTACAACATTCGGAGAGATAACGGAGGGCACTGGTCTTACCGTTGCTCCGATAAAACTGAGCGAGGGTATGGCTGGCGAGAAGGGAAACGGCTATGGACTGCGCCACATAGAGGCACGCCACGGAGACCAAATCAGAAAGGCAGGATTCTCGGGTCAGTAGAAATTTAGTGGGGATAAATTTTAGGCATCCAAATGTTATGCCGA
>OGNQ01000248.1_pt1 | contig 54982 bp, 46 predicted proteins | sample 1573481 | NCBI WGS metagenome assembly OGNQ01 (sample SAMEA2581920, study PRJEB24529) | metagenome | biome: Human gut stool | place: China | collected 2011 | reverse complement strand
TCTGTGCCGATTAAATCAGACTGGTGTCCTACAAAGGGACTTTTTCAGTGTCCTCCTGAAAAGTGGCTGCTTTTTTTATTTCTGCCGACCACAGGCTGTGGCGTACCTCCAGCACGCATCCGCGCGTACCGGGTTATGGAAGAGTGTTGTCGCTCCGCGACGATGGACATACCGATGTGGGACGGTTTTGTCAATGTCAATCAAATGGCGAAGGCAACCGCCGAAGGGCGGTTGTATAATCATAGCCCCAGGTTGGCTTGTCTACCTGGGGTCAGTAGCGGAAGACGAATCTACCGCCGAAGAGCGGTTGTATAAATCAAGGAAAATATTTTTGCAAGAAATTTTGCATCGGCGATTTCGGGAAAGTTGAGTCAGCGGAATCGCAACCATCCTGGAGAATCCGTTCGACCACAGGCAGTGGCGTACCTTCCAGCAGCATCTCTCTACAACCGCTCTTCGGCGGTTTTCCCTTCTCGCAGCATCTTTCTACAACCGCTCTTCGGCGGTTTCCCCTACGCGCGGCATCTCTCTACAACAGTTCTTCGGGTGTTTTAGAGGATAATCGGAGATATTATTTTTATTGTGTTTGATTTGCGTTAACTTTGCCGTCGTTAAAGGATTCGGATATGGATATAACGCAAGACCTTGTCGGATGCTGTCTTACCGTTGTGAATGCAGTTGCATTCATCGTGTATGGCATAGACAAATATAGGGCACGAAACGCCAAATGGCGCATACCGGAGGCAACGTTGCTGATGCTGGCGGTTGTGGGCGGAAGCGTCGGAGCGTGGCTCGGCATGAAGGCGTGGCATCACAAGACAAGGCACAGGAAGTTTCGGTATGGTGTCCCGGCAATTCTGCTGTTGCAGATTGTGATGGCGACTCTTTTATATGTGAATCATTGTGTGGAAAAATGTTATTAAAACTACTGATAATATGAAACTGAACAAAATACACCATGTGGCAGTGATTTGCTCCGACTATGAGCGGTCGAAGCGTTTCTATGCAGACGTGCTCGGTTTGAAGATTGTGAGCGAGCACTATCGTAAGGAGCGCGACTCCTGGAAGGCAGACTGCTGGCTCGGCGGAACGTATGTTGTGGAGCTGTTCTCTTTTCCGAATCCTCCAGCGCGTCCTTCCCGTCCGGAAGCCGCCGGTCTGCGCCATCTTGCCTTCGAAGTCGACGACGTTGCCGCAGCTGTAGGCGAGGTTGAGGGAAAAGGCGTAGCCTGCGAGCCGATACGCACGGATGAATATACCGGCAAACGGTTTGTGTTTTTCAGCGATCCTGACGGGTTGCCGATTGAGTTGTATGAGAAGTGATGCGGAATTGCAGTCAAAATGCAGCAACAAGCAGGTGATGTGGCGAAGATGAGAGGCAGGCAACCGGTACGTGTACAATATTACGACTCGCCGTGCGGAGAGATGGTCTTGGCGTCTGTGGGAGAGGCTTTGTGTCTGTGCGACTGGAACGGGATGCCATGCGCCTGCCGCAACAAGCGCCGGCTTGCGCGCCGGCTGAATGCGGAATTTCTGGTTGAGACATCCGCCGTGCTCGAGCAAGCGAAGAAACAACTTGAAGACTACTTCGCATGCCGCCGCAAGGCTTTAGACATCCCGCTGCGTCTTGTGGGAACGGATTTCCAACAGCAAGTGTGGGAAGCATTGCTCGGCATACCATACGGAGAGACTGTGAGCTACAAAGATATTGCCCAGAGCGTTGGCAATCCTGAAGGCGTCAGAGCCGTGGCGCAAGCCGTAGGAGCAAACGGCATAGCAATTTTTATTCCATGCCATCGCGTCGTGGGCAGCAACCATTCCCTGACCGGCTTTGCCGGAGGATTGGAGGCAAAAAGAATGTTGCTTGAAATAGAAAACAAAAACAAAACGAAGATATTATGACCATACATCAGATTGCGTTCAGTCCCACTGGAGGCACACGCCGCGTCAGCGAACTGCTGTGCAGCGGCATTGAGGCAAAAAGCATACTTACAGAACTTTGTGTAAAAGAAGAAGAGCTGTGCTTGCCAAGTATAGCAGCCGGCGACTTGGTGGTTGTCTCGATGCCGGTATATGCCGGGCGCGTGCCGGCATTGGCTGTGGAAAGACTGAATGCCGTTGAGTCAAACGGCGCCACCTGTGTGATTGTCGCCGTTTACGGCAACAGAGCCTACGAGGATGCTTTGGTTGAAATGCAGGATGTGGCGACAGCGCAGGGATTCAACGTTGTAGCAGCCGTTGCCGCCAACGCAGAGCACAGCATTTGCCGTATGTACGGCGCCGGCAGGCCTGACGCTGCCGATGCCGGAGAGCTGGCATCCTTTGGCAGAGCCATTCTTGAGAGGGTGCAAGGCGGCAAACCGTTTGGCCGTCTCGCATTGCCAGGCAACCGCCCGTACAAGCAAGGCTGCAGCGGACCTTTTCCTGTGGCAAACCAAGACTGTACGGAATGCGGTGTCTGCGCGAGCCAATGCCCGACAGGTGCAATATCTGCCGACAATCCAAAAGACAACAACAACCAGCTCTGCATCGGCTGTATGCGGTGCGTGTCGGTCTGCCCGTCGCATGCGAGGGGCATCGGCGAGTCTCTGAAAGTGTTGGCAGCCCGCCTTGAGCCGCTCTGCCGTGATCGGAAAAAGAACGAGTTGTTTTTGTGTTAAGCCTTTCCCAGCTTCACGCGGTTTCTTTCGAGCTCCTGAAGGCTTTCCATTTTCTTTGACTCAAGGAACTCGTAAATGCCGCACAAGTGCTCGCGTACGCGGCCGTGGCCGAATTCGTATACCTTGCTGACAAGTCCGTCGAGGAAGTCGCGGTCGTGACTCACCACGATGAGCGTGCCATCGAAGTCCAGCAGGGCTTGCTTGAGCACGTCCTTTGTCTTGAGGTCAAGGTGGTTGGTCGGCTCGTCAAGAATAAGCAGGTTGACGGGCTCCAACAGGAGTTTGAGTATGGCAAGGCGAGTGCGTTCGCCACCAGACAGCACCTTCACTTTCTTTGTCGACTCCTCTCCTCCGAACATAAATGCGCCGAGAAGGTCGCGAATCTTGTTGCGCACATCGCCTTTAGCCACGTCGTCGATGGTCTGGAACACCGTTAGCTCGCCGTCGAGCAGCGAAGCTTGATTTTGTGCGAAGTAGCCAATCTGCACGTTGTGTCCGAGTTCGAGTTTTCCTTCGTTTTGCAGTTGCCCCATAATGCATTTCACGAGAGTCGACTTTCCTTCGCCGTTTCGCCCCACGAAGGCAATCTTGTCGCCGCGTTCGACGGTAAGATTGACACCGCTGAAAACATTCTTGCCGTCGAACGACATTGCCACATCGCTCATTTGCACAGGATAGGCACCGCTGCGCGGACTCGGAGGAAACTTCAGCCGGAGTCGGCTTGTGTCTTCCTCGTCCACCTCTATGAGTTGGAGTTTCTCAAGCATCTTTACGCGGCTCTGCACCTGCAGAGTCTTGGAATACGTGCCTTTGAAACGCTCGATGAATTCCTTTGTGTCGGCAATCATCTTCTGCTGCTCCTCATATTGTTTCATCTGCTGTTCGCGACGCTCCTTGCGCAACTCCAGATATTGGCTGTAAGTTGCCTTGTAGTCGTATATCCGTCCCATTGTCACCTCGATGGTGCGAGTGGTTATGTCGTCGACAAACTTGCGGTCGTGGCTTATCACCACCACGGCTTTTGAACTGTTGCAGATAAAGTCCTCAAGCCATCCGATCGACTCGATGTCGAGGTGGTTTGTAGGCTCGTCAAGAAGCAGCACGTCGGGCGACTTGAGCAGCAGTTTCGCAAGCTCGATGCGCATGCGCCAGCCGCCCGAAAACTCGCTGGTTGGGCGGTCGAAGTCCTCACGCTCGAAGCCCAGACCGAGAAGCGTTTTCTCAACATCCTCCTCGAAATGAGTCATGTCGATTGCGTAGAACTTCTCAGAAAGCGTTGACACATTCTCGATGAGCTGCATGTATTCATCGCTGTCATAGTCGGTGCGTGTCATAAGCTCATTGTTGATGCGGTCTATCTCCGCCTGGATTTGGTGCAGATGAGCGAAAGCCTGGCATGTCTCCTCAAACACGGTGCGGCCGTCCTCGGTCATCAAATGTTGCGGCAGGTACGCAATGACACAATCTTTAGGCGCGGAAACAGAACCGCGTGTGGCGGTCCGCACGCCAGCGATTATCTTGAGCAGAGTGCTCTTTCCTGCGCCATTCTTGCCCATAAGGGCTATGCGGTCCTTCTCGTTTATCTGAAAGGAAATATCTTTGAATAGGGTGGTTCCGCCAAACTCGACGGTCAGTCCATCAACTGTAATCATAAATGTTTCTTGTGGTTGTTGAAAAAATAAGGTTCAAATGATTGAGTTGTAATCATTTGAACCTTTGATAGTCGGGGTGAGAAGACTCGAACTTCCGACCTCCACGTCCCGAACGTGGCGCGCTAACCAACTGTGCTACACCCCGAGTCCGAAAATCGAATGCAAAGGTACTCACTTTTCTGAATATTGCAATGTTTTTGCGGATATTTTTTTGTTGCAGGGCAAAATTTTTATTTAAAGACGCGTTTGCGTCGGTGCTTGTCAATGCGCTTCAAGCCAGTTTGCGCCCAAGCCGCAGTCGGCAACGAGAGGTACAGTTCCGCTGAACGCAGCCTCCATCTCTTCTTTTACAATGCGGGACACAGAATCCTCTTCGCCAGGAACGACGTCGAAGTTCAACTCATCGTGCACCTGCAGCAGCATCTTCGACCGTATTCCCTCGCGGTCAAACCGACGGTAAATGCGGTTCATCGCGATTTTGATGATGTCGGCAGCAGTTCCCTGTATTGGAGCGTTGATTGCGTTTCGCTCGGCATATCCGCGCACCACGGCGTTTCGCGATGTTATGTCGGGAAGCATGCGGCGCCGTCCGAACAGGGTTGTCACAAAGCCTTTCTCTTTCGCCATCTCGATGCTCTGGTCCATAAACCGACGCACGCCGGGGAATGTCTTGAAGTAGCCTTCAATCAGTTGCTTGGCCTCGCTGCGAGGTATTTGCAGTCGCTCCGACAGTCCGAATGCCGAAATGCCGTAAATCATACCGAAGTTTGCGGTTTTTGCTTTCCGTCGCTGGTCGTCGGTCACGTCTTCGGTGCGTTCGTGGAAAATTTTGGCGGCAGTGGCACGGTGGATGTCCTCGCCGGCAAGGAAAGCCTCCACGAGCGCCTCGTCCTTGCTGATGTTTGCCACGATGCGCAGCTCAATCTGCGAATAGTCGGCAGAGAAGAACGAGTGCCCGTCGTCGGGGATGAACGCTTTGCGGATTTCCCGTCCGTCGTCGTTTCTGATAGGGATGTTCTGCAGGTTTGGGTTTGTCGACGACAGGCGTCCGGTGGCCGTGACAGTCTGATTGTAGGTGGTGTGGATTTTTCCCGTGTGAGGGTTTATAAGTTCGGGGAGAGCATTGACGTAGGTTGACAGAAGCTTCTTTATCTTTCGGAACTCCAGGATCTTGCCCACGATGGGGTGTTTTCCCGACAGCTTCTCAAGCACCTCCTCCGTGGTGGAGTATTGCCCGGTTTTCGTTTTTTTCGCTTTTTCATCGATTTTCAGCCTGTCGAACAGCACTTCGCCCACCTGTGCCGGCGAGCCCACGTTGAACTGTATTCCCGCAAGGTCGATGCATACCCGCTCGATGTCGGCAAGACGCTGAGTCAGGGCTTTGGAGTAGGCGGCAAGGGCATCGGTGTCGATGCGCACGCCAGTGTGCTCCATGTCGGCGAGCACCTCGACGAGCGGCAGCTCGATGTCGTGGAGCAGATGCGCCATTTTCTCCTCCTCGAGTTTCTTGTCAAACACAGGCTTCAGCTCGAGGCATGCCGCGGCACGTGCGCAAGCCACCTTGGCTATATCCTCGATTTCAAGCGAGAGCGCCGGGTTGAACTTGTTGGCCTTTGCCGTGGCGGGCAGTTGATAGTCGGGCAGAATTTTTTTCAGATATATCTCCGCCAGCCGGTTTATTGAATGGCTCATCTCCGGTTGCAGCAGATAGTGCGCGATGGCGACATCATAGTAGGGCGCCGCTAATTTCTCAGCAATGTTGAGCGCCACCACCATGTCGAATTTCAGGTTTATGCCCACTTTCTCCACAGTTTCCGATTTAAGGATGCGCAAAATGTCGAAAGCCGACTCCTCGGTGGCTTCAAGATAGAAAGCCTCGTCGGGACTCAGTGCCACAGCGATGCCGGCAGGAACAGCCTCCATGGCGTTTGGCGCGGTGCAGACCATGTGGATTCCTATTGTTTTCTGCGACAACGCCTTGTCGACAAGCTCGTCGATGTTGGCATCGGTTGCGATGATCGTTTTGCAGGTATGCTCGGTTGGCGCAGGCTCCGCCTCTGCGGCTGCCGCGTCAGTCATGTCGTCGCCGAAGAGCGAAAGTTCGCCGAAAGCGGGCGCAGGCTTTGGAGTAGGCTTTGCCTCCGCCTTGTCGCCGAGCACGCGCGACAGCAACGAGCGGAACTCCAGTTTGCCGAAGATGTCGCGTATGGCGGCTTCGTCGACAGGGTGGCGGCTGTAAGCCTCCTCGTCGAATTCAATCGGCACCTCAGTGCATATCGTGGCGAGTTTTTTTGAGAATAGAATGTTGTCCACGTTTGACTCCACTTTGGTTTTCAGCGCGCCTTTCAGCTTGTCGGTGTTGGCGATAAGATTCTCCACGCTGTCGAACTCCAGAATCAGTTTCGACGCCGTTTTCTCGCCGACGCCAGGACATCCGACAATGTTGTCCACCTTGTCGCCCATGAGCGCGAGGATGTCGATCACCTGTATCGGACGGTTGATGCCGAACACGTCGCACACCTCCTTCTCGCCGCGTACCTCCGCCGGCTGTCCCTTGTAGCCCGGACGGTAGATTTTCACAGACGGGTCGACAAGTTGACTGAGATCCTTGTCGGGCGACATGATAAACGTCGAGAATCCGCGGCTGCGGCTCATCGTGGCAAGTGTGCCAATCACGTCGTCGGCCTCATATCCCTCTTTTTCCACCACAGGGATTCCGTAAGCCCGTATAATGTCTTTGATGTATGGAACAGCCACCTTGATATCCTCCGGCGTTGCCTCTCGACCAGCTTTGTAGTCGGCAAACATCTCGTGGCGGAACGTTTTTCCCGCAGGGTCGAAACACACGGCGATATGCGTCGGGTTCTCCTTGCGCAGCACCTCCTCGAGCGTGTTTACAAAGCCGAAGATGGCGGAAGTGTTCATTCCCCCCGACGTGAATCGAGGAGAGTATTTCATTGCGTGGTATGCCCGGAAAATCAAGGCATAGGCATCGAGCAAAAATAATTTTTTCTGTTCCATATATTGTAGGTGAATAGTACTAATTAATATAAAAAAATCAATGATTCGGCATTAATTCACCGTGAAATTACAATTTTCGCAGAATAAATGATTACTTTTGTGTCTTAAAAATCGTTTTATGACGAATTTTGATGAAATAAGAGACCTGATATCATCCGATTTAGAGCGGCTGCAGAAGATAATAAAGCAGTCGCTCTCAAGCAATAGTCCGCTGCTCAATAAGATTGTAGACAAGTATTTGGAAACAAAAGGCAAGCAGATACGCCCGATAATCGTTGTGCTCAGCGCCAAGTTTTTCGGCGCCGAGGTGTCGGACGGTGTGCTCTGCGGCGCGGCGTCGGTGGAATTGCTCCACAATGCCTCTCTGATACACGATGACGTTATCGACGAGACCAAGCAGCGTCGCGGCCACGACACCATCAACAACACGTGGGACAACCATATCGCCGTGCTTGTCGGCGATTTCTTTGTCAGCAACGCCCTTGCCTGTGCCATCCGCACCAACGATTTCCGTGTGATAAGCACCATCTCCGAACTCGGCAAGGAACTGTCGACCGGCGAGATTGACCAAATCGACGTTGCCAAGCACCATTCAATTGACGAGCAGACTTATTTCAGCATCATAAACAAGAAGACGGCATCGCTGTTCCAGAGTTGTGTGAAGGTGGGAGGATACTCCGTGGGAGCCTCCGACACCGACATCGCCAACCTGTCGAAGTTTGTGGAGCTGCTGGGACTGTCGTTCCAGATAAAGGACGACATCTTCGACTATTTCAAGGATGATGCCATAGGCAAGCCCACGGGCAACGATCTGCGCGAGGGAAAGGTGACGCTGCCGCTGATTTACGCATTGTCGCGCACCGAGTCGCCGCGCCACGGAGAGATGCGCCGTCTTGCCGACTCCGACTCGCTTACCACCGAACAGATAGAGACGCTGATAGATTTTGCCAAGGCAGAGGGCGGAATCGAATATGCCTATGCCACGATGGAGCGTCTGCGCGCCGAGGCACGCAGCATCCTTGAGCCATATCCCGACAACGAAGCCAAGCGGGCATTCCTGTCGCTGTTCGATTACATAATCAAACGCCACCACTGATGTTGTTGCCGTATCTTGAACCGGGACGCCTCGAGGCAGGATGCGACGAGGCTGGGCGCGGATGCCTTGCCGGACCGGTGTTTGCCGCGGCGGTGATTCTGCCCGACGGCTACACCAACGACCTTCTCAACGACTCAAAGAAGCTTTCCGAGCATGCCCGCGACGCACTGCGTCCCGTGATAGAGCGCGATGCCCTGGCTTGGGCTGTGGGCATCGTTGACAACGATGAGATTGACCATATCAACATTCTTCAGGCTTCGTTTCTCGCCATGCACCGCGCCGTGGACGGCTTGTCGGTGCGTCCCGACTTTCTGCTTATCGACGGCAACCGTTTCCGTCCCTACGACGGCATCAGCCACCAATGCATTGTGAAAGGCGACGGCAAGATGATGAGCATCGCTGCCGCGTCGATTCTTGCAAAGACCCACCGCGATGAGTTTATGAAACGCATCCACGAGGAATTTCCGCAATACGGCTGGAACGTGAACAAAGGTTATCCCACAAAAGCCCATCGCGAAGCCATTGCGCGTTTCGGCGCCACCCCCTACCACCGCCACACCTTCCGCCTGCTCGCCGAGCCCTCGCTGTTCCCTGAGTTGTAGACCACCTCGCTCGGTCTCTATTAAACTACTCCGATGCTATAGGACGCTCTCCTATAGTTGTGATTTGCTTTAAAATCACTATCTTTGTTACTACAGATACAACAAATTGTGGAATGTACCAAAATGAAAATACAACAGAATGGTCATGATTTCACTGTCGGATAACGACGCTTGGCGGCGTCTACACTTGACTCCGCTATTGTATTCAAGTAGACTTCTTGCATTTTTCTGTATCAAAATGTTTGCAAAACTCGTCAATGACACAAAATAATTCTGTAACTTTGTAATCGGTAGTCATATCAAATATTTTTTTTACAACTGTTTGATTTTTACCTATAAAGACACAAAATATTTGTGAGGCGCCAACTTTTTCGTATGATATTTTAAAGGTTTCTTATCCCGAACTGAGGTATAAATACTTCAACGGACAACGAGACAATAGAACGCTCACTATAATTCAACCTTAATATGGGATTATTCGATCGCTTTTCAAAAAAGAATAAATCTGAGGAAACGGAGACGCCTCAGGACACTAATTTTAACCCGGATGATTGGCTCTGGGGTTCGTTCCTTATGAACGAAGCCAAATTTCGGCATCAGCAGGTGTTGGTAAAACGCTCCTCAAAAGATGAGCCGATTACTCTTGGCTATATCATCAAGGAACTACTTAACATATCTCCTACTGATATAGGCTCGATGACCATAGTAAGTCGTGGTGAGTTTGGACGTACAGAGAAAACTGAGGTTGTTGAATCTCAGTCTGACGTATTGGCATTTAAGCCTTACGATGCTCTCCTTTATTTAAATAAAAAGCAAATGATAATTATGGATGGTAAAGATTTCTATTATTTGAATAACACCTTCGATTGGAATGACGATGGTACTCTGGAGAAGAAAGGCGATTCGATTTTATCTTCATTCCGGATTTCGTCACCTAAAGCATCTGATAAATGACAAGGCGAAGAAAAATATCAATTTGGCTATTCTCAATCATACTAATTAGTATTTTGGGAATGATTATCTGCGATCAATCCGTAGCATATAATGCCGAAGGGCGACTTTATGACAATGTGGACAGCATTCCCCATCGGAAAGTCGGGCTTATTTTAGGTACATCTCCTATATCTACTTGGAATGGACGTAGAAACTATTATTTTGACCATCGGATAAAAGCCGGTGAGGAACTATACAAAGCTGGGAAGGTTGATTGGCTCGTGGTCAGTGGCGGAGATTACCGCAATACTGAGAACGGTTACGATGAACCGGTGGCAATGCGTGATTCGTTGATTAAACAAGGAGTTGATTCTGCTCGCATCGTTCTTGATTACGATGGCACCAGAACACTAAACTCCATTGCGAAAATGCGTGACGTGTATTGTCAGGACTCGATTATCATCATTTCTCAAAAATATCATAATGAGAGAGCCTTGTATCAGGCAAGACATCTCGGCATTGACGCTATAGGCTTCAATGCCAAGACTCCGGGAAAACGCACTTCATGGTGGCGCAACCGTGGGCGTGAGGTATTGGCTCGCGTGAAACTGTTTATTGATGTGGTTCGAGGACTTCATCCCGATATAAAAGAATCAATCGTAAGAGATTTCACCAAAGTAGATACTGCCATTCTTTCTGTTTCTCATGTCAGAACCCAATATAGCGACCTGATTTGCCTAAAGCCGGAGATGAACAGACTTAAAATGGATATGGTTTGCGGAGAAATACCTTCCCCTAATGATGATTCCATAGTTTTGGCATTTGCCGGAGCTTTTACCGGTACTGAATTTGACAAAGGACACTCAAATGTAGCAGGCGATCACGTTGCGGGTGGCGTCCGATTCAAAGGTTATCGCTGTAAGCGCAACACCGGTGCATTTACGTGGTCTGCCAAGTCGGGCCCAAGATTTTTCTACAAGGATTACTCCGCCGCAATGGACAAAGCCGCAAAAGAAGGAGGAATGGGGTTCGCACAGGAAATGATGATACATGATGTGGCTAAGGTGCCGACCACTCGCCCATTTGGAAATAAGAATGTCTTCCGCGCTTTATGTCTCGATTCCGATAATCGTTTGGCTCTTTATGAAAGTCAAGGAATTGTCTCTTTCGGAAATTTCATTGATGCACTGCTCTCACAAGGCGTTAAAGAGGCTCTATATACCGACATGGGACAGGGCTGGAACTTTTGTTTCTATCGAGTGAATCAATCCAAAAAGACGCCCAACTACCTTCACTCAACATCATTACCTTATGCCTCCAACTTCATAACAATCAAAGTCAAATAAAGCATGGTACACCTGGAAGCGTTATGCCCTTGTTTCATTTTTTGATGTCTACCTTAACTGCCTTTGCTGGGAGCAGCTACGATATTGCAGCTCTATATGAAGTTGTAAAACCAGCCGCAGGAACAAAGGCTGTCGGCAAGTATGACAAGACTATAGATGTTGAATATATCTTATCTCCCACAAAAGTAGATGCAGGAAAATATTGCAGTGTCCAAAAAGTTGCAAATAGGGCATAAAAATGCACAAAAATGTGATTTACATGGCAAATAAGTCGTAAATTTATGGCGGAAAAACAAAAACTCAATTACCTATGATGAAAAAAATCTTTCTTGTTGCCGGACTTCTTTTGGCCGGAGCAATGACAACCAACGCAAAAACTGCTGTCGACCGTATGGACCCACCGATGTGGTGGACAGGGATGGAAAACCAGCAGCTGCAGATAATGGTTACGGGCGAGGGCATACGCGACGCTGTGCCGTCGGTCGACTGCCCTGGCGTGAAACTTGACTCCGTGGCGCGTCTCGACAGCCCGAATTATCAGTTTCTGTATCTCACCATCGGCAGCGACGCCAAACCTGGAACTGTCGACATCACGTTTGCCAGCGGCAAGCGCAAAATCAAGAAGCAATATGAACTGCTTTCCCGTCAGGGCGACGGAGCAAGTCACGAGGGTTTCGACTCTTCCGACGTGCTTTACCTGATGATGCCCGACCGCTTTGCCGACGGCGGCGACGTGAAGCATCAGTCTACCAATTTTGACTACCGCATAGACCGGACGAACCCGGGCGCGCGTCATGGCGGCACGCTGAAAGGCATCTCCGACCATCTCGACTATCTTGAGGAACTGGGCGTCACGGCAGTGTGGCTCACGCCAGTACTTGAGAACGATATGCCCGGTGGCTGCTATCACGGTTATGCCACCACCGACTATTACCGTGTGGATCCACGCTTCGGAAGCAACGACGACTACCGCCGCTTGATTTCAGAATGCCACAGCCGCGGTATCAAGGTGGTTATGGACATGATTTTCAACCACTGCGGACTCTACCATCCGTGGCTCTACGACCTTCCCAGCCACGACTGGCTCAATGCCCAGCCGACAGCCGACGGCATCAGAAGCGTGCAGCAGGCAAATTTGACAGGCAAGAGAAACGCCGCCGTCGACTCGTTGCTGCTCACCAACTTCCGGCTTAACACGGTGCATGATCCGTATGTGAGCCAATACGACTTCAAGCACACCGTCGACGGATGGTTTGTGTCGGGTATGCCCGACCTCAATCAGCGCAACCCCCACTTGATGACATATCTTATCCAAAACTCCATCTGGTGGATTGAGTATGCCGGAATCAACGGCATCCGCATGGACACCTATCCGTATGCCGACATGGAGGCTATGGCGCGTTGGAACCGCGCCGTGGCACGCGAGTATCCGCGGTTCAACATCGTTGGCGAAAGCTGGCTTGAAAACGAGGCGAGCATTGCGTATATGCAACGCGGCAACAAGTTGAACCCAGTCAATACAGAATTGCCAACGGTGATGGATTTCCCGTTGTGTCTGATGGCGCAGCAAGCGTTTGGGGAACAGACAAAATCAGGAAGCGACGGACTCAACCGCCTGTTTAACCACCTTGCGCTCGACATGCTTTATGCCGACTGCAGCAGGTTGCTGACGTTCTACGACAACCACGATACAGACCGTTTCCTCTTAGATGAGCCGTCTGACCTTGCCCGCTGGAAACAGGCGCAGGCATTCCTTCTGACCACCCGCGGCATTCCGCAGATATACTATGGCACAGAAGTGCTGATGCACGGCAGCAAGGCTGTGACCGACGGCTATGTGCGCCTCGACATGCCAGGCGGATTCCCAGGCGACAGCGTGTCGGTGTTTACCGCCGACGGACGCACGCCGCTCCAGCGCGACGCGTTCAACTTCATGAGCCGTCTGCTCCATTGGCGCCAAGGCAACAAAGCCGTGTCGGCAGGCACATTGCGTCATTTCATGCCGTCCAACCAGCTCTACGTCTATGAGCGCACCAACGGTGACCGCCGCTTCATCGTGCTGATGAACGGCACCGATGAGCCTCTCACCGATGTTGACATGAGTCGATATGCTGAAATCATGTGTCCCGGCGACACTTTCCGCGACGTGATTACCGGCGATGCCGTGACCGTCGCGCCGCACATGTCGTTTCCCGCACGCGCCACTTTGGTGCTCGAATAGCCATCGCGCCGCATAGGAATACAGCAAGAAGACGCCGACTCCGTTATGGAGCCGGCGTCTTTCTGTTGGTGCGCAGGCATTATGGAAAAGAAACGATGCGTGGTTAAACATTGTTAATTCGGTAAAAGATGTTTACACACACCGCCAATTCATGGGATTTATGTTTAACTTTGAATGTTAAAATAATGGGAAAAGAAAATAAAAATGAAGCGGATTAAGCATATCATTCTGATAATCTTACTGCTGTCTGTCGGATTTGCCGACAGACAACCGATGAAAGCCGTGACGGCGTCAGACAGCGTTGTCGACACCACCGTCGACTCGTTTTCTGTGAAAATGGATTCAGCCATCAGGCAGTTTGTGTCGAGCCGTGCCATGACAGGAGCCACAGTGGGCGTCTGCGTGATGGATTTGCGCACAGGCACACCAGTTGCGTCCTACAATCTTGAGCGGCAAATGATACCGGCGTCGGTGATGAAAATTGTCACATCGTCGGCAGCGTTGAAGCAACTCACCCAAAACTTCCATTTCCGCACGCGTCTGAAATATACAGGCACTATCGACAAAAACGGAACGCTCAACGGCGACATTGTCATCGAGGGCGGCATTGACCCGACGCTTGACTCCAAGCATTTCCCCGACCGCGAAACCTTTGTCTCCGCCGCTGTTGAAAACATAAAACTGTGGGGCATAAAAGCTATCAAAGGCAACGTCCGCCCGGAGGAAAAGATACAGCCGCACAACGCCGTGCCTAAAGATTGGCTCGACGCCGACGTGACGGAAGACTATGGCGCGGGAGTGCATTCGATAAACTACAACGACAACCTATTCTCGCTGATTATCGACACATCGAGCGGCCGCGCCCTTGTGGTCGACACCGTGCCGCATCTGCGTTCGATACAGATAGTCAACCGGATGACGGTGGTGAATCGTGGCAGATTCAGCCCTGTCGTGCAACGCAAGAAAAACAACAGCCGAATCACGCTTAGCGGAGCTATGCGCCGCATGCAGGAGCCGATAGAAGTGGTCACCACGATGCCGCATCCAGCCGTAGGTTTGTGTGCCGATGTGAGAGAGACACTCGAGAGCGAGGGCATCTCCGTTGAAGGAAAAAAGGTGAGTGCAAGCGACAGCGATGCCATGCAAATCCTGTCGTACGAGTCGCCGGTGCTGCCAGAGATTCTGAAATCGTTGCTTTTCCGCAGCGACAACATGTATGCCGAGTCGGTGCAGCGCAAATTGGGCGAGAGCATCTACGGCGATCCGCAGCGTGAGTATGGCGAGAAGGCAGTGACCAAGATAGTAGAACAATGGGGCATCAACATGGACAAGGTGACTCTCTATGACGGCAGCGGATTGAGCCGCACAAACCGGATGACACCTCTGTTTCTGGCAAGCGTGCTGCGCTCGGCCGCACTCGACTGGCAGACCGGCGACCTTTTCCCGACATTGCTGCCACGATGCGGCGTTAACGGAACGGTGCGCAACCTGCTAAAAGGCACGTGCCTGTCGGGAAACATTGCATTGAAGTCGGGCAGCATGACCGGCGTGAGATGCTATGCAGGCTATTACCCCGCCGAGCGTCCGCGCTACTCCGTAGTGCTGCTTACAAACAATTTCCACTGCACCTACGAACAACTGAAATCATCGATAGAACGGCTGATGGTGGGAATGTTTGAATCGTATCAGGACACTATTGACAAACGACAAAATACTCCTCAATTATGAAAACCGACATAAGAAAAATGATTGCCGAGGCTTACGAACTCGAGGGACTTCTGCTCCTCGCCGACAATCGTGGCGCCGACACTCCGGAATATGTGTTTACGGCAATAGGAGAGAAGCTCGACAGGTTGCAGATGCTGCTTGGCGAAAGAGAAGACGATGATGGCGAAGAAACGCATGAAGATGTCTATGTGGCGGAGAACGACGTGGCCGATGCCGGAAGCGAAGAGCCGGTGGCGGACGCGCCTGAAAGCGAAGAGCCGGAACCAGAGCCGGAGGAAGACGTGGCGGAAGTGACGGCAGAGCAAGTTGCCGACGGCGAATATGACAATGAGCAGGAGCCTATGGTCGAGCTCGTGCTTGACGATGAACCCACTGCAGAACCCGACGCGGAGACACCGAACGTTGCGGATGAAACAGAAGACGTCGAGGCAGAGGATAATATAGAAGAAGAGCCGGAAGCGAATGAAAAGGCATCCGACGACAGCGAGCCTATGCGTCTTGACGAAAAACTGCAGCGCAGCCGTTCGAAAGACCTTAAATCAGCGTTCTCGCTCAACGACACATTCCGTTTCCGTCGCGAACTTTTCGGCAACAGTGCTGCAGAGATGACCGACGCTCTCCATATGGTGGAGGCAATGCATTCGTTTGACGAGGCGGAAGATTATTTCTATGGCGATCTTGGATGGGACCGCGAATCGGACGACGTGAAAGAATTTATGGCGATAATAAAAAATCATTTTCTATAGCGATGGCACAGAAACCCACAGCGGAAGCCGGCATACTCTATGTGGTGCCGACGCCGGTAGGCAACCTTGACGATATGACCGTCAGAGCGGTGAACGTGCTCAAGGAAGTAGACGTTATTCTTGCCGAGGACACACGCACCAGTGGAGTGCTGATGAAGCATTTCGGCATCGAGACGCGTATGCAGAGCCATCATAAATTCAACGAGCATGAGACGGCGGCAGGCATAGCCCAGCGTTTGAAAGGCGGAGAGCGCATAGCCCTTGTGTCGGATGCCGGCACTCCGGCCATCTCCGACCCCGGTTTTATGCTTGTGCGCGAATGCCGTCGTGTGGGCGTCAAAGTGGAGTGCCTTCCCGGCGCCACAGCCTTTGTTCCCGCGCTTGTCGATAGCGGACTGCCATGCGACAAATTTTGCTTTGAGGGATTTTTGCCACAAAAAAAAGGCCGTTCCACACGCCTTGCCGAACTGAGCGTAGAGCCTCGCACAATCGTGTTCTACGAATCGCCGCTCCGCTTGGTTAAAACCCTGACACAGTTGGCAGAAGCCTTTGGTCAGGACCGAGAGGCAAGCGTCAGCCGCGAAATCTCAAAACTACACGAAGAGACCTGCCGCGGCACCCTTTCTGAACTTTGTGAACATTTTTCCGTGAACGAACCGCGAGGAGAGATTGTTATAGTAGTGTCGGGCAAGAAAGAAGAAAAAAGCGCCGGCAAAAGAGATAAGTACGCACATTTTAAAACCGAAAAAAAACAGAATTTACTATGAAGAAGATGATGATTCTCGCCCTTGCGCTTACAGGTGCGCTCGTGGCATGCAACGGCAACAAAGAGCAAAAAGACGCTATTGCCGACACTACGCAACCCGACATCTCGAAAGTTGAGGGACAGCGCGACAGCTTGATGAACCTTATTGGCGACATCAGCCAGAACCTTCTCGAGGTGAACCGTATGGAAAACATCCTTGTGAGCGGCGATTTCAAGGACACTCCCGACAAGCGTCAGGAAATCATAGCCAACATCAACGCCCTCCGTCAGGAGCTTGACGCACGCAAGCAGGCGCTGGAGGAACTTGAGAGCAAGTTGAAAAGCTCAAACGGATATTCTGCAAAATTGCAGAAAACCATAGAGTCGCAGAAGCAACTCATTGATGAGCAGTCGCAAAAAATTCAGCAGCTTGAGGCAGCATTGGCAGATGCGAATGTGAAAATCTCAGATTTGAACAAGAATGTGGAAGATTTGAACACGCAAGTGTCGACCGTGACAGAGGAGCGCAACGCAGAGACACAGCGTGCCGACAAGGTCACCGACGAACTCAACATCTGCTACTATGTTTGCGGAAGCAACAAGGAGCTTAAAGAACACAAGATTCTGGAAAAGAAATTCTTGGGCAAGACAAAGACCATGGAGGGCGATTTCGACCGCTCTTACTTCACAAAAGCCGACAAGCGCAAGCTCACAGAAGTGAAGACTTACGCCAAGAAGGCGGAGCTGAAGACATCACATCCAGCTGGATCATACTCGATGGAGACGGTTGGCGGAACAGTGGTGATAAAGATTAAGGATGCAAAGAAGTTCTGGGAAAAATCGAATTTCCTTGTAATCCAGACTAAGTAATACTCAACATTCCCCATTTTTATAGAAATCCAGTGGTGCCAGGCATGAGAATGTCTGGCACTACGATTTTTCTTCAATCAGGTTTTTCTGCCGGCCCCGTTTATTGACGGAAAAATTGACGGAAAAATTTTGGATGTAGAGAAATAATTGTCGGAATATTTGCGGGTTACGAAATAAAAGAGTAATTTTGTGCGCTAATTCCGAAAAGGCTCAGAGAAGAGAAGCGCAGGTGCGCGTCCGCCTCACGGACATAATTGTTAAAGTTTCTATTTTAAATGTACGCAATTGTAGAAATTCAGGGACAGCAGTTCAAGGCAGAAGCCGGCAAGTACTTGTATGTCCACTATCTCGGCGAGAACGTAAAAGAAGGCGATTCAATCGATTTCGACAAGGTTCTCTTGATTGATGCCGACGGTGACGTTAAAGTTGGTGCTCCTACCGTAGAAGGAGCAAAAGTTGTTTGCGAGGTGAAACGTCCCCTCGTGAAAGGTGACAAGGTTCTTGTATTCAAGAAGAAACGTCGCAAAGGCTATCGCCGTTTGAACGGTCATCGCCAATGCTTCACCCAAGTAGAGATTAAAGACGTAGTTGCATAACCACTAAAAGTTTAAAGAAATGGCACATAAAAAAGGTGTAGGTAGTTCTAAGAACGGACGTGAATCGGAAAGCAAACGATTGGGCGTCAAAATCTTCGGTGGTCAATTTGCTAAAGCAGGCAACATCATCAAACGTCAACGTGGCACAGTTCACCATCCGGGTTTGAATGTTGGCATGGGTAAAGACCACACATTGTTTGCGTTGGTAGACGGTACAGTCAACTTTACAGAAGGTAAAGGCGGCCGCAAGTTTATCAATGTTCAACCATTGGACGCTGGCAACAATTAATCAGCGCCTTGGGTTGACCCAGGAACAACAAGCATAAAATGGCGGTTGCATTTGCAGCTGCCATTTTTTATTACAACAATTTATATCAGCATATATGACTAAACAGAAACCATTATATTTGTTTCATCTGCTTGCGTTGTGCATAGTGTGCGTGTGGGGTACCACATTTGTGTCGACCAAAACGCTTATCAGCAACGGACTGACGCCCACGGAAATATTCATCTACCGATTCGCACTTGCTTATATCTGCGTTTTGTTTATGGCGCCTCGTCGGCTTTTTGCCGACACGTTTGCCGACGAGATGAGGATGATTGCCGCTGGACTGACGGGAGGCTCTGTGTATTTTATCACGGAAAACACCGCGCTCGGCATGATGCAGGCCACCAATGTGGCAATCCTTATCAGTGTCACGCCGCTGCTTGCCACGCTTGTGGGAATGGCGGTGTTCCGTTCGGAACGCACAAAGCGTCCGGAATGCGTGATTCTCGGCTCTGTAGTCGCTATGGCAGGCGTTGTCGTTATTTTGTGGAACGGCGGTGACTTCGCAGCGTTCAATCCTTGTGGCACCGCTCTTACGTTTTCAGCGGCGCTGTCGTGGGCTGTCTACAGTTTGTTTGTCAAAAAGCTGTCGCAACGTTATGACAATGTGTTCATTTCGCGCAAGGTGTTTGGCTACGGACTGCTCTCCATGGCTGTGTGGGTGCCGTTTTTCCACCCAGTGAGTTTCCGTTTAGAACAGTTGCTGGTCCCGACGGTGTTTTTCAATATCCTGTTTCTCGGACTTGTGGCGTCGATGCTTTGCTTCACTCTGTGGAATGCCGTGGTGCGCCATTTGGGAATGGTGCGCGCGTCCAACTATATAAATTTCAATGCTGTAGCAACTTTTGTTGCAGCGTTTCTGGTACTTGGTGAACACGTCTCTGCGGTGGCTCTTGTGGGTTCTGCCGCTGTGATTTTCGGAGTCTGGCTCGCGGAGGGGAAATAGTGGCCTAAAATTCCGATAAAATGGAATGGCGGAAATATAGAACACTTCCAGATCCATTCCGATAGCGTGAGCATTGGAAAAAATTCGCTACTTTGCATCAAATAAATTCAGCTATGGGCAAAGGAATGATAATGGCGTCGGAGAAATTAGGCAATATTGAAGACTTGTCGTATAAAGATGACATCTCGCTTTTTTCGCAGATAGGAGAGTACAGTCAGATGTAGCCGTTCCGTGTTGTCTCTATCCGAAGATGAGATAAGTCTGTTTATGCCGTATTACGCCCTCCTTGGGTCAAAAATCACGCATTCCTCCTGCCGACATCAAGATGCCGTGATGCAGGCATCAGAGGTCATCAACCGATGCATCACCGACGATGTGCGCCGCCTGCTCCATAATCCCGACAAGAGCGTCAAGGAGATATCCAACGAACTCGGATTCCCCAATCTGTCGTTTTTCGGCAAATATGTGAAAAGAATGCTCGGAATGTCGCCGAAGGCCTACCGCAAGTCGCTCGGCGTTATTGCCGGCGAATGATTGCCGAGAGAATCCGTCCGGAGTTGATTCCCAATGTCCTGGCGGAGAAAAACCGTTGAGGCTCGCATTTGGTGCACAGCCCCGACAACGAGATGTTGGCATTCGGGACGCCGGCGCTTTCCATAAGCCAGCGGTTGGCTTCGGCCAGATCTATATGGGCTTTACCGGTGACTGGGTTTCGCCATACGATGTCGTTGAGAGAGAAGGCTCGTTTGGCAAATTCAGCCACCACTTCGTCGCCCACTTCAAAGCAGCGTTGGCATATTGAAGCCCCCACCACAGCTTCTATTCCGTATCTGTCGGCGCCTTCATCGACCATCGTTTCTATGGCTTTTGCCACGATTCCTTTCGCGGTACCTTTCCATCCGGCGTGGACAGCGGCAATCAGCCCGCTCTTAGGCTCGCACAGCAATATAGGCACGCAATCGGCGGTGAACACGCCTATTGCTACATTCGGGAGTCGTGTGACAAGCGCGTCGACATCGGTCGGCGGAGTCGGCGGAACGCTGTCGATAACGGCGACGTTGGTGCTGTGGGTTTGCCGCGCCGTGACGATGTGTTCTGTGCCGAGCAGAGTGCGTAGGCGCTTGAGGCAATCATCGACGTGCGCCGGGTTGTCGCCTGTATATCCGCAGCAGTTGAACTCGGAGTAGGGCGAAAAGCAGTCGGCAGCGCCGCGTTCTGTTGAAAAAGCGTCGATGCTGCCGACATTATGATTGAAGTTGGCTAATCATCTTTGAAATCCTCTTCCCAATATTCGTCAGGCCACTCAACGTCCCAAGTCTCTTCCTCCGTGTCGTCACCGCCTTCCTGCTCAATCACGAAGTTGTCTTCCTCCTGCACGCGGTGTGTGATGTCGAGGTCGCGGTGCGTGATGCGCGTCGGGATGCGGTTGTCCTCATCGTTGATGGTGCGCCACAACACGTCTTTCAGCTCCGCCAGTCCCAGCCCTGCCACCGATGAAATAAACACCGTTTCCACGCCTTTCGGAAGGTGTTGCTGCATCTCTGCAATCAGCTCGTCGTCGAGCATGTCGCATTTTGTGATGGCAAGCACGCGTCCCTTGTCGGCCAAATCGGGGTTGAAGCGTTCCAGCTCGTTGAGCAGTACCTCATATTCGCGGCAGATATCGTCAGCGTCGGCAGGAATCATGAACAGTAGCACGGCATTGCGCTCTATGTGGCGCAGGAACCGCAGTCCGAGACCTTTGCCCTCGCTTGCACCCTCGATGATGCCAGGAATGTCGGCCATTACAAACGACTGCGCTCCGCGATATCCCACGATGCCGAGGTTGGGCTCGAGCGTAGTAAACGGATAGTCGGCAATCTTAGGCTTTGCCGCCGATATTGCAGACAGCAGGGTTGATTTGCCCGCATTCGGGAAACCGACAAGTCCGACATCGGCAAGAAGTTTCAGCTCGAGGATAATCGACTTTTCGATGGCAGGTTCGCCAGGTTGCGCATAGCGCGGAGTGCGGTTTGTGGCAGATTTGAAATTCCAGTTGCCAAGACCTCCGCGTCCGCCTCTGAGCAGCTTCACTTCCTGCCCGTCGTCGGTCACCTCGCAGAGGAATTTGCCGTTCTCAGCGTCGTAAACCGCCGTTCCGCACGGCACTTCGATAATCTTGTCCTCTCCGTCCTTTCCAAAGCTGCGGCATTCTCCGCCCGGCTGTCCGTCGGTGGCGAAAATGTGCCGTTGATATTTCAGGTGGAGCAGCGTCCACAGGTTGCGGTTGCCACGCAGAATGATATGTCCGCCACGTCCGCCGTTTCCACCGTCGGGGCCGCCTTTCGGCACGTATTTAGCGCGATGGAAATGGCATGAGCCGGCACCGCCTTTGCCGCTTCGGCAAAGGATTTTGACGTAGTCTATAAAGTTTGAGCCTGCCATAATTATAGTATGCTATTCGTTACTTGCAAATTCCATTAAATAAGCCTTGATGAATCCGTCGATGTCGCCGTCCATCACCCCGTTCACGTCGCTTGTCTGCCAGCCAGTGCGATGGTCCTTCACGCGTCGGTCGTCAAACACGTAGCTTCGTATCTGCGAGCCCCATTCGATTTTCTTCTTTCCGGCTTCGATTTTCGCCTGTTCCGCCATTCGGCGTTGCAGTTCCATGTCGTAGAGTTGAGACCGCAGAAGTCGCATCGCATTCTCGCGGTTGTCGAGTTGCGAGCGCGTCTCGGTGTTCTCGATAAGAATCTCGCGCGTCTCCCCGGTGTCAGGGTCCTTGTAGTTGTAGCGCAACCGCACGCCCGTCTCCACCTTGTTTACGTTCTGACCTCCGGCACCACCGCTTCGGAACGTGTCCCAAGTGATGTCGGCAGGATTGATTTTCACTTCGATTGAATCATCGACAAGCGGAGTGACAAACACCGAAGCAAACGACGTCATGCGCTTTCCTTGTGCATTGAAAGGCGATACGCGCACCAGCCGGTGCACACCGTTTTCGCTTTTCAGGTATCCGTAAGCTAAGTCGCCCTCCACCTGTATGGTTACCGACTTGATGCCTGCTTCGTCGCCCTCCACAAGGTGTATGATCGACGTCTTGTAGCCGTGTTTCTCGCACCATCGCAGATACATGCGCATCAACATCTGCGCCCAGTCCTGGCTCTCCGTTCCGCCCGCGCCCGAATTTATTTTCAGGACGGCGCCGAGTTTGTCCTCCTCGCGGCGCAGCATGTTGCGCAGTTCCACGTCTTCAAAGCGTTCGATGGTCTTCTGATACATCTCGTCGAGTTCCTGCTCAGTGACCAGACCCTCCTTCACGAAATCAAACCCCAGTTTGAGCTCGTTGACCATCTTTTCTATATCCTCGTAGCTGTCAATCCAGTAGTGCAATTCCTTCACTTTGCGCATCTGCTTTTCCGCCGCCTTCTGGTCGTCCCAGAAATTGGGCACGTGCGTGCGCAGTTCCTCTTCTTCGACTTCTATTTTCTTCGAGTCGACGTCAAAGATACCTCCTCAACGCCAACATGCGTTCTTCTGTCTCTTTTAATTGTTCTTGCGTAATCATCCTAATATACAAATTTTCTGCGAATTTCGCAATTTTCCGTCACATCTGCAAATTCCGTATCTTTTTCTTTGGCATTTCGCCTCAAAGTGTCTACCTTTGCGATAGAAAATGCGGTAGTAGCTCAGTTGGTAGAGCATCAGCTTCCCAAGCTGAGGGTCGCGAGTTCGAGCCTCGTCTACCGCTCCATAGCCAAGCCGGGCGGTGACATCTGTCGCCGCCCGGCTTGGCTGTTATATTTCAATGAAAAGTTATTTCAGGTCGGCGATTAGCTGGCGCGCGGCAGTTTCGGCGCTGTCGTTTGAGCCGAGGCGCTGTCGGACGGTTTTGTAGCCATCGAGCATAGCGCTCCGTTCAGGGCTGTCGGCAAGCAACGGAGCAAGGTGGGCGGCGATGTTGTCGGGGTTGCATAGGTGGAGCAGCAGTTCGGGCACCACTTCTTTGTCGGCGATAAGGTTTGGCAACGACACGAATCTCACTTTCAGAATGTGTTCAAACAGCTTGTATGACAGTTTTGAGCCGTTTGCCCTGTAGCATACCACCTGCGGTGTGCCGATTGCTGCGGTCTCAAGAGTCGCCGTTCCCGATGTCACCAATGCGGCTTGGGAGTGGGCGAGCAGCGGATAGGCAGCGTCGTAGATTATCTTCATTCCTGGAACCACCGACTCGTAGAAACTCCTGTCGACATTAGGCGCTCCGGCAACGACTGCCTGCACGTTTGGAAACCTGCTTGCGGCTTCAGCCATTAGCGGGAGGTTGTTGCGGATTTCTCCAAGCCGCGACCCCGGTAGTAGCGCAACGGTCAGCCTGTCGTTGTCCAGTTCGTTGACGCGAAAGAATTCCTCTTTTGACGGCATTGTCAGCATCGCCTCCGCTATCTCGTTGGCTGTTGGGTTGCCCACATAGTCCACACGGTAGTCGTGGCGTGCGAAAAATTCAGTTTCGAACGGCAGTATAGAGAAAACTTTCTTGACGTATTTCTTTATCGACTTTACGCGCCATTCCTTCCATGCCCATACTTTCGGAGAGATGTAGTAGTAGACCGGGATTCCGATGTTGAACGCGTATTTAGCTATTTTCAGATTGAACGACGGGTAGTCGATGAGAATAAGTGCGTCGGGGCGGAATTCGGCAATCGCCTTCTTTGCCCGTTTCATGTTGCCGATGATTGTTGGCAGATGGCGCAGCACCTCGGAGAACGCCATAAAAGCCATCTCCTTGTAGTGTGTTATGGGACGGCATCCCGCGGCATGCTCCATACAGTCGCCTCCGAAGAATGCAAACGAGGCGTTGTCGTCGTTTTTGCGAATAGCTTTGATCAGGCGTCCGGCATGCAGGTCGCCCGATGCTTCGCCAGCGATAAGAAAGTATTTCATAAGCGCAAAGATAGTGAAAAATTCCTATGAGAAGGCTTGAAACGCCATTGATAGTTGGATATGAAAGCCACATAAGTTACCTTTGTAATGAAAATCGGTGATAATGGAAGACAAAGTAGTGAAAATCGACATACGGGAAGCCATATCCGGCAAGCTGCCAAAGGCATCGCGCTGGATACCAGGATTCGTTTACCGTTGGCTTGCCCGCCTGATTCGTCAGGACGAACTCAACCGAGTGCTTTGCGAAAACCGAGGCAAGACAGGCAGCGCTTTCGCGGAAGGCGCGTTGCAGACGCTCGGCGTGAGCGTTAGCGTGATTGGCGAGGAGAATATCCCCGCTTCCGGCAGGTTTGTATTTGTGTCCAATCATCCTCTCGGCGGGCTTGACGGCATCGGTCTGATAGCGTTTCTCGGGAAGCGTTACGGCGACGACCACCTGCGTTTTCTTGTCAACGATGTGCTGATGGCAGTGAAGCCGCTCGACAACGTGTTTTTGCCAATCAACAAATACGGTAGCCAGTCGCGCGAGTCGATGCGGGCAGTCGATGCAGCCTATGCCGGCGATTTCCAGATAGGCACTTTCCCAGCCGGACTGTGTTCCCGAGAGGGAGACGACGGCCGCGTTCGCGACCTTGAATGGAAGAAATCGTTTGTCGCCAAGAGCGTGGAAACGCATCGAGACGTCATTCCTGTATATTTTAGCGGTCTTAATTCAAGATTTTTTTATAAATTTGCAAAATTCCGCAAGAAGTTGGGCATCAAGTTCAACATAGAGTTGATTCTTCTGCCCGGCGAGATGGTTAAGAATCGAGGGTCGAAATTTGAAATACGTGTAGGCAAGCCTATCCCCTGGACCACCTTCACCTCCGCCCGCCGCAGTGGCGAGTGGGCAGAAATCGTGAAGGATAAAGTGTATGGTATGGCAGACGAGCAATAGAAAATGAAAGTAGACAGCATCATAGCTCCAGTTCATAAGAGCCTGTTGAAGATGGAGCTGACGGAGGCGCGTTTTCTCCGAAGCACAAATAAAGGGCACAATGAAATCTACATTGTCGATGCCCATAACTCTCCCAACGTGATGTGGGAGATAGGTCGTTTGCGCGAGATAGCGTTCCGCACGTCGGGGGGTGGCACAGGCAAGAGCGCCGATATCGATGAGTTTGACACGATGGAGGAGCCGTGCCAGCAGCTGATTGTGTGGAATCCGGAGGCAGAGGAAATCATAGGCGGCTATCGTTTCCTTCTTGGTGAGAATATGAAGATGGACAAGAACGGAGTGCCGCGGATAGCGATGTCGCACATGTTTGGCTACTCACAGGAGTTTTTGAAAGAGAAACTTCCGTACACGCTTGAGCTTGGGCGCTCGTTTGTGTCGGTGGAATACCAGTCGACCAAGGCAGGCGTCAAGGCACTCTATGCGCTCGACAACCTGTGGGACGGACTCGGCGCGCTTACGGTGGTCTATCCGAATCTGAAGTATTTTTTCGGCAAGATGACGATGTATCCAAGTTATCCTCACGAATGCCGTAACATGATCCTGTATTTTCTTGACAAATATTTTCACGACAACGACCGCCTCGTGTATCCGTTGCATCCTCTCGATGCTCGCATCGACGAAGACAAGATGCGTCACATCTTCACAGGGTCGACATTCCGCGAGGACTATAAGATTCTCAACAGCCATATCCGGAGCCATGGCATCAATATTCCGCCGCTTGTCAACTCCTATATGAGTCTGTCGCCGAAGATGCTTGTGCTCGGCACGGCAATCAATGATGAGTTTGGCGACGTTGAGGAGACGGGTATCTTTTTTGCGATATCCGACATCTATGAGGACAAGAAAATGCGTCATATCCGCACCTTCTATCACCGATTTATTGAGTATCGGCAGGAACTGGTGAGAAGAATGAGAGACTATTCACGAAACAGAAAGCAATAAATAATGAATAAGAAATCAATCATTGCCACGCTTGTAGCGTTTTCGGCTATCGGAGTGGCATCGGCGGAAGCGCCATTGCAGGTTGAAGGCTCTGTGAGCGCGAATGCCGGCAGCGGCGACTTTGCGCCATATTTTATGATGGCCAACCGTGGCGGGACGCTTACGCAGCCAAAGGCGGTTGAGCTTCGCGTCAAGGCGCTGAAGGATTTTGACTTGAGCGAGAGGTTCAGCTATGGTTTCGGTGCCGACCTTGTGGGAGGTTATCAGTCGAAATATACGCAGTATGACCAAGCCGTCAATACACCGGCAGTGCAGGGGCATCATCCCAATGCAATATGGTTGCAGCAGCTTTATGGAGAGGTGAAGTATCGCGGAGTGTATTTGTCGGTGGGCATGAAAGAGCGCACGTCGCCATTGATGAACGACAGTCTCGGAGTGGGCGACTACACGCAGTCGAACAACGCCCGTCCGCTTCCGCAGGTGCGTGCCGGTTTTGTCGATTTTCAAAACATTCCGTTTACCAACGGATGGGTGCAGATACAGGGCGAGATAGCCTATGGCTACTACATGCAGGACGATTGGTTTGAAGACCATTTCAATTACTATAATGGCTTTATCAACACGGGCGAATATTATAACTATAAGCGGTGCTATTTCCGCACCAAGCCGTCGAAGCCGTTCTCGGTTACTGTCGGCATGCAGATGGTGACGGAATTCGGTGGCACAGCCACGTCCTATAGCTATGACAGCGGTGAGGGAAAAGTGAAAGCCAAAGAGGATCGCTATGACACAACGTGGAAAGACTTTGTCAGAGCGTTTTTTGCATCGGAGGGCGGAAGCAATCCGGGCGATGCTTCCTATCATTATGGCAACACGCTTGGTTCATGGGACTTCGTGGCTCGCTATCGGCTGAAGGACAAGAGCGAGATTAAAGCGTTTTTCCAAAAGCCGTTTGAAGACGGGTCGGGCATCGGTTGGATGAACGGTTTCGACGGCATTTGGGGTTTGGAATATAAGAATGCGAAAAAGGGAATTGTCAATGGCGCGGTTCTGGAGTATGTAGACTTCACCAACCAAAGCGGACCGATGCACTGGGCTCCGCACGACCATCCCGGCACTAAATTTACTGATCAGGTGACAGGCGGCGACAGCTATTATCAGAATTTCCGTTGCAATCCTTACAGCAATTTCGGCATGTCGCAAGGCACAATGTTTATCCCGTCTACGATCTATGACCGACGAGGGGAAAACCGCATTTATGACAACCGTGTCAGAGGATTTCAAATCGGTGTGAGCGGTAATATTTACGCTCCGCTTGAGTATCGTCTTCTCGTAAACTACCGCAAGTCGTGGGGCACATATTCCAATCCACGTCTGTCGGTGGTCGACAACACATCGTTTATGCTTGAGGGAACATACCATTTCAAGCAGGTGAAAGGGCTGACGCTTAACGGACAGGTGGCGTTTGACAAGGGAGCGCTTGCCGGCGGCGACAATTTCGGAGTGTTGCTCAGTGTGAAATACAATGGATTATTTGATATTTTCAAACGATAGGAAATGAAGAAGTTGACGATAATATTTGCTTTTATGGCAATGCTTGCCATGTCGGGCTGCGTGCAGAACAACGGTCATATAGGACATTGGTTCGGACAGTGGAAAGTGGAGCGTGTGACCATTGACGGTCAGGATGATGCGGATTACGAAGGCGGCGTGTTCTTTTGCTTTCAAGGCGCTGTGTTCGGAGTGCGGACAAGCACCGGCGGGATGTGGTACGGAAGATGGGAGGAAAACGACAAAGGCATGGTGGATGTGGTGTTCAATACCGATGAGAGTGCTGTGCCTCCGGCTTATTTGCATGTGCATCTTGATGAAAAAATGGTTTTCCGCCTTGTGTCGCACAAAGGCCACGACAAGGTGCTCGAATATGTGGGTCCTGACGGCAAGACCTATACATACTACCTTAAGAAATGGTAGCCGATTGGGAAATCCCGTTGAAAAGTAGTACTTTTGCAAATCAATAAGAAAACAAATAAAAAAACATATATCGATGAATAATTTCGTTGAAGAACTAAAATGGCGCGGTATGGTGCACGACATGATGCCGGGCACAGAAGAGCAATTGCAGAAAGAAATGACTACTGCCTATGTCGGCATCGACCCAACGGCAGACTCTCTGCACATCGGACATTTGGTGAGCGTAATGATTTTGCGCCACTTCCAGCGTTGCGGTCACAAGCCGTTGGCGCTTATCGGAGGAGCCACCGGTATGATCGGCGACCCGTCGGGCAAATCGGCGGAACGCAATCTTCTGACAGAGGAAGTGCTTCGTCACAACCAGGACTGCATCAAGAAGCAGCTGTCTAAATTCTTGGATTTCGACAGCGACGCTCCCAACGCAGCCGAGTTGGTCAACAACTATGACTGGATGAAGGAATTCTCGTTCCTCGACTTCGCGCGCGAGGTGGGCAAGCATATCACAGTGAACTATATGATGGCGAAAGACAGCGTGAAGCGTCGTTTGAACGGCGAGGCCCGCGACGGACTGTCGTTCACCGAGTTTACTTATCAGCTGCTCCAGGGTTATGACTTCCTGCACCTTTACGAGACAAAGAACTGCAAACTCCAGATGGGCGGCAGCGACCAATGGGGCAACATCACCACGGGAACTGAGTTGATACGCCGCACGAACGGCGGAGATGCTTACGCCCTCACGTGTCCGCTCATCACGAAAGCCGATGGAGGCAAGTTTGGCAAGACAGAGTCGGGCAACGTATGGCTTGACCCGCGCTACACATCGCCTTACAAATTCTATCAGTTCTGGCTCAACGTCAGCGACGACGATGCCCAGCGCTACATAAAAATCTTCACATTCCTCAGCCGTGAGGAGGTAGAGGCGTTGGTTGCAGAGCATCTTCAGGCTCCTCATCTGCGTCTGCTCCAGAAGCGTTTGGCAAAAGAGGTGACAGTGATGGTTCACTCCGAGGCAGATTATGAGTCGGCGGTAGAGGCGTCAAACATCCTCTTCGGCAATGCCACAGCCGACGCTCTCCATAAACTTGACGAAGACACATTCCTCGCGGTGTTTGAGGGAGTGCCCCAGTTTGAGGTGTCGCGCGACGTGGTTGCCGGAGGAGTCAAGGCGGTTGACCTTTTTGCCGAGCATGCCAAGATTTTTGCATCTAAAGGCGAGATGCGCAAGTTGACCCAGGGTGGCGGTGTTTCGCTCAACAAGGAAAAGCTTGCGGCGTTCGACCAGGAGGTGACAACAAAAGATTTGCTTAACGACAAGTATCTGCTTGTGCAGCGAGGCAAGAAAAATTATTTCTTGATAGTTGTGAAGTAGGTAAAATACGCATATAGACAAAACGCGACCAGAATGCCGTGATTCGGCTTGCTGGCCGCGTTTCTCTTTTTTACGAAAATCTCGGCGAGTTAAAAATGCGGTTTTTATGGGGTATGTTGCTGAGTCAGTGTAAAAAAGCGGATTGTAAAAAGGAGAAAATTTTTGCTCAGAAAAATAAACGAAAGCAAATGCCGCCTGAACAGGTTTTAGATTGTAATTAGACATAATAAACTGTTATTGCGTTGATAGAGCGTGATTTATGTGTCGACGCGTCTGAAATAGAGTGAAAAATGCGCAAATGTTAAATTTAACACTTTGGATTAACACTTCATAATGATTGAAAATTGTGGCAAATGTGAAGATAAAAAGGAAAAATCTGAAAATTTGTCAGTAAAAATAAGTTTAAAAAGCAAACTTTTAGTTCAGTATTATGTGCTGACAAGCGGCGGAAGCCGGCAAAAAGCGACATATTGACCAAAACGAAATAAGTGACTGAAACTCATGTCGGTTGCCACGTGCGGACTGCGGTTGAATATAGAGAATTGATTTTTAGAGTGTTATACAAGTATGTTGTATAACATAAAATTAATAAACATTTCCAACCTTTAGGAAAGTAAAAAATAGTGAAAGAAAACTTGCACGGACGGAAAATCGGTTGTAACTTAGCAAAGTGCTACAGAAAGCGATAATTTGAATATAAAAAGAGATAAATTAGCGTTTTGATTAGAAAAAAGTGATAATAAAAACGGGCAAATAGTGCCGTCTTATCTTAATTTTGCGAAGAAGATTTAACAAAGGAAGCTTTCGCTCCGGTAATAGATTGTAATTGCCGGGAAAAGGAACAGAAAAGAAATATTTATTGTGTGTTTTATATAATTGTTTAAAAGATTTATGAGACTAAAGAAATTTGTCATGATGGCTTTGATGTCATTGCTCAGTTTGTCGGCATACGCTGACGTGACTGTGACAGGCATCGTGGTAGAAGCCGGGACGAACGACCCTATCATTGGAGCCTCAGTGGTAGAAAAAGGGCGTACGTCTAATGGAGTCGCAACCGATGTAGACGGTGCGTTTACGCTGACTCTTCCTTCTTACGATTCTCGCATCGTTGTTACCTATGTAGGTATGAAGGCGAAGGAAGTGAAAGCCTCTTCCAAACCTCTCACAATCGTACTCGATTCAGATTCGCAGACATTGGACGAGGTCGTTGTAACAGGTATGTCTAAAGTGGACAAACGAATCTTTACCGGAGCAACGACTCAGATTTCAGCCGACAAGGCAAAGCTGGATGGTGTGAGCGACGTATCTCGTTCACTTGAAGGCCGTTCAGCCGGTGTGTCGGTGCAGAACGTGTCGGGAACCTTCGGTACAGCTCCAAAAATCCGCGTGCGTGGTGCGACATCAATCTATGGCGCCAGCAAGCCGTTGTGGGTAGTCGACGGAGTTGTTATGGAAGACGCAGTAGAGGTGTCAGCCGACGACCTTTCATCGGGCGACGCCGTGACATTGATTTCTTCTGCAATCGCAGGTCTTAACTCAGACGATATCGAGAGTTTCCAGATTCTTAAGGACGGTTCAGCAACCTCAATCTATGGAGCCCGCGCCATGGCAGGTGTGATTGTCGTAACGACAAAGAAAGGTAAGGCAGGCCATACACGCGTAAGCTATACAGGAGAGTTGACCACCCGCTTGAAACCTCACTATTCAGAGTTCAACATCAGCAACTCACAGGAGCAGATGGGCATCTATCGCGAGATGGAGCAGAAAGGATGGCTTGAGTTTGCCAACTTGGCAAAAGCGTCGACATCAGGTGTTTATGGTAAGATGTATCAGCTGATTGCCTCTTATGCCAACGGTAAGTTCGGAATTGAGAACACTCAGGCAGCGAGAAACGCATACTTGCGTGAGGCAGAGTTCCGCAACACCGACTGGTTTGACCTGTTGTTCAGCAACGCAGTGCTTCAAAACCACTCGTTCAGCATCGCCGGCGGTACAGACAAGGGTAACTTCTACACATCATTGTCAGTGATGAACGATCCGGGATGGACATTGTCGAGCAACGTTCGCCGTTACACATTCAATGCCAATGCATCTTATCAGATTTCTCCGACATTGAAATTCAGTGTTTTGACATCAGACTCATACCGTCAGCAGAAAGCTCCTGGCACATTGAGCTCTTCTACCGACGCCGTAAACGGAACCGTGAACCGCGATTTCGATATCAACCCGTACAGCTACGCAATCAACGCATCGCGCGCATTGGATCCAACAGAGTACTACACTCGCAACTATACAAGTTTCAATATCTTCAACGAGCTTGACAACAACTATATCGATATCAATGTGACCGACTTGAAATTCCAGGCAGAATTGAACTGGAAGCCAATCAAAGGACTTGATATCAACGCTTTGGGAGCATATCGCTACCAGAGCAGTGTTCAGCAGCACTATGTGAAGGACAACTCGAACCAAGCCAATGCTTACCGCGCAGGTATCGATCCGGAAGACGCAACAATCCGCGACTCCAACTCGTTCCTTTACACAGACCCTGACGATCCAAACGCATTGCCAGTGTCGGTAATGCCACAAGGAGGTATTTATTACAACGACACCTACACCGTGTCGCAGTATGACTTCCGTGGAACGGCAACATACAACAAGACATGGAACAACACCCACATTTTCAATGTGATGGGTGGTTTGGAAGTAAGCTCAACCGACCGTAAGTCAATCGGCTGGGAAGGCTGGGGCTTTGTCTACGACAACGGCGGCGTTCCTTCGCTCGACTACAAGCTCTTCAAGCAGCAGATTGAGGAAGGTCACACTTACTATGCAATCTCTCCTTCATATCGTCGCAGCTTTGCAGCGTTTGCCAACGCAACATATTCATACAAAGCACGCTACGTGCTCAACGGAACAATCCGTTATGAGGGAACCAACAAGTTGGGTATGTCGCGCAACTCACGCTGGTTGCCAACGTGGAACGTGTCAGGCGCATGGAACGCACACGAGGAAGGCTTCTTCAGAGAGAAAGTTGACCCAAAAGTGCTTTCACACGCAACAGCCCGTGTGTCATACTCACTTACAGCCGACAGCGGACCATCAAGCATCTCCAACGCCACACCTATTTATACATCAGGAACGGCATGGCGTCCGTCGGCATCCGACCAAGAGCTTATGCTTGAGCTTTCGACACTTGGAAACTTAGAGCTGACTTACGAGAAGAAACACGAGTTCAACTTCGGCGTCGACCTCGGCTTCTTGAACAACCGTATCAACGCCAGCGCTGATATCTATTTCCGTAACAACTTCGACCTTATTGGTTTGACTTATACTCCGGGTGTCGGTGGTGAGTCGATGAAATATGCCAACGTAGCATCGATGAAGTCGCATGGTGCCGAGGTTACAATTTCAACCAGCAACCTTAGCCCAGAATTGAAGGATTGGAAATGGTCGACCGACTTGACATTCTCTAAGACCAAGAGTGAGATTACCGATCTCCAGTCGCGTTCGAGCAACATCTACCTTGTCAATGGCGCAGGTTACGCATTGCAGGGTTATCCAGTGCGCTCACTGTTCTCTTATCAGTTTGCTGGTTTGAACGAGCAGGGTATTCCTCAAGTAATCAACGAGAACGGGGAAGTGGTTACGTCCGACGTGAACTTCCAGAGCTTCGATGCAACCCACCTTGTATATGAAGGTCCTACCGACCCGACCATCACCGGTGGATTCGGCAACACCGTAAGTTGGAAAAACTTCCGTTTGAACGTGTTCTTGACTTACTCGTTCGGCAACAAGATCCGTTTGGATCCGGTGTTCAAATACAGCTACGACGACATGCAGGCATTGCCACGTGAGTTTAAGAACCGTTGGGTGACTCCGGGCGATGAGATGTACACAACTATCCCTGCAATCGCAACTTACCGTCAGTATGTCGCTGACTCACAATTGTCGCGAGCATACAATGCTTACAACTATTCAACAGAGCGTATCGCCGACGGCGGATTCGTCCGTCTGAAGGAAATCTCGTTGACTTACGACCTTCCGGAATCGTTCTTGAAGAAGATTCGTTTCTCATCGGCATCGGTTAAGGTGCAGGCCACCAACCTCTGTCTGCTTTACGCCGACAAGAAGTTGAACGGTCAGGATCCGGAATTCTTCAACACAGGTGGTGTGGCAACTCCTAACCCGAAGCAGTTCACATTCACTCTTCGTTTCAGCTTGTAGGATTGTAAAACAAATTAATAGACAACAGAATTATGAAATTGCAAAAATTATTATATATAGGTGTTGCTGGATTGGTATCACTCACATCGTGCAGCGATTTTCTTGATCATCTGCCCGACAACCGTATCGATCCGCAGAATCCGAAGCAATTGCAGTTGATGCTCGTAGACGGATATGTGAATTACGACTACGCAACAATGTGCGAGTTGAGTTCGGACAACATGGTCGACAACCACGCTCCAGATGCGAATGGTGTGACTTATGAAGCTACAGGCTCAAATGACCCTATTCTCGACCAGCTCTTTGCATGGGAAGACGCCAACATGTCGAGCAAGCAGGATTCTCCGACAGCCGTATGGCAGGGATGCTATCATGCAATCGCAGTTGCCAACCACGCGTTGAAGAAAGTAGAGGAGTTCAAGGCTGCCGGCAAGTTTACAACAGGCGAGGACGCCGACCGTTTGAATGCCGCCTATGGCGAGGCATTGCTCGTCCGCGCTTACCATCACTTCATTCTTGTCAACTTGTTCTCAAAGCAGTATGGCAAGAACAGTGCCACAGACCAGGGTATTCCTTACTCGACAGAGCCTGAAGACAAGGTGCAAGTTGCTTACGAGCGCGGTACCGTAGCTCAGGTTTATGACAAGATTGAGGCAGACCTTATTGAAGGTTTGAAATACGTAAGCGACCAGTACTATTCAGTGCTCCGCTACCACTTCAACACAACGGCAGCCAACGCATTCGCAGCGCGCTTCTATCTTTTCAAGCGTGACTATGTGAAGGCAGAGCAGTATGCAACAGCCGCTCTCGGTGCGAGTCCAGCTGAAAAGATGCGTAAGGACTATTGGTCAACATCGTTCACATCGTTGAACTCCGACGCCACTACATTCTACTCATCATCGTCGTCGTCCAACTTCTTGTTGATCCCGACCAACTCAATCGCATTTATCTCAATGTGTATCAACTACTACGCTGCCGGTGCACGCTATGCATGCAACCGCGGCGCGGCAACCTCCACCCTTTATGGTTATGGACCATGCTGGGACACCAACTTCCTGCCTACAATGGCTCAGCACCTTTACGTGAACAGCAAGCAGGAGTATGGCATATGGCCGTCATGGATGTATATGTTGTTTGAGTATACCGACAAGGTAGCCGGCATTGGTTATCCTAAGCGTATCCGCGCAGAGTTTACCGGCGAGGAGACATTGTTGACACGTGCCGAGGCTCGTATCTTCATGGGTAAGATCGATGAAGCAGTCAGTGACTTGAACATTTGGGCGCAGTCGCACGACACAGATGCCTCACACCCGTTGTCGCAGCTGACATCTACCGTCATCAAAAATTGGTATAAAAAGGAGAATGCTACAAGCAATGGCCAGGATCCACGAGCTTACATCCTTCAGGATCTCAATATCGAGCAAGTGTGCGAACCGGCACCGGGCAACACGTCGTATACGCTTGATGACAACAAGTTGCCTTATCTCTGGTGTGTGCTTCACTTCCGTCGCATCGACCAAGTGTTTACAGGAACCCGTTGGTTCGACATCAAGCGTTTCGGCATCGAGATTACCCACCAGATTGGCCGTACACGTACAGAAGTGTTGAAGCTTGACGACGACCGTCGCGCCTTCCAGATTCCAACCGAGGCAATCCAGGCTGGTCTGACCCCGACACCGCGTGCGGTAAAGGGCACAACTGAGTCGGCAATGACGAAGGCAAATCTTAACTTGTCAATTGTAAGATAAACATAATCAATTAAATTATCAGACAATCATGAATTTCAAAAAATATATTTATATAGCAGCTGTTGCCCTCGGAATGGGTGTGACGTTTGCGGCATGCTCCGACGATGATCTCGATCCGAACAGCATCTTCGACGACAGCGAAGGTCAGCTTGACCCTACATCGCCGACTTATCAGCTCGACAAGTTCTGCGACGACAGCCTCCGCGTGCCTTACAACTGCGCGTTGACTTACCGCATGAAGGACGTGATGACCGACAAGAGCTACAATTTGGTTCCAGCCAAGTATGAGAACTCTGTCGATTTGGCAGTGCTTTGCAAGTACTACTGGTTTGACGTGTACTACAGCGTTGTTCCTGACAAGGACTTCTTGAAGAAATACGGACCCCGCATTCTTCACTTCATCGGTTCGTCGGCAGTCAACCCCGCCAACCACACAGAGGTGCTCGGTTTGGCAGAGAGCGGAATCAAGATTTCTCTCTACAAACTTAATGCGATGAACTTGAACAGCATCAAGGATCTCAACGACCGTTATTTCCACACAATGCACCACGAGTTTGCCCACGTGCTTCACCAGACCAAGACCTATCCAAAGGAATTCGACCAGTTGTCAAACGGTCACTATGACGCTCTTGGATGGCAGGACCGCAATGCAGCTGAAGTTGCTTCGCTCGGCTTCACCACACCTTATGCAAGCAGCCAGCCACGTGAGGACTTTGCAGAGACCATCTCAAACTACATCACAATGACTGATGCTGAATGGGCGGCTCTTGAGAAATTGGCGGCATCCAACTATCAGGGCAAGGACGACGGCGTAGACGGATTGGCAATTTTGAAACAAAAGGTGGAAATTGCCCGCAACTGGCTCCGTGACTCATGGGGAACCGACCTCGACAAGCTCCGCAATGAGGTTCAGACTCGCCAGAACGCTTACAGCATCGACTTGTTGAAAGAGTTGAGAAAGCAGGTTTACGACATTCCAGTTCCTGGAAAATAAGGAAAAAAACAGGTGTAACCAATAAAAACAATGCAAAGAATTATGAAAAAAACAATTGCTATATTATTAAGCGTTTCCTGCCTGTTTGGTCTTAACTCGTGCTTCAAGACCGAGGAAGATATCTTTGACCAGTCTCCGGCGCAGCGCTTGAACAAGTTGACAAGCGACTACCGCGAGGTGCTCTCTGGCTCAGAGAACGGCTGGGTGCTTCAATATTTCGCATCGGAAACCGAGCAAGGCTATCCGTTTGTGATGAAGTTTGACAAAAGCGGCAAGGTGACAATCGCCGGCAACAACAGCGTGTCGACCGGTGGCGTATATAAAGAGGAATCATCGACTTACGATTTCGTACAGGATATGTCGGTTGTGTTGACTTTCGACACATACAATGAAATCTTCCACGAATTCTCTTCTCCACAAACCGACGGTGTGGGCCACGGCGGCGACTATGAGTTCCAAATGAAGGGTATGAGCGCCGACAAGGACACCATATACGTTATGGGTAAGAAATCGGGCATCGACATGCGCCTCGTGCGCTTCCCGATGGGTGCACAATATACCGACGCCGCTGGCGCGACAAAGACTGTCGACAGCTGGGCTGACTATTTCAAGGCTATCGAAGCTAACACAGCGCGTTTGTTCAACAATAAGATTTCAGGCTATACTCTCTCTTCAGGCGATGAGACGTTTGACGTTGACGGCCTCGGCGTGGGAGTCATGGCGCTTACTCCGGTAGGCTTGTCGGAAATCGAGGCGGCATCCCGCACTTACTATCGCGGTATCATCGTAAATCTTGACAACACTGTCCGCTTGTCGTCGCCATTCGAGGGCGAGAAAGGAAAGTTCAGCGTTCAGGATTTGGCAATCGATGCGGCAAACACCAAGATGACGTCGCCTGACGGCACAGTGACGCTCAACGCGCCTACTGTAGAGCAGCTCTTCAAGATGGCAGGTGCAAGCTGGATGATTGACCCAGAGACAATGACCGCAAAGACGAAAACGCTCTACGATGCGGCTGTTGAAGGCGCTGCAACCAAGAAGCGTACAGTGGAGTTCGGTTATCAGTATGACTCAAAGACTGAAAAAATCTGTATGGTAGTCAAATTGCTTCAGGCTGGCACAACCAAGGCATCTGTGGCATTGTTCTATCTCGACGCTACAGTGGCAAGCGACGGAACATTGACATATACAGCCGATGGCTCGGGTGACCGCAATGCGCAGTCGTACAGCAAGAATGTGCCAGGGCTGCTCGATTTTGTCAAAGGTATGGCTGGAAGCTACGGCGTTACAGCAGAGACTCCGTTCTCTCCGGCGCAGATGAAGTTCGTGAATAAAGCTGACGGCAACGACACGTTTACAGCAAAATTGAACTAAGAAAGTCAAAATCCAAATCTAAACAGTTTCCGGCTGCGGTTTCGCAGTCGGAAACTTTGTTTTTGGGGGACTTCCAGTCTGGAGAGCGTTGGCTTCTGTGTGTTTATACAACCGCTCTTCGGCGGTAGTTGCGAATGCGTCGATGTCACGTGGTAGGCAAGCCAACCCCGTGCTAACGTATATAACCGCTCTTCGGCGGTTTTTGGGATGGCGATGCACCGTGCCATTGATGCATACCGATGTGGGGCGATAGCAATCAGAAGGCGGAGGCAACCGCCGAATGGCGGTTGTATAATCATAGCCCCAGGTTGGCTTGCCTACCTGGGGTCAGTCGAGTAATAATAATCTACCGCCGAAGAGCGGTTGTATAAAACAAGGATTATAATTTAGGCGGTAGCAATGTGCGCACATGGCGTCACGGGGTAGGCAAGCCAACCCCGTGCTAACGTGTACAACCGCACTTCGGCGGTTTTTTGGTTGTCGTATTATGAAACCGCTCTTCGGCGGTTTTACTTCGGTGCCACCGCAGAAAAATGACAATTTTATGGCAAAAATGGAAAAATGCTGTTTTTTTATTCGCAAAAAATGATTATTTGATAGGAATTACTTCCATATTTTCTTTGAAATGATTATTTTTGCAGCATAAATTTACTAATTATATATTTATATGAAAAAAATATTACTCCTTGCGTTGGGTCTCGGCACAGCCTTGGCAGCCAGCGCAGCATCTCCGAACTATTTGCAGGAGGTAAAATCTAATTGCGCAGAAGTCAACAGGCAAAAGGTAGACATGACAGTCCATACGTCAGCACCGGTTGCGATGAAGGTGAACAATGTCAAAAATGTTGCCGCAGTGTCGCGAATCGTTACGAAGGGCAAAGCTGCAACGAAATGCCCATGGTATTACCAAGTGGGTCTTTTCTTTGAGGGGGCTGACGCAGAATATCAAAGCTATGTAATGCCGACGTTCGCTTGTCCTCCTTTTGCGGAAGTGTCTTATCTGAACGCTTCGGGAAAAGCAACTTCATTGTGGACATACGGTGTCGGCGACAAGTCGGAAGCCGGTGGTGAGACCTACACTTCAACCGACAAGAACTTGACTGTAAGCTATCCGATGACTTACTCTTCAGCACCTATCCTTAAGGTGGCTGATGGGCAGACATGGCAGCCTTATGGCATTTCTGAAAAGGCAGGAAATATATCCGGTTTGGTTAACTCAGTAGGCGTTCCTCCTTCGTTGTCAGTGCAGCACTTCGGCGGCAACTGGGTACCAAAGATGACAGATGGAAGATTCGCTTTCGGCAGCAACTGCTTGGTGGAGGGTGTTGATGGCTTCGGAATCTTGTTTGAGGAGCCTGCCGTTCCTTACTATGTAGAGTCAGCCCGTATGATTATGAAAGGTGTAAGCCTTAAAAATGGTGCAGAGTTGACACTCAATGTGTATAAAGTCAACGATGACGGAACACTTGGTGATAAATTGGCTGTCGGCAAGGCTGGCGCTGATGATGTGAAACTTCTGTCTGGTGCTAGTGGCCTTTATGGTGTTACATTCAAATTCTTCGAGGAAGACGAGTTGGGCGGTTTGAGCGAGGTGGTAATCTATCCGGAAACAGCTCTGTTCTATGCCTTTACAAACTTTAAGGGCAACAGCGACATCTCGTTTGAGTCTATGTGTTTTAACTGGCCTTATGTTGATGACAAAGGCGAGATTCCAGCATCTTATCCGGCGGAAGTGGGCTACTTCTTGCTTGGAGACAAAATGGCTCCATTCTCGGCACTGTTCGAAGATACTTATTCCGCTCCGGTGTTGTTTGTCGACGCTTTGATGGGCAATCTGGACTTTGACAAAAACTCAAATCACTTTGCCAACAATGGTGGCTCTTTGGATGTTGCAGTAGAGACCAATTTGATTATGATGAATGGCTATAAAGACAATCCTGTAAAATATTATGCAGTAGAAAATGAAATTCCTGACTGGTTGGAGATTTCAGTGTCTTATGATGCAACAAAAGGCACAGTGTTCAACTTTAAGGCAGATCCTCTTCCAGAGGGCGTTTCTGGTCGTCGTGCCGATGTTAGCTTCACAACTGTGATTGGTGGCCGTGAGGTGTTTGTTGCAACTCAGGGCGATGCATCAGTGGCTGGCGTAGAGGCAACCAACTCGAAGGTGTCGGTTGTAGACGGCAACTTCGTTGTTGAGAGCGACAATGCAACATCTGTAGCAGTTTACAACCTCGCAGGTCAGAAAGTTGCGGAGGCTGCATTCGCAGGCAAGGCAACAGTTCCAGCCGCCGATCTTGCAAAAGGCGTGTATGTTGTTAAATTCAACGATAACACAGTAGTTAAGGTAGCCAAATAATAGACTCCTTAAGTAGCACTGTTCTGCCAGTGATGGCGGAGCAATATTGAAGCCCGGCAGTGATGCCGGGCTTCGCTTGTTTTTGCAGAGCCATAGGAGAGGGCGTTTATACAACCGCACTTCGGCGGTAGCGGTGTGCGCTCATGGCGTCACGGGGTAGGCGATCCAACCCCGTGCTAACATATATAATTGCACTTCGGCGGTTTTTTTGCGATGGCGATGCACCGCGCCATTGGCGAATGCCGATGTGGGGCGGTTTTTGGGGGCGATGGTGATGGCAATCAGAAGGCGAAGGCAACCGCCGAAGGGCGGTTGTATAATCATAGCCCCAGGTTGGCTTGCCTACCTGGGGTCAGTCGAGGAATAATAATCTACCGCCGAAGAGCGGTTGTATAAAACAAGGATTATAATTTCGACGGAGCAATGTGCGCTCATGACGTCACGAGGTAGGCAAGCCAACCCCGTGCTAACATATGAAACCGCTCTTCGGCGGTTTTCATTTGGCACGTTGATGATGGTGTGCATGTGAGTGTTTATACAACCTCTCTTCGGCGGTTCTCCTGCTTGTGGGGATTGCTCATGGCTGTAAAAAACAGACAGAATGTTAAAAGTGAGGTTGGAAAGTGATTTAAGTGCTAAAATACTTGCAAAATGAAAGTAAATAGGTTAGATTTGCAACGAAATTCATAAAATACATATAGGTTATGAGAAAAATGGTACTCTTTTCTGCAGCGGTCTTGGCGACAGGCGTGGCTATGGCAGCCAATCCAACGAAGGTCACAGAGACACGTATGTCAAGCGCAGGCTTGCGTGCAGAGCGCATGAATCAACAAGTTTTTAGCAAAACTGCAGTGTCCTTGCGAATGAACGACAAGTCGAATGTCGTTGCAAGCAAGCAGTTGAAAGACGGTTCGTCCATCAACCTTGTGAAAGGTAATGACGGACACTTGTACAAAGTGCTTAACCGTAGTTTGAGGGCGTCGGACAAGATTGCACAGTCAAAATCTCGCATCAACGCGCCGGCGGTAATGAAAGCTGACGAGAACGCAACTCTTTTTGAGGGCTTTGAGTCGTATGAAGGACAGACTTCTCGAGGATGGGTCCCGGAAGGCTGGTCGCAGGAGTCGAAAACCAATCCGCCACACGTTGCTCCAGAAGGCAAAGGCACATGCCTCGTGTGGGAAGCGACAAAAGGCGATGGCTTTACATCCGCTTATAGCGGCACTTATGTGGAGCGTGTCCAGGTTTCGATTGCAGATTTCACAGCCGATCCTATAACTTTTGCAGAGCAGCAGGATGAGTGGCTTATCACCAAGGCAATCACTCCAAAAACTGGTGACTACCTGACATTCCAGCTTTGCTATAGCCCATTCTTCACTCTTTTCAATGAGAGTGCGATGGATTTTTCATCGGTAAACAATATTCTTGAAGTACTTGTGACTACCGACGATGGCAAGACATGGGAAAAAGTATGGGATGTGCTTGATGACGCACGCAGCTATACAGTGGATGAGTTGTGGGACGACGGTAGTAGCTTTGTACGTCCATATCACCCAATGCTCGTCAATATCAGCAAATATGTGGGCAAGAACATCAAGATAGCATTCCGCTATTATGGTATCAACGGCGAGTCAATGATGCTTGATGACATTAAAGTAGGCGAAGCCACCCCAACGGCAGCGGCTACTGCACCAAACGCAGTATTCCCAATTGGCCTTTCACTTGATGGTTACAATCTAAGCGATGGATCCGGCAATGTGCTTAATCTGGCGTTGGCACCTTACAAGACTTCTTTGGAGTGGACAAATGTGTCACCAGCCTTTGAATCTTGCACATGGACATATCCAGACGAAGAAGGCAACGAGACAACATCCTCGTCGAAGAATCTTGAAGCTCCGGAATACGGCTTCGCTCAATATGACGCACCATCGCTTGTGACCAAGATTGGCAGCAAGACTTCGGATGCAGCCAAGCTTTATGATGCAGTGCAATATGGTGGTTCTGTGATGATTAGGAATGGAGATAGTTATCTGTCGTTTGATGCGGCAATGTACGACTTAAACCGTCTCGTTAGTAAAAAAGCGAAGTTCTCATTGGCAAATGGCGGTGTGTTTGGTATGGGTGCCACTTCAGACGCTACATGGAACCAATTGCTTAAAACAGAGGGTATGAAGGTTACAGGTATGGGAATGTTCATCCCGCAACCGGCAGCACCTTACACATTGTCGTCGGCAAATGCAGTTGTTTATTACACAGCCGGTAAATTGACCGACAAATCGCAGTTGAAAGCAACGGTTTATAAGGTGGAGGATGACGGCTCGTTTACAGCAATGGCAGAAGGCTACTGCTCTCCATCGGAGATTTATAAGGCGGACGATAAATCTTATCCTAAGGCAGTCTTCTATTTTGAGAGAGAAATTGATGGACTTCCTACACAGGCAGAGTTGTTTGTTGACTATCCAATTGTAATCCAATTCTCAGCCAACCTTGCAGAAGGCGAGGAATTCGACTTCGTAAATGCGTTTGACTCGGCTCCGAAAGAAGTGGAAAACAATGTCTACGTATTTTTCAATGATGCCAGCGGTACACGCAAGATGATTGATACGACAGCCCTTTCATTCGAAGACGGCTCGGCAGCTGCCGGACTGTATGCATCGTTTGACGCTACCTACAGCTGGTTGCGCAGCGACGAAGACGCGTTTGAGGCAAAACCAGCCGGCGAAAGCAAAACGTTTGACCTTGATTCTTACTACAACTTGGTCAACTCAAAAGGTGAAAACCTCGCGACAGCGACAGGTGAAGGCTTAGGCGACTGGTACACAGTGTCATTCGCTAACGGTTCAGACACAGAACCAGCCAAGATGACAGTGACAGTCAATGCATTGCCAGAAGGAACAGACGTAAGATCTTCATACTTCGACGTTGAAGTGTTTGGCATGATGAAACGTTTCTATGTGGCTCAGCACAGCGAGGCAGGCGTAAGCGACTTGGCGGTGTCTGCAACAAAGGCGTTTGTCAATGGTGGCAACATCGTGGTGTCGAGCCCGAAGGCAACCAGAGTGGCAGTCTACAACGTAGCAGGTCAGAAAGTGGCAGAGCAGGCATTTGCAGGTAAGGCCACAATCAAGGCTTCAGACTTCGCGAAAGGCATCTACGTATTGAAGTTCAATGACAACACAGTTTTGAAATTGACAAAATAAGGAGTATATGATTTTTTGAGGAATGGAATCCAGCGTGATGCTGGGTTCCATTCCTTTTTTGTTTTATACAACCGCACTTCGGCGGTTTTTGCGATGGTGATGCACCGCGCCATTGGCGTATGCCGATGTGGGGCAGTTTTTGCGATGGGGATGGCAATCAGAAGGCGAAGGCAACCGCCGAAGGGCGGTTGTATAATCATAGCCCCAGGTTGGCTTGCCTACCTGGGGTCAGTCGAGGAATAATAATCTACCGCCGAAGAGCGGTTGTATAAAACAAGGAATATGATTTCGGCGGTTGGTTGTGCCTTATGTGGCAAAAAAAGCGTGGCTGCATTTTTGTAGCCACGCTTGGGTTATGATAATGAGATGAGTCAGTCTTTGAACAGCAGTTTGTAGTCGCGCTTTGCGGCAGGAACGGTCCACACTTCTGGAATGAATTTCCATAGGTCGAGCGTAGTGGGGCATATCGCACCCGTTTTTTTGATGTACTCCATAAGATAGAATCGCAAATCCTTGTCGGTAGCCTTGATGATGCGGTCGTTCAGTTTTTCGACGGGAATTCCGGCACCTTCAGTCAGCAGTCCGCCGCCACCGTTTCCGCGATAAGAATTCACAGCCACCGAATAGTCCTTGTCCATGTCGAACGCACTTCCGTCGGCCATTGACAGGATGTTGATTTTCTCGCCACGCGGCTTGGTCACGTCGACCGTGTAGCGAATTCCGGCAGCCGAGTCGAAGTTGTAGCTGAAGTTCTGGAACAGCGCACGCGCACCGTCATCGCCGTTGCCAGGCACTTCTTTCAGCAGGAGCAGGTGGTCGTTGGCATTTGCCATTCGGTTTGTCCACAAGTCGTAGGACATCTCCAGATAGTTTTTGATTTCACGACCCGACAGGCGCATCGTGTAGAGCATGTTCTCATACTTGTAGAGCTTGAACATATCGCTCACGAGGATGTCGCCCTCCTTTATGCTCGAGTCGAACGACAATGGTGCCGCCATCGACACCTCCGCGCCAGAAATCGCCAGTTGCAGCGAGTGTGTCAGGTCGATAAACTCTGAAGGCCCGAAGAAAGCGTTGCGAGTGGATATTGTCTTTGAGATAGAGCCGATTTTCTGGCTGACAAACTTGTCTACGGTGTCGTATTGAGGCTTGAATTCCGCCATGAAATCCTCATCGACAGGCAATGCGCTGATGTCGACCAATCTTCCGGAAATTTCTTTTTTCACCACTTTGCCTTTCCGCAGCGTCAGCGACACGTGGGCTGAAGCCACCTTCTCCGCCTTGTTTGCAGGGTTCAGCATCCACACCTCGTTGCCGTCGGCGTTTTTCACCGAGTCGCAGAAGAACTGGTGGTCGTGACCGAACAGCACAATGTCGATACCCGGCACGCGCTCGGCAACCAGCTGAGAGGCATTCTCCACCCAATTGCCCGTTGTGTGGGTATGGTCGCGTCCGGAGTGGATGATGGCAACCACAACATCCGGATTCTCCTTTTCGCGCACCGTCTTCACCCATTTGCGAGCCGACTCCTCGATGTCGTCGAATCGGAGTCCAGCCCACAGATTTTCAGGCAGCCAAGCAGGAATTGACGGCGTAAGAAAACCAATTACCGCCACTTTCACCCCGTCGCGGTTGAAAACCGAGTAGGGTGGAAGATACGGTTTTCCCGAAGCCGTGTCGATAATGTTTGCGCCGAGAATCGGGAAATTGCATTGGCGAATCCAACGGTCGTAGACCGCATGGCCAGTCTCCATGTCGTGGTTTCCCATGTTTCCCGCATCGTAGCGCAGATAGTTCATCATCGCCGCCGTCACATGGGTTGCAGCCGTGTCGATGAAATTGTAGTAGTATACGGTAGGCTGTCCCTGCAGAATGTCGCCGTTGTCGAGCAGCAGCAGGTTGTCACCGAAGCGTTCGCGCTCACGTTTCACGTAGGTTGACAGTCTGGCAAGACTACCCTTGCAAGGCGTGCGGTTGATGAAATCGTAAGGGAAGAAACTGCCATGCACATCGGAAGTCTCGAGAATGCAGAGTTCGACAGTCTTGTCTTTCGCCGTGGCGAGAGGAGAAGAAGCGATTAAAGCCATTATTAAAAACAGTATTTTTTTCATAATAGTGAAATTTATTGTACGAAGATAGTAAAAAATCATCAAATAAGGATTGGAAAAGTGCCTGCAAAACACTAACTTTGTGGAAATGATACAAAAATACTGTCTTTAGAAAAACTAACACGAAATTTCTATGATGTCAAAATTCAAACAGCTTAGACTACGCCTTGTAGTGGCGGTTGCTGTGTTGTTGATGGCCGGAACGGGAACCGAAGCCTTTGCACAGTGCTACACTAAGAATCTTCAACAGGCAGAGTCGCTTTACAAGCAAGGACGCTATGCCGAGGCAAAGAAGCGTTTTGCCGCAGCCAAAGCATGCCCCGACAAGCCCAAGACCAACAATCTGGACTCGCGTATAGCAGCCTGCAACAGAAAAATAAACGAGCGCAGCAGTAGCAGCACGCAGCCGTCGCGCCGTCAGTCAACACCGTCGACCACATCGCGGACAAACTCGTTTAAAATCACGAGCGTGTCGTTTCGCAACGAAGACATCGACGACAATGTGCTTAATGCCTATGGCGAGCGTCTTTGTGCCGCCGACGTGCATTATCTGATGCCGCGCATCTATTACAAGAGCACATATTCAAGTTCGCAGGACTGGGCGTTTAAATACAAAATCTATAAGCCAGACGGCTCGCTTATGTCGGGCAGCACATCGCCAAGTGGGTATACCAACTCGTTTGAAATGACTGTTGATCCGGGCGAGCACTACAGAGGCATCGGCGGCTGGGGACGTTCGGGCGGCGGCGCCTACGACCAGACGGGTCAATACCGATTCGAAGTGTGGCGCAACGGTAGCCGTATCTATCAGCAGAACTTTACGCTCTACAGCGGCAGCGGCAACGTTTCGGACGGCACGCTGAAGGTGGACGGAAAGACATCGGTAAGCACCAACTTCTCCTCGTCGGGCGGCACAGAGCGATTCACCGTGAGCGGAGTGTCGTCGTGGGACACTTGGGGCATTCCTTCGTGGTGCTCGGTGGAAAACCGCACAAGCACATCGTTCACGTTGCGTTGCGAGGCAAACAACTCAAGCAGCAGCCGTTCGGACTATATGAAAATCACGTCGGGCTCGCAGGAAGTGCGCATCGACATCACCCAGGACGCCAGCGCCAGCCGCTTCTCGGGCAATGTGGAGAATGTGTGGGTCGACTATGACCAATGGCAGAACGGCAAGAAGGGAATGCTCATCCACGTGAAGTTTACGGTTGACGGAATGAAGGGACGTGAAGGAAAATGCGTCGCTTATTTCAAATATGAGGGAGGCGACTTCCTGAAGGACTACAATAACGATTACGGCACAACGGGCGGTCAGGTTTGCTGTCCGGATTCGTTCACGCCTAACTACGACAGCACGCGCTTCAGCGACTTCCGCCTGTTTATGCCTTACGATGAGCTGCACATGGCGAAAGGAAAATACGACCTGGCGTTCCATATTCTCATTTATGACCAGGATACGCAGGAAGACATAGTGCGGTCGAGCGACCAGAACTTCACGTTCACGCAGAATTAACGATGGCTGACAAGCCGGCGCAGACGGATGCCGGCAAACAAGGATATGATGGCTGTGGCGGCGATTGCTGCCCACAGCCATCCTTCGTTAAGAAGGAATACGATTGCCGCGCAGAAAGCCAACGTGAAGAGAGAGAACAGCGAAGACTGGCGCGACAGCGAGTAGCCGTAGCGGCGGAAATAAACGACACCGACAATCAGACAATATGCCGCATACCACAGGCAGAATGCCACACCGAGTCCGGCAAGTCCCCACAGGTGATAGCACGCCACGTTGAGCGCAAAACCCGTGAGCACCGACAGCGTCTCGGTGACAATGTAGATTTTGCCGTCGCCCTTCGCCACGATAACGATGGCAAGAAACCAGGAATATGCTCTCATCACAGTGCCCACGATTGCAAACGAGATGTAGGGGATAATGGCACGGAACTCCCCGCTGTAGAGAATCGACACAATCAGTTCCCTTGCAATCAGGAAAATGGAGATGATTGGCAACAGGCACAGCATCATGATGTTGACCTCCTGCGAGGCAAATACGCGAGTGCGCAGACGGCTGTGGCAAACGCGCGTGATGCGCGGGTAGTACTCCATTCCGATTGCAGTGAAAATCAATCCGAAATAGCGTCCCACAAGCGAATAACCCGCTTGATAGAATCCTACAATCTCCGTGCCGGCAACGCGGTTGAGATAAGCCGAGAAGATGTAGTTGAACAGCATGGTGATAAACTCGCTGAGCGTCATCAGCAGACCGAGTTTTACGAATGCCGAGCCTTCGCGTAGAGCCTCCTTGTTGGAAACCGTCACTTTCGCAGAGCCCTTGTGGCGGTAGATTAAAGCCGCGACGAGCAGCGAGGCGTGGTAGACAATCAACGAGAAGAGGATGCTGTCGATCCGCAGCCAGTAGAACAACGGAATGGACAGGACAAGCCCCATGACCGTGCCGAGCAGCGATGCGTTTGCAAGCCGCTTCAGTTTCTCAAGGCCTTGCAGGATTGCAAGCTCACTGTTGGCAAAGCCGTTGAAAAGCAGCACGCATGCCAGCAGCACGAAGTCCCATAGATGATCGGTAGAGCCGAACGACCATAGGCTCAAAGCCGGTGCGAGCGCCATCGTCGTGACTGCACCGAAGATGCTTATGAACCACGCCCACCGCCTCACGACGGCGACAATGCGGTTAAGAGCCTTGGTGTCGCCCGAACCGTGAGTCATTGCGATGTCGCGCACGGCACTTGTGCGCAGGCCGAGCGACGAGCCAGAGCGCAGCATGTCGATGGCGGAGTTGAAGATGCTGAACAGCCCCATTCCCGCCGGACCAATCCACACGGCAACAAGTTTGTTGAGCACCACCGAACAGATGTTGCTGACCACCTGCACGCCCCCAAACATCTTTATGGCGCGGAGAATGGTGCTGGATATGTTTACGCGGTTGTCGCTCACTTTATGTCCACTTTGTAGATTTGATGGGCGATTCCGCGTCCGCCAAACCCACATTTTTGAATAATCAGTCCGTTGTTCAGCACCAGCCCGTGATTTTCGTTGCTCGTGCCTAAATCGTAGTAGCGCATTTCTGCGAATTCATTATGCATCAAGTGGTCGTGGATTAGTGCCATGGCATTCATCCGCATCCCGTCGGGCGAGCTTGCAATGTATTGCAGATGCGCCGTCGTATGGTCGATGAATACTACGCATCCGGCGACCATCCGGTTGTCGGAAAATGCGCCGAACAGGCGTATGTTGCGCGGAAATCTGTTCTTGAGCAGTGTGATTTCTTCCAAAGAGTGTACGGGCGAGGCATTGTGGCGGTCCTTGAGGCATAGAGTCAGAATCTCCCAAAATTCGGAGAAATCGTCAGCCTCAGCGACGCATAGACCATATTCGTTGGCTTTTCTGACGTTCTGCCGTTGGGTTTCGTTGTATTTTGCCGGATTTGTCAACGCAACGGCAGTAGAAATGTTGCATTCGGCAATCTGCGCGCCATGTCGGAATAGAGCGTAGAGATCCTCATCGGCAGGGTAGCGGTGGTAGATGTAGGGGATGGCTTTGTAGACAAGCGTCCTGATGCCGTTCTCTTTGAGAAACGACATCATCGCGTCCCACACCTCAAGCATCGTCACCGCCGTGAAATGCTTCACGGGAGTGAGCCAACCGCCGTAGGTCAGCCCCTGGTGGGAATGCAGCGTCGAGCCGACGATGTTGGCAGGCATCACCGCCGCCAATTTGCCGTGATGGTTGAAAGCCATCAGCGAGAAATCGTCAAACCGGTCTGCGTGATAGTCCATATAGTCGCGCAGGTGCAGAAACGTGGCGTTCTTCGACCGTTTCACGAAATCATCCCATACGGGCTTGTCGGTGTTTGAATATCGTCGGATTTCAATCATAGCATTATTTTATCCAAGCTTGAGGGTCGAGTTTTGTTGTGCCTTTGCGCACTTGGAAGTGCAGCACGGCGTGCGACGTGTCGTTGACATCGGGGAACAAAGAACCCAGCGACTGTCCCGCCTTCACGGAGTCGCCTTTCTTCACGTTGAGCGTTTTCAGACCGGCGTATACGGTTGTGTATGAACCGTGCTTGACAAGCACAACATAGTTGTATTCGTTGTCAACCTTGTAGATGTTGGTAACCGTTCCGGCAAAAACAGATCTTGCCGCCGCACTTGCCGCCGCTTCGATTTCGATGCCCGGAGAGTCGATGGTGACATATTCAAGCACAGGGTGCTTGTGGCGTCCGAACTGCTTTACGATGCGGTAGCTGCCAGTCACAGGAACAGGCAACTTGCCCTTGTTGCTTTCGAAATTGCCGTCCATGCGGATGTCTTCGTCAGACTCGGCAGGCTGTGAGCGTCGTTGCTCCTCGCGTTTGCGCGCCTCTTCACGCTCCTTGTCGATGCGTTCCTGCTCCTTGCGCAGACGTTCCTGTTCTTTCTCCAGTTCTTTTTGCTTGCGCTTCAGCTCTTCCTTCTTTTTCTTTTCAGCCTCACGGCGTTGCTGCTCCTTGTTGCGTCGCAGCTCCGCCTCGCGCTCCTCGCGCTCTTTCTTCAGTCGTGCCTCCTCGGCTTTGCGGGCTTCCTCGGCTTTGCGCGCCTTCTCTTCTTCCGCCTTTCTGCGTTTTTCCGCTTCGGCTCTCGCCCGTTCCGCCGCAGCCCTCTGCTCCGCCTCTATGAGTCGGTTGAGTTGCTGGTCGAGTTGGTTGAGCTTGCGCTGCTGTTCCTGCAGAATCTGCATCAAGTCGCCTTTCTCCTCTCTGAGTTGCTTCACGATGCGGTTTTGCTCCGCGCGTTTTCCCTCGAGCGAAAGTTTGGTGGAGTTTATCGTGTTGATGGTTTTGCTTCGTTCATTCTGCAGAGCCACAAGCTGGTGTTTCTGCTGTTCCAATTTACGCCTTGCCGCTTTGATTTGTCGGGTCTGCGCCTCTCTCCATCTTGAAAACTCGCGGAGGTAGCGCATGCGCCGGTATGCCTGATGGAACGATTCGGAAGAAAGCAGGAACATCATTTTGTTGCCGGACACCCTGTGCATGCGGATTTTCTTTATTGCACGCAGATAATTTGACTGCAGTCTGCCGACAGTGGAGTCAAGCATCTCGATTTCCTGATTTACACCGTGGATCCGCACGTTGATGTCAGCAATCTGCAGATTGAGGTCGGCAATTTTTTTGTTGCTGGCATCGATTTCAGACGTTATGCGGTTGAGGTCGGCAAGTGTTTTCGCCGTCTCGTTTTTATTTTCCTTTATCTTTTGGGAAGTCTTTTTGATGTCCTGTTGCGCCTCCTTTTTCTGCTTTTTGATGTCGGTCATTGCCGGCTGTTGAGCCACAACGCCAAGCAGGACAGCGGCGGAGATTGCGATGCAAAGGAATCGTTTCATCATTTTTTTCGTATTTATATTTTAGAGGGATTTCAATAATTGAGCCAGAGAGTAGCGCCGCGCGCCGTCGGGGATTCTGATGTAGTCGGTCACACCGCTGTTCCAGCGGATGGATTTGGTGTATTTTAAGTCCATTCCCACCTTTGTTCCGCCGATTTCTATATGGGCGGAGATGCTGGTTGCGATAACCTTACCGTCGACGGGCTTGAAGGCGGAAAAGTCCATTGCATACTGTTGCCCGTTGTTGAGCGTCACGTTGAACCGGCTCACGTTGTTTTCAATCATGTCGAAGAAATATCCGAACAGCTGGTTTGCCTTTGCCGGGCGCATCTGCCAGCGTCGCTCATTGTCGGGCGCGGTGGCTGAGAAATGGTATGCGTTGGAAGCGCTTATTGTGCCGTCGGTAAGGTCGAACGGGCGCGACAGCAGCAGATTCTGCAGGGCGTAGAGTCCGATGTCGTTGCCGAGCAACTGGCTTACCGACTCGCGCACGTAGATGTTGTGGTATTTGTCTACCAGCGTGACAGAATCCTTGTCGACAAACAGTTTTCCCATCTCGATTCCGAGCAGCGGACGGATTGAGATTGAAATGGAGCGTCCGCGCACCATTTTTATCTGGATTGCGCTGCTGAGGCTGCCTGTTGTGGAAACCGTGATGTTGCCCGATGCGGAGAAGTCGGTCCATTCAGGCGCGGCGGCAGCGACTGTTAGAGGATTAAAGGCGGAATTGCTCCAATCCGTCTCTACGGATTCCGCGATTTCGCCGGAGCGTGTTTCCGACACCATTGCCTTCTGAGCCGACCGGCATGATGTTGACATCGCCAAGATTGCGGCAAGCAGCGCTATAATGATTGATGATTTATTCATAGAAGTAAGTTCTGTTTTCAATTTTCTTTTTCAGAAGTTTCGACCCTGGGTTGTCTTTCAGAGCGTCTTTCCATTTCTCCACAGCCTCCGCCGGTTTTCCGAGCATAAACAGGATGTCGCCATAGTGCTCCCAAAGTTCGGCGTTGCCAGTGTCGGAATCGCGATGCTCGGCGGCTTTCTCAATGAATTCCAACGCTTTTTTATAGTCGTGCTTCAGAAACAGCACCAAAGCGTAGGTGTCGAGATACGAGCCGTTGTCGGGGTCGGCCGCCAACGCCATTTCCGCCATTCTGGCTGCGTCGTCGATGCGGTCTTTCTTATGCGTGCATAGAAAATATGCGAAATTGTTAAGGGTCAGCGCGTTGCTTGGGTTTATGTTTATCGCCGCCTCATAGTTTTTTATGGCGTTTGCCGTGTCGCCAATCTGCTGGTATATGTCGCCGAGAGAAGTGTGGATGTCGGCCTCGTCGACCATCTGTATGTCCTTGTTGCGAACAAGCAGGGTGTCGTAGGTGGCGATTGCGCTGGAGTAGTCCTCCTTTTTGAAATATGCGAAACCGAGCGCCTGGTATAGCGACAGCTCGTCGGGTGCGTATTCAACGGCTTTTTTGCCCGACTCGATTGCCTTGTCGTAATTGTTGTTGAAGATTTCGAGCCAGATGAGCCGTTCCCAGTTCTTTGGGTCCGACGGGTCGATGTCGAGCACATACGACAGTTGCTCGGCGGCATTCTTATAGTCCTTTTTGAACGACAGATAGTCGCTGAACAGGTGTCTGATTTGCGCTTCGTGCGGATGCTGGTTCAAAATAGTGCGAAACATGTTGTCCACTCTTGCCGATGAGTCGCCCTGCTGGATGCAGTCGCGGATGTAGTCGGTTAGAATGTCCACCTTCGTGTCGACATCTATGTTTTTGTTGAGCAGGGTTGCGGAAATTTCTTTCTCATAGTTTGTCGAGTCGCCGAGGCTGTTGTATAGATATGCTTTCTGGAGGTTGGCATATCCATAGTCGGGTTCGATGATCAGAGCCCGGTCGTAGTAGGCGAATGCGCTGTCGGGCATGTTCAGCTGCGCGAAGATGTTGCCCATCAGAGCGTTTGGCACAGCGCTGTTGGGCGCGTCGTGGAGCAGCAGTTTGCCGTTGTTTATGATTGCCGCCGTGTCGCCGGTGTTGAAAAGATAGTTCACCTTCATCGAAGTGGTGGTCACCGTCCGCCCCTCAGTTTTCTCCAGGCTGTCGATAGTGGCGATGGCCTTGTCGAAGTTGCCTTGTGCCGCATAACTTTTTGCGAGCATAGGGAACAGCTCGGTCTTTGCTGGATATCTTTTTGCCAGGTTCTCCAACACGCGTGTCGCTTCGGCATGGTTGCTGAGCGAAGCGTTGAGAATGGCGTATATGTAGTTTTCGTAGTAGTCGCCGGGGCGTTCAATCGTGTTGATTCTCATCAGGGCCGTTGCGGAGTCTACTTCCTCGTCTGTTGTCCGGTCGAGATTCAGCATAGTGAATCCGACGTAGTAGTTTATGGTCGGGTTGTCGGGGTCGAGAGTCACGGCGTGGCGCAGCAAAGCGTATGCGGCGTCGATGTCGCCGGCCTCTTTCTTCGATATGGCCTCCATAAACGCATATTCCGCCTTCCGCTTGTCGGCGGCCGACGGCTTTCCTGCAAGCATCGGCAGTATCACCGCCGCAAAGCAGACTGCAAGAAGAATATTTCGTGTTGCTTTTTTCATTTTGTATGTTTAAAAATAGTCTATTTCACGCCAGTGTGTCCGAAGCCACCGGCGCCGCGTTCGCTGTCGGAGAGGGTGTCGGCAGTTTGCCAGACAACGGAGGAATGCCGGGCCACAACCATTTGGCAGATGCGCTCGCCCGGGTTGACAACAAACGGTTCGTTTGACAGGTTGGCAAGAATCACGCCTATTTCGCCACGATAGTCGGCGTCGATTGTGCCGGGAGAGTTGAGCACGGAGATGCCGTGTTTCAGAGCCAGCCCGCTGCGTGGACGTATCTGGCACTCATAGCCTTCCGGCAGTTCGATGAATATGCCTGTGGGGATAAGTTTCCGTTCCAGCGGGCTTAATGTGACAGCCTCGCTGAGGTTTGCCCGCAAATCCATGCCGGCGGCGCTTGGAGTGGAATATTGAGGCAAATCGTTGTTGGATTTGTTTATAATCTTAACTGTAACCTTGTCGATCATAATAGCTTTCTTAATAGTTGAATATTAACTGCGAAAATACTCAAAATCCGTGAATTGACAGCAATGTTTCGTGCAAAAATTGGCGTCAAAAAAGGCTGCCCGATTGCGGACAGCCTTAATCTCTTGCATAATTGCTGCTGTGCAGACAATTACTTTCTGATTCCGAGCTCCTCTTTAGCGATGATTGCACGGTAGCGGTTGATGTCTGTGCGGATCAGATAATCCAACAGACGACGACGCTTACCAACGAGCATCTTCAGAGCGCGAGTAGTACTATGATCTTTGTGATTTGACTTCAAGTGCTGAGTCAAATGAGCGATACGGATAGAAAATAATGCAATCTGAGACTCTGCAGACCCAGTATCAGTATTCGACTTACCGTACTTCTCGAAGATCGCCTTTTTTTCTTCAGAATTTAAATGCATTCTAAATTTGTTTAAAAAGTTAATATTCAATTAGCGACCGCAAAGGTAATCACAATTTCTTAAATGCCAAAACATTTGGTTGGAAAAATTTTATGGAATGCTTTGGAACGCTTTTAACCGACTCCATAATGTGGTGAATGGAAGTTATAGGACGAAATTCATAAAGGATACGGTTGAAACGACTCCCTTGAACGTAGGGTGTGATTACATGTCATACCCTTTTTGTTCTAAAAAGCTTTTTTGAAGTTTATGATGCTACGTTTTCCTGTTTCTTTACTTGGTAAACGCAGTTTTTCCATTGATTGTACTGGCTTTGGGGATAAAATTATTATCTTTGCGGTGTAAAATATGATACTAGTATCAAAAATAGTGCTCTAATATGATATTTGAACGTAAGAAATATTTGAATGAAC